>WBZM01001104.1_pt1 | contig 29365 bp, 17 predicted proteins | sample 5204271 | NCBI WGS metagenome assembly WBZM01 (sample SAMN12344346, study PRJNA552823) | activated sludge metagenome | biome: Activated sludge suspended growth; feature: Nitrification reactor; material: Wastewater; isolation source: activated sludge from nitrification reactor of wastewater... | reverse complement strand
GAGGCTGAAATGAACTAGTTCAAGGGCCAGGCCCATACTCCGCATTATTCCGGAGAGATCTCGCAAAATGGACGGAACGTACGGATTCTGCGGCATTTTACTTCTGCACCGAGGGCCTCACACGTGCCATTGGGCGGGTGCCGGAGGGGCGCAGCGTTGCCAATCGACGCCGGCAATCAGCCAGCGCTAACGGGCCGCGGTGAGGGGAAAAACGCGGTCGCCAGCTTGCGGCCAAGCGAAGTTTCCGCGGTGCAGCCGGCGTTGGGCCACTGATACGCCATTGCCGTCCCAGACCACGAGCTTGAGGCGGCTGCGCCGCCGATTGGTCAAGACATAGACGCTGCCGTCACACGGCGAGCGGCCCAGGTTGGCCTGAATACGCGCCGAGTGTCAGCGACAGACCATCGATCGGCAACCGCATGTCGACCGGCTCAAGCGTGAGCCAGCGGGACTCTGGCGCCACTGCACAAAAGAGGCTCACCGGGCGCCGCTCTACAACGCCGACAGCCAGCTTGCCGGCGGCAACTCGGGAAAGTCAAACCGCCGCCCGTTCGGCGTGGCGATCGACAAACTCGGCGTCGGGGCCTCCCGCCGGGCTTTCGATCAGTCGCCTCACCAGCGTCAAATGCGGTTCGCTCCGGCCGGCGCGAAACGGCGGCCACGCGCTCTTCAGTCGCTGTTGCCAATACCCCAGCGAGGGAATGCTCAAGCCGCGCGCAGTGCAGTACGCTTGGCGGCTCAGGCCGCTCGCCCGCCAAGCGCTGACGTGCTCACGCCAATGCGCCTCCCGCCGCGCTTTGTCGTTCATCCTTGTCCCCAGTCTGCGATTGGAAAGCCGCAGCTTGCGGTCCCGCTTCACCAGCGGCAAGGTTGGGCGGCTGGACGCTTCCTTTGAAGCGGGCTTGAACCCAGCTGAGTGCACGTGCCGAATGGCTGCGGTCGTCCCGCTGCATCCCGAACAAAGTGAGTTTGAAGAGCACCGAGTAGTCCGAGATCGAATCGCCGCCTTTGAACACGAAGTTGTGAGGGCGCTGCGAGTTTGTGGACTCTCAGTTCTTGGCCGTCACAGTCGGGGGCAGTCGGGTCAAGCCCGAGCTTGTGGAACGAGTACTCGATGAGTTGTCGCATGCGCTTGAGGAGAGCGACGCCTAACTTGGCGCTGCACCGGACGCGCTACAGCGGGTGGCCCTGGCCGCACGGCCAGGGCCGACGAGTGTGAAGAGGTCAAAGGGCTTTTGCCGCATATCCCGTCCAGCAGGCTCTTGCTGTTCGACCACGCTACCCGAGTCATGAGCTCATCGGGCCCACCTGCACCGCCAGTACCAGGGCCACTGGGTTATTCCCTGTCCCGCTCCGCGACCTCGACGTTCCCCGCCGTGCAGGCCTTCGTGCACTCCGATCGGAGCGAGGCCGTGCTGACGCTGACACCGCTGAAGGCCAGACCGAGAACGGGATTCGTCAGGAGTGGTTCGCTATATTCTGATCCTTGCCGTCATCGCTCGCATCCTGGATGGTGCTCATCACCCATCCCGACCATCCCGCAGCGGCCGGGCCGTAGCTCACGCACGCCATGATCACCCTCGCCGAAGAAGCCGTCGTGCGCACGCCCCGCTGCCCCCAACACGCTCTGGCATTCTTCGGCGAGATCCTCTCCGAGAGTGCTCGGGTGCGCTACTCCCCCCACGGACGGCTCGGCCTTTGCAGCCTCGCGTATCACAGAAACCCATCTGCAAATGACAGGTCGACAAGGCCAAACGAATCTCCGTGGCCTGATTGAACAGCATTGCCGGTAAAGGCAACCCGCATCGAGGCAGCGATGATCAACGCCTTCGCTTCGCCGCGGATGGCTAAGCCGCTTTGCCTCGGACTGATTGCGCCTGCCGCTTGAAGCGAAGCGGGAAGCCGGACGACGGGCGCCCGATGAACTCGCCGGTAGGGCATGCGATCGCTCGATTAGCCGGGCGAATCCCCGTCGGCAAACAGCGTCATCGCATCACGCGTCGCGCGCCCCAGCGGGCGTCAACGCGCTCAGCGGTCGCCCCCATCGCGGGTGCTCGCCGGCGGGCGCAGCGCTAGACGCAGATCGATCGTACCGCGGTCGGCGCCGGTCGACAGCGTGAAGCCGAGACGGCGCGCCAAGCGCTGCATGCGCAGGTTGCCTTCCAGCGTTTCGCCGCGCAACTCGGCGATTCTGCGGCTGCGGCAATAGCTCAGCAGGCGTCCGAGCAACAGCCGACCGAGTCCCTGGCCCTTGAGCGCCGAGTCGACGACGATCGCGAAGTCGGCGAATTCGCCGCTGGAATCGGTGACCGCGCGCACCTCGCCAAGCGCGCGAGCGGGCCCGTCGCCGTCGCGCTCGATCGCCACCAGCGCCATCTCGCGGTCGTAATCGATCTGCGTGAAGCGCGCCAGGCGGCCGCGCGAGATGCTGCGCACAGCGTTGAAGAAACGCATGCGCGCGTCCTCGGGCTGCAGCGAGTTGAGCAGGGCGCCGAGCGCTTCCTGGTCCTCGGGCTGAATCGGCCGCACGAGCAGCGTCCGGCCGTGCCAATGCGTCAGGTGTTCGAGTTCCTTGGGATAGGGCCGGATGGCCAGCCGCCGGCGATCGATCTCGGCGCCCGAGCGGGCCAGGCCTATGCGCGCGGCCAGTGCGACGACGCCGGTGGCCTCGACATGCAGTGGGTCGAGGTCGACGCTCGCTATCGGATCGAGGTCGGTCAGCAGTTGCGACAGGCGAATCAGCGCCTGGCTGAGCGCAGCCTCCAATGCGTGTCGCTCGTCCACGTCCGCGACCGCTTCGGCAAAGGCGCTGCGTTTGACCAGATCGAGCGCCAGCATCTGGTTGAGCGGCGGCAGAGCAACGACGCAGTCGCCGTCGTGCGCCTGGCCGGCGGCGCTGCGCGCGACGAAGATGAGCGGACCAAACAGGGGGTCAAGGGCAACCCCGAGGCGCAGCGCCGGGGTGCCGCTGCGGGCCGCGCTTGGCCGCAGCCGGTAGCCGCTCACGCGGCCCGCCGGCGGCTGCGCGTGCTGACGGCGGCGCAGCTCGCGCGCGGCGCGCCGGACCTCGGCCGGCGAACGAAGGCCGTCCGCCGTCTCGGCGAAGACCGCCCCGTTGGCGAGCAACAGCGCGAGGTCGACCGGATAGCCGATCTGCTCGGCGGCGACCAGCGCGGCGTCGATGCTGGTGGCGGCCGAAGGCTCGGCGACGACGATGCCATAGGCGTGCAACAGGCGGCGCGCGCGCCGGGCCGACAGCGTTTCCTCGCCCGCCGCCAGCGCTTCGCCAAGCGTGCTGCGCGCAGCTTCGCCATCCGGCAGGAAATCGGCTGCCTGCGACGGCGGCATCTGGATCAGCAGAGCGCGATTGCGCCGGAAGTTGAGCACGCCGAGGAAGGCGGCAATCGCTCTTTCCGGCGAATCGTGGCTGAGCACGCCATGTGCGGCAGCGATGCGCTGCGCTTCGAGCATCGCGCCGCCGCCGACCCAGGCGGTAAACACGTTGCGCTCGCTGGCGCGCGACACGGCGCAGATGGCCGCGGCCACCTGGTCGCTGGCCGCAAAAGGCGACGCCGAGCAGACGGTCAACACGCTATCGGTACGGCTGTCGGCAAGGACGGCGGAAAGCGCTGCCGCCCAGTCTTCCGGGCGCACGTCGGGCGGCAGCGCGAGCGGATTGCTCAGCGGCGAACGCGTCTGCAGCCGCCTTTCCAGATGGCTGAGCGTGCCCGGCGAGAGCTCGCCCAACTGGCCGCCGAGGCGAAGCAAGGTCTCCGCAGCAATGCGTCCGAGGCCGTGCCCGTTGCCGATGATGGTCAGCGTTTCGCCGCGTGGCGGGCGTACCCGCGCCATCGCCTCGACCGCTTCGAAGAGCGCGCCGAGCGTGTCGATGCTCACCCAGCCGGCCCGCCGCAGCGCCGCCTGGAAGGCATCGTCGGCGCGCCAGGGTCCGTTCGGCGGGCCGCCGGCGACCAGCCGCCGGCAATGGATGGCGACGACCGGCTTGTTGCGCGCGGCGGCACGCGCCGCCGCGAGAAACTTGCGCCCGTCGACGATTTCGTCGATCTGCACCAGGATCGAGCGGGTATCAGCGTCGGCGGCGAGCCAGTCGAGCGTATCGGCGAGGTCCACGTCGAGTCCGGCGCCGAGGTGAAGCACGGTCGAGAAGCCGATTCCGCGGCTCTCTGCACGGTCGAGAACGGCGGCGGCAATCGCCGTCGACTGGCTGACCAGGGCGATCTTTCCCGGCTTGATCGGAACCGGCGCGGCCGAGGCGTTGAGTCCGCCAGCAGGGACGACGAGTCCGCCGCTGCCTGGGCCGAGCACGCGCATCAGCCAGGGCTGTGCCGCCTGCAGGATGCCTTGGCGCGCCAGCGCGATCTGGCTGCGGCTCATCCGGTGCCACAACCACGGCCCGACGATCACGCCGCGCGTGCCGCGCGCGCCGAGTTGTCCGATGATCGCCGGCACCAGGTCGAGCGAGGCACAGACGATGGCCAGCTCGGGTGCCGTGGCAAATTCGTCGAGACGAACGTCGTCGCCGATGACAAAGTGCGAGCGCCTGTGCACGCCCAGCGAAATCAGCCTGCCGGGGAAGCCGCCGGCGGCCAGGTTGGCCAGCACCACATCGGCGTAGCGGCTGGCTTCCGCGGGTTCGGCGACCAGCGCGACCGACTTCGGGCGAAAGAGGAACTCCAGGTTGCGGACGGTCATGATGGCTCGCTTGCCCTTGTCTCAAGGCCGGCGCCGGCGGCGGGCAAGGTCTGAGGATGGACCCATGATAGCCGATTGCCTGACGCAGGGTCTCAGCAGCGCGCCGCGGCAATCCGCAGCGTGGCCAGGACGACCCACCAGGCGTCGCTTCTGAGCGCCTCCTGGAAGCGCGCTTCGCTCTGCTGGCGCGTTCGTCGGACCAGCGCGTCGACGCGAACGTCGAGCACTTCGCCGGGCGGCAGTTCGACCGCACGGGCCAGACGGCCGACGCAATACCCTTCGCCGTTGCGTAGCTCGCGCCGGCCGGCGAGCAGCAGGCGATCGCCCACCTTGAGTGCGGCGATCGCCCGGTGCACCGGCGCCGCCGCGTCGAAACGTCCGGCGAAACCGATATCGACCTCGCGCAGGCCCAGCGTGCAGTAGCGCAGCGCCAGAGCGGGCGGCCGCTCCACGCTTTCCGGCAGCGCGCTGCGCCGGACCAGAGGAGCCGCCAGCGACGGCGTGAACGGGTTGCCGTCGCGGCTCGCCTGGCAGAGCACGAGGTTCTCGCGCGCGCGCGTCATGCCGACGTAGTAGAGGCGGCGTTCCTCCTCGTCGGCGCGCCGCCAGTCGCCGCCGTCGAGCATGACGACATGCCGGAACTCGCGCCCTTTGGCGCCGTGCACGGTGGATAGCGTCAGGCGACCGCGCTCGGCCTCGCGTGCTTCGTTACCGAATTCGTACAAGGCCTCGCAGGCCAGGCTCGCCGGCACCGGCGAATCGCCCCAGCTCGCCTCGATTTCGTCGATGGACTGGCGCAGCAGGCGCAGCCAGGGGTTGCTCGCCGGGTCGGCGCGATGTCGCGCGGCGAACCAGCGCCCCAGCGCTCCCGAGCGCAGCAGGCGATTCGCCCGCGTGCGCAGCAGTTCGACCAGCTCCCAGCCTTCGCGCACCTGATGCAGGCGCGGCCCGCCAGCCGCCTCGCCTGGGCAAAAAGCGTAGGCGATGCCGGCGCTCTCGCACCAGGCGCGCAAGGGTTCGAGCGTCGCCCGGTTGCGTGCGAGCAGCGCGAAATCGGACCAATCGGCACGCGCGTCGAGCGCCGCCAGACGTTCGACTTCAGCGATGACGAGCACCGCCTGAGCGATCACGTCGGGCGGTACAGCGAGTACCTGCACCTGCCCGGCGGCAAGCGGGTCGAGCGCCTGCCAGCGACCGCCCGGCGGTTCGCGCCGACGGCGGGCATCGATGCGGATCGGATGCGCGCTCTTCAGACGCTGCGCATTGCCGGCGATCACGCTGTTCGCCGCGGCGATGATGTTGGCCGTCGAGCGATGGTTGTCGACGAGAAACTCGACTTTGGCCTGGTAGTCATCCTGAAAGCGGCGAATGAAGTCGCTGCTGCTGCCGCGGAAGCTGTAGATGTTCTGGTCGTCGTCGCCGACCGCGAGAACGCTCAGCTTGCGCTCGCCGTCGGTCAGCGTCCGCCCGGCCAGCGCGCTGATCAGTTCGAACTGGCGCCGGTCGATGTCCTGGTACTCGTCGATCAGGATGTGCCGGTAGCCGGCGAGCAGGCGCTCGCGCAGTTCGTCGCTGTCGCCGGCGAGCGCGAGGCTATCCGGCCGGCCCTGGAGCAGCGCCAGCGCATCTTCGAGCAACGCGTCGAAGTCGGCTTCGCGGCCGTTCTCGGCCAGGCTGCGCAAACTCCTTCCGGTCAGGCGCAAGGCCAGCGCATGATAGGTCAGCACGGTGACCCGGCTGGCATCGTTGGCGATCAGGTGGTGCAGGCGGCGGCGAATCTCGCTCGCCGCCGAGCGGTTGAAGGCGAGCACGATGAGGCTTGCCGGCGCCTCACGCAGGACGCGCACGAGGTAGGCCACGCGATGCACGATGACGCGTGTCTTGCCGGCGCCCGGGCCGGCAAGGATCAGCCGGTTTTCGTCCGGCCGCTGCGCAACCAGGCGTTGCTGCAGTGGATGCCTGAGGTCTTCGACGACGCGCCGATACGATTCCTCGGTCGTCGCACGTTCGAGCATTTCCTTGCGCCCGGAAAAGTAGCGCCGAATGAAGTCGAGTTTGGGCAGCGCAAAGTAGGCAAGAACGAAGGACAGCGCATCGGAAAGCTTGTTCAGGCCAAGGCGCGCGTATTCGTTGACCGCGTGGATCTGGAAGTTCCGCTCGTCGTAGTGTTCCTTCAGCGGTGCGAAGTCGACGCTGGCGAAGCTGCGCTTTTCGCCCGGGGAGACGGTGATCGTCATCGCCGAGCGAAACACCGCCTTGCCCTGATCGAGGATCAGCACATGGTTGTCGTGCAGGTAGAGCAGCCCGGCGTCGATCGCCGCGACTTCGTCCTTGAGCAGCGGGCCGATCGACAGATCGCGTCGCAGGAGTTCGGCCAGTTCGCCCAGCTTGACTTCGACGCGCAGGTCCACCCCACGCTGGCGCTCGTCGAGCCGGCCGAGCAGCGCGCCAAGCAGGGCCAGCGCCACTCCTCGACGGCGTTCAGCGAGTTCGCCGACGTTGCGCCAACTGCGCAGCAGACGCAGGCGGAGTAGCGAACGGCGAACGACGCGCACCTCGAACATCGCCCGCCGCGTCGCGCTGTCGTCGCCGAACGGCCGGGCAAGCGAGCGCAGGAGCGTGAGCAGCGCGTCGGGCAAAAAGCTCTGGCCAGTCCGGCAGCGCAGTTCGGCGCAGACGCCGGCGAGATTCATCTCCTGCCAGTCGCCGCTGTCGGCTTCCGGCGCGAGTTCCGGCAACAGGGCGAGCAGCGCCTTTTCCAGCGCGACGAGCTGCTGCATCCGCTCGCGCGAGCCGTCCGGCACGCCGCGCCGGAGGAGGACGGTGAGCAGCAGATCGTTGCTCAGGATGCCGAGCTGCTCGAGTTGCTGCAGCATGCGGATGCACTCTTCGCTCGTCGCGCCGAGGCCAAGCATCAGGTCGTCGGTGCTCAGCCCCTCGTCGGCGCGCGCGTTGATCAGCAAGCTGACCAGATCGGCGTACTTGCCCGCCCTCTCCGGCGACAGTCCGGCACGCGCCAGGCGCTGCTGCGCTTCGGCCAGCGAAGCGACCTTCAGGCAACCGGGAAAGACGCGCGTATGGTTCTCGTTGCGCTCGACAAGCTGCGCCCGTTCGAGCCAGGCAATCGCCGTGCGCACCTTGGTATCGGCATCCGGGTTTTCCGCTTCGATCGAGGTTTCAAGTTCGTCGTCAGCCAGGATCTCGCCCGCCGTAACGACGATCTCGGCGCTCTTCGCGCGCGCCGAATAGCGGCGCAGCGTGCGCAGGATATTGGCGATGTCCTGGCGCGACAGGCGCGAGCGCGCGGCCAAGGCAAACTGCGCCTCGACATCCTCCTCGTCGTAGAGCAGGATGCAGCGCGCCTCGCGCCGGTCGCGCCCGGCGCGACCCGCCTCCTGCAGGTAGTTCTCCAACGAACCGGGAATCTCGGCGTGCATCACCAGACGCACGTCGGGCTTGTCGACACCCATGCCGAAAGCGTTGGTGGCGACGATGACGCGCAGCGTTCCGTCGATGAAAGCGCGCTGTATGTCCTGCTTCAGCCCGGCCTCGAGACCGGCATGGAAATGCGCGCTGGGCCAACCGAGATCCTTCAGATAGCCGCCGATTTCCTCGGCAGTGCGCCGGCGCGTGGTGAACACGACCGCACCGCCTTCGCCGACCGGCTGCCGGGGAGAACCGAGTTCCTGTTCGAGCAGGCGGCCGATCAGCGCCAGCTTTTCGGAGCGACAGACCGGCAAGACCTCGTAGTGCAGATTGTCGCGCTCGTGCCCACCGTCGAAGACGTCCAGCCTGCGGCCGAGCGCGTCACGAAAATGCTCGACGATATCGCCCACCACTTCCTTCTTCGCCGTCGCCGTGAAACACCAGACCGGCGCCGCGCCCTGCCGCGTGCCCGCGTGCCGCTCGCGAATGAAGCGCGCAACGTAGAGGTAGTCGGGTCGAAAATCGTTGCCCCAGCGCGACAGACAATGCGCTTCGTCGAAAACCCAGGCGGCGATCTGGCGGCAGCGTATCGCCTCGGCAAACGCCCGGCTGCGGAACTGCTCGGGCGAAACCAGGAGAATCCCGACGTCGCCCAGGCGCACGCGGGCGAGAACGTCGCGCCGCTCAGGCAGGGTCAGCATGCCATTCAGCGTCGCGCCGCTATAGATGCCGCTGCGCACCAGATTGTCGACCTGATCCCTCATCAGCGACTGCAGCGGCGAAACGATGATCGTCAGACCGCCCTCCTGCCAGTAGCGCGAGAGCGCCGGCAACTGATAGCAGATCGACTTGCCGCCGCCGGTCGGCAGCAGCGCGAGCAGCGATTGCCCGGCGTAGGCGGCGCGCACGATGCGCTCCTGCAGCGGCTGTCCGGCCGCGTCGCGCGGCTCGCTGCGAAATTCGACAAAGCCGAAATAGCGTTCGAGTTCCTTCTCGGGCGCCAGATGCAGCGTGCAGTACGGGCAGGCCGGATCGGTACAGGGGCTGGCGCGCAGCTTCCGGATGACTTCGCTGACGCGCGGAAACTGCCGGTGCAGCCAGGGCGGCAGCACCGAGTTGCCGCCGCTGACGCGCAGCCAGGCGAGGACGTAGGAGAAACAGCGACCGGCTTCGACCTCGGCCAGCGCTTCTTCGGTCGCCACAGCGACTTGCTGCGGGCAGGCCTTGCCGCGCGCCAGTTCAGCGACGAACTGGCGCACATCGCCCGCGGCCGGCGGCAGCGCCCGGCGCAGACTGGCGAAGAAGCTGCCGACGCCGACCTGCCCGGCGCGCGTCAGGAAGTAGTGGTGGCAGGCGAGTTCCTGCGCCGACGAGACGCCGAGCGCGGCCAGCGCGGCGTACTCGTCGAGCCACAGGCGCAGCGCCAGTTGGGCGTCGCGCAGTGGGTCGCTGGTCGCGTCGCGCACCAGGCGGTAGTCCTTGACCAGACTATGGTAGGGATTCTGCGGAAAGGCGATCGGCGACAGTTCGAGCGTGTCGACCACCGGCAGCCGGTGCAGCGCCAGACCCGGATACAGCGCGCGCAGCACCGGCAGGTCGTGGCGGACGACATTGTGTCCGAGGACGAAGGCGGCGCCAGCGCCAAGTTCGTCGAGGCGCGCGAGCGACGAAGCCAGAGCGGCCCCCTTGACGACCAGACTGGCGCCGGTGTCCGGTCGCCAGCCGGCGAGCTTCCTGAGCTGTCGGACATCGTCGATCGCCGTTTCCAGGTCGAGGCACAGGCAGCGCGGCTGCAGTGGTTGTCCGAATTCGGTCACTGGCATTCTGCCCGGCCGTGCGCCGACCGACGTTCAGCGCTTGCCAAGACATCCACAGCGCGACCAGTCCACGGCCTTGCTCACTCGCTTGCGCCTGGCGCTCGCCGCGGACGGCGCGCTTTCGCCGGCGCGCCCCGGGTATCATCCTCGCCCGGCGAGCTGTGCGCGAGGCGCTGGCTGGCGCCGGCGTGCGTGTCGGTCTGCGAGTTGTGCGCGTAGGTCGGCCAGTCCGGCGCGTAGTCTGCCGCCTGATTGCCCCAGCTCGTCCAGCCGGACCGCGCGCCACGGGCAAACAGTTCCAGGTGGGGACCCGGCGAACACGCTTCGATCAGCGAGTAAAGCTCGTCCGGTTTGCGCGAGTGCTCGCGCTTGCGGCTCCGAATGATGTTCACCTGGCTGCGTCCGGGCGCCAGCGTGCGTGCCTTGCGCCCGCGCACGCCGAAGAGGATCAGTTCGGTCGTATTGCGGAAATAGAAGCCTACCCCGCGCCCGTCGGGCTCGCCGTCCTTGCGCACCTTGTGCCAGACGAGATTGCTCTTGTAGGTGAAACCCCAGGCTGCGAGAACGCGCAGGCCTTCGGGCAGCAGCGCGTTGGGCACCCACAGGTAGAGGTGCGCCGGATCATCGACGATGGCCGCGACCGGCAGCGTCAGAATCTCGGCCAGCGACATCGTCGCATAGCGGCTGAGACGCTTGTGCTCAGGCGCCATCTTGCCGGTACGGTTGGTGAACTGCCAGGGTGGATCGGCCAGCACCGAGCCGAAACTGCGCCCGCCGACACACTGCAACAGGTCGTGCGCAGCGTCGGGGAAACTCCCGGTCATCGTCATCACCTCTTGCCCGCGTTTGCGTTCGGGCGCGGTGCGGCAGGCGGCCCGCGTACGCCGCAGCGACAGCTTCGCGCCGCCGACTCGTCAGCCGCTCCGCCGCCGTCGCGCGCAGCCCGCGGGCAAACCGGCGTTTGGACAGGGACGGCGCACTGCAATTGTAAAATCCGCATGATAAATCGACTTCGCCGAAACGCCCTGAGGTAAATTGCGCTGCAGGGATTCAGTTGGAGGTACGTAATGATACCGAGCACGTCGACAGCAGTGGGGGCTGAATCAGCCGAAGGTCGTTTCGATCTGGGTCGCGGTTACTGGCTGCACCTGCCGCATGGCCCACGCAGTCAGGGAGACCTGTACCACCAGGGAAGCCTGAGCAAGCGTGTCAATCTGGCCAACAAGGCGGAACGGCGAATTCTTGTCGTCGAACTGCTGCAGAAGAACCTGAACCAGACGCGTCTGGCCGAAGTGCTCAATCTGAGCCGGCAGACGCTGCACAATTACCGCGAGAGCTACCGCGTTTTCGGCGTCAGCGGCCTGCTCCACGGTTACAGCCCGAACCGCTGTGTCAGCGAGAAGATGCAAGGCCGTCTGCGCGTCGGCAAGCGTCGCGTCGCTGGTCCGGCGCGCGAGCGCGATGGCTTGCCGCCAGCCGAACTGTTCGAGAGCAGCCGTGAAACGCCTCGCCCGGCAGCGCGCGATGCGGCAAGGCCCACCTTCACCCTGGAGGAATCGGCGATCGAGGATGTCCTGCGCGGCGATTCGACGGCTGCGGCAACGCCGCTTGCCGCCGACGCGACGGCCATCCACGGCGAGCCGGCGACCGCCGCCTGGCCAGCCATTGATCCACCGTACGCCGAGCGGCACGACTGGCAGGCCAGCCGCCATGCCGGCCTGTTTCCGGTCATCCTGGTCCTCGCCAGCCGACACCAGTGGTTCGCCCGTCTGCTCACGCTCTTTCCGAACAACTGGCGGATCTTCCACATATTCGTCCTGATGGCAGTGCGCGACTGGCGCAGCTTCGAGGCGATCGAACGCGAACCGGCAGAAGAGGCAGGACGACTGCTCGGCCTGCGCCGACTGCCGAGCGCGGACGGCGTCTGGCGCTGGTTCTTCGAGGCGGCAGCGGCCGAGCGGGCAAGCGCCCTGCTCGACGCCGCCTTCGCCGACCGGATCAGGCGCGGGCTGGTCGGCACGCGCCTGTGGTTCACCGAAGCACATGCCCTGCCCTGCCCGGCGTCGGTCACCGATGCGTCCGGCGAGCCGCTGCCAGCGCAGCCTCTGCGCGCCAATCTGGCGACCTACGACGAACGCGGACGCCTGGTCGCTTTCACGCTCGCCGAGGGCCGACACGAGTTGTCCGGGCGCATCCTGGCCCTGGTCGAGCAGGCGCGCGCGCTGTCGTTGGGCATCATGCCGGTGCAAGTCTTCGCGCAGGCCGAGGTCGACAGCGACTTCCTCGCTCGACTGGTCGACGCCGGCATCCCGTTCGTCGCTCATCAGAGTCACGACGAGCAACTCACCACGGTGCCAGCGGCGGCTTTCGGCGAGCAACTGCATTTCGGCAGCACCACCTACCGGGTCGCCGAACAGACGGTCGAACTCGCCGCGCTGGCGCCCCGCTGCGCACCCGGCGACGGCGCGATCAGTGCGCTGGTCAGCGTTCGCCGCCTGATCTTCTGGAACCAGCGCAGCCGAGCGCGCAGCAGCGTGCTCTGCTGGGACGCCGGACTGCACCTGTCGGCCGACCTTCTGCTTTGCGCCGCGGTGGCCCGCCAAGGCGATCCAAACATCGCCCCCGCGGCCGGCGAGCCGGGTCACTCGGGCCGCTACCGGCCCGGTTTCGCCGCCGGCGAATGCACGCCGCGCGTCATCGCCAACCCGCACTGCCGACTGCTCGCCGAGCGCATCAGCGCGACCGAGGGACACCTGGTCAAGCTGCGCAAGCAGCTTGCACTGGCCCAGCCCAGCTTCAACCAGGACGGCAGCGAACGCCAGAACAGCCGCCATCGGCGCCTGGCAGAGGCGATCAGCAGCAGCGAAGCAGCGCTGAAGCGCCTGTTGGTCGAACAGAAGAGCTTGCCCGAGCGGGTCACCGTCACGGGTTTGTGTGACTACCGTTCGCAAGCGCCGATCGACAACGAAGGCAAGATGCTGTTCGACTTCGTCACCGGCTCGGTGTGGAACGTCCGCCATCAGCTTCTCGACTGGCTGTTCGACAGCGTCGCCAACAATCTCGACCGGCGCACCGTGCTCGACACGATTCTCGCCTGCCCGGGCTGGATACGCAGCGACGAGCGGGCGGTCGTCGTGCGCTTGCCGCCGCTGCCGCAAGCCCCTTTGCGCTACGCGCAGGAGCATCTCTGCCGCAAGCTGAGCGGCCTCGGCGGGCAGTTGCCCGACGGACGCCGGCTACATCTGGAAGTCGGCGCAGCGGTCGAGTGACCCTGAACCTGGCGGGCGGCGGTTCCGCCGCCCGCCCGGGGGTGACCAGCGGCGCCTTCGTGGCGCGCGTTCAGCGCGCCAGACGCTTGCCGGCGAGCGGCACCGGATGAATCTGACCGGGCGGCGTGGCGAGCGAACAGCGCCCACGCCCATCTTCCTTGGCCAGGTACATCGCCCGATCAGCCGCCTGCAGCAGGTGGTGGATGTCTTCGGCGTGCAGCGGCCAGAGCGCAATGCCGACGCTGGCACCGACCTGCAGGCTGTGCTGGCCGACGAGCGCCGGCTGACTCAGGTTGGCGATGATCTTGGCACCGATGGTCATCGCCTGCTTGCTGTCGAGCACCGCTTCGACGACGACGACGAACTCGTCGCCGCCCGGACGGGCAACGGTATCTGAAACGCGTACGCAGTCCTGCAGGCGGGTAGCGATGATTTCCAGCAGGTGATCGCCGACCGCGTGTCCGTAACTATCGTTGACCGGCTTGAAGCCGTCGAGGTCGATCATCAGCAGGGCAACCATCTCGCCGCTGCGCTTGGCGCGCGCAAGTACGCGGCGCAGTTCTTCGAAAAGCAGCGCGCGATTGGCCAGCCCGGTGAGCGGATCGTGGTGCGCCAGCTTGCGTAGTTCGGCTTCGCTCTGGCGCAGGCGATCGTTCGCCTCGGCCAGTTCCAGCGTTCGCTGCATGACGCGCTGTTCAAGCGTTTTCTCCGACTGCTGCAAGGTTTCCATCGCCTGTTCCTTGGCGCGCAGCATTTCGCCATGCGCCAAGTCCATTTCCTGGCGAACGGCCAGCGTGCGCGCGGCGATCGCAAAGCTGAGCAGGAGGATCTGCAGTGCCGAACCGATCTCGACGCCGTAGTCGGTGAGCAGATTGCCCGACAGGGCGCCCGCCTCGTGCAGTCCAGCCGCCGCCACGCCGAGCAGGTGAACGATCCAGGCAATGAGGAAAAGCCCGGCTCCCGGCTGGCGCCGCGAACAGCCGAGGACGGCGCCGATCAGCGTCGTCGCGGCGGCCGCAGTGCTCAGCAGGATCACGCCAATTTCTGCCCAGCGATAAACATTGCTGATTGCTGCCAGTGCTGCGACAAGGAAACCGGCTTGCTGCCATTGCAACAGGCGATCGAGCCCGGGCGCTGTCTGGCGCGTTTGCAGAAAGACCCGCACGAAGACTGCGCCGGTAACACCAGCCAGGCAGAGGCTTATCGGCGGAGCCAGGTTCCCCCATTCGGGCCATTCCGGCCACAGGTACTGATTGCCCAGGCCGCGCATCGACACCTCGGCAAACAAGCGCGCAACCAGGAAGGCGACGTACGCCAGACTGACCGGGTCGCGCTGTGCGCAGCCGGGAAGCAAGTGGTAAATGGCCAGTGCAAGGAGCCCGCCGAGGTAAGCGGCGAGCAGCGAATAGCTTGCCTGATCGTTCGCCAGCAGGGCGTGCGGCGCCCAGAGTGTGAGCGGAATGTGCACGTTGCCCTCGGAAGCGACGCGCAAATAGAGGCTTTGCTCACCGCCGGGAGAAAGAACCAGCGGAAAAACGAAGTTGCGATGGGCGTATGGGCGAGCCGCAAATGCTGTCCGATCGCCCCCGTCGAGACGCGCGAAGCCGCTGTTGTGACGAAGGAAAAACGTTAGGTAGTCGAGCGAAGGCTGGTCCACCTCGAGCCGCCAGGACGACGGCGCGCCGGGCGGCGCGAGCAGCCGCACGCGTAGCCAATACGTTGCGTCGGAGTAACCGAAGTTGAGTTCGCCACGCCCGGCAACGGGCCGGAAGCGGGCGGCAATATCCGGACGCTCGACATCGGCAATGTTCAAAGAACCGTCAGCATCTTCCAGAACCTCGACGAAGGGACGCAGCGAAAGCGATGTGGTTGCGGAAGTCAGTTGCGCCGCCTGCGCCCACACCCCCCCGGAAGCCGCAGCAGTCAGCAGGGCCAGGAGTAGAAGAAATAGATGCGCTAAAGGCATTGATAAGTTCAGTTGGGCCCCGGTTCCATCCTCGATTATAGTGTACGGTCGATGCTGCAACCTAAGTCTGGCACGCGTCGAGCGGCCTTCCGGCGGGCAAACGCTTTAGTCGTTGGAGAAAAGGGATTTTATGCGTGTGCAAAGCCTATTGATTGGTCTTATCGTCGCCAGCGCTGCCGTTTGGGCGGAAACGCCAGCCCCGCCGCCAATTCCGCAGACGCTTGACGAAGCCGCCGAACAGAAGGCGCGCGCCGCCGAACTGCGTGCTGAAGCCGATCGCCGCCTGCGCGCCGACGAGGATCTCTGCCAGCGCAAGCTGCTCGTCGCCGATTGCCTGAGCGCTGCGCGCAAGCGCCACACCGCCTTGGTCGTCGAAGCACGCAAGCTGGAGCAACCGGCGCGCGACTTCGAGCGTGAAGCCCGGCGGCAGGATCTGGCGGCCAAGGAAGCGCAGCGCGCCGCCGACCAGAACGCACGCGCAATCGAAAACCGGGAGAGTGGCGAACGCTTTCGTGCCGAAGAAGCGGCGAAAGCGAGCGAACGCGAGCAGAAGATCGCCGAAAAGGCAAGGAAAGCCGAACAGGGGCGCCGCAAGCTGGCCGCCGAGCAAGCGCGTCGCCAGGCCAAACAGGAGCGGCGCGCGCGTCAGGACGCCGAACGCCAGGCAAAGCAGGCGGCGCGCGCGGCGAACAAACCCGACGCCGGCACGCCGCCGCGCTGAGCATCGGGCCGCCGACGTTGCCGCGCTCAGTCGCCTTTCTTCGGCGGCAGGAAGAAACCGCGCGGATGGTGCAGGAAATAACCGAAAACCGCGCGCGCCAGCGGCCACCACTCGCCGTCCGGCACCTGACGTGAACGCAGGGCGACGGTCAGCGCCAGCGCGAAACTGACCGAGAGGTTGAGCAGGCCGATCGCCGCGACGCCGAGTACGGCCCAGGCGAACAACCAGGGGTCGGGTGAAAAATCGAGACCGACGAAACCGATCCCGACGAAAGCCGACGAGAAGGCGACGTGCCGAATGTCGATCGGCAAACCGACCAGGACGCCGAAGAGCGTCGTTCCCCCGAGCAGAAAGCCGAACAGCAGGTTGCCCGAGAGCGCGCCCAGATTGGCGCCAATATACGCCGCGACGCGCCGCATGCGCGCCTCACCGAAGACGCGTCGGGCCCAGGCGAGCTGCCGGATGCGCTCGGGAATCCGGTTGTACGCGGCGTAGTTGTCGTAATAGCCGCTGAGCAGGCCGGAAACGAACAGGCAGACGCCGGCAATCGCCGCGTAGAAGACGGCGCCGCTGTGCACCAGGTTCTGTTCTTCCAGCAGGTGCAGCGACTTTTCCGCATCGGTGAAAGCTTCGCCGGTGAGCGACACGACGGCAAAGGCAAGTAGCCCGGCGAGCGGAACAGCAATGCCGACATTGCCCAGAATGGCGACCAGTTGGCTGCGACACATGCGGGCGATCAGCTCGCTCAAGCGCTCGAGCTCGCGCAACCTGCCGCCAGTCTGGCTGATCGTCGTGGCGATCGCATTCGCGGTCATCGCCGGCTGCTTGGTCGCCACCGTGCCGTGCAGGATGTGGATCAGGCAGAAACCCAGCCCATAGTTCAGGCAGAAGCTCAGCGCGCCGACCAGCGGCGGCATGTGCGCCTTGACCAGCAGGATCTTGAAACAGGCCATGCAGGCAATGACCACGCCGCCGATCATCGCCGAACGCGCCATCGCCCAATATTCCTGGCGCGACTCGGTGATGTAGTGTTCGCCGTGGTGGCTGGCGTTGTCGGTGACGCGCAGGGCGATCAACTCGGTATTCTGCCGCCAATGGCGGAACAGGTTGTTGCGCAGGCATTCGTCGTGCACGAGCTGGGTGAACAGCGTAACCATCGACGGGTACGCACCGATTCCGCCGGGGTCCCTCTGCAGGCCGGCGAGGATGTCGAGCAACTGTTCGCAGCGCTTGAGCAACTGGCGCAGGCGCTGCAGGTTGTAGGTCAGCGCGATGCTCGTCCCGTTCCTCGCCGCATTGCGCCGGACACGCTCGATCACCTCGCGGCACTGGCTGAACAGCACGCGCAAGTGGCGATCGTCGGTGTCTTCGCCGAGCGCCTGACCCCAGCGCTGCGGGTAAACCTCGATATAGGCCGCCATTTCGCTGTTCTGCGCGACGAAAGGCGACTCGCGCGTCTCGAGCGCCGGTTCCAGCCGCAGCAGTTCCGGCTCCATGCCGCAGGCAACGATCCAGTAGGAGAGCACGCGCAGCGAGCGCAGCAACTCGCCCAGCGGATGCGGCAAAGTGGCGCTCGCCGGCAATTCGTCGAAGCGCACGGCGCAGAACAGTTCCTCCCAGACGGCTGCACCGACGCCGGTCACCCAGTGACGGTCGCTCGGTCGATCGAAGCTGCGGCGCAGCACGCTGCGCAGCAGGCCGGGATCGAGCACCTCGGGCAGCAGCTTGTAGCCGATCCGCTGCATGGTTTCAGCAACGAAACCGGTGTTCGGCAGGATTCCGGTCGAGGTGTACAGTTCGGAATGGCGATGGCTCATCGCCAACTGAATGAGGCTGTTGCGTAGCGCAGCGCGCAGTTCGGGGCGGGCGCCAAGCAGGTAGCACAAGGCCTGCAGATTCCGTTTCGCCGTCTTGTAATCCTTCGGACCAGCCGGCCGGATTTCGCCGACCAGTTGCACCAGCACGTCCGTCACTTCAGCCGGCGTGCCGCAGCAGCCGGCAAGGATCTCTTCCAGGTTCACGACGTTTTCTCCGCGCAGCGACGAAGCGGCCTCGCTCGTCGATTACAATCGGCGGAATCTTAACAAAGTATCGTGCCGCCCGCCGCTGGCGGCAGCAGGCAGCCCATGATCATCGTCCTCTCGCCCGCCAAGACGCTCGACTATCGGACTGCGCCGACGGTCGCCGAGCATACTCAGGCGCAGTTCCTCGACCAGTCGCAGTTGCTGATCGACCGCCTGCGCCAACTGACCCCGGCCGAACTCGCCAGTCGGCTGAAGATCAGCGATTCGCTGGCCATGCTCAACAGCACGCGGCATGCCGAATGGCAGCTCCCGTGCACGCCGGAAAACGCCAAGCAAGCCGTCCTCGCCTTCAACGGCGACGTCTACGAGGGCCTGGACGCGAGCAGCCTGTCGCTCGCCGACCTGCAGTTTGCCCAGCGACACCTGCGCATCCTGTCCGGCCTCTACGGCCTGCTCCGGCCGCTCGACCTGATGCAGCCCTACCGGCTCGAAATGGGAACGCGGCTGTCCAACCCGCGCGGCAAAGACCTTTACGCCTTCTGGGGCGAGCGCATCGGCGAAGCGCTGGCGCAAGCGCTGCGCGCGGTCGCCGCCAGCGCCCTGATCAACCTCGCCTCGGAAGAGTATTTCAAGGCGGTCAGCCGCCGATCTCTGCCCGTCCCGGTGATCCAGCCGGTCTTCGAGGACTGGAGCGGCGGCCGCTTTCGCGTCATCAGCTTCTGGGCGAAACGGGCGCGCGGACTGATGGCGCGCTTCGCGATCCGTAACCGCGTGCACGAACCCGCCGGCCTGCAGGACTTCGCGGCCGAAGGCTACAGCTTCGTACGCGCCGCGTCGGACGACACGGTCTGGGTCTACCGCCGGCGCCGCGAGTAAATGGCGGCCCGACCGATGAGCGCGCGCCGCGCCTCAGCCGACGGCGAGCAGCGCGCTGACGTGTTCGGCGATCGCCAGACACGCGGTCAGCCCGGGCGACTCGAGGCCGAACAGGTTGACCAATCCGTCAACGCCGTGTTCGGCCGGACCCTGGATCAGGAAATCGGTCGCCGGCTGCGTGCGTCCGCCGAGCTTCGGCCGGATTCCGGCGTAGGCCGGCGCCAGCGCGCCATCCGGCAACGCCGGCCAGTAGCGGCGAATCTCGCGGTAGAAGGCCGCCCCGCGCGCCGGGTCGACGCGATAGTCGAAAGCGGGAGGCGGCGCGCTGGCGGGTGCCTCGGGCAGCCACTCGACATCCGGCCCGAAGCGCGCCTGCCCGGCCAGATCGAGCGTCAGATGAACGCCGAGCCCGCCGCTTTCCGGCAGCGGATAGATCAGACGCGAGAACGGCGCCGGCCGCTGCAGACTGAAATAGTTCCCCTTCGCATAGCCATTGACCGGCAGGCAACGCTGCGGAAAACCGCTCAGCGTCCGGGCAAAGTGCGTCGCCGACAGACCGGCGGCGTTGATCACGATTTCCGCGCGCAGGCGCGATGGTTCGGCGCCGCCGACAGCGAGAACGATTCCGCTCGCGTCTACCGTCCCGCCAACGACCGGCGAGCGCAGCACGAGCAGCGCCCCGTGCCGCTCGGCGTCGGCGAGCAAGGCGAGCATCAGCGCGTGGCTGTCGACGATGCCGGTCGACGGCGAGTGCAGCGCCGCACAACAGGCCAATTCGGGTTCGAGCGCGCGCGCCTCGCGGCCGCTCAGCAGGCGCAAGTCGGCAACGCCGTTGGCCTGGCCCTGGGCGTGCAGCGCGTGCAGCCGGGCGAGCTGCGCATTCGCCGTCGCCACGACCAGCTTGCCGCAGCGCCGGTGCGCCACCGCGTTCTCCGCACAGAACTCGTAGAGCTGCCGCTGGCCGGCGACGCACAGACGAGCTTTCAGCGAATCCTGCGCGTAGTACAGACCGGCGTGGATCACCTCGCTGTTGCGGCTGCTCGTCTCCAGACCGAAAGCCTCGTTGCGTTCGATGATCAGCGTTTCGCGGCCGCGCCGTGCGAGCGCACGCGCGCACGCCAGACCGATCACCCCGGCCCCGATGACGACTGCTGCAAGCTTCTCCATGCGCACCTCCGGCAGACGGCACGATTCTACCGGACGCCGCTGTCGCCTCCCAGCGTGGCGCTGCCGTACACGCGTTGCAATCCCGGCTGAGGCTAAAGCCGGCGCCCGATTTTCCGTGAATACAACGATCAGCAGCAACTTCCGGAGTCAAGATGCATCCTCAGTGCAAGTTTCCCGCCGTCCTCGTGCTCGCTGCGCTGCTCCCGGCGACGGCTGGCGCGGCGTGGCAGGTGATCTCGGCCGAACCCGGCAAACGCGTCGAGATCGACCGCGCCAGCATCCGCAAGGAAGCCAACGGCAAGACGATCGCCGAGGGCCGGATCATCCTCGACAAGCCGATCATCGACGCCAAGACCTCGTCTTCGTATCGCATCGTGCAGGCGCTCAATCGCTACGACTGCGCGCTGCGCACCTACAGCACGCTGAAGCGGACCTACTTCAAGGAGGAAGGCCAGTTCCTGCGCGAGGACGAAGTCAAGGTGCAGGTCGAAATGCCAGTGCGCAGCGGCATGCTCGACGACAAGCTGCTACGCGAAGTCTGCCGCCCGAAACCGGGTCCGGAAGCCGCCGCTGCCGCCAGCCGCACGGCCGACAAGGTCAACGAGGCGGCCGGCGAGCTGCGCAAGGCCAACGAAGCGCTGCTGCAGAAGGACGTGCGGCGCGCCAATCTGCCGACGCCGGCGACCGAAAAACCTGAACGCGAGGCGAAAGCAGCGGGCGAAACTGCCGCGCCCGCGCAATCGGCTCCACCGACGCCACCCACGCCAACGGCCCAGCCCACGCCGGCCGCCCGGCCGCCCGCAGCGGCAGCGCAGGCGCGCGCCGTGCATCCCGCACGGCCGGCAATCCGCGCACCGCGAGTCCTCGCCGCGCGCCCCGACGACGAGCCGCCGGCCGCCGCCGCGCCGACCTACACGCGCATTCCCTGGGCCTACTCAGGTGAAGGCGGGCCCGACAACTGGGGCCGGCTGAAACCCGAATACGCCACCTGCGCCAACGGCCGCCGACAATCGCCGATCGACATTCGCGACGGTTTCCGCGTCGACCTCGAAACGCTGCAGTTCACCTACCGGCCGTCGCAGTTTCGCGTCATCGACGACGGGCGCACGATCCAGGTCCAGGTCAGCGGCAACAGCATCGGCTTGCTCGGCAAGACCTACGAACTCGTCGAGTTCCATTTCCACCGCCCGTCGGAAGAGCGCGTCGACGGCAAGTCATTCGACATGGTCGCCCACCTGGTGCACAAGTCGGCCGACGACAAACTCGCGATCGTCGCCGTCCTGCTCGAAAAAGGGATGGAAAACCCGCTCATCCAGACGATCTGGAACAACCTGCCGCTGGAAAGGAACGAGTACGTCACGCCACCCGGAATCAGCATCGACCTGACGCAACTGCTGCCGACCGAGCGCAGCTACTACACCTACATGGGCTCGCTCAGCACGCCGCCGTGCACCGAAGGCGTCCTCTGGCTCGTCCTCAAGCAGCCGCAACAAATCTCGCCCGAACAACTGGCCATCTTCGCCCGCCTCTACCCGCACAATGCACGCCCGATCCAGGCGAGTTCGGGGCGCATGATCAAGGAATCGCGCTGACCCGGGCGCGCCGAGCGGCGCGTCCCGCCTGAGGCGCGCCAGGCGCGCCCAGTTCCGCTTCTTGATGCCGTCTGCCTATTCCCGCTTCTGCGCGGCCGCCTGCAGGCGCCGACGGACGTAGGCGATATGCTCCTGCGCAGCGCGCCGCGCCGTTTCCGGTTGCCGCTCGCCGATCGCCTGCGCGATCGCCTGATGTTGCGCCATCAGCTCGCGGCGGGTTTCCGGGCTGACGGCGATTTCCTTCAAGGTCCGCCGCACATGCTCGTGCAGCAGGCGCATGACGCTGCCCACCAGATGCGCATACAGCACGTTGTGCGCCGTCTCGGCGATCGTCAGGTGAAAACCGACATCGGCCGCCACCTGCTCGCTCCGATTGTTGCCAGCGTAGGCCAGATCGAGCCGCGCGTAAGCCTGCGCCAGCCGTTGCAGATCATCGTCGGTCGCGCGCTGCGCGGCCAGCTCGGCAGCCGACGATTCGAGCAGCAGGCGAAACTCGAGCACGTCCTCGTGCAGCGCTGGATGCTGCTCGAGTAGCGGTTGCCAGGGGTCGCTGAAACTCGCCGCCAGGCGATCGGTCACGTACGTTCCGCCGCCATGCCGGCTGACCAGCAGTTCGCGCGAAACCAGCCGCTTGATCGCCTCGCGCAGCGACGGGCGCGAAACGCCGAACTCCAGCGCCAGTTCGCGCTCGGCCGGCAGGCGCTCGCCCGGCTTCAGCGTCCCGTCGAGGATGCGCGCTTCGAGCTGATGAGCGATCGCGTCGGGAATGCGCGGCAGATTGAGCTTGACATGACGCATTCGGGGCAATGCTCGGAGCGGATCGACGAGGAATTGAGGAGAGAGCGCGGAGTGACCGGCGAATGACGGATTCCGGCCGGCGGCAGCCCGCAGTATCGCAGGAAAGCCGCATGCTCACCAGTTCGCCGCAGCGCCACAGCGCTCCGCTACCCGCACGGCGCTGCACGCCGGCCGAAAAATGCAGGCGATGTGTGCAATAGCGCACAGATCCCGATCGCCATCCGGCCGACAATGCGCTCGAGTGCTTGGCGGCCACCACCTCCCTCCCCCCCCTCGCCAGGCGCTTGCAGTACCGGCCCGGCAACGGCTCCCCCACCGTTCCGGGCCATTTTCGTCGACCCGCGCGCCGCTTGCGCGCGATCCGCCGGCTCCCGCTGACCGAGCGGGCGATTGACAAGGCGCGCGCTCCTCGCTAATGTACCGGAAAGTGGTCTTACCACTTTTGACGTTCGCCTTTCCGTCGCATCTTTTCGTCGCATTCGCGCAGAGGAGCCAGTCATGGACGCAGCGGGCAGCCGGCACTATCCGGACAAACCGGTCAAGGTGTATCTCTTCGGAACGTGTCTGATCGATCTCTTCTGGCCGCAGGCCGGCCTCGACGCCGTCCGCCTGCTCGAACGCGAAGGCATCGAGGTCATCTACCCGGCCGATCAGACGTGCTGCGGGCAGCCCGCGCACAGCAGCGGCTTCCCCGAGCAGAGCCGCGCCGTCGCGCTCGCCCAACTGGCGCTGTTTCCCGAGCCGTGGCCGGTCGTCGTCCCCTCGGGCTCGTGCGCCGGCATGATGCGCCAGCACTATCCAGACCTTTTCGCCGACGACGCGCAGCACCTGGCGCAAGCGCGCGCGCTCGCCGAACGCGTCTTCGAACTGAGCGAGTTCCTCGTCCATGTCGCGCGCGTCCGGCTGACCGACCTTGGCCCGGCAACGCGCGTCGCCGTGCACACCTCGTGCGCCGCGCGTCGCCAGATGGGAACGCACGCGCACGCCGGCGCGCTGCTCGCCCAACTCAGCCGGGTCGAAGTCGCCGTACACGAGCACGAAGCCGAATGCTGCGGTTTCGGCGGCACCTTCTCGCTCAAACACCCGGCAATCTCGGCCGCGATGGCCGCCGACAAGGTCGAAGCGGTCGCGCAGACCGGCGCCGACACGCTGCTTTCGGCCGACTGCGGCTGCCTGCTCAACCTGACGCACACGATCGAGAAGGAAGGCCGCCGACTGCCCGGCGAGCACCTGGCCAGCTTCCTCTGGCAACGCACCGCCGGCGAAGGAGGAAAAGCATGAGCGCACGCGACAACATCCTGCAGCGTCTGCGCGCCGCCGGCAGCACTCGGCAGCCGCTCGAACCCGACATCGAAGGCTTCTACGCCGCCGCCAAAGCCGCCCGTCCCGCTTCGACGCGCGCCGCGCGCATCGCGCTCTTCTGCGAGAAAATGGCTTTCTGGCGTGGCGAGGTCGTACGCGTGACGCGCGACAACTGGCCGGAAAAGCTGCTCGAACTGTGCTGCGCGAAAGGAATCAACAGCCTGCTCTACGGCGAGCACAGCGAGCACGCGGCGGCACTGCAGGCCGCCGGAATCAGCGGCCTGCGGCCCTACGCGCGGCCGATCGACGACTGGAAAGGCGAATTGTTCAGCGAGATCGACGCCGGCTTCACCTCGACGCGCGGCGGCATCGCCGAAACCGGCACGCTGATCCTCTGGCCGGACAACCGCGAACCCCGCCTGCTCTCGCTCGTCCCACCGATCCACTTCGCACTGCTCGACGCCGACAAGCTCTACGACCGCTTTTTCGACGCGATCAGCGAACAAGGCTGGAGCGCCGGCCTGCCGACCAACGCGCTGCTCGTCTCCGGACCCTCGAAAACGGCCGACATCCAGGTCACGCTCGCCTACGGCGCGCACGGCCCGAAGGAGCTGATCGTCCTCCTGCTGGTCAACCCGGGAGAAGTGCAATGAGCAGCGCCACGCACGAACTGAAGTTCGTCCCCGCCAGCGAGTTCCGCGAGCGTTCGGCCACCGCTGTCGGCGACGCGCACCTGCGGCAAAGCTTCCGCGCCGCGATGGATTTCCTGATCGCGCGCCGCGCCGCCCAGTTTCCCGACCTCGCCGCGCTCGAACAGCAGCGCCGCCTGGCCGAACAGATCCGCCAATACACGCTGGCTCGCCTGCCCGATCTGCTCGAACAGCTCGAGCGCAAGCTCACCGCCAACGGTGTCCAGGTGCATTGGGCCGAAACGCCGGCGCAAGCCAACGCGATCATCATCGAGATTGCCCGCCGCCATTCGACGCGCCTCGTCGTCAAGGGCAAGTCGATGGTCAGCGAGGAAGTCGAACTCAACCATGCGCTCGCCGCCGCCGGAATCGAAGCGCTGGAAAGCGACATGGGCGAGTACATCGTCCAGCTCGACGGCGAGAAACCGTCGCACATCATCATGCCGGCGATCCACAAGACGAAACAGCAGATCGCCCGCCTCTTCGCCGCCAAGGTGCCGGGCGCCCGCTATACCGAATCGGTCGACGAACTGATCGGCATCGGCCGCGCCGTCCTGCGCGAAAAGTTCCGCGCCGCCGAAGTCGGCCTTTCCGGCGTCAACTTCGCCGTCGCCGAAACCGGCACGCTGTGTCTGGTCGAAAACGAAGGCAACGGTCGCATGTGCACGACCGTTCCCGACGTGCATATCGCGATCACCGGCATCGAAAAGGTCGTCGAAAAGCTCGCCCACGTGCCGCCGCTCTTCGGCCTCTTGACACGCTCGGCGACCGGTCAGGCGATCACCACCTACTTCAACCTGATCAGCGGCCCGCGCAAGGCGGGCGAGAAGGACGGCCCGCGCGAGCTGCACCTGGTTCTCGTCGACAACGGCCGCACGCAGGCCTACCGCGACGAACAGATGCGCGCGACGCTGCAGTGCATCCGCTGCGGCGCGTGCATGAACCATTGCCCGGTCTACACGCGCATCGGCGGGCACGCCTACGGAACGACCTACCCCGGCCCGATCGGCGGCATCATCTCGCCGCACCTGCTCGGCCTGGCCGGAACACACGCCTTGCCGACCGCCTCGACGCTGTGCGGCGCCTGCGGCGAAGTCTGCCCGGTGCGCATCCCGATTCCCGACCTGCTCGTCCGCCTGCGCAACGAAGCGCAGCACGACGCGCGCCCCGGTCAGCCGCCGCTGCTCGGCCAGGGCGCCGCGAAGAGCCGTCTGGCCGACGCCGTCTGGCAGGGCTGGGCGGCGCTGCACGCGCGCCCGGCGCTCTACCGCGCCTACGCCTGGCTGGCGACGCGCTTCCGCGCCCTGACGCCGCCCCGGCAATCCGGCTGGACGCTCAGCCGAACGCCGCTCAAACCCGCGCCGCGCAGCCTGCACGAGCTGCTGGCGGCACGAACGAAGCGCTGAACAGCGAAAAAATTTTCGCGGGCGCAGCGCGCCCGGTAAAAAGCGGAAAAGCGGAAAAGCGACGCCGCTGCGCGGCGACAGAGGAGCAGAAGATCAGAAAATCAGTGATCAGCGTTCCGGTGGGCAGCGGTTCAAAAGGATGGGGGACACACACACCACCCGAACGCCAAGGACGTGGCTGCGGCCCCCGGGAGGGGTGCGGGTGCGGGAAGCACAGCGCGCGTCGTCGCGGGAGTCGCCCCAGGAGCCGCCGCGCACCACGCGCCGGGCATCTGCCCGATCCGGGTCTTCCCGCCCGCGATCGGCGGTGTACGGATAAGGCCGGTACACGCTGCTCGTCCACTCCCAGACATTGCCGCTGATGTCGGCCAGTCCTTGCGGCGTGTCGCCGCCCGGAAAGACGCCCAACGGCGTCGTTCCGCGCACGTGCGTTGCGAAGGTATTCGCCCGCGCCGCGTCGAAGTCGTCGCCCCACGCGTAGCGCCGGCCCTGCTCGCCGCGCGCTGCCGCTTCCCACTCCGCCTCGCTCGGCAGCCGCCACGGCTGGCCCGTCTGCACCGACAACCAGGCACAGTACGCACGCGCTTCGTACCAGCACACGCCGACCACCGGCTGCGCCGGGTCGTTGTACGCCGGATCGTTCCAATACGCCGGTTGCGTCTGCCGGCCGGACGGATACCGCCCGTCGAGCACTTCCTCGAATTCGCCATCGGACATCGCGCACCAGTTCTCCCAATTGGCCAGTTGCTGCGAAGTCATGCGGCCTTCGGCCGGCATGCGGCGCACCGCCGCCAGGTTGTCCTGCACCCACCGCCTGTTGTCGCGGCTCTGCTGCTTCGGACCGTCGGCCGTTCCTTCGCCGCGCCGCCAGGCGCGCGCTGCTTCGCCTTCCCACCAGCGCTCGTCGTCGTAACCGCCGGCTTCGATGAACAGCCGCCACTCGGCGTTGCTCAGCGCAAAACGGGCAATGGCGAAGGCGGCGACCGACACGCGATGCGCCGGCGCTTCATTGTCGTACAGCCCTTCGTCGCTGCCGAGCGGGTAGTCGCCGCCGGCAATCGCCACCAGCGGCGGCAGCAGATAGGTGCCGTGCGGCCCGCTGCGCCGTTCGTAGCGCGGGTCGCCCAGTTCGCCCAGCGCACGCGCCGCGGCGACGCGCGCGCGCAGGTCGGCCGCCGGGTCGCGGCTGCGCGCGACCAGCTCGTCTTGCAGCCGGCGGCGCAAAGCGGGCGAGACGACGACATCCGGCTGCGCCGCGCACCGGCCGGCGAGCGGCAGGTTTTCCGTGGCGAGCGCGGCGACGAAGTCGTCGGCGCGCGGCGTCAGCGCTGCGGCGAGGACGAAGGTCTCCTCCCAACCGCTCGGCGGTAGTTCGGGAAGCGCATCGGCGTCACCGAGACCGGCGATCACTTCGTCCAGGCTGGGCGAGATCGTCGCCGCGCGCCATTCGCTGGCGGCGAGTTCCGCCTGCGGGTGCGCAGCCAGCCAGCGCGCGGCGAAGTATTCCTGCAGCAACTGGTGGACGTAGAGGAGGTCGTCCCATTGTTCTTCGAGCACCTGCAGCGCGCTGCCGGCGCACAGCAGCTCGGCCGCCGGTACGCCGCCGCCCGAAGCGCTGAGGAGTTCGCAGGCGTCGTCCCACGGCACGCGCACGCGCGAGGCTTGGCCCGGTGCGCGGCGCGCCTGCAGCGCATGCGCCAGGCGGCTGAGCGCCGGGAGGAGCGGGCCGCGCGGCGGCAGTTCGAGCGCGTTGCGCCATTCGCGGCGGACGATGTGTGCGTGGTCGCGCGCGTCGAGCAGGTAGCCAGGGCGAAACAGTCGGTTGCCGGCTTCGATTTCGCGCAGCAGCGCTTGCCGAACGAAGCCGGTGAACAGGGCGGCGCGCCCACGCAGCGGCGGCCCGCCTTCACCCGCCTGGGCGATCAGCAGGCGCAGGTAGAACGGCGAGCGGAAGAGATCGAGTTGCGGCGTGCCGCGCAGTTGCGACCAGAGGTCGGCGCCGTGCGTCGGGCTGTACGCGGCGAGGAAGTCTTCGACCTGGCGGTCGGCGAGTTGTTCGATGCGCACGTGCGGCACCGAACGCTCCGGCGTCGACAGCGATGCGCTGTAGTCGAGGCGGCGGCACGAAAAGATCGCGCGCACGCCATGCGGCAGGCGGGCGAGAAAGTCGCGCCATAGGTCGATGCGCTGTGCGTAGTCCGCCGCGTCGCTGTGCGGGATTTCGTTGACCGCGTCGAGCAGGAGAAGCACCCGGCCGCGCCGCAGGAAATCGGCGAGCGGCGGCAGGTGCGGCGTGCGCCGCTCCCATTCGGCCGCCAGCCAGTCATCCGGCGACGGTAGCGCTTCGCCGGCGCGCGCCGGTCGGTAGCGGTTCAACGGGACAAAGAAGCTGACCCAGCCGTCGGCGGCTACTCCGCCCACCGCCCGGGCTGCGCCTGTGCCTTCGCCTGCGCCTTGGCCTGTGCCTTCGCCTGTGCCCTGGCCTTCCCCTTCGCCTTGGCCCTTCCCTTTGCCTTCTGCCGCACGTAGCGCTTCGTACGCCAGGTCGAGTTCCAGCCGGCGCAGCAGCGTGCTCTTGCCGCAGCCGGGCGGGCCGAGAACGACGAGTGCCGGCGCGTCGGCCGCGGCCGCGAGCACCTGGCGCAGATCGTCGAAGCTCTGCGGCTGCGCCTGCCAGCGCATGCCTTGCGCGTCCTGCCCCTGGTCGAGCAGCAGCGTCAGCCGCGTGAAGCGCCTGTTCAGCGCGTAGCGCGGCTGCGACCATTCGGCAATGCGCGCCAGTCGGTAGTCGCTCAGCGTGCGCGGCGAAGCGGCGAGGATCTCGTGCAGCACGGCTTCGCTGATTTCCGGCAGCTCGCCGCCGTCGATGATCGCCCGGCGCAGCCCGCTCAGCGGAGCGCGCGCAACGCCGGGGAAAGCCGGCGGCGCCGATGCGGCAGCGCCCGGGAATGGCGGCGCCGTCGGCGGCTTGCGCCGCCCGCGTTCGACTCCGGCGAGCAGCTTCGCGCGCGCTGCCACCTCGTCAGCACCAACCAGATCGAGGTAGACGATGGCAGCGAGCAAGCCATCCGGCCGACAGTCGCGCACGCGCACCGGCAGCAGACGCTGGCGACCCGCCGCGAAAGCGCCTGTCCATTCGGCCTCGGTGAAGCCCGAAGCGAAGTAGGCGTCCGACAACACGGCAATCGTGCGCTCGGCCTTCTGCAGCGCGCGCTGCATCGCGCTGACGAAATTGCTGCCCGGGTCGAAGTCCCATGCCTGAATCAACGTCTTGTAGCCCGCGTCTTCGAGCTGCCAGGCAATCCACTCGGCCCACGCGCGGTCGGCCTGCGTGTAGCTGACGAAGAAGTCGATCGGCGGCGTCGCGGCGCTGGAAGGCATCGTGGGCTCGGGCTGGGCGGTAGGCGGAATGCCGAGAAACTGGCCAGCGCTGCGCGCTGCTCGGCAATGCCGTCCGGTATCGTCCGCTCTCGGCGAGCGATGCCGGGAGCGATGATATTAGCCCAAAATACCCGTGCTGCGGAGAGGACCGCCAGGCCAGTCGCGCGTCATCGCGCGATCGTCAGCGGCGCGACGACCAGCGCGGCACCGCGGCCGCC
>WBZM01001102.1_pt1 | contig 29401 bp, 22 predicted proteins | sample 5204271 | NCBI WGS metagenome assembly WBZM01 (sample SAMN12344346, study PRJNA552823) | activated sludge metagenome | biome: Activated sludge suspended growth; feature: Nitrification reactor; material: Wastewater; isolation source: activated sludge from nitrification reactor of wastewater... | reverse complement strand
GGGCCAGGCGAAAAAATCGGCCTGCGCCTCGACGGCCTCCTCCAGCATGGCGCGATAGGCGGCGCGGGGGACGGCGACGGCGCCGAGCGAGGCGAGGTGCGGCGTCACGAATTGCGTGTCGAGCAGCCTGTAGCGGCCGGCGCGCAAGCGGGCGGCGAGATGCACCAGCGCCGTCTTCGAGGCGTCGCGCTCGACATGGAACATGCTCTCGCCGAAAAAGGCCGCGCCGAGCGAGACGCCGTAGAGGCCGCCGACGAGGGCGCCGGCGCGCCGGCATTCCACGGTGTGCACGAAGCCGGCGTCGAACAGGTCGCGGTAGAGGCGCCGGATCGGCGGGTTGATCCAGGTCGTGTCGCGCGAGGTCCCGGCGTGGGCGCAGCCCTCGATCACCGCGTCGAAATCCTGATCGACCAGGACCTCGAACCTGTCGGAGCGGACGACCTTCGCCAGGCTGCGGGAAATCTTCAGGCCGTCGAGCGGGAAGACGCCGCGCTCGTCCGGATCGACCCAGTAGAGCCGGTCGTCGTCTTCCTTTTCGCCCATCGGAAACAGGCCGATCGAATAGGCGCGCAGGACGAGGTCCGGCGTGATCTCTGGGCGTGGCGAGACGCGCGACATGCGGAAAAAGTGGGGGCGCCCCGGCGCGCGGTCAAGGACCTAGCCGAAGGTCTTCCAGAACATCAGCGCCGTGATGAAGGCGTTGAGGCAGGAGATGGCGATGCGCGCCTTGGCGGGGTCGAGCCGGCGCGCGAAATGCGCGGCGAAATAGCCGCCGGCGATGGCGCCGACCAGCATGGCGGCCATCTGCGGCCAGTAGATCAGCCCGCCGGCGACGAACAGGATCGAGGCGGTCGCGTTCATCGCGGCGTTGAGCAGGTTGCGGGCAGGCTGCATCGCCGCCAGGCTAGATGTCGTGAGCAGGCTCCACGTCGCCATCATCATGATGCCGACCGCGCCGCCGAAATAGCCGCCGTAGACGCCGAGCAGGAACTGGAAGACCAGCACCATGTGCGGCGAAATGTGCACGCGCTGACGCAGCCATTCGCCGGCCTGCCGGCCGAAGGCGAAGACGATCGTGCCGAAGGCGAGCAGGAAGGGAACGATCGCGTCGAACACGCGCTGCGGCGTATTCATGAGCAGCAGCGCGCCGGCCGCGCCGCCGATCACCGAAACGGCCGCCATCGACCGCATCGACACGCCCTCGAAGCCGCGGAAGTCGTGACGATAGGCGTAAGCGCTGGCGAGCGCGCTCGGCACGAGCGCGACCGTGCTGGTGGCGTTGGCGTTGACCGACGGCACGCCGGCCGCGACCAGCGCCGGCAAGGTGACGAAGGAGCCGCCGCCCGCAATAGCGTTCATCGAGCCGCCGATGAGCCCGGCGACCGCCGCGATCAGGAGCGGGTCGATCACAGGGCGAGCCTCCGGCGACGAGCCTTACGCATTCGTGTCCATTCCGCCGGTCGCCAGAAAATGCTCGAGCCAGTGAATGTCGTAGAGGCCGTTCTGCACGTCGGGATTGCGCACCAGCGTCCGGAACAGCGGCAGCGTCGTGTCGATTCCGTCGACGATGAACTCGTCGAGCGCACGGCGCAGGCGCATGAGCGCCTCGTTGCGCGTGCGGCCATGCACGATCAGCTTGCCGACGAGCGAATCGTAGTTCGGCGGGATCACGTAGCCTTGGTAGACCGCGCTGTCGACGCGCACGCCGACGCCGCCCGGCGGATGATAGTGCATGATCTTGCCAGGCGAGGGCCGGAACGTCGCTGGATGCTCGGCGTTCACGCGGCATTCGATCGCATGCCCGAAGAAGCGGATCTCCTCCTGCGCCATCGACACGGGCGCGCCGGCGGCGATGCGGATTTGTGCGGAGACGAGATCGAGGCCGGTGATCATCTCCGTCACGGGATGTTCGACCTGGATGCGGGTGTTCATCTCGATGAAATAGAAGCGCCCGTCCTCGTAGAGGAACTCGATCGTGCCCGCGCCGGAATAGTGCAGCTCGCGCATCGCCTTCGCGCAGATATCGCCGATTTCGGCGCGCTGTTCGGCGTTCAGCGCGGGCGAGGGGCTTTCTTCCAGCACCTTCTGGTGCCGACGCTGCAGCGAGCAGTCGCGTTCGCCAAGATGAATGGCGCCGCCCTTTCCGTCGCCGAGGATCTGCACTTCGATGTGACGCGGCTTCTCGAGATACTTTTCGAGATAAACGGCGTCGTCGCCGAAAGCGGCCTTCGCCTCCGCCTTGGCGGTGGCGATGGCGTGCTCGAGATCCTTCTCGGAGCGCGCGACCTTCATGCCGCGTCCGCCGCCGCCGGCCGCCGCCTTCACCAGCACCGGAAAGCCGATGTCGCGCGCGATGCGCATCGCCTCGTCCGCGTCGGTTACGCCGCCTTCGGAGCCCGGCACACAGGGAATGCCGAGACGGCGCGCCGTGCGCTTGGCCTCGATCTTGTCGCCCATGATCTTGATGTGCTCGGCCTTCGGGCCGATGAACGCGATGTTGTGGTCTTCGAGAATCTCGGCGAAGCGCGCATTCTCGGAGAGAAAGCCGTAGCCCGGATGCAGCGCATCCGCGCCGGTGATCTCGCAGGCGGCCAGCAGGGCCGGCACGTTCAGGTAGGAATCGCGCGCCGGCGGCGGCCCGATGCACACGGATTCGTCGGCGAGCCGCACATGCATCGCATTGGCGTCGGCCGTCGAGTAGACCGCGACGGTGGCGATGCCGAGCTCCTTCGCCGCGCGAAGGATGCGAAGGGCGATCTCGCCGCGGTTGGCGATCAGAATCTTGTCGAACATCGGATCACTCGATGATGACGAGCGTCTGGTCGTATTCGACGGGCTGCCCGTCTTCGACGAAGATGGCGGTGATCGTGCCGCCCTTCGGCGCGACGATCTCGTTGAAGGTCTTCATCGCCTCGACCAGCAGCAGCTTGTCGCCGCTCTTCACCACCGAACCGACGTCGACGAAAGGGTTCGCTTCCGGGTTCGGCCGACGATAGGCGGTGCCGACCATCGGCGATTTCACCGCGCCTGGATGGCTCGCGGGCGCGGGCGTCTCGGCAGGGGCCGCCACAGCCTTCGCGGGGGCCGCGGCAGGCGCGGCGACCGCGACGGGGGCGGGCGCCGCGGCGACGGCGTAGCGGGCTTCGCGCGCAACGCGAATGCGCAGGTCTCCTTTTTCGACCTCGATCTCGGTGAGATCAGTCTCCGACAGAAGCCCTGCCAGCTCCCGCACCAGACCGGCGTCGACCCCGGAGGCGGAGGCGCCTGTCCGCGCCGCGGCGGCGACGGGCTTTGCGGATTTGGCGGCAGGCTTTTTCGTCATGTCGTCGGACTCATTGCGATGGGAAAAGGGATTGCAGCGCGAGTTCGTAGGAACGCGCGCCGAACCCTAGGATGACGCCCCTGGCGACGGGCGAGATGAACGAATGATGTCGGAAAGTTTCGCGCGCGTGGGTGTTGGAGAGATGGACTTCCACCACATCCGCCTTGGCGCCGCGGATCGCGTCGTGAAGCGCGATGGACGTATGCGTGTAGGCGCCCGCGTTGAGGATCACCGGCGCGCCGGCAAGCCCGGCCTCCTGAATCCAGGTGACGAGATCGCCCTCGTTGTTCGATTGCCGGAACACGAGTTCGATGTCCTGCGCCCCCGCCAGCTTGCGCAGGCGCTTCTCGATGTCGGCCAGCGTCTCCGTTCCATAGGTGGAAGGCTCGCGTTGGCCGAGCAGGTTGAGATTGGGTCCGTTGAGGACGTAGACGGTTTTCATCGGGATTTCCGGCGGACCGTTGGGCCCGGGCCGGTGTTCTAACCGGCTTGGCGGGGCAGGGGAAGGGCCTCGTCCGCGCCGGGTCCGGACCGGGCGTTAATCCCTGCAAACCTTCAAAATCGTAGAATACAAGGCAAATTTCTTGCCTGACAGCGAATACTGCCCGCTATCTTGGGACCGCCTTGCCGGCCAGGAGGCCCGATTCGTGGCAGCGACCGCCCCGACGATCTCGAGACCCGATCTGATGCGCGCGATCGACCGCCGCGAATTGTCGGTGGTTTTCCAGCCGCAACTGACCGCCGACGCGCAGTCCATCGCCAGTGTCGAAGCCCTGCTGCGCTGGCGGCGGCCGGACGGCGCCTTCGTCAGCGCCGAGGGTTTCGTCGAGCTGGCGGAGCGCGCCGGCCTCATCGACCTGCTCGGCCTCTACGTTCTCGAACAGGCTTGCACGGCCGCCCGCGCCTGGCCGCGCATCTTGCTGGCGGTCAATATTTCGCCGACCCATTTCGCCAAGCCGGGGTTCGTCGACGACGTGGCGCGGGTGCTGGACGCGACCTGGTTCCCCCCGGAGCGGCTGGAGATCGAGATCGTCGAGAGCGCCGCCTTTGCCGATCCCGACTTCGCCCGCAAGCAGATGGACAGGCTTCATGCGCTCGGCGCCCGCGTCGCCATGGACGATTTCGGCACCGGCTATTCGAGCCTGTCGCTGCTGCAGCGGCTGCCCTTCGACAAGGTCAAGATCGACAAGAGCTTTGTCGACGGCATTCCCAACACCAAGTCGGTCGCCATTCTCCACGCCATGATCGCCCTCGTGCGGGCGCTCGGCATGAAGGTGACCGCCGAAGGCGTCGAGACCGTGGAGCAGCAGCGCTTCCTGAAGGCCGCCGGCTGCCACTATCTGCAAGGTTTTCTCTACGCGCGCCCTCTCGCTGCGGAGGACCTGCCCGATTTTCTCGAAAGGTTCAAACCCGCGCCGCGCTGATCAGGCCCGCGCATCAAGCCGCCGTGGCCCGCCTTTGCGCGCGCAGCACGTAGCGTAGCTGATAGCTGAGCAGCCGCCAGTTGACCGGTTTGGTGACGAATGAGGTGGCGCCTTCGTCATAGGCGCGATCGATCGACTCCATGTCTTCCAGACCAGTCACGATGACCACGGGCAGATGACGCAGGGCCGGATCGTTACGGATCGCGCGGATCATCTGGAAGCCGTTCATGACAGGCATTTCCAGATCGACCACGACGAGGTCGAAGGGTTCGCTGCGCAGCTTTTCGAGGCCTTCGGCGCCGTTCTGAGCCGTCTCGACCGAGGCGGTCGGAGTCGACAGGTAAACCCGGGCGAACTCGCAATGGATCGGATCGTCGTCGACAACGAGAATCCTGACGTTCTCCAGGAGAACGTATGTGTAGTTACGATTGTTGTCGGCGTGATCGATCAACGCAGGCTCCTCGCGCCTCACGCTAGATGCGAATTGCGAACCAAGGCTTAATCGCCGGTTTGGCTGCGGGCGCTTGCGAAGGCGGCCGTATGTCGCACGGCCTAGCGGACGAGCTGCACGCTCGCCGTATTCGGCCCGACGCCGCCGGGAGGCGGCACGGTGGTCGCGCCGTAATTGGTGTTGAGCTGCAGGGTCTGGTTGTCGGCGACGGAAACCGTGCGCGCCACGACGATCGTCCAGGCGGATGTCGCGCCGACCGCCACGCCGCCCGAACCGCCGCCGCCCTTCACGCCAATCTGCAGATCGCCGCGCGAGAGATAGATCGTGCCGAGCATGTTCGGCGCATTGCGGCTCTCGAACTTGTGGGTCTGGTGAAGCGCGACCGAACGATCCTCGAACATCAGAACGCCGGAGAAGGGGCCGGCCGAGGGAGCTGAAAGCGACACATTCGCGCTGGACTTCACCTCGATCGTCGCGCCCGCCCCGGTCAGGAAGATCGTGACGCCATTGCCCGACAGAGTGGCGCTCGATTTTACGCTGAGCGGGCCGTCCTTGATGATATAGGTTCCGGCGAGCAGATTGACGTTGGCGCTCGAGCCCAGTTCCAGCCCGCCGCAATAGACGCCTGGCGTCAGGCTCTGCGAGCCGCCTGTTATCTTGAGATTGGTCTGCGTGCAGGCGCCGACGACCGGCGGCGGCAGGCTCGCCAGGGGATCGGCGATGGCCGGGCAGTCTGTCTGCGGCGTGGGCGCGTAGGTCGAGACGCTGTCGGCCTGCGCGCCGCCGCTCGAGCACAGCCGTCCGTACTGCATCTGCGCGCCGTTGGAGATGGCGACGCCGTCGGCGGCGGTCGAGTCCGACACGATCTGGCAGGCGGTCGCCTGCACGCGGGCGATGTCGACCTCCAGCGTTTTGCTCTTGGAGGGATCGAGTCCGATCAGGCAGATCGGCTGCGTGTTGCCGACCGCGCGGGCCTGCGCATTCGCAGTGACGCGCATGTTGAGCAGGCCGACGAAATTGTTGACGACCGACGGCGTCGTCCGGCTCGTCTGAACCGCCACGATCGTATTGTTGGACATTAAGGAAGTCGTAACCGTGATCGCAGGCTCGTGCTGGCCGGTGCGCGACGCGACATATCTGGCGACCGCCTGATCGACCGTCACGCTGGTGGCGTTGGCGAGGCGCAGCGCTTGCGCCCCCGCGATCGCGGCGCCATCGGCAATGGTCTGCAACGACGACCGTGAACCCGTAAGGCGCGCGTAGTCGATCGCGGACCCCGCCGCCAGGGCGAGAACAGGCGCTGCAATGGAAAAGAGAATGACGACGGTTCCGCCGGTGTCGCAACCGAAGGCGCGCAGCCGGTCGCGCCAGCGCGACCGGCCGGGATCGTCGGTCTTCCGAATGCGAGCGGCTGTCAAGAAGCAACTCCCTCTCGTCCCACCATAGCCGCGGCGCGCAAATCAATTCTTAAAATCATTGCAGCACTCTGAGCCCACCTGAAGCACTGCCGACGCCCGCCGCAGCGTCGGTTCCGGCGCGAGGCCTCATTGCTGGGAAAGCCTGTCTCGATCCGTGTGAAGTTCATTCTGGCCGTGTCGCTGGCGATACTGGCGGCGCAAGCCGTCGTCGCGTCGGTCTTCGTCTGGCGCGACGCCGGCCTCTACGCGCGCACGAAGCAGGAGACGCTGCACGCAGCCGCGCAGTCGATCGCCGCCGCCGTCGCCGAGCCGGCGCGCCGTCGCGATATGGACGGCGCTTACCGCGCCCTGCGCGCCATCGGCGCCATTCCCGGCGCATCCTATGTGCGCCTCGAGGATATGAACGGCGAGGCGCTTGCCGAGACCGGACGCACCGAGCAACTCGTCGGCGACGCCATCCAGAGCGAACCGGGCCGCGAGATCGACCGCTTCCAGTTGCTCGGTTCGCGCACGCTGGAAATCGTCGCGCCGGTCGTCGACGCAGGCCGCCCCGTCGGACGTCTGGTGCTTGTCGGCGACGTGTCCGATCTGCCGCAACGCCTCGCTGACGCGCTCGCGCTGATGGCTTGGGGCGCCTTCGGCGCGCTCGTCGTCGCAATCCTCCTCGCCGGGCGTATGCTCGGACGCATGACGCGCCCGCTCGTCGATCTCGCCGGCGCCATGACGCATGTCGGCGCTTCGCACGACTACGATGTCACGATGAATTCGACGCGCGGCGACGAAATCGGCGTTCTCGTGCGCGGCTTCGACAAGATGCTCGGCGAGATTCGCCAGCGCAATGCTGACCTCGCGGCCCATCGCGACCGTCTGGAAATCGAGGTGGCCGATCGCACCGCCGACTATCGCCGCGCGATGGAGCTTGCCGAGGACGCCAACCGCTCCAAGAGCGATTTTCTTGCGACCATGAGCCATGAAATCCGCACGCCGATGAATGGCGTGCTGGTCATGGCGGAAATGCTGGCCGCCTCGGACCTGCCGCCGCGCGCGCGCAAGAATGCGGACGTGATCGTGCGCTCCGGCCAGACGCTGCTCGCCATCATCAACGACATTCTCGACTTCTCGAAGATCGAGGCGGGCAAGCTCGACGTGGAGACGCTCGCGGTAGATCCGGTCGAGGCCGCCGAAGACGTGCTGCGCCTCTTCGGCGACCGCGCGCAGTCGAAGGGGCTCGATCTTGCCGATCTCGTTCGCCTGCCGCGCGGCGTGACGGTCGACGCCGACCCCGTCCGCCTGGCGCAGGTGCTTTCCAATCTCGTCAACAACGCGCTGAAATTCACCGAGACCGGCGGCGTGACGCTCCATATCGAAAACGATCCCGCCGACGCGGCGCGTGTCCGTTTCAGTGTGGTGGACACCGGCATCGGCATTCCCGAAGACAAGCTGGACGGCATTTTCGGCGCATTCACGCAGGCCGATCAGTCGACGACGCGCAAGTTCGGCGGCACGGGCCTCGGCCTCGCCATCGCGCGCAGGCTTGTGGCCGCCATGGGCGGCGAGCTCCGCGTGACGAGCGCGGCCGGTCAGGGCGCGACATTCCACTTCAGCCTGCCGATGACGGCTGGATGCGCCATTTCGGATACCCCGCGTCTTGCCGCGCCCGCGCGCGCCGTGATGTGCGTGCAAGGCGAAGGTTCGCGTGCGCATCTCGCAAATGCGCTGGCGACTGGCGGTTTCACGGTTGAGAGCTGCGCGGCGGACGCGCTTGCCGTCCGCGCGAAAGAAGCGCGGCTTGTCTTCGTCGATCTGGACAGCCTGCCGAACATGGGCAGGCTGGACGTCGCGACCGACGGCGTAATTGTCGCGATCGCCGGCCTCGGCGAGGCGCCGGAGCGGCTTCTGGCGGACGGCCGCGTCGATCGCATCCTCCAGCGACCGCTGGCGATCAGCGAAACCAGAACCGTCGTCGATGCGGTGGTCGAAGGCCGTTCCGTCGCCGTCGCGCGGCAGGCCGCCGCGCATTCCGAACTGCCGCTGTTCCAGAATGCGCGCGTCCTCGTCGTCGACGACGCCGCGGTCAATCGCGAAGTCGCTTGCGAAGCGCTCAAGCGCCTCGGGATAACGGCCGATCTGGCCAACGATGGCCGCGAAGCTGTCGACGCTGTCGAAGGCAAGACCTATGACCTCGTTCTGATGGACGGCAGTATGCCGGAGCTGGACGGTTACGAGGCGACGCGCGCCATACGCGCGCGCGAGGCGGAAACCGGCCGCGCCCGTCTCAAGATCGTCGCCCTCACCGCGCATGTCGTCGGCGCCGCCGCGAGCGCGTGGCTCGATGCGGGGATGGACGGCGTTCTCCACAAGCCCTTCACGCTGTCGGCGCTCGCGCGTTGCCTCGCCGAGCATCTGGACTGCGCCGGGACGAGCGTTTCCGTCGCGGAGGCGGAGCCGGCCAATGAGGCGAGTGCAGAAACCGAGAATGTGAATCCCAAGATCATCTCCGGCTTGCGGGAGATGAGCGGCGGCGACAATGCGGCCGTCACGCGCATCGTCGCCTTGTACTGCGCTCATGCGCCGCAATCGCTGGCTACGATCAAATCGGCGTTCGAGGCCGGAGACTCCAAGGCGCTCGGCGCCGCCGCCCATGCGCTGAAGTCGATGAGCGCCAATATCGGCGCAGTCGCGGTCTATGGCGTCGCGCAGGCGATCGAACGCGCATGCCGGCTCGACAATCGCATGCCTGAAGAAGAGCTGATCGCGAAACTGCAGGCGATGCTGGAAGCCGCCAGCGCCGAAGTCAGGCGGCTGGCGGAAGAGGGCGCGCCGGCCGCGCGCAGCAGCGCCTGATCAGCCGCAGTTCGTCTTGCCGCACTTGCGGTAGTTGGCGATCTTGCCGTTGAGTTCGGCATAGCCGATCGCGCCGACGATCACTTCCTTGCCGACAACCCACGAAGGCGTGCCGGTCAAGGAGAGTTTGTCGGCGACCTGCATGACCTCCTCGTAGCCGGCGCGAATGTCGGGGCTTTTCATGTCCTTCTCGAGCTTGTTCATGTCGGCGCCCGTCTCGCGCGCGGCGGCCAGCGCCTGCTCCTTGCCGGCTTGGCGCCCGGTCAGCAGCTTCTGATGGAAGGCCCAGAACTTTTCGCCCTGGAATTGCTTGCCGACGGCCATCGCCACCTGAGCCGCTTCCAGAGAGCCTGGCCCGAGAACGGGGAAGTCGCGCAGCACGATGCGCAGGTCAGGATTATCCTTGGCGAGCTTGGAGAGATCGGACAGCGCCTTTTTGCAATATCCGCAATTGTAGTCGAAGAACTCGACCAGCGTGATCTTGCCTTCGGGGTTGCCGACGACGACCTGATATTTCGAGTCGAAGATCTGGCGCTTGACCGTTTCGATCGCCGTCTCGCGCTGCTCGGCCTCCTCCGCCTTGTGGCGCTTCTCGAGCTCGACGATGGCCTCGCGCAGAACCTCCGGATTCTTGATGAGGTAGTCGCGCACGATCGTGCCGATCTCGGACTTCTGCGCATCGTTGAACTGCTGCGCGTGCGCCGGGGGCGCAGCGGCGAAGACGCCCGCCAGAAGGGCGAGCGCGGCGGTCGTTGCGAGAAAACGTGGCATGTCGTGCTCCGGGGGCAAAAGCCCGCTTTGTTCAGGATGCTTGTACTAGCGAAAGTCGCCTATGTCATACTGGCGGCCTCAGTCGAGCTTCGGCGGCCTGTAGTTGAGGATATCGTCTGCGCGCAGCCAGCCGGACGAACCTTCCTTGAACTGGTCCTGCGCGCGCTTGGCCTGCGTCCGCGCTTCCACATATTTGCCTGCGACGAACAGCGCCTGCGCGGAGGCGAGCTGCGAATTCGGCCGGTCGCCGACGTTGTCATAGGCCATCGCGAGGTACTGGAAGCCCTCGGAGGAGTCCGGATCGCGCTGCGTGGCCCTGCTCAGCACGCGTATCGCCTCCTTGTCGTTGGCTGCGCCGCCCGCGCCCACAAGCGCGTGCCCGAGCAGCACTGCGATGGGCGTGCCGGCGGGAACCATGCTTGCCGCCTTGCGCAGATAGGGCAGGGCCGCCTGGGCGCGACCGCTTTCCATCAGCACCTGGCCCTTGAGCTCCTGGAAATACGCATTGGCGGGCTGCGACGCGATCAGCCCGTCGATCGCCTGCAAGGCCTCGCCTAGACGCCCGAACCGATAGTTGGAGATGGCGCGCGCGTAGCGCGCCGGCAGCGAATTGTCGCTGACCGGATAACGCCGCGCAATCTCCGCCTGATCGCCCATGAAGCCGAACAGCTTGGCGCGCATCATGTCGTGACGCGCCTGCAATGCGGCGGAATCCTTCGTCTCGTAATAGGGACTTTTCTGCGCTGCGTCCTGCAGGGCGGAAATGCGCTCGGCCGGCAGCGGGTGAGAGAGCACATAGGGGTCGATCGACGACGTCTTGAACAGCGCCTCGTTCGCGAAGCGCTCGAAGGTCGTGAGCATGCCCTTGGCCGACTGGCCGGTGGAATTCAGATATTTCACGGCCGCGCGGTCGGCCGCCTGCTCTTCGCCGCGCTGATAGGAGAGCAGAGAGCGGCGCACCAGCTCCTGCGGTCCCATCAGGATGCCCGCCACGCCGCCCTGGTCCATGCCAACCTGCGTCTGCCGATGGCCGCCGCGCGAGGTCTGCATCTGCGCGGCGACCGCGCCGGCGCTCACCAGCATCCCGGCGATCGCCATGATCTGCGCGCGCGCCAGCTCCTGATGCAGGCGCACGAGATGGCCGCCCGCGATATGGCCGCTCTCGTGTGCGAGCACGCCGATGATCTCGTTAGGCGTTTTCGCCTCCATCAACGCGCCGGTGTTGATGAAAATCTTCTGTCCGTCCGCGACGAAGGCGTTGAAGCCGCGGTCGCCGACGAGAATGATCTTGACCGCGCCGGTGTTGATGCTGGCGGCGCGCAGGATCGGCGTCACGTAGTCACGCAGAAGCTGCTCGGTCTCCGCGTCGCGAATGATGGCCACGCCCTGCGCGACCGCAGGCGGCGCGCCATAGGCGAAAACGGAAAACATGGTCAGCGCGGCGAGGGCCGACCGGGACTTTGTCGTCAGATTCATCTGGATCGCGAAATGGGCGGAGGCTGTCGTTGCGGCATTGTATCGGCCTGAAAAGCGGCCGGAAATAGGCCGCAGGTTTGCCCGCTGCGGCCTGGCTGATAAGTGAGGCCGCTGAAGGAGCCCTCATGAGCCGCAGGATCGCCCGTCTCGCCCCGTCCCGCCGCAGCGCCGTCGAGCCGTTTCTGGCGATGGACGTGTTGCGCGAGGCCGGCGTATTGGAGGCGCAGGGCCGCAAAGTCGTGCATCTCGAGGTCGGCGAACCCGGCGCGCCGCCGCCCGCGCCCGTGCGCGCCGCCGCAATCGCCGCCCTGCAGGGCGGGCGAGTTGGCTACACGGACGCGCTGGGCCGCGCGTCGCTGCGCGCGCGAATCGCGCGCCACTACGGCGAGACCTACAATGTCGACGTCGCCCCGCAGCGCGTCGTCGTCACGACGGGCTCGTCGGGCGGGTTCATTCTGAGTTTTCTCGCGTTGTTCGACGCCGGCGACCGCGTTGCGGTGGCGGCGCCCGGCTATCCGGCATACGTCAATATTCTCGAAGCGCTCGGCTGCGCCTGCGTTCCCCTCGAGACGACGGCGGCGACGCGCCATGCAGTGACGGCGCAAATGATCAAGGCGGCGCATCGCGAGCAGCCTCTGAAGGGCGTGCTGCTGATGAGCCCGGCCAATCCGTCGGGCGTGATGATGTCCGATGAATCATTGCGCGAAATCTGCGCGGCCTGCGACCGGCTGGGCGTCGCCTTCATTTCGGACGAGATCTACCACGGCCTGACCTACGAGCGCCCGGCCGAGACGGCGCTGAAATTCACCAACGAAGCTATCGTCGTGAACAGCTTCTCGAAATATTACTGCATGACCGGCTGGCGCGTCGGCTGGCTGGTGCTGCCGGAAGAACTGGTGCGCCCCGTCGAGCGATTGCAGCAGTCGCTCGCCATATCCGTGCCGTTCCTCAGTCAGGTCGCAGCGGAGGCCGCTTTCGACGCGCGCGACGAACTCGAGGCGGTGAAGGCGGGCTATGCGCGCAATCGCGCGGCGCTGATGGCCGCGCTGCCAAAGATGGGGTTGACGGAGTTCAATCCGCCCGACGGCGCCTTCTACATCTACGCCGACATTGGTCGCTTCACCAACGACTCGCTCGACTTTTCCAGGCGCCTGCTGGAAGAAGCCGGCGTCGCGGCGACGCCAGGCGTCGATTTCGACCGCGCGCGCGGGGCTCGTACGTTGCGGCTCTCCTACGCCGGATCGGAGGCCGACATCGCGGAAGCGATCGATCGCATGGCCGGCTGGCTCAAGGCTTAGACTCAGGAGACCGCGCCGAGAAAGCGCCGCAAGCCTGACCAGATGGCGTCCTTGAACGTCGCCTGCCACGGCCCGCTATCCCGCGATGGCGTCTTGTCCGTGCGCTCCTTGCAGTCGGGCGAAAGCGTCGCCACCATCGCCTCGCCGTCGGTGAAATAAGGATCGCCGCCGCCATTGCGGCCGTGAAGCGTCGGCCCGACTCCGGCGATTTCGCGGAGGCTTTCCACCATGCCGGCGCTGGCGAGCTGCGCGGCGACGAAATCGCGCTCCGCGTCGAGGTCAGGCGCGATATGGTGCGTCACCTGCAGCGTGTAATGGCTGAGGCCGACGCCGCGATCGAAAGAGGCCGATCCCAGCCACATGGGCCGCTGTCCCGACTCTTCGTCGGATACGCGCCAGAAGCGGATGTGATGGCGCCGGTCGGCGCTGCCGCCCTCGCTTTTCTCGAAGGCGAGGTCCTCGCGCCGTCCGTCGTAGTAGAGCGGACTGACGGGCGCGGCCGAATAGGGCCGGCGCAGGGCGACGCTGCCGATGATGCGCAGCGAAGTCTCCAGCGTCACTGGATTTGCCGCCGACCAGCCGGCGGCGTTGAAGGCGCAGACAACTTCGCGCTCCGAGCCGACGAGCCCGAAGTTGATGGGATCGCCGGGGATGTCGTTGGAGGTCCGCGTCACCATCGGCCGCCCCGCGAGGCCCTGCCTGTCTTCGTGCCGCCAGAACAGGGGCAGGGCGAGGTAGGCGACCGCCGCCCAAAGGGCAAGACCGGCCGCGGTCGCCCGCGCCAGGCGGCGCTTGCGGGAGGGTCGATGCGTCTCGGGCGTGGAGCTCATGCTCCGATGCTCTACCTCTGTGTTCATCCCGCGGCTATCCTGCCGCAACTTCCCCAAGCTGGAAAATCTGCATGTCCTCGATGTTCAATCCGATCACGCTCGGCGCGATCCATTTGCCCAACCGCATCGTGATGGCGCCGCTCACGCGCAATCGCGCGACGCTGCCCGGCCGCGTTCCCAACGCGCTGATGCGCGACTATTACGTGCAGCGCGCCTCCGCCGGCCTCATCATCACCGAAGCCTCTTCAGTTGATCCGCAGGGAGTGGGCTATCCCTCGACGCCCGGCTGCTGGTCCGACGAACAGACGCAAGGCTGGAAGCAAATTGTCGATGGCGTGCACGCCGCCGGCGGCCGCATCATGATGCAGCTCTGGCACGTCGGCCGCATCTCCGATCCCGTCTATCACGATGGCCGCCCGCCCGTGGCGCCGAGCGCCATCGCGGCGGAAGGCCATGTCAGCCTCCTGCGGCCGAAGCGCCTTCACCCCGTGCCGCGCGCGCTCGAAACCGAAGAGGTTCCTGATGTCGTCGCGGCGTTCCGGCGCGGCGCCGAGAATGCGAAGAAGGCCGGCTTCGACGGCGTCGAGATCCACGGCGCCAACGGCTATCTGATCGACCAGTTCCTGCAGGACGGCTCCAACAAGCGCACGGACCGCTACGGCGGCCCGGTCGAGAACCGCGCGCGGCTTATGCTTGAGATAGCCGACGCCTGTATCGGCGTCTGGGGCGCGAGCCGCGTCGGAATGCACCTGGCGCCGCGCTGCGACGCCCACAGCATGGGCGACAGCGATCCGGCGAAGACCTTCGGCTATGTCGCCAGCGAACTCGGCCGGCGCGGAATCGCCTTCATTTTCGCGCGCGAATCCCTGAAGGAGCCGCGTCTCGGCCCGCAATTGCGCAAGATCTTCGGCGGCCCCTGGATCGCCAACGAAGGCCTGACCGCAGAGACCGCAGCTCAGGTTCTGGCGAAGGGCGAGGCCGACGCTGTCGCCTTCGGCAAGGACTTCATCTCCAATCCCGACCTCGTGGAGCGCCTGAAGCGCAACGCGCCCCTGAATCCGTGGGTCATGCAGACCTTCTATTCGGAAGGTCCCGCCGGTTACACGGATTATCCGGCGCTGGAAGCCGTTCCAGCTTGATCGGCCGGAAATGCAAACGCCGGGCGAGAGCCCGGCGTTTCAGTTCATACGAGCCGGCGATCACTCGCCGGTGATCGACGCTTTCGCGCGCTGCCACCAGCCGCCCTTCTTCGGGGCGCTCGGATCTGCCTCCGTGATCACGCGGCCGACTTCGGGGCGCGGTTGTTCGAGGGCGCGCGGCGGCTGCGCCGGGGGCTGAGGCTCGGCTTCCGGCTGCGCGGCGGCCGCCTGCGGCGCAGGCGCCGGCGGTTCTTCACGCGCGGCTTCGACCGCGGCGGGTTCAACCTCTGTCAGTTCGGGTTGCGCGGGGGCGGGCTGTTCGGCAACCGGCTCCGGCGCGGAATCCACGGTCGCGGGTTGCGCCGATTGCTCGGAGCCCGGCGATTGCTCGGAGTTCGGCGCATGGAAAGGCTCGGGACGATCCGAGTTTTCGCGTGCCCAAAAGCCGGGCCCGGACCGTTCGCCGGGGATTTCCGACTTCAGGAAATCGCCGTTCGCTTCGGCCACGACCGCGAGGCCATCGTCGGACGGCTGCGGCGCATCGGCCGCGATCGATCCTTCGCGCTCGCCGCCGCGTCCACGGCGGCGGCGGCGGCGACGACGGCGGCGCTGGCCGTCCTCGCCATCCTCGCCACGATCCTCGCGGCCGCGACGGCCTTCGGTTTCGCCATCGGACTCGTCGTCGCCGTCCGCGTCGCCTTCGGCGTCGGCCGCCTCGTCGGCGTCCTCGTCCTCCAGCGTCTCGTCCGTCTCGTCGATTTCTTCCTCGGCCGCGAGCAGGGCGGGATCGATCCGCTGGGGCTCGGGCGTGCCGGTCGCCGGCTCGCCGCGCTCCAGCGCGTGATAGGTCGAGCCGGTCAGCGTGTCGTCGGCGATCACGTAGATTTCGACGCCGAAGCGGCGCTCGATCTCGCGCAGGTGCGAACGCTTCTGGTTGAGGATGTAGAGCGCGACGTTGGTGCGCGTCTTCACGATGATATTGTGCGAGGCGCTCTTGATGAGAGCCTCTTCCAGAACGCGCAGCACATGCAGCGCGATGGACGAGGTCGAGCGCACCGTGCCGGCGCCGGCGCAATGCGGGCAGGGGATGGTCGAGCCTTCGAGCACGCCTGTGCGGATGCGCTGGCGCGACATTTCGAGCAGGCCGAAATGCGAGATGCGGCCGACCTGGATGCGCGCGCGATCGTTCTTCAGCGCATCCTTCAGCCGGCGCTCGACCGCGCGATTGTTGCGCGGCTCCTCCATGTCGATGAAATCGACGACGATCAGGCCGGCAAGGTCGCGCAGGCGCAACTGGCGCGCGACCTCGTCGGCCGCCTCCAGATTGGTGCGCAGCGCCGTGTCCTCGATATTGTGCTCGCGCGTCGAGCGGCCCGAGTTCACGTCGATGGCGACCAGCGCTTCCGTCTGGTTGATGACGAGATAGCCGCCGGACTTCAGAGTCACCTGCGGCGAGAACATCGCGTCGAGTTGCGTCTCCACGCCGGACTTGACGAACACGCCCTGCGGCTCGCGCCACAGCCGCACGTTCTTGGCGTGGCTGGGCATCAGCAGCCGCATGAAGTCCTTGGCTTCGCGATAGCCGTTCTCGCCGGAGACGACGACCTCGTCGACCTCCTTGTTGTAGAGGTCGCGGATTGCGCGCTTGATGAGCGAGCCTTCCTCGTAGACGAGCGTCGGGGCGGAGGAGCGCAGCGTCGTCTCGCGCACCGTCTCCCACATGCGCATCAGATATTCGAAGTCGCGGCGCACCTCCTGCCGCGTGCGCGAGGCGCCCGCGGTGCGGAGGATGACGCCCATGCCATCCGGCACTTCGAGGTCCTGCGCGATGGTCTTGAGGCGCTTGCGGTCGCCGGCGTCGGTGATCTTGCGCGAAATGCCGCCGCCGCGCGCCGTGTTGGGCATCAGCACCGAATAGCGGCCGGCGAGCGACAGATAGGTGGTCAGCGCCGCGCCCTTGTTGCCGCGCTCTTCCTTGACGACCTGAACGAGCAGCACCTGCCGGCGCTTGATGACCTCTTGAATTTTGTACTGGCGGCGCAGGCGCGGCTGGCGACGGGGCATTTCCTCCATCGCGTCGCCGCCGATCTGCTCGACGTGCTCTTCCTCGTCCTCTTCCTCGTCGTCGGAGGCTTCCTCGTCGCGCTCATTGATGCGGCGGGCCTTGACCTCGTGGTCCGGCGTCTCGGCGACCTCGTCGGCGTTCAGGTCGGCGTCGGTCTCGGAGATCGTGGCGTAGCCCTGTTCGTCCACGGCGAGCGTGTGCGGCGCCTCGTCGGACCCTGCCTCGGCGGGCGCCGGCTCGTCGGCCGCAGGCGCCTCGATGGGCTCCGCCGCAACGGCTTCGACGACCGCGACCGGTTCGCTCGCCTCGACGGGAGCGGGGGGCTCGGCGCCGGCCTCGGCCGGCTCGGCGTCGTCCTTCGTCTCGACAGGCGCCGCGTCATGCGAGGCTTCGCCCTCCGCAGGGGCCTCGCCTTCGGGCGCCGCCTCGTCGTCGCTCAGCGGCGCGGCTTCGGAAATCGTCTCGTCGGCGTTCGACTGGCGACGCGCTTCGTGGTCGCGGCCGCGACGGCGGCGGCTGCGGCGCGGGCGCTGCTCCTCCTCCTCCTCGGCGTGCGAGGCGGCTTCTTCTTCGAGCAGCGCCTGCCGGTCGGCGACGGGGATCTGGTAATAGTCGGGGTGGATTTCCGAAAAGGCGAGGAAGCCGTGCCTGTTTCCGCCGTAATCGACGAAGGCGGCCTGCAGGGACGGTTCGACCCGCGTCACTTTCGCAAGATAGATGTTGCCGCGCAGCGGCTTCTTCGAGGCGGATTCGAAATCGAATTCTTCGACGCGATTACCTCTGAGCACCACCACCCGGGTTTCTTCCGGATGGGATGCGTCGATCAGCATTTTGTTGGCCATTGCTAACTCTTTGGCGCGTTCCGCCGGGCGGCGCCGCACGTCCTGCATGGCTCGAATTGGGCCGAGGCGGGAGTGCGCGGCTCCGCTGCGGAGCTGTCACGCGCGATGTTTGAGGATGAGGAGAGGTTGAAGAAACGGGCCGGCGCACGTTTGAAGAGGCGGCGACCGTCCCGGAAGAGGCATTGATGGCGACCTGTCGGGCGCTCGCCGCGCCCGCGGCCGGCGTCTCGTCCCACACGACGGCGTTGGCCTTCGCGGCCGCTGCAGTCGATGTCGGATGTGAAATGCCAGCGCTCACTTCAGGTCTCTTGGCCCGGCGAGGGCCTGACGGGACACGACCTTCGGCGGATATCCGCCGGGGTCAACGAAAGCCCTCGAGTCCTGGCCGATCGATGCTTCAGATTTCGATCGAGACTTCAGACTGTGGGGAAACCCATCCGTCCCCGGCGCTCCCGAGGGAGGCGCGACGCGCAGGACGGACCATTTCTACATATGCGATCAGATTGGCCCTTGGCAAGTTTCATGCTGGACCTGTGGCTTGTGTGTTACAGTCCGCCCATAAAGCGGGCGAGGCCGGTTACGAACCATTAACCCTCGCGCCTCTATTCCTTACAAGGACGCAACGGCCGGCCGCGCAGATTGCGAGGAATCGAATGGGCCTTGGGCGCCTCCGGACATCTGGCTTCGTGGCCATTGCCGTCGCGTCGCTTCTCGGCGGCTCCGCGCTGTCGCACGCGACCGGCCTCGTGGGCGCGCGTTCTGCCGCGCGCGACATAGCCGCAGGCGTCGCCGTGACCGCCGCCACAGTCGAACGCTCCGCGGCATCGGCAAAAATTGTCTTCGATCTCAACAGGTTAGTTCCAGTCGACGCCTATGTGCTCGCCGATCCCGACCGTGTCGTGGTGGAACTGCCGGAAACCTCCTTCCTCATCGACCCCTCGATCGGTCGCGCTCCGGCCGCGAAGGGCAAGTCCGAGGCGCAGCCCCTGGTCTCGACCTTCCGCTTCGGGCAGTTCGCCCGCGGACGTTCGCGAATCGTTTTCGATCTCTCCGAGCCCGCGCGGATCGTGAAGGCTGTGGCGGAGCCGACCGAGTCGGGCGGGGCGGCCCGCCTGGTGGTGGAACTCGCGACCACGGCGCCGGACACATTCCGCGCCGCAGCCCGCGCGGCGCGAGCCGCGCACCTTCAGAAGGCGCCCGTGCGCGAGGAGCCGGCGGCCGAGCCGGCGCAGGTCACGCCCCTGGTGGTCATCGACGCCGGGCATGGCGGCGTCGACATGGGGGCGGTCGGCGCCAAGTCCGCGTATGAAAAGGACATCGTGCTCGATGTGGCGCGGCGGCTTGCGGCCAAGCTCGAGGCGGGCGGCCGGGCGCGCACCATGCTGACCCGCAATTCCGACGAGTTCATCCCCTTGGCCGATCGCGTGAAAGTCGCTCGCAAGAACGGGGCGGCGCTCTTCGTCTCGATCCACGCGGATATGCTGGCCGAGACCTCCGTGCACGGCGCGACCGTCTACACCGTCTCCGATCGCGCCTCCGACGCCGAGGCCGCGCGTGTGGCGGCGACCGAAAACGCCGCCGACAAGGCCGGCGGCATGGCGGAATCCGAAGAGATCGGCGACGTCAACGACATCCTGTTCGACCTCACCCGGCGCGAAACGCGCGCAATGGGGCACCAGTTCGCGACCAGCCTGATCGATTTCTGGAAGGCGGCCGGCGATCTCAACAAGAACCCGGTCCGCTCGGCCGGATTCGTGGTCCTCAAGGCGCCGGACGTGCCGTCCGTGCTGCTCGAACTCGGCTACATGTCCAATGATCGCGACCTCGCGAAGCTGAATTCGGAGCAATGGCGGCAAACGGCCGCCGAACGGGTCGCCCAGGCGGTCGAACGCTATTTCTCACGGCGCACGGCCGGCCCCGAACAGTCCGCGCCCTCGCCGGAACGTAGCGCCGGGCTGGCGCCGCCCCGATAGGCCGCAATTTCCGCGCATGGCCCCTTGCGCCCTGAATCCACCACAAAGAGTGCGCATCAAGCGCTCGCGTTTTCGTGTGGATTGACCGGCAGGTTGCGTATATGGGTTGGCCGCCGGAGCGCAGCGTTCGGCCCGTGGGGGATAGCGGGCGGCCAAGCGAAGTCGACGCGAGACCGGGGCGTTTGATCAGTGAACTTTGAGCAGAGACGATCGATATGCGGATGATCGGCCGCTTTTTCGGCTTTGTATTTGCGACCGGCGCGATTCTCTTCGTGATCGGCGCAGTGGCGGTCGCGGCCGTCATCTACACCTTTTCCAAGGACCTGCCGGACACTGCGCAGCTCAAGAACTATGAGCCGCCGGTCATGACGCGCGTCCACGCAGGCGATGGATCGATTCTGGCCGAATATGCGCGCGAGCGGCGCCTGTATCTGCCGAGCTACGCGATTCCGCCCCTCGTGAAGCAGGCGTTCATCGCGGCCGAAGACAAGAACTTCTACACACACAACGGCGTCGACCCGGAAGGCGTGGCGCGCGCGGTGATGATTCTGCTGCAGGGCTCCAAGCATGTGCAGGGCGCCTCGACCATCACCCAGCAGGTCGCCAAGAACTTCCTCGTCGGCAACGAGCGCTCGATGGAGCGCAAGATTCGCGAGGCGCTGATCTCGTTTCGCATCGAGGCCGCCTATTCCAAGGAAAAGATACTCGAGCTCTACCTGAACGAGATCTATCTCGGTCTGGGCAACTATGGCGTCGCCGCTTCCGCGCTGAACTATTTCAACAAGTCGGTGCACGAACTGACCATCGCCGAGGTCGCTTATCTCGCCGCCCTTCCGAAGGCGCCGAGCGACCTCAATCCGTTCCGTAACCGCGACCGCGCCATCGACCGCCGCAACTACGTCATCCGGCGCATGGTGGACGACGGCTATATTTCCAAGGAAGACGGCGACAAGGCCCGCGCCGAGCCGCTCGGCGTCAATCCGCGCGCGCTGTCGCCCAACACCTATGTCGCGGGCTATTTCGCCGAGGAAGTCCGGCGCGAATTGTCCGACCGCTATGGCGACAAGAAGCTCTACGAGGGCGGCCTGTCGGTGCGCACGACGCTCGATCCGCAGATGCAGGTCTATGCGCGCAAGGCGCTGGTCAACGGCCTCGTGCGCTTCGACGAGGCGCAGGGCTATCGCGGCGCCATGCAGCACATCGAGACCGCAGGCGACTGGGGCGCGCCCCTCGGCGCCATTCCCGCGCTCGGCGACGTGAAGCCGTGGCGCCTGGCCGTCATCCTCGACGCCACCGACTCGCAGGCGCGCATCGGCCTGCAGCCGCGCAAGGAAAAGTCCGGCGAGCTCGCGCGCGAACGCGAGACGGGCGTCATCAATCGCGATGGCATGACCTGGACCGGAAAGTCCCCGCGCACGGCGTTCAGCGTCGGCGACGTGGTCTATGTCGAGCCGCTCGAGAAAAGCCCCGGCCAGTTCCGCCTGCGCCAGGTGCCGGACATTTCCGGCGCGCTGATGGCGATGGACCCCTATACGGGCCGCGTCTTCGCCATGGTCGGCGGATTCTCGTTCGACCAGTCGGAATTCAATCGCGCAACGCAAGCGCAGCGCCAGCCGGGCTCGGCCTTCAAGCCCTTCGTCTACGCCACCGCGCTCGACAACGGCTACACGCCATCCTCCATCATTCTCGACGAGACGATCGAGATCGACCAGGGCAACGGCGAAATCTGGCGCCCGGAAAACTTCGAGGGCCACGGCACCGGCCCGCATACGCTGCGCTACGGCATCGAGCATTCCAAGAACATGATGACCGTGCGCCTGGCGAAGGACGTGGGCATGCCGCTCATCGTCGAATATTCCAAGCGCTTCGGCATCTACGACGACATGGCGCCTTATCTCTCGCTGTCGCTTGGCGCGGGCGAGACGACGCTGATGCGCATGGTCGCGGGCTACGCCATGCTCGACAACGGCGGCAAGCGCATCAAGCCCTCGCTCGTCGACCGCATTCAGGACCGCTGGGGCCGCACCATCTATCGTCACGACGAGCGCCAGTGCGTCGGCTGCGACGCCGCCAAGTGGGACAACCAGTCCGAGCCCAAGCTGGTCGACAAGCGCGAGCAGGTGCTCGATCCGCTGACCGCCTACCAGATCACCTCGATCATGGAAGGCGTGGTGCTGCGCGGCACGGGCCAGAGCATCAAGGCGGTCGGCAAGCATCTCGCCGGCAAGACCGGCACGACCAACGAAGCGAAGGACCTCTGGTTCGTCGGCTTCTCGCCCGATCTCGCCGTCGGCGTCTATATCGGCTACGACCGTCCGCGCTCGCTCGGCTCCGGCAAGTCCGCGCAGGCGGCGACCTATGCGGCGCCGATCTTCCGCGACTTCATGGCGATGGCGCTCAAGGACAAGGCCGACGTTCCCTTCCGCGTGCCGCCGGGCATCAAGCTGATCTCGGTCGATCCCCGCTCGGGAATGCGCTCCGCCGGCGCGGGCTCCATCCTCGAGGCCTTCAAGCCCGGCACCGCGCCGCCCGACACCTATTCGGTGATCGGCGACGCGACCTCGCGCGGCGCGGCCACCGCGCCGGACGTGGATCGCTCCGTCGGCTCCGGCACGGGCGGGCTTTACTGACACGGCCTATCTTGAGTAGGGAGTGGCGCAGAGTTTTTTCTCGCCACCCGCAAAGAATCGCATGCGCGCTGAACCCGAAGCCCTCGTCGAGCAGATCAAGCAGTCCGTGGGACTGCTGAGGAGGCATCTTTGACGTCGATACATCGACGCGCCGCCTCGCGGAACTGAACGCCAAATCCGAAGACCCCAATCTCTGGAACGATCCGGACGTCGCGCAGAAGCTCATGCGCGAGCGCAACGAGCTCGAGGATCGCCTGGGCTCCATCGCCCGCTTCGAGCGCGAGCTCGACGACGCCATCACGCTGGTCGAGCTCGGCGAGAGCGAGAATGACGCGGCGACCGAGAAGGAAGGTGTCGACGCGCTGAAGGGGCTCGTCGCAGAGGCGCGCCGCCGTCAGGTCGAAGCCCTGTTCGCAGGCGAAGCGGACGGCAACGACACCTATATCGAAGTGCATTCCGGCGCGGGCGGCACCGAGAGCCAGGACTGGGCGCGCATGCTCTTTCGCATGTATGCGCGCTGGGCGGAGCGCCACAAGTTTCGCGTCGAGATCATCGAGGAGACGCCCGGCGAAGAAGCGGGCATCAAGTCCGGCACCCTGCTCGTGAAGGGCCATAACGCGCACGGCTGGTCGAAGACCGAATCGGGCGTGCATCGGCTCGTGCGCATCTCGCCCTTCGATTCGAACGCGCGTCGCCACACGAGTTTCGCGTCTGTCTGGGTCTATCCGGTCGTCGACGACAAGATCGACATCCAGGTCAACGAAAGCGACTGCCGCATCGACACGTTCCGCTCGTCGGGCGCCGGCGGCCAGCACGTCAACACCACGGATTCCGCGATCCGCATCACGCACATCCCGACCGGCATCGTCGTCGCCTGTCAGATGGAGCGCTCGCAGCACAAGAACCGCGCCACCGCCTGGAACATGCTGCGCGCGCGATTGTACGAACTCGAGCTGGAGAAGCGCGAGGCCGAGGCCAGCGCGATTGCGGCCTCCAAGACCGACATCGGCTGGGGCCACCAGATCCGCTCCTACGTGCTGCAGCCCTACCAGCTTGTGAAGGACCTGCGAACGGGCGTCACGTCCGGCACGCCGGACGAAGTGCTCGACGGCGAGCTTGACGATTTCATGGAAGCGGCCCTCGCCCAGCGCATCCACGGCGGCGGGCCGGACAAGGTCGAAGACGTCGACTGATCACGCGACAGGCGCGGGCGACTGACTCTCTCGCGCCTTGCTGTAGGGCGCGAGCCGCTCCGCCATGGCGATGAACGGCAGCTCGATCCGGCGGTAGCAGAAGTTGGCGACGATGAGCGTCAGGCCCGTCGCGACGACGCACAAAGCGATTGCCGTATAGCTCTCGACGCCCGGCCAGAGGCGGCCGGCGGCGAGGAACGTCAGGCCCAGAACGGGCATGTGCACGAGATAGAGCGAATAGCAGCGTGCGCCAAACCATGCGAGAAAGCGCGTGATGCGGCCGTCGCTCGCTGTAGCGCGCGCGCCATGCACGACGCCGAACGTCAGGATCGCAGAAGCCAGCGCGGTCAGCGTCGTGATGCCAACCATCTCGTAGAGGCCGGGCTTGATCTCGGTCGAGAGCAGCGACACGTCGACATAGATCAGCGCGCCGATCGCAAGACACAGGCGCCGGTCGAAGCGGCCGACGAATTGCGGCCAGAGCTGCGGCGTGAGCGCGATGAGAATGCCCCAGCCGAAGGAATCGAGGCGGGCGATCGTGAAGACATAGGGCGCAAAGATCGTGACATGCGACTCCAGCGCCATGCGAATGGGCAGCGCCGTGATGACCCAGATCATGGCCAGCGCCGCGAGCGCGCGCGGTTGCAGGCGCGTCGCAAGCAGCGGCAGCAGTAGGTAGAAGTGCTCCTCGACAGCGAGCGACCAGGTCGGCGCGAAATAATGCGCGACGGGTTCGCCGGCAAAGCCGTTCGCCCAGTTCTGCAGGAACAGCAGATACGTCCAGAGCGGATAGTGGTCGTGCCAGAGGAACGTGCGCTGCGGCAGTTCGGCGAACGTCCACAGCCCCGAGAGCGTAAAGCCTGTCGCCAGAAGCAGCCAGTAGAGCGGAATAATCCGAAACACGCGGCGCAGGTAGAAGGTCGGAACAAGGCCGGCGCGATCGCGATGTTTGATGAGGTTGTTGGTGAGAAGATAGGCGGAAAGGACGAAGAACAGATCGACGCCTGCGCGGCCGCCGCCGAGAATCTGCTGGATCGCCTGCGGCAGATCGAGAAACCGGTAGGCGTGGTTTGTCGCAAACAGATGCAGTTGCAGAACGGCGAGAATCGCAACGCCGCGCAACGCGTCGATAGAAACGCTCCGGCTCTGCATGCTTCCGATTCTCGCGCTATCCAGGCGCGCAGGATAGAGGCGAACTATGAACGGAGGGTTTTACGCGGGACGCGAATGGCCGACGCTTTCGCTCAGTCGCGGATCGACAGCAGTCGCGCCGCCTTTACGAAACGTGCGGGGTCGGTCGCCTCGTCGTCGATGCGCACCTCATAGTGCAGGTGCGGGCCGGTCGAGCGGCCGGTCGAACCTACGCGCCCGACCACTTCTCCCGCCGCCACGGTCTGGCCTTCCGCGACCAAGATCGCCGAGAGGTGACCGTAGCGGGTCGACAGGCCGTTGCCGTGCTCGATTTCGACAAGATTGCCGTAGCCGCCGCTCCAGCCTGCGGTGACCACCTTGCCGCCAGCCGTCGCGCGCGCCGGCGTTCCGGTTTCCGCGCGCATGTCGAGCCCGGAATGCAGGGCGGGCCGGCCCAGAAAGGGGTCGGAGCGATAGCCGAAGCTGGAGGTGATTTCGGGTTGGCCCGACAAGGGCTTGCGCACCGGGACATACGGCAGGACGCGCCGGATTCGGTCGAGCGCGACGAAGGCGCCTTGCACTTTGGCGAGCTGCCGCTCGAAGGGCGTGCCGGAGCCCTCGAGCGCGGCTGGAACGAACGGGCCGCCGACCGCGGCCTTTGCGCCTTCGGGCGCCTTCAGTCGGCTGGCCGACAGGCCGGTCTCCGCAATCACGGCTTCCAGCTCTTCCGCCTTGCGCTTCGCCGGGCCGGCGAGCGAGGCCAGCGCGGACACCTGCTGGCGTTCGATGCGATCGAGAGAGGCGGCGAGCAGTTCGATGCGGGCGTGGGTCGACATTTCGGCGTCGGCCGCTTCGTCGAGCAGCCGGTTCCGCTCGGCTGGCAGCGCGCTCGAGCGCAGCGGCTGGCCGCGCAGCTCGAAGCCGTCCGGTCGTGGCTTTTCCGGTTTGAACGGCAGATCGTCCATCGGCTGCGGCAGGGGGGCAAAACCGTTCGCCTTCGTCTCCGGGCCGCCGGCGGCCGGCGGCATGCGCCGTGCGGCGTCCGAGGCGGTGCGCGGGGTGGGCTTGGCGGACGCCGGCGCGATCGCGGCCGTCGTCTCAGGGGACACGCCGATGCGCTCGCTGAGCGCGGCGACGATCGCCGTGCGCGTCTCCAGTTGCGCCTCGCGCGCGATGAGATGCTGGACCTTGCCCTCGAACGAATCCTGATCGAGCAATTGCCGGCTCGTCACGCGATCGAGCTGCAGCCGCATGGCGGCGAGCCGGTCCTCGTAGGCGTATTGCTGGCGGGCCTGGCGCGCCATCAGCGCCGCGACCATGTCGTCGCGAAAGAACAGGTAGGCGGTCGCGCCGAGATAGACGGCGCCGAGCAGGGGCAGGCCGGCGGCCAGGGAATAGAGGGCGCCGGGCCGCAGCGCGAACCGTTTCTGCCGGCCGCCGCGGGAAACCGTGAAGAAAAAATGGCTGTCCGACTCTTTGGCCGAAGGAAAATGCGTGCGTACCGACATATCGTCACTCCGGACGCAGCCCCGCCACATCCGCAGCCATCAGAAACCATTAAGGTTAATGCTTCGAAAAGCGCCGGACCTGCCGGATTGCGCCGCCTCCGCCGCGCCTTGCCACGACCGGGCAGGGCCCCTAAAGGTTCGGCTTCCTTTCAGCCGCCGAGCCAGCCATGTCCGCCGCCCCGTCCGAATTCCGTCCGAAGTCCGATTTCCTCGCCGCCCTGATCGAGCGCGGCTACGTCCATCAATGTTCGGACCTCGAGGGTCTGGACGCCAGGGCGAAGGCGGGCGAACTGATCTCCTACATCGGCTACGACTGCACCGCGCCCTCGCTGCACGTCGGCCACCTCCTGTCGATCATGATGCTCGCCTGGCTGCAGCGCACGGGCGGCGGACGGCCGCTTCCGCTGATGGGCGGCGGCACGACGCGCGTCGGCGATCCCTCCGGCAAGGACGAGACGCGCAAGATCCTGTCGATCGAGACGATCGACGCCAACAAGGCGGCGATCAAGCGCATCTTCTCGAAGTTCCTCGCCTTCGGCGATGGCAGGACCGACGCGGTCATGGCCGACAACGCCGAATGGCTGACGAAACTGAACTACATCGAGTTCCTGCGTGACGTCGGCCGGCATTTCTCGGTCAACCGCATGATGTCGATGGATTCGGTGAAGCTCCGTCTGGAGCGCGACCAGGAGCTGTCGTTCATCGAGTTCAACTACATGTGCCTGCAGGCCTACGACTTCGTCGAGCTGAACAGGCGCTACGGCTGCCTCGCGCAGATGGGCGGCTCCGACCAGTGGGGCAACATCGTCACCGGCATCGACCTCGGCCGGCGCATGGGAACGCCGCAGCTTTACGCGCTGACCGCGCCGCTGCTGACGACGGCGTCCGGCGCCAAGATGGGCAAGACGGCGGCGGGTGCCGTGTGGCTCGAGCCGGACGCGTTGAGTCCCTACGACTATTGGCAGTTCTGGCGTAACGCCGAAGATGCGGACGTCGCGCGCTTCCTCAAGCTCTTCACCTTCCTGCCGATGGCCGAGATCAATCGACTGGCGGCGCTCGGCGGGGCTGAAGTCAACGAGGCGAAGAAGATCCTGGCCAACGAGGCGACCGCGCTTGTGCACGGCCGCGAGGCCGCCGAACAGGCGGCGGAGACGGCGCGAAAGACCTTCGAGGAGGGCGTCGCCGCCGATACGCTGCCGACGGTCGAAATCTCCGCGGCCGAAATGGATGCGGGGATCGGCGTTCTCACCGCTTTCGTGCAGGCGGGCCTCGTCGCCTCCACCGGCGAGGCGCGTCGCCAGATCAAGGGCGGCGGCCTGCGCGTCAACGACGCGCCTGTTTCGGACGAGCGCGGCGTGCTACGCGCCGCCGACATGCGCGACGGCGCGATCAAGCTCTCGCTCGGCAAGAAGAAGCATGTGTTGTTGAAGACGCGGTAGGGGACGCTAGTCCGCTGCCGGCCGATCCTGGACGGGAATTGAGGGCAGAACGTCCGCCTCTGGCGACGGACCAGGACCTTGCCTTCAGTCCGAGGCGTCGCTGTCCTTCACGACCAGAAGCGGAATTTGGCTGCGCGTCAGCACGGAAGCCGCAACGCTGCCGAAGACGAAACCGTCGAGATGCTTGCCGCCGCGGGAGGCCATGACGATCAGATCGCAATGGTGGTCTCCCGCCGCCATCGCGATTCCTTCCCATGGCTTGTCGCCGCAATAGACGGCGGTCTCAAAGGGAATTTTCGCCGCTCGCAATTTCTCCGACGCAGACTCGAGCAATTTGTTGGCATGCTCTGTAGCGGCGTCCCCGCCCTCGAACGCCTCACGAATTTCGTCAGCCCGGGTCACATCTGCATAGACCGGCTCAGCGACGGTCATCAACGTCAGCTGCGCGCCCAGCGCGCCCGAGAGGCCGATGGCGTGCTGCAGCGCCCGGTCGGACAAGCCTTCCGCATCGATGGGAACGAGAATGTTCTTGTACATGGCTTTATGCTTCGCTCTGCGTATCTGTCGCCACATGCATCCATACGCCGGCTGACCTACCTTGGCCTTGCTGGCGGTCAAATCTACGGAGACCGGACACGCCTGAAGTTAAGGGGCGCGCCCGCGACTCTCCGTGCTGTTCGGGGCCTCGCCGCTCTACGGAAGCGCGCAAGGGGACGACTTCTCAACACGGCAGGTATGGTACGCTTGCAGCCGGTCACGACGGAGGTCGCTCATGTTACGAATTCAGCGCGGGCTGTCTATTCAGGACCGCGCCGCGCCTGACTTCACCTGCTTCTGCTGCGGCCCCGCACATCCGACCGGTCTGCGGATCAAGAGTCACTGGGCGGCAGACGGTGTCCATGTCGTCACGAAACACACGCCGCGCGATGAGTTTCTCGGCTTCCCAGGGCTTGTCTACGGCGGACTTCTCGCCATGCTGGTCGACTGCCATTCGGGGTGGACCAACATGGCCTACCACTACCGCGCCGAGGGACGCGAGCCGGAAACGAAACCGCGCATCGATTGCGTGACCGGCAAAATCAACCTGGAATACCTGAAGGCGACGCCGCTCGGCGTCGAGCTGACGATCTTGGGCCGGGTCGAGGGAGAGCTCGCGCGAAAATCCCGCGTGCTGTGCGAGATATGGGCCGGCGATGTGCTGACGGTCAAGGCGGACAGCATCTTCGTTCGCGTTGATACGGCCGAACTGAGCGCGAGGGCGAACGCCAGCAAAATCCGCTGATCGCGACGGAAATCATAGGTTCAGCGGCGAACGCCGGTGGTCGAGGTCAGGGCGAGTGCTGCACAATTGTCGCCAGGCGCGCACAGCGGCGGCGCGGGCTCAGGAGCGATGCACGACGCCCCGCGTCTTCATGTCTGCAAACTGCTCATAGCGGACGCGGCCGCCTTCCGCCTCACTGCTGCGGCTGGTCCCCGACATTGTCGAGAATGCCGAAAATCTTGCGCAGGAATCCCGGCGCGACCGACAAGGGATTGACCGAGACCTGCGGCGCGTTGGCCCTGCCGGTCACCTTGTAGTTGAGCGCGAACAGGCCCTCGTTCCAGCCGCCGCCGAGCAGCATGCCGACGACAGGGATCTTCGAGAAG
>WBZM01001101.1_pt1 | contig 29407 bp, 30 predicted proteins | sample 5204271 | NCBI WGS metagenome assembly WBZM01 (sample SAMN12344346, study PRJNA552823) | activated sludge metagenome | biome: Activated sludge suspended growth; feature: Nitrification reactor; material: Wastewater; isolation source: activated sludge from nitrification reactor of wastewater... | reverse complement strand
CCTGCTCGCCCGCGCGGCCGGCCATACCGTTTCCGGCTGCGACGCCAACGTCTATCCGCCGATGAGCACCCAACTGGCCGAAGCCGGCATCGCGCTGCGGGAAGGCTACGACCCCGAACAGCTCGCCGAATTCCGGCCGGATACGGTGGTGGTCGGCAACGTGATGAGCCGGGGCCGGCCACTGGTCGAAACCCTGCTCGACCGCGAAATACCCTACACCTCCGGCCCGGCATGGCTGGCCGATCACGTGCTGCGCGGCCGGCACGTTCTGGCGGTGGCCGGCACTCACGGCAAGACCTCCACCAGCAGCTTGCTGGCCTGGATTCTGGAAGACGCCGGGCTGGAGCCGGGCTTTTTGATCGGCGGGATTCCGGCCAATTTCGGCCAATCGGCGCGACTGGGCCGCGCGCCGTTCTTCGTGGTGGAAGCGGACGAGTACGACACCGCCTTCTTCGACAAGCGCTCCAAGTTCGTCCACTACCGCCCGCGCACGCTGATTCTCAACAACCTGGAATTCGACCACGCCGATATTTTCCCCGATCTGGCCGCCATTCAACGGCAATTCCATCACCTGCTGCGGACCGTGCCGGGCGCCGGCCTGATCGTCGCCAACGGGACCGACGCGAATCTGGCCGAGATGCTGGCGATGGGCTGCTGGACGCCGGTGGAGCGCTTCGGCGTCGGCGACTGGGAAGCCCGCGCCATCGCCCCGGACGGGAGCGCCTTCGACGTGTACCGCGAAGGGACGCTTCAGGGTCGGGCGGAATGGACGCAACTGGGTCCGCACAACGTCCACAACGCGCTGGCCGCTCTCGCCGCCGCCCGTCACGCTGGCGTGCCGCCCGCCAAAGCCCTCGCCGCGCTGGCGCGATTTCGGGGCGTGAAGCGGCGGCTGGAAGCGCGCGGCGCGGTCGATGGGGTGGTGGTCTACGACGATTTCGCCCATCATCCGACCGCGATCGCGACCACGCTGGCCGGCTTGCGCGCCCGCGTCGGCGACCGGCCGATCATCGCCGTGCTGGAACCGCGCTCCAACACCATGAAGCTGGGCGTGTTCAAGGACAGTCTGGCCCCGGCGCTGACGGCGGCCGACGCCGTGGTGCTGTATCAGGCGCCCGATCTGGGCTGGGATCTGGGCGCGGTCTCCGCCGCGCTCGGTTCGCGCGGGCAGGTGTGCCATAGCCTCGATGCCACGTTGGGGGCGATTCAAGCTCAACTCAAGCCGGGCAGCCAGGTGTTGATCATGAGCAACGGCGGTTTCGGCGGGATTCACGAGCGCTTGCTCGAGCGCTTGCGCGCCACCGCCGCTCCCGCCTGAAAAGAACGAAAAGCCGGCCGTGTTCGGCTCGCGCGGACCGGCGTTCGCACCGGCGGCTCAGCGACCCGCCAGCGCGGATCGGGCGAGTCTCAATCTTCTCGCAGACCGTTCGACTCCAGCGCCGCGCGCAAAGTCAGCAGCGCCTTGTCGTACTCGAAACGGTCGATCTCATCCCGCAGTTGGCTGGCCGCAGAACCCAAGGCGGCTTCGAGCAGGCCGGCCGATTCCAGCCACACGCCATAGGCTTGGGTGTTGTCCTCGGCCAGCAGGACTTCCAGGCGAGCCAGCACTTCGCGCGCCCGCGCCCGATTCACGGCCGCCGCCGGCGCGACCGGCTCGGCCACCGGCGCCGAGGCGGGTTTCCCGGTCGGGGGCGAAACGGTAGCGGGCAGCCAAGCCAGCAGGGTTCGATAGAGGATCTCCGGCTCCACCGGCTTGCCGATGTAGTCGTTCATGCCGGCGTCCAGGCAGTTCTGGCGGTCTTCGTCGAAAGCGTTGGCGGTCATGGCCAGGATGGGTAACGCGGCCTTGCCGGGCAAGCGGCGAATAGCCCGGGTGGCTTCGAGACCGTCCATGACCGGCATCTGCACATCCATCAGCACCAGATCGTAGTCGCCGCCGCGCACCCGCTCCACCGCCTGTCGGCCGTCGCCGACAACGTCCACCGTCAGTCCGGCGTGATCCAGCAGCGCCCGGGCCACTTCCTGGTTGACCGGGTTGTCTTCGACCAGCAACAGCCGCGCTCCCTCGTGCAGTTCGGCGAGAACCCGCTCTGGAGGGGGGCCGGGCGTGGCGGCGGAGACGCGCCGATCCGCGTCTCCCGCCACCTTGCTCAACCGAGCCGTCAGCCAGAAGGTGCTGCCGACACCGGGTTCGCTGACCACGCCCACATCGCCCCCCATCAGCAGGGCCAAACGCCGGCTGATCGCCAATCCCAGGCCGGTGCCGCCGTATTGGCGGGTGGTGGAGTCGTCGGCCTGGGCAAAGGGCTGGAACAGCCGCGCCTGCTGCTCCGCGGTCAGACCGATGCCCTGGTCTTCCACTTCGAGGCGCAGCGATACGCTCTCGCCGTCCTCGCCGTCCTCGCCGTCCTCGCCGTCCTCGCCGTCCAGCCGAGCGCGAATGGCGATCCGGCCGCGCTCGGAAAACTTGATGGCGTTGCCGACGAAGTTCAGCAGAATTTGTCCCAACCGCAGCGGATCGCCGCGCAGCCGAGCCGGCACCTCGGCGGCGACGCTCCAGGCCAGGTCCAGCCCCTTGGCCGCCGCCCGTTCCCCCAGCAGGCTGATGGCGTGTTCGACGACCCGCGCTGGCGAGAATTCGGTTTCCTCCAGGGTCAGCCGCCCGGCCTCGATCTTCGACAGATCCAAAATGCCGTTGAGAATGCCCAGCAAGTGCTGCGCGGCGCTCTCGATCTTGAACAGTCTCGCCCGCGGCTTGGGCGCGTCGATTTCCTGGCGCAGCAGATGGGCCAGCCCGATGATCGCGTTCATCGGCGTGCGGATCTCATGGCTCATGTTGGCCAGAAAGGTGCTCTTCGCCCGGCTCGCCGCCTCCGCCGCGTCCTTGGCTTCGAGCAGGGCGACCTGCTGGTACTCGTTATCCAGGCAGAGCCGCAGACTGCGCGCGAATTTGACCAGGATGGGCGGAAACAGCACTCTCGCCTGGCGCGCGGCAGCATCCAGCGGCTGGGTTGAAAACAGCACGATGTGACCCACCTCCGGCAATATCAGGTTTAACGCATGGGTGTATCTCGCCCCGCCGGGAAACCAGCCCGACGCGGATCGGGCGTTATCGCTTTGCAGCAAATGGGACGGCCAGGGCGCGGTTTGTCCTTCCAGCGCGCGCAAGGCGCGGTTCCCGACCGCAACGTAGACTTGCGGCATCCTGTCGGCGGCGCCGTCGGCCGGGCCGGAATCGAGCAGCAGGGCGCCGCAGGCGCAGCCGGTATGGGCCAGCAATTGCTGGAGCATCACCGTCGCCAGCGGGCGCGGCCGGGTTTCCCCGGCCATGGCCATGGCCAAGTCGTAGAGAATGCTGACCGATTGGCTCTGGCTCAGATCCAAGGCAAAGCCGTGATCGTGGCGTTATGAAAAGCCGGATACTGCTGCTGCCCCGAGCCGATCTCCCCCAGGCACAGGGCGCCGACCAGCGGCGCGGGCGCCAATTCTCCCGCCAGCGCCGCCAGTTCCGCCGTGGCTGCCGCTTCTTCGAGATGCATCAGGCGACCGGCGCAGTAGAAGGCCACCACCCCGGCGGCTCCCGGACCCGCGCCCGCGCCGACCTCGCGCGCCGTGTTCAGACTGCCGGGATCCACCGCCCGGACCACGCCGAGCAGCGCGTTCTCCGGCACTTCGCCCGAGCAGTACACCGATCCGTCCTCCTCGACCTTGACCGGGATGCGCACCAGGGATTCGCCTTGCGCGCGGTTGAGGGCGAACGGGAAGTGCACGGCGTAGCGGTAGAAATTCTCCCGGTCGAGATCGATGCCGTATTCGCTGGCCATCAGCTCCCGATACACCTCGAAGGCCGGCTTGCCGTCGATGGCCTCGATATGGCTGCCGGTGGTGGCGGTGGCCACCCACAGGGTTTGGCCGCTACGATAGTGATGGGCCAGCGTCGCGCCCGGATGCTGCCGCAACAGCAGGGCGAGGACCGCTCCCTCCACGAAGATTTCGTTGTCGAACAAACAGGGCACGGATTGGAAGGTTTCGCTGCCGACGCAGGTTCCGGCATAGTTGACCTGGTCGCCGATTTCGAGATAGAGGCGGTCGAGCAGGGAAGCCACGTCCGGCATCGTGGCATCGACCAGCAGCAACAGCGTGTCGCCGCCATTTTCGTCGGCATGAGTCGCGACGAAGTCGGCCAGCGCCTCCACCACCGCGTCGGTGGCGCGATTCCCCGAGCGAGGCATCGGGATGATGCGCCGGGGAGACGCGGCGTCGAAGGCCACGAGGAGAGCGCCCTTGCGCCAAAACTTGGCATCGACGATCAGCCCCGGCACGATCGCGCCCACCAATGGCATGGCCAGGGCGGCAGCGGTCTGTTGCAGCAGGGCCACCCCCTCGGGCTCCCGCTCGCAGACCAGGGCGAAAACGCCCGTCTCGCGCTGACGGTCAGAGTCGTGCCAAGCCCCCAAGGTGGCGGCGATGTCCCGACCCGCGAGGGGGTCGCAATAGTTCCAGCGCATCGGTTGCATGAGCGGGTTCCTGGAGTGGAGGTGCGGCACGCGTCTCGCGCGGCTCAGGTTTCCCGAAGCGACGAGCCCGACATCGGCTCGATGGGGACGAGGCTTTCCACGTCGCTGTCGGCATGGCTCTCGGCGATGCTCGCGAACTCGTCCAGCCGGGCCAGGAAAGCATCGACGATGGCCGGGTCGAAGTGGGTGTCCCGCCCCTCGCGGATGATGGCGACCGCTCGCTCGAACGGCATCGGGGCCTTGTAGGCGCGCCGGGCGATCAGGGCGTCGAACACGTCGGCCAAGGCCATCAGCCGGGCCGAAATGGGGATGGCGTCGCCGGCCAATCCCTCCGGGTAGCCCGAACCGTCCCACTTTTCGTGGTGGTAGTGGGCGATATCCTTGGCGACGCGCAGGAATTCTACCGGTTGGTCGGCGTCGCGCTCGGCCTGTTCGATGGCGTCGCGACCCAGGCGGCTGTGGGTCTTCATGATTTGCCACTCTTCCGGCGTCAGCTTGCCGGGCTTGAGCAGGATGTGGTCGGGAATGCCCACCTTGCCGATGTCGTGCAAAGGCGCGGACTTGACCAAGGTCAGGATGTTCGGCTCGGTCAGGAAATCGGCAAACCGGGGATGCTCCCGCAGCTGCGCGGCCAGCGCCCGCATGTAGCCCTGGGTGCGGCGCAGGTGGTTGCCGGTTTCGGGGTCGCGGATTTCGGCCAGATGCGCCAGCGCGCGGATGCTGATATCCTGGATCAGCAGGTTTTCCTTCAGCCGTCGCGCCACCTCGGCTTCCAGCACGGCGTTGCGATCTTGCAGCCAGTCGCGGGCGATCTTGAGATCCAAGTGGGTCTTCACCCGCGCCAACACGATGGCCGGCCGGATCGGTTTGCTGATGTAGTCCACCGCTCCCAGCGCCAAGCCGTGCTCTTCGTCGGCGCTGTCATCCAGCGCAGTGATGAAAATCACCGGGATGCCGGCGGTGCCCGGATCGGTCCGCAACCGAGCCAAGACGGTATAACCATCCATTTCCGGCATCATCACGTCGAGCAGAACCAGATCGGGACGCGGAACGCTGGCGGCGATCTGCAGGGCGCGGCGACCCGAATTTGCGGCCCGCACCCGGTAATGCGGCTGCAATAACTCGCTCAGCAGCAAGAGATTTTCGGGCGCGTCATCAACGATGAGAATGGTGTGCATATCGCCGCCTCGTGGCATCGGGCCAGGCTTTCACTATAAACCTTTCCAAGGCCAGACCAACTTTCCAACAGGATCTGGCCACGCCAATTATGCGATTTATTTTCACGTTTAAAACGATTATTTGGTTGTATCGTATATCAAAAGATACATTGAATTGGCGTTTTATTCAAAACTCCAAGTTCGGGATACATCGTCGGTCTCCGATCATCGTTGCAATGATCCGGCCGCTTCATGCAAAGTGACCTCGGGTTTGGGCGATACCCGACGATCGATTTCGCCCGGAACAAAACCCGGCCCCGTTGCCGATGCGATACTCAGCCGATCTGGATCACGCGCCGATGTCCGAGCCGCCCGCACCCCGCCCCATCGTTCTCGGCATGACCGGCGCGTCCGGCGCCGATTACGGCTTGCGGCTGTTGCGCTGCTTGCTGGACACCGGCCACCCGGTGCAGTTGTTGCTGTCGAAAGCCGCCCAGATCGTCATCCACATGGAAACCGAGCTGCGGCTGCCCGGCCGTCCCCGCGATATCGAGCGCGTGTTGGTCGAACATTATCGCTGCGAGCCCGGCCGGCTGCGGGTGTTCGGGCAAGACGAATGGACCGCGCCGCCGGCCAGCGGCTCGGCGCTGGCGAGGGCGATGGTGGTCTGCCCCTGCACCACCGGCGCGCTGGCCGCCATCGCCAACGGCAACAGCGACAACCTGCTGGAACGGGCCGCCGACGTGACGCTGAAGGAAGGGCGCAAGCTGATTCTGGTGGTGCGGGAAACGCCGTTTTCCGCGATTCATCTGGAAAACATGCTGCGGCTGGCCCGCGCCGGCGCGGTGATCCTGCCGGCCAATCCCGGCTTTTATTACCGGCCGGCCACGGTCGCGGAACTGGTCGATTTCATCGTGGCCCGAATCCTCGACCAGATGGACATCTCTCATGAGCTGCTGCCGCGCTGGGGCCAAGACCCGCCATCGAGGTGATCCGCCATGACCGCGACCGCGAGTCAGGAACTGCCACTGTTTCCCCTGAACACCGTGCTGTTTCCCGGCGGGGTTCTACCGTTGCGGATTTTCGAGCCCCGCTACCTGGACATGGTCAGCGCCTGCCTGCGCACCGATGGCGGCTTCGGCGTGGTCGCGATTCACGAAGGGCAGGAAACGGGCGACCAACCCGCCAGCATCCATCCGGTCGGCACCTTGGCCCGCATCGTGGATTTCAATCCGCTGGACGATGGCCTGCTGGGCATCACCTGCCTGGGCGTGCAACGCCTGCGGGTGATCGGCCACCGGGTTCAACCGGATCGGCTGCTGATCGGCCGAGTGCTGTGGCTGCCGGACGATCCGGCGCTGCCGCCCCTGCCCGGCCACGAACCGCTGGCGCGCGTGCTCCGCGATCTGCTGCAAAACGAAGAGCTGGCGCCTTACAACCGGTTTCTCGCCCCCGATTGGGAGGATGCCGCCTGGATCGGGAACCGCCTGACCGAAATCCTGCCCCTGCCGCCGCATGTCCGCCAAGCGCTGCTGGAGATGACCGACCCCCGGCAGCGCCTGGACATTCTGTTGGCGATCTTCCAGGAACAGCGCACCGCCTGAACGACCGCATGACCCAACACGTCCGACGCCAACCCTTCGACCTCCAGGCCGCCGGCCATCGGCTCCACGCCGAACGCCTGCTCCCTCCTCAAGCCAGCGCCGGCCCCACTTTGGTTTTCCTGCACGAAGGGCTGGGCAGCATCGGCCAGTGGCGCGACTTCCCCGCACAACTGTGCGCCTCGACCGGCCTGCTGGGACTGGTGTACGAGCGCTGGGGTTTCGGCCGCTCCGACCCTCTGACCGGCCCGCGACCCAAGGATTACCTGCTCCGCGAGGCGCGGGACAGCTTGCCCGAAGTGCTGGCGGCGGCCGGCATCGCCGATCCGCCGATTCTGTTCGGCCACAGCGACGGCGGTTCCATCGCCCTGCTGTTCGCCGCCGCGTTTCCCGGCCGAACGCGCGCCATCGTGAGCGAAGCGGGGCACGTCTTCGTCGAGGCGGTGTGTCTGACCGGGATTCGCGCCGCCGGCGTCGCTTACGAGCGGGGCGATTTGCGCAAGGGGCTGCACCGCTACCACGGCGCCAACACCGACGCCCTGTTCCGGGGTTGGCACGATACCTGGCTGCGCGCCGACTACCGCGACTGGAACATCGAAGCGGAACTGCGCCGGATCGTTTGTCCGACGCTCATCGTGCAGGGCGCGGACGATGAGTACGCCACGCGCGCCCAAGTGGACGCCATCGCCGCCGGGGTATCCGGGCCGAAGGAAATCCTGTGGCTCGCCGATTGCGCGCACGCGCCCCATCATCAGGCGCGGGAAACCGTTCTGGCGAACGCCGCACGCTTTATCGAGCGGGTATGCGCTACCATTAACGCATAGCCTCACTCTAAAAACCGGCATTCAGGCAAGGAACCCGTCATGTCCGAACTCGAACTGGTCGAAGACCCCAAGCCGGCCGCAACCCGGCCCAGCCTGTTGCGGCGGCTGTTTCGCGCCAAGGACATCGGCTTTTATCTCATGATCGTGCTGGCCTGGATCGGCGCCGTCTACACCACCTACGACCTCGACACCAGCCGCTGGTACTGGCATTGGCTGATCCCGATCTTCGGGGCGATCTGCATCATCACCCAGTGGCACAACGTCGAGCCGACCCTGAAAGCCCGGTCCTTGCTGGTGCTGCGCCAAATCCTCCACTGGGGCGCGGTGCTGGCGCTGGCGTTTTTGCTCTACATGCTGTCCGCCGGCCACAACAACATCATCGATTTGATCGACGACCGGCAGGGCAGCTTCCTGATGACCTTCACCGTCGCCCTGAGCACCTATCTGGCCGGCATTTACCACGACTGGCGGCTGTGCGTGGTCGCCGTCTTCGTGCTCGCGGGCGGAGTGGTCAACGTGGCTTTTTCCAACCTCGCGCCCCTGTTGGCGTGGATCGGGCTGGGAGTCGCCGTCCTCTATTTCATCGGGGTCTGGCTGTATAACCGCTGGCAAGACCGGAAACCGCCGCCGACCGACCCTTGAACCGAAGCAAGCCGTGATCTCAACCCACCCCCGCAAGGAGGATTTATGCCGACAAAACGTCGTTTCACGACAACGCTGCTCACCTTGAGCCTGGCCGCCAGCCTGACGGGCTGGGCCATCGCCCAAGCCGCCGAGGCCCCGAAACCCGCAGCGGCCAAGCCGGCCGACGCTCCAGCGACGCAACAGGCGACACCGGCCAAGCAGGAATGGCTGATTCCCAACGGCGAGCACTGGGCGAAAGGCACCGAAACCGAAAGGCGGGCCTATCTGCTCGGCATCTTGAACATGGCGATGATCGAATACCAGTTGAGCGGCCCCAATCCCAAGCACCGCACCACCGTCGCCAAGCTGATCACAGCCCTGGACGGCACCGCCGTGCCGCAGCTCGCGGAAAAGGTGGACAGCTATTACAAGGCCAATCCCGATCAGCAGAAACGGTCGATATTCGAGGTCATCTGGTTCGAAATCGTGGCGCCAAAAGCCGGCGCCACGTCCCGGGAACCCAGCGCGCCCGCCGCGAACAAGAAGGGGTGAGCCATGAAAAAAATCGCTTGTCTGATCGCGATTCCCGCCCTCGCCCTGAGCGTCGGCTGCACCAACATGTCAACCACCGAGCAAAGCACGATGAGCGGCGCGGCCATCGGCGCGCTGGGCGGCGCGGCCATCGGCGGGCTGACCGGCGGCAATGCCGGGACCGGCGCGCTCATCGGAGGCGCGGCGGGCGCCGTGGTCGGCAACATCTACGGCCGCGACCAGGAACAAAAGCAAAACCAGCGCCAGCGTCGCCGATCCAACCGTTACTGAGCCAAAATTCCGGCTCGACACTCGCGTCCCCGCCGGCCACCGCGCCAGCGGGGACGCGGCAACTCTAGGACGGAGCGGTATCGAGATCGCGGCGCAGTTCCGTGGCCGCCGCTCGCAACTGGCCGAACAGCCGCTTCACCCCGGCGCAATCGTAATCCCGGCGCGGCCATTTGAAATAGCCGCCGCAACTCCGCAAAAACTCGCAGTGCCGGCAATCCTCGCTGGCGGCCAGCACCCGTTCGATCCAGACCTCCAGACCCGCCTCGGGCGCGACCGCCGGATCGCCGCTGCCCGCCAGCCGGCCGTAGCGCGACTCCGCGCCGTCGTCGGCGACATGGCGCAGGCATTGGGGGTCCTCGTCCAGCACGATCCACAGCGGCAGCGGATCGCCGTGATAAAACCCCAGCAACATGCCGTGAAAAAACTCGATGGGCTGAGCGACCGTCGGTTGGCGCAGATAAAACTCCACCGCCGCCGCCAGCTCTTCGATCAGCGCCGGCTCGGGCTGTTCCACTTCCAGCCGCACGGCGAAATCCAGCGACACCGCCACCTTGACCGCGCTGATGAAACCGGACCGCACCGGAACGACCGCCCGGACCGGATGGTTGTCGAGCAAATTGGTGTGGCGATACAGCAGCGGATACTCGCTGGCGGGATCGGCCATGACCAGCTCCACCGGCAACCCCGGCGCCCAGGCGTTCAGCGGCTCGGAATCCGCGGTCAAGGACAAGAGCCGCACGACGGCGACGCGCTCGGCATCCGCCTCCGCCAGCGCGGCGACCAGCGCGGCCGGATCGGTGGCGCGGACGATCCATTGCCCCGGCCGATCCGCCGACAGCAGATGCTGCGGGATATCGTAAAGCGATTCGTCCATCGAGAGCACCGCCGTTTGCGTTGGATCAGCGATTGTACCAGCCGCCGTTCACCCACCTCGGCCGGCGGTTGTACCAGCCCGGCCGGTTGTACCAGCCCGGCCGGTTGTACCAGCGATGCCGGCGGTTGTACCAGCCCGGCCGGTTGTACCAGCCGCCGTAGCCCCAGCCCGGCCCGCCGCCGCCGAGATTGACCCAGTTGCCGTGATTGCTCCAGCCCACCGCCTCGGCCTCCTTGCCGGGGAGCATGACGCCACCCAGCACCACACCGCCGATGACGGCTTTCGACCACTTGCCCAGACCGATCAGAAAATCGCGCCGATCGCGCAAATCCGGTTCCGCCACCTCCGGTTCTTCTGGTGCGGCTTCTCGTTCGTTCTCAGCCATCTCAACCTCCGACTCATCAGCACATCAATGGTTTTCCGGCAAAACTGGCCGCCTTATAGCGGCGGATCGATTCCGGGCCAAACCGGCCAGTCACTCTCGCCCGCGTCATTTTCGCCAACGCCGTTTTGGAAAAATGCACGACGCGAAAATACCACTTGCCGTCCGTTGGCTCCAGCCAACCGCAGCCCAAGCGCCCGACACCGGCGAAAATATTAACACCGAGCGATTTGTCATGAGATTTCCTCTCGCTCGTCTTAACGTCGCCACGAAAATTTGGCATACACTCTCTGAAATTTTGCTGAACGCCACCCGCGCCACAACCCTAGCGAATAGCGGTGATCCTCCATGTGCGACAATCGGTTGCTCCGCAATCTATCCCCGTTAACGCTCGGTCTGCTACTGGCGACCATCGTTCCGAATCCGGTTTCTACCCCGGTCGCGGAAGCCGCCCCAAACCGTCCCCGCATCGGCTTGGCGCTCGGCGGCGGCGGCGCTCGCGGCATCGCGCACGTCGGCGTGCTCAAGACCTTGGAGGAGATGCGCGTGCCGGTGGATTGCATCGCCGGGACCAGCATGGGCTCGATCATCGGCGGGCTGTACGCATCCGGCATGTCGCCGGAGCAAATGAGCGAGGCCGTGCAGCGCATCGACTGGCCGGCGGCGTTCACCGACGGACCGCCGCGCGCCGACCTGCCGTTTCGGGTCAAGGAAGAGCAGCGGGTTCTGCTGAACGCCGAAGTCGGCCTCAAGCAAGGTAAGGTGCAACTTCCCAAGGGCCTGCTCGAAGGCCAAAACCTGCTGCTGCTGCTGGAGGAACTTTCGCTGCCGGCGGCCAGCGTCCACGATTTCGACAAGCTCCGGATCCCCTATCGGGCGGTCGCCGCCGATCTCGCCACCGGCGAGGCGGTGGTGCTGGGCTCCGGCGAACTGGCCAAGGCGATGCGGGCCAGCATGTCGATCCCCAGCGCCTTGGTGCCGGTGGAGCTGAACGGAAAAATACTGGTGGACGGCGGGGTCGCGAACAACGTGCCGGTGAACGTGGCGCGGGAACTCTGCCGCCCAGACGTCATCATCGCCGTGAACGTGGGTGCGCCGCTGGCGCCCGCCGACCAGCTCACCTCGGTGCTGTCCGTCACCGAACAGCTCACCAACTTTTTGACCGTGGGCAACACCAACCAACAACTGCGCACCTTGGGGCGCAAGGACGTGTTGATCGTGCCGGAACTGAAGGATCTGGGCAGCATCGACTTCAACCGCGCGGCCGAAGCCGTCGCCATCGGCTATGCGGCGGCCCAGGCCAAGCGCGACGAGCTGAGCCGGTTGTCGGTATCGCCGGCCGCCTATCGAGATTACTTGGCCGCGCTGCCGGCGATACCGCAAGCCGAACGGCCGGTGATCGACTTTATCCGCGTCAAGAACGACACTCGCCTGTCCGATCGGACCATTGAAGGGCAACTGCACGTCAAGCCGGGCGACCGGCTCGATCCCGAGAAGCTCAACCGCAACCTCAACACGATTTATGGCATGGGCGAGTTTCAGCGGGTCAACTACACCTTGGTCCGCGAGAACGGTAAGACCGGGCTGGTCGTCGAAACCCACCAGAAAGATATCGGCACCGATACCCTGAAGTTCGGCCTGTTTCTCGGCGCCAACCTCAAGGGCGACTCGGAGTTCGACATCAGCGCCGCCTACACCCTGTCGCAATTGAATTCCCTGGGCGGACAGTGGCGCAATTTCGTCCAACTGGGCGGCAACATCGTTTTGGCGAGCGATTTCTATCAACCGCTCGACACCGATCAGCGCTATTACATCGATCCCTACGTCAAATACGAACAGTACAATTTGGATCTGGCCAACACGTTCTACGCGGATAGCGCCAGCTTTCGGGTTTACCGCTCCGAGATCGGCCTGGAAGCGGGGCGCAATCTGGAAGACTGGGGCCAGTTGTCGCTCGCGCTGTATTACGGCGCCGGTCGCAACGATCTTCGTCTCGGACAACCCTCTCCCTACGAAGGCAATTTCACCCAAGCCGGGTACGCGCTCCGCTGGCAAACCGACACCCTGGACAATCTCAACTTTCCGACCTCGGGCCATCGCGGCAACCTGATCTTCCGCGACTCTCTGACCGAGATGGGATCGGACCAGGATTTCCGGACGCTCGACCTGGATGTCGTCCACGCCTTTACCTGGGGTCAATACTCGATCATTCCCCGGGTCCGGCTGGCCGGCAAACTATCCGGCGAACTGGGCATTCAGGATCTGTTCCTGCTCGGAGGGTTCCTGAATTTGTCCGGCTACCAACCCGGCCAGCTTTCCGGCCAGTATGTCGCTTTGGGTGAAGTCATCTACATGTACCGGCTGACCGACACCTCGGCGGCGTTCACGATTCCCATTTTCGCGGGCGGTTCGCTGGAAGCGGGCGGAGCCTGGAACGAATACGGCGATATCACCCTCGATTCGCTGATTCCGGCAGGCAGCCTGTTTCTGGGAGTCGATACCCCGCTGGGACCGCTCTACATGGGCGCCGGCTACGCCGAGGGCGGCAACACTTCGCTCTATCTGTCGCTAGGCAAGTTGTTCTGATGCCACGGTTGGTGCTGTTCAACAAGCCCTACGGCGTGCTCAGCCAATTCACCGACGCCGGAGGGCGGCCGACGCTCGCCGACTACCTGCCCATTACCGGCGTGTACGCCGCCGGCCGGCTGGATCGAGACAGTGAGGGATTGCTGGCGCTGACCGGCGACGGCGCGTTGCAGGCCCGCCTCAGCCACCCGCGCCACAAGCAAACCAAAACCTATTGGGCGCAGGTCGAGGGCGTTCCCGGCGACGCCGAGCTGGAACAATTGCGCCGGGGCGTCGAGCTGAACGACGGTCGCACCCTGCCCGCCGGCGCGCGGCGCATCGATGAGCCGGACGACTTGTGGCCGCGCGATCCGCCGATTCGCTACCGGGCGGCGATTCCCGCCGTCTGGCTGGAAATCACCTTGCGCGAGGGCCGCAACCGCCAAGTCAGACGGATGACGGCCGCGATCGGCCATCCCACCCTGCGGTTGATCCGCTGCCGCATCGGGCATTGGGCATTGGACGGTTTGGCCCCCGGCCAATGGCGGGAATCGGTTGTCGCCGCACCATCCGGCCACCCCAACCCATCCCGGTATCGACATCAATTCCACCCGGCCCATGGAAACGTGATCGGATGATTTCCCTCGGCGGCAACGTATTCGCCGACATTCCGGCCGCTCTGCCGGCGGAGCGGTTCGATCTCCTGCTACAGATCGAAACGTGCCGTCTGGAACGCATCGTTTCCATCGGCCACGCCACGCCAGCCGGCGAATGGTACGACCAGGATCGGGACGAATGGGTGGTGCTGCTGCAAGGCCAAGCCGGCTTGCGCTTCGCCGACGAGGAGGGCGAGCGCACGCTCGATCCGGGCGATTATCTCTGGATTCCAGCCCATCGCCGCCACCGGGTGGAGTGGACCAGCCGGCGACCACCCGCGATCTGGCTGGCCCTTCATCTTGACAATATCGGCGATAACCCGTGATTCAGCTTGGCTTCAGTTCACCCTTGCAAAATGCCGACATTGTGGCATCATTTTACTGATATCGTACTTATTTAGTCATATTTTTAAGAGGCTAAGAATGAATAAATTTCTCAAAATTGGCATGGTGGGCGGCATCTTGGGTTTGAGCCTGCTGACGGCGGCCCAAGCGGCCGACCCGAAACCGGAGGACGTGGCCCAGTACCGCCAATCCGTTTACACCATTATCGGCTGGAACTTCAAACCCATCGGCGCGATGGTGAAGGGCGAGGTGCCTTTTGACGCCGCCGCCGTGGCGCGTCACGCCCAGTACGTCGAAATGATGAGCAAAGCGGCTCCGGAGGGGTTCCAGAAAGGTTCCGGGCCGGACGCGGTGAAGAATACCGAGGCCAAGCCGGAAATCTGGGCCAAGTCGAGCGAGTTCGACACCAAAATGAAAGACTTTCAGCAGGAAGCCGCCAAGCTATCCGAGGTCGCCAAGGGCGGCGACGAGAAAGCCATCAAAGCGCAGTTCGGCAAGACCGCTGAAACCTGCAAGGCGTGTCACAAGGAATTCCGTAAAGATTGAGGGTCGAGCGATCACCCTCATCGAACAGGCCACGCCCCGGCATGGCCTTTCTCATTTTCCGGCAGCGTCTAACGCACCAGCAGCCAAACCGCGGCCACCGCCACCGCCAACACCGCCAAACCCAGCCAAGGACTGACGATACGCGGAGCCTGCCCCACCATGTCCGGCGGGAGATGCTTGCGGCCGCTCAGCATCGGATGGATCAAATTTTCCCGCTTGACGAACAAATAGAACAGCACCGCCGAGATGTGGACGGCGATTACCAGCAGCAGCAGGTTGAAGTTGAATTTGTGAATCGCGGTCAACCAATCGCTGGTTCCCTTCGACACCCATGCGTACAAAGGCCCTTCTATGGTGATGTCGTCGTTGGCGAACAGGCCGGTGCCCGCCTGGACCAGCAGCAACACCAGCATCGCCACGATGGACCAGCCCCCCATGGGATTGTGGCCGAGATAGAGCGGCGTTTCGCCGCGCAGCAAGGCCTTGACGTACCCCAACGCCGTCCCCGGTCCGCGCACGAAATCGCGGAAGCGAACCGTGTCGCTGCCGACGAAGCCCCAGATCAGCCGAAACAGCACCAGCGCCAGGATCGCGTAGCCGCCCCAAACATGCCAATCCATGGCCGAACCGAACTCGGCGGTCAGCCATTGGAAGATCATCAGCGCGACCAAAGTCCAGTGGAACAGTCGGGTCGGCAGATCCCAGACCGTGACGGTTTGCAGAGCGTGCGGTTGATCGGACATAAACGAATCCTCGTTGGGTGATGGGGAAAGGCACAAACCGGGTTTGCAGTTTCCGCAGAGGCCAAAATGATAACGATTCACATCCTGGCTTGACCTGGAATCATCGCTTGGGTTAATTTGTTTCCATTATGAACGCGCAATCCCCCGAACGGTTCGAGCTGCGACTGAGTCACCCGGCCTCCTGATTGGAGCGCCGGGGCTGGGCTTTGCAAGTCGCCATCGTTTCTTGACCGTTCGCCGAGGATTGCCGTTCATGTCTGACCCGCACCGATCCCGCTTTATTCTTCTTGACGTTCCTTCCAGCGTTTGCCGCGCCTTTTTTGCGCCCGCCCTCTCCCTCGCCCTGCTGCGACTACGTTGCGGTCGTCGGGCCTAGCGGCGGTCCGGCGGCCGTAGCCGCGCCGTGTTCGCCTCCGAGCAGTGACCCCGAAAACACCGTCGAGAGAGAGGAACTTCATCATGCACGCCGACATCACCCGCAAATATCGCCCCTTTCCACCCGTCCAGTTGCCCGACCGGCAATGGCCCGCGCGCGCCATCACCCGCGCGCCGCGCTGGTGCAGTTCGGACTTGCGCGACGGTAACCAAGCGCTGATCGAACCCATGGACGGCGAGCGCAAGCGCCGTTATTTCGATCTGCTGGTGCGGATGGGCTTCAAGGAAATCGAAGTCGCCTTCCCGTCCGCCTCGCAAACCGACTTCGACTTCGTGCGCGGCCTGATCGAAGGCGGCCGGGTCCCGGACGATGTGGCGGTGCAAGCGCTGACGCAATCGCGCGAGGATTTGATCCGCCGTACCTTCGCCAGCTTGAAGGGCGTCAAGCGCGCCATCCCGCACCTCTACAACGCCACCGCGCCGATTTTCCGCGAAGTGGTGTTCGGCCTGGACCGGCCCGGCCTGATCGAGCTGGCCCGCTTCGGCGCGCGCCTGTTCGCCGAATGCGCCGCCGAACAGCCGGACACCGCATGGACCTTCGAGTATTCGCCGGAAACCTTCTGCTTTACCGAACTCGATTTCGCGCTGGAGGTTTGCGAGGCGGTACTGGACATCTGGCAACCCACGCCGGCGCGCAAAGCCATCCTCAACCTGCCGGCGACCGTCGAAGTGGCGACCCCGAACGTCTACGCCGACCAGATCGAGTGGTTCTGCCGCCATCTTTCGCGCCGCGATGCGGTCGTGATCAGTGTGCATCCGCACAACGACCGGGGCACCGCTGTCGCCGCCGCCGAGCTGGCGCAGATGGCCGGCGCCGACCGGGTCGAGGGCTGCCTGTTCGGTAACGGCGAACGCACCGGCAACGTCGATCTGGTCACGCTGGCCTTGAACCTCTATAGCCAAGGCATCGATCCGGGGCTGGATTTTTCGGTGATGGACGAGATCGTCCGCACCGCCGAATACTGCAACCAGATCCCGGTGCATCCCCGCCATCCCTACGCCGGCGATCTGGTGTTCACCGCCTTTTCCGGCTCGCACCAGGACGCGATCAAGAAAGGCTTCGCCGCGCAGGAACAGCGCTGGGCGACCGGCGACCCGCGCTGGGAAGTGCCCTATCTGCCCGTCGATCCGACCGACTTGGGCCGCAGCTACGAGGCGGTGATCCGGGTCAACAGCCAGTCCGGCAAGGGCGGCATTTCCTATCTGCTGGAGAAGGACCACGGATTGCGGCTGCCGCGCCGCTTGCAGATCGAGTTCAGCCAGCGGGTGCAGGCCATCGCCGATGCCACCGGCAAGGAACTCACCTCGGCCGATATTTGGGCGGCATTCGAGGCGGAATATCTGCAACCGGCGGAACCGTACCGCTTTGTCGAGCATCGCACCATTCCCGACAGCCACGCCAGCGGCGTGCGCAAACTGACCGCGACGGTTCGCGAGCACGGGCGGGAGCGGCTGATTTCCGGCAAGGGTAACGGTCCCATCGACGCCTTTACCGATGCCCTGAACCGGCATTGCGGGCTGGATGTGCGGGTGGTGGATTATCACGAGCACGCCATCGGCGTCGGCGCCAACGCCACCGCCGTGTCCTACGTCGAAGTGCGCATGGATGGCGATCCGGCCTCGCTGTTCGGCGTCGGCATCGACAGCAACATCGTCACTGCCTCCCTGAACGCGGTGGTCAGCGCCGTCGACCGGGCCTTGCGCCAAGCGCCGGGCGAAGCCGACGAGAACGCCGGGCCAAGCCGGCGGGTCGCTGGCCTGGGAGCGTGAGCGGGTGACTCCAAACCAAACCGATCAGAATCGATTTACCCCCAGATGGCGTCCAGCGGGACGTTATGGTCTCGTGCTGGACGCCATCGCCACCACGATTCTGCTGTTTACCCTGACGCGGTTGGCGCTGGCGCTGCGCGTGGGGAGCGATGCCGACTGGACGGCCGGGACGCTCCTGCACGTCGCGTCGCTGGGCCTGCTGTACGATCTGACGGTCGCGCTGCTGCTCGCCCTGCCCTTCGGCCTGCTGCTGCTCGCGCTGCCGGAACGCTGGACCCGGTTTCGCTCCACCCGAGTAGCGGTATTGCTGGCGGCGGCCGGCGGGCTGTTCGCCTTGCTGTTCGGCGCTGCGTCGGAATGGTTTTTCTGGACCGAGTTCTCGTCCCGCTTCAACTTCATCGCGGTCGATTATTTGGTCTACACCACCGAGGTGATCGGTAACATCCGCGAATCTTATCCGATCGGCTGGATTCTGAGTGCGCTCGGCGGTCTGTCGCTGCTGGCCACGCTCGCCTTCCGCCGGCGGATCGCGCGGCGCTTGACGACCGAAACCCCGCTGAAATCCCGATTGGCCTGGTTCGCCGCCCATGCGCTGCTGGCGGCCGGCCTGCTGGCCACCGTCTCCGGCGATGCCCGCGACGACATCCAGAACGCCTACGCCCGCGAGATTGCCGGCAACGGACCGTTCGAGTTCGTGCGCGCTTTCAAGGACAACGAACTCGACTACGCGCGGTATTACCGAACGCTGCCGGAAACGGCGGTCTACGCACGGCTGCGGGAGGAAATGCTGTTGACGGGCGGCAAGCCGCTTAGCGCCAACCCGCACGAACTGGCCTATCAGATCGTATCGCAGGGACCCGAACTTCGCCCCAACGTGGTGCTGGTCTGCATGGAGAGCATGAGCGCCGACTTCATGCAAACCTTCGGCAGCCCGAAACATCTCACGCCGACCTTGGACCGCCTGACGCGGGAAAGCCTGTTCTTTCCCCGCGCCTTCGCCTCGGGAACCCGCACCGTGCGCGGGCTGGAGGCGCTGGCGTTGTCGGTGCCGCCCACGCCGGGCAACGCCATCGTGCGTCGTCCGCACAACGACCATCTGTTCTCTCTGGCATCGGTTTTCAACGCCAAAGGCTATACCAGCGCGTTCATTTACGGCGGCTACGGTTACTTCGACAACATGAACGAGTTCTTCAGTCACAACGGTTATGAGGTGATCGACCGCCTGGCCGTTGATAAGAACAAGGTTCACCACGAGAACGTCTGGGGAATCGCCGACGAAGACCTTTTCACCAAGGCGCTGGAAACCTTCGACGCGGACCACGCCGCCGGCAAGCCGTTCTTCGCCCACATCATGACCACGTCGAACCACCGACCCTATACCTACCCGGAAGGCCGGATCGACATCCCCTCCAAGACCGGGCGCGACGGGGCGGTCAAATACGCCGACTGGGCGCTGGGGGACTTTCTGGCGCGCGCCGCCAGCAAGCCCTGGTTCGACAACACGGTCTTCGTCATCGTGGCCGACCATCAGGCATCGGCGGCCGGCAAAACCGATCTGCCGCTGGCGCGCTACCGCATTCCGCTGCTGATTTACGCGCCCAAGCTGTTCCCGCCGGCCCGCGACGAACGATTGATCGCGCAGATCGACATCCCGCCGACCCTACTCGGCTTGCTGAACTGGTCCTACGCCAGCAAATTCGTCGGCCACGATATCAACCGGCTGCCGCCCGGCAAAGAACACGCGCTGATCAGCACCTACCAGACCGTGGGCTATCTGGAAAACGACAAGCTCGTCGTTCTCGAACCCGGCCGGCGGGTGCGGGTGGAGACCGTGGATTGGAACTCGCTCACCACGCGACCGACGGCCGACGATCCCGCCGCCGTCGAAGAGGCTATCAGCGTGTACGAAGGGGCGAGCCTCGCTTTCAAATCGGGCTTGCTGCACGAATTGAACTGAGCTGCGGACCGCTCACCCCCACTGTCCGAGCGCAGCGAACGAACACCGGACTCCACCGGCGTTGGCGCGGGCCACCGCCGTGAGTCCGGCGCTCGTCACCACTGCCCGAAAAAATCGGTGATATCGAAACAGACCGTTTTGGATTCACCGCCGGCGGTTTCGATTTCCAGGGTATCGAAGGTTTTATTCCCGGCACCGCTCACCGCTTGTCCTTTCACTTTGGAACCGGGATATTTCCAGGCGATCCAGGCCTTTTCGGTGGCGATTCCTTCAAAGTTATTGGCGGCGTTCTCGACCACGACCGCCTTTTTGCAGCTCGTACCGTCGGACCCGGCGAACGAAACGTGGCTCAGCTTCTCCGGCAAGCCAGGCCGGATCGAATTCGCCGCATCGCCGGCCCACGCCGATGAGATCCCGACCACCAGAACCAACAGCAGCGACATCAGGTAACGGGATATTGCTTTCATGTCCGAGCGACTCCTTCCAATAACCGCACCGACCTCAGCCTAACACGTCGCCATAGACCGCCTTCTCGTAGGCTTCCCCTTCCTCGTTCGAGGGATCGCCCGGCACTGCGTCATCGACGCCGTCCTGGGCATCGGCCCAGTGCGTCAGTTCGTGCAACAGAGTCACGCCGACCAAATAGACTTTTTTGCCGTTCTTCATGGTCACCAAACCCTTGCCGGCCTCGAAATCCTTCACCAGTTGTTCGTCGATGCGCAATTCATTGGAATTCCATTTGTAGCAACCGTAGGCTTTCTTGCCCGCGCAGCGCAAATCTTTCACCACCGTGATCGTCGGACCTTGCCCCCATTTGAGAGCGTTTTTGATCGTTTCCTTGGTCGTCTTTCCAGCCAGCTTCTGAATGGCGTTGACGATGGTATTCACCTCGGCGACTTGAGGCATGTTGACTTTCACGTAGTAGCGCAGCTTTGGAAATTTCTTTGCAGTATCGTCGGACATTTGCATGACGGATTCACCTCACATCAACGATTTGAACGATCCGGCGCGGGGCCGGTCCGGGAAACCGCATTTCCTGCCCGGCGCGATGGCAACCACCTTGAGCCTTCAGTCGCAATTTACCCGCAACGGGCCATTGCAATAATCGGGGCAGTTTTTCATGTTTTTAATAAACAACGACATGCCTGAAGCCGGACAATAGGACACCGGCCCAGGACGGGTCAGAATGAGCGATTGAACGGTTCAGTTTGAGCCGGCATGACCGCCGCGAGCGCCCCGTCAGAAGGCGAGGATCGGCGAGCGATTCTCTCGGATAAACCCTCACCCCAAACCCCTCTCCCAAAGGGAGAGGGGAGTATCCGTATAGGCTCTACGAATCGCACCGCCCAGCCGCCAAGCGCATTGCTCAAACAGTCAAATCGATTTGCTGGATGGTCCCCGCCGCGCCGTTTTCCTGGAGAAAAACCCCCGAGTCGCGGACTTGGCCCAACAAAGCATTCTGGCTGTCCTTGAGGGAAAACGGGGTGCTCACATGCCCCAGATAGATCGCGCCCACGCCGCGCTGGCCGAGCGCGACCAGTTGATCGCGACCCTCGGCATCCTTGGACCAGATGCGCAGGTCCTGGTAGATGGCATCGTTTTCATCGATCCATCGATTGCCGTCTTGGTCGTAAGCGGCCAGTTCGGCGAAGCCCTGGCCGGTGGTGGGTCCGAACAGTTCCCGACCGTCGTTGACGACCCCATCATCGTTGCGGTCTAGCACCAGAAAACCGCTGTTGGCGCCGACGAACGCGATCTGATCCTGGCGACCATCGGAGTCGATGTCGAAGCTGAAGCGTGTCGCGGTCAATTCGGCGGCGTTGCCGCCGAAATTCAGCACCAGCGGATCTTTGAGCTTGGCATCGCCGGCGCGAACGCTGACGTTCTGTTCCGCCATGAACTCCCGGCTCATGCTCAGATCCACCGAGAAGGCGATTTCCTGGCCATCTTGGGTCTTGATGACGCCCTGCGCCGAGAATGTCGTTTGCTCCGCCTCGCGATAACGTTCGGAATAATCGTATTCGATGCCGAATCCCGCGCGCTCCGGCCGCGTTTGACCCTCGGCTGGCGCATCCGGCAGGGCTTCGGCGGTTTCCTGGGCCTGTTTCCGACCGGACTCCATGGCCTCGTTGAGCTCCTTGGGGGAAATCAGCTTGAGCCTTTTGCCGGTCAGCATCTCGACCATGCGCACCACCAAGCTGAGCTTGGATTCATCGTCCGGCGTCAACTCCGCATCGGCCGATGCCACCTGTTTGCTGGAATGGATATCCTGGGCGGCCCGCGACAGATGCACGGTGTCCGCCCGCAAGCGTCCTCGCGCTCCGGGCCGGGATTCCCCTTCAAAATCCGGTCGGCTGTCACCGACCCACGCCCGCAACGATTCCTTGACTTCGCGTTGCGAGACGGCGGCATGCTGGCTGGTCATTTGAACCGTCGAACCGGCGATTTTCATGGTGGATACCTCTTGGCTGACTCATGCCGACGCCCGCGAAAATGCGGTGTTGCCGCGACGGGCGCTATTCGGCCAAGATATCGGCGCCGATGGAAAATTCTGAAGGCACTCGACGCCGGGCGATTTTCCGAAAGGTCAATTGCAACAGGACCGGGATTGGAATTAGGCTATTCGGATGTACCGCTTATCCTGCGCCGGAGCAGACCAGGCGAGCGGCTGTCCCTGTTGCGTTTTCTCACCGGTTCGGAGTGCCTCCATGTTCCCCCAGATCAAAACCATTCTGTACACGACCGCACTCAGCAGCTACACCCGGCCCGTATTGCGTTTCGCGGTCGCCCTAGCCAAGCAGCACGACGCCAAGATCGTCCTGCTACATGTGGCCGAACCGTTGAGCAGTTCCGTCAAGTTCCTGATGGAAAGCTACCTTCCGCCGGAGAAGGCGGCGGAGTTGCACCACGAGGCGACCAACGGCATCCTGCAAAAATTCCACGCGCGACTGGAAACGTTTTGCGCGGAGGAACTCGGATCGACGCTGGAGCAAACCCAGCTTATTTCGGAAATTCGCGTCATCAGCGGCATCCCCCACGAGGCCATTCTGCGCGAAGCCGACCGCTGCAACGCCGATTTGATCGTCATGGGCACTCACGCCGGTTCCAGCGGGCTGGGAGCGGGTCTGGGCTCCACCACCCGCCGGATCACCCTGATGTCGAAACGCCCGGTTTTGATCGTTCCCTTCGTCCAAGCCGCCGACAATGAATGGCCTTCGCAACGGCGGGTTTGATCGGTCGGGCTATCCCTCCGGCTCGCGCCGCCAACGCCCTCTCGGCCGGCAACGTCTGGTCCGATGCCGGCCGGGCTGGCTGTTGCTGGTTTCGCTACTGCTGGCACAGCCGGGTCATCTGGCGGGGGCCGAGGGTGGGGTCTACACCTGGAAAGATGCGTCGGGCCGGGTGCATTACAGCAATCGCCGGCCCGAGGGCCAGCCGGCCGAAGCGGTCGAACTCAACGCCAAGCCGGTGACGGTGCGGCCGACCGAGCGCATCTATACCTGGACCGACCGCGAAGGCAAGGTCCATTACGGCCCCGAGCCACCGCCCGGTGTGGTCGCCAAGGAATTGAAGGAAGACGACAGCGCGCTCTCGACCGTCCCCTCCGTCAAGCCGAGCGCCGCCGAACAAGACTCGGTGCGGGAACTGCAGCAGCGCCGATGAAACCCCCTCATGCGCCGTCCAGTCGAAGCGAACGCTCGACGGCCGACCGATGGGTTCAAGCGCCTCTCCAGGCGTCCGGCCAGCGCCGCTGCAGTTCCATCACCCAGAGTTGCCGTAGCCGATCGCGCGTGGCGTCGGGCGCTCCGTGCAGCAAGGCGCAGAAATAGCGATGGGACGCGCGGGTGACGGCGCGCTCGCCTTCAGGCAACTTATCGATATCGCGGATAGTCATCATGGTAGGCCTCGCTTTGCAACGAGAAATTGCACAGATTGGATTAGGCAAATATCATGCCTAAAATGCCATTCCCTGCCGCGAGAAGTTTATCAGGCTAGCGGCCCGACCCGCTTCAGCACGGCTCTCAGATGACTCCAGAAGACTACTGTTACCACCTCGCGGCATCGCCGGGTTCGGATTTCCGTTACAGCCTGCTCGGTCTGCCACTGGCGCAGCGTCAGGCGCTGACGGCGGTTACCGCTTTTTGCGCCGAAACCACGCAAATCGTCGATGAGTGTCGGGATTCCGGCGTTGCCCGGACCAAGCTGGACTGGTGGCGAGCCGAACTGGATCGCCTGTTCGCCGGCGAGCCCCAACATCCGGTCACCCGTGCCCTGCAACCCCGCTTGGCGACTTTCAACCTGCCCGAGGAGTATTTTCAAGAGATTCTGGATGGGGTGGCCATGGAGTTGGATTACGATGTCTACCCCGACATTGCCGCGCTGGCCCTTTACCTCCATCGCCGGGGTTGCGTGCCGGCCTTGCTGGCGGCGGAAATCCTGAATTATCAAGATCGGCGGGCCACCCCCCGCTTCGCGCACGAAGCCGGGGCGATGCTGCTGTCGCTCGAATTGCTGTGTGATGTTCGCCGGCACGCCCAGCACGGCCGGCTTTATCTGCCGGAGGACGAAATGCAGCGCCAGGGCGTTCATCCCGGCGATCTGCTGGCGGCGCAAACCACGGACCGACTGCGGCAACTGTTTGCCCTGCAAGCCGAGCGGATCCGCGAATATCACCGTCGCGCGTTGGATTGCCTGCCAGACGTGGACCGTTACGCCCAATCCCCCCTGCTGATTCGGCTGGAGCTGGCGATGGCGCTGCTGGCCGAGATCGCCGAGGACGGCTACCGCTTGCTGGAACAGCGCATCCATTTGACTCCCCTGCGCAAGCTGTGGCTGGCTTGGCGGTTGCGGCGCCGCGAAAAACGCCGCTATCGGTCCGTTATGGTGACAGGGTAAACTGCGTTATTGATCCCCTTGGCATACAAGGCATAGCCATGAAAGATTATCAACCTGCCGCCGATCTGCTTCAAAAAAGAGTCATCCTGGTGACTGGCGCGGGCGCGGGCATCGGCCGGGCCGTCGCGCGCCGGCTGGCCGCTCACGGCGCCACCGTGATCCTGCTCGGGCGCACCATTCGCAAGCTGGAGCAAATCTACGACGAGATCGAACAGGCCGGCGCTCCCAAACCGGCCATTTACCCCATGAACCTGGAAGGAGCGATTCCCAGGGACTACGCCGATTTGGCGAGGGTGCTGGAATCCGAATTCGGCCGGCTGGACGGGCTGCTGCACAACGCCGCGCTGTTCGAGGGGCTGACCCCGCTGGCCAATTACGACATCGAGCTCTGGTATCGCATCCTGCAAGTCAACCTGAACGCGCCGTTCCTGTTGACCCAGGCGTTGCTGGGCCTGCTGAACCGGTCCGCCGATGCCTCGGTCGTGTTCACCGCCGACCGGGTCAGCGCGGACGGCAAGGCATACTGGGGCGCCTACGCGGTGGCCAAGGGCGGCGCCGAGACATTGCTGAAAATGCTGGCCAGCGAGCTGGAAACCAATACCCCGATCCGGGTCAACGGCATCGATCCCGGCCAAGTCCGCACCGGACTGACCCTGCGGGCTTATCCGGGCCGCGACCCCGAGGAATGGGCCGACCCCGAAGCGGTGTTGGCCTCCTATCTGTATCTGCTGGGGCCGGACAGCAAGGGCGTCACCGGCCAGATCTTGCGCGCCCAGGATTGAGCGGGCGCCGGGGGCCGGGCGACGCTCCCCGCTCGCCACCGCCCGGCCGGCCGGGCCGCGCATTCCAGGGATTGAACGGCTCGCGCGGTTGGGACACCGTCCTCGATTCGTCGCCACGCAGCTTGTCGGATCGACGATCCCCCGGCCGCGACGGGTGCTGCGGTTCGATGTTCGAGCCGTGCCGGGCCTGATGCCGCTGGTTTGGTCTGGCCGGCCAGGGCTGGCGGGGCTGGCCGGTTTCCGCCGCCGGGCGCGGCTTGCCGCGAAATTTGCCGGGCTTCGTGCGCGCCGGCTTGAACCCGGGATGGGGTTCGGTCGCCGCTTCTTCGAGCCGGTCGGCGGGCTGATACCCCACGGCCGCCAGCAACGCCCCGATCTGGGTCTCGTCGAGTTCGTCCCAGCGTCCGGGATGCAACCCTCTGCGCAACGCGACCGGCCCGTAGCGCACCCGCGTCAGCCGGCTGACCGTGACGCCCTGCGATTCCCACAACCGGCGCACCTCGCGGTTGCGGCCTTCCCGCAGGACGACGTGATACCAGCGGTTCGCGCCCTCGCCGCCCGCCTCGCGCAGATCGTCGAAGCGCGCCACGCCATCCTCCAGCGTCACGCCCTCCCGCAGCCGCTTCAGCATCTCCGGCACAACCTCGCCCAACACCCGCACCGCATACTCCCGTTCGATCTGAGACGAAGGATGCATCAGCCGGTTGGCCAGCTCGCCGTCGTTGGTGACCAGCAACAAGCCTTGGGTGGTGAGGTCGAGCCGGCCGACCGCGATCCAGCGCCCGTCCCGCAGCGGCGGCAAGCGCTCGAAGATCGTGGGCCGGCCCTCGGGATCGCTGCGGGTGGTCATCTCGCCGACCGGCTTGTAATAGGCCAGCACGCGCCGCCGCTGCCGGTCGGCGCGGACCGATACCCGCTTGCCGTCGATCTGGATATCATCGGCGGCGCCGACCTGAGCGCCCAGTTGCGCGGCCACGCCGTTGACGGTGATGCGACCCTGGCGGACCCAGTCTTCGATCTGGCGCCGGGAGCCGAGGCCGGCGCGGGCGAGAAATTTCTGCAAACGTTCAGCCATCGAAAGATTCCGTTGAAGGTAAAGAGTCGCCGGGAGAAGCGGTCGTGCGGCGCTCCAGCTCGGCGCCGATGACTTCCAGATCGCGTAGCGCCGCCAGCGGCGGCAAGTCGCTCAGACTCTTGAGGTTGAAATAATCCAGGAAGGCGGGAGTCGTGGCGTACAGGGCCGGGCGGCCGGGCACCTCGCGATGGCCGATCACCTTGATCCAGCCGCGCTCCCGCAAGGTTTTCATGATGCCGCCGCCGAGGCTGACCCCGCGCACCGCCTCGATCTCGCCGCGAGTGATCGGCTGACGATAGGCGATCAGCGCCAGGGTCTCCAGCAAAGCGCGCGAGTAGCTGGCGGTCCGCTCCTCCCACAGCCGCGAAACCCAGGGCGCAAAGACCACGGGCACTTGCAGGCGGAACCCGCTGGCGACTTCGACCAGCTCGACGCCCCGCCCCCGGCAAGCGGTCGCCAGCTCGGTCAGCGCGGCGCGCAGCGTCTCCCGGTCGGGGTGCTCCGCTTCGGGAAACACGCCCAGCAAGCGATCCAGCGACAGCGGCTCGTCGGCCGCCAGCAGCACCGCTTCCAGAATGGCTTTCAGTTCGGGCATCGCGACCGCTCAGATCCGCCGGCGGACGTGAATCGGCGCGAACGGCTCCGCTTGCACCAGCTCCAGCAAGCTTTCCCGCAGCAACTCCAGCACCGCCAGTAGGGTGACCACCACTCCCATGCGGCCCTCCTCCGGGCGGAACAGCGCGGTGAAGGGGGTAAAGCGCAGCGCGTCCAATCGCTCCAGCACCTGGCTCATCCGCTCGCGCACCGACAGCGTTTCGCGCCGGATGTGGTGGCGGCCGAACAGTTCGGCGCGGGCCAGCACGTCGCGCAGGGCATCCAGCAGATCGGCCAAGCCGACTTGCGGCGGCGGGCGCGCGACCTGCCGCTCGACCGGCTCGGCGCCGGCGGCGAAGGTGTCGCGCTCCAGCCGGGGCAGCGCGTCCAGCGCCCGCGCCGCCCGCTGAAAGCGCTCGTATTCCCGCAACCGGCGCACCAGTTCGGCGCGCGGGTCTTCCTCTTCCGCCTCGGCCAGCGCCGGGCTCGGCAGCAGCAGCCGCGACTTGATCTCCGCCAGCCAAGCGGCCATCACCAGATACTCCGCCGCCAGCTCCAGCCGCAACTCCCGCATCAGCGCCAGATACTCCATGTACTGCCGGGTGATGTCGGCGATGGGGATGTCGAGGATGTTGAGATTCTGGCGCTTGATCAGATACAGCAGCAAATCCAGCGGCCCCTCGAACGCCTCCAGGAACACTTCCAGCGCATCCGGCGGGATGTAGAGATCCTGGGGCAAGCGGGTGTAGGGCTCGCCGCCGACCTTGGCGAGCGGCGGCGTTTCGGTGATGGCGTCCATCGGATGAGGCCGTTCCTATTGTCTTTTCCGGCGGCGGAGGGGGTGGTGCGCGCCGCGCACCCCACACAGCTTACACCGCTACGCGCCCAGCGGCCGGATACCCACCGCGCGCCGCAATTGTTGCAGGAACGGCACGCTGTACTCGCGCGCCCGCGCCGCGCCGCGCTTGAGGATTTGCTCGATGTGGTCGGGCTGCTCCAGCAGTTCTCGATAGCGCTGGCGCGGCTCGCTCAAGCGGGCGTTCAGGTACTCGAACAGCATCTGCTTCATCTCGCCCCAGCCGATGCCCTGGGCGTAGCGTTCGCGCACCGCCGCCGCTTCCTCGACGCCGGCGAACGCCCGATAAATCTGGAACAGCGTGCAGGTGTCGGGGTCTTTGGGCGCTTCCGGCGGCAGCGAGTTGGTCTTGATCCGCATGATCAGCTTGCGCAGCGTCTTTTCCGGCTCGAACAGCGGGATGGTGTTGCCGTAGCTCTTGCTCATCTTGCGCCCGTCCAGCCCGACCAGCACGGCCGTTTTCTCGTCCACCACCGCCTCGGGCAGCACGAAATGCTCGCCGTACAAGTAGTTGAAGCGGGCGGCGATATCGCGGGCCATTTCCAAATGCTGAACCTGATCCTTGCCGACCGGGATCTTGCTGGCCTTGAACATCAGGATGTCGGCCGCCATCAGGATCGGATAGCAGAACAGCCCCATGAACACGCCCTTGTCGGGGTCTTTGTCGGGATCGGCCACGTTGTCGGCGACCGCCGCCTTGTAGGCGTGAGCGCGATTCATCAGACCCTTGGCGGTCACGCAGGTCAGCATCCAGGTCAATTCCAGAATTTCCGGGATGTCGGTCTGGGCGTAGAAAATGACGTTCTCGACATCCAGCCCCAGCGCCAGCCACGTCGCGGCCACTTCCAGCCGCGAGCGGTGGACCACTGCGGGGTCGTGGCACTTGACCAGGGCGTGATAGTCGGCCAGGAAGTAGAACGATTGCACGTCCTTCCGGTGGCTGGCTTCGATGGCGGGCAGGATCGCGCCGACGTAGTTGCCCAAATGCGGGGTGCCGGTGGTGGTGATGCCGGTAAGGGTGATTTCCATGATGGCGACGAGACTTCGGGTTCCGAATCAGAAGAAAAACAGCGTCAGGATAAAATGCCGGATGCCGTTGACGATGGGCATCAGATTCAGCGTGCCGCTGGCCAGCAACAGCACCAGCACGATCAAGCCGTAAGGCTCCATGCGCGCCATCGCCAGGCCGAACCGGTCCGGCAACAGCCCCGCCAGCACCCGCGACCCGTCCAGCGGCGGAATCGGCACCAGGTTGAGGACGCCGAGCATGACGTTGACATCGATTCCGACCACTCCCATCAGCAGCAGCGGCTCGCCCAGCCACGACAGGGTATCCTGCAAACCGTGGCCGGCCAGCGCCACCAGCCCCCAACCCAGCGCCATCGC
>WBZM01000620.1_pt2 | contig 29416 bp, 34 predicted proteins | sample 5204271 | NCBI WGS metagenome assembly WBZM01 (sample SAMN12344346, study PRJNA552823) | activated sludge metagenome | biome: Activated sludge suspended growth; feature: Nitrification reactor; material: Wastewater; isolation source: activated sludge from nitrification reactor of wastewater... | reverse complement strand
CGACCGACGTGACCGGAGCGATCGCGATGCCGGAAGGCGTCGAAATGGTGATGCCGGGCGACAACGTGCAGATGACGGTCAAGCTGATTTCGCCGATCGCCATGGAAGAAGGTCTGCGTTTCGCGATTCGCGAAGGCGGCCGCACGGTCGGCGCCGGCGTCGTCGCCAAGATCATCGAGTAGTTACTGCCGAACAACCCGGGGTAATGGCGCGGCCTTACCCCATCGCTCTTTGGAAATCGACATGCAAAGCCAGAAAATCCGCATCCGTCTGAAGGCGTTCGACTATCGTTTGATCGATCAGTCGGCGCAGGAAATCGTTGACACTGCGAAGCGCACGGGGGCGGTCGTGCGCGGACCGGTACCATTGCCGACGCGCGTCCAGCGTTTCGACATCCTGCGTTCGCCGCACGTCGACAAGACGTCACGCGATCAGTTCGAGATGCGGACGCATTTGCGCCTGATGGACATCATCGATCCCACCGACAAAACCGTCGACGCGCTGATGAAGCTCGACCTACCAGCCGGGGTTGACGTCGAAATTAAGTTGCAGTAAGGGTTTTCTTACGGCTATAATCGCCGGCTTTCGTCGGGCAGCTCCTTGTTCGCAGGCTGCCCGTTCTTGTACTTGGCGCTCGCCGGCCAATCGTAGCCGGTCAGAGGAGAATAAACATGAGTCTAGGCCTTGTTGGGCGCAAGGTCGGCATGACGCGCATCTTTACCGACGAAGGCGTAAGCGTGCCGGTAACTGTGCTCGACGTGTCGAACAATCGCGTCACTCAAATCAAGACGCCTGAACGCGACGGCTATTCCGTCGTTCAGGTGACTTTCGGCAAGCGCCGTCCGTCGCGCGTCAACAAGCCGCTGGCCGGTCATCTGGCCAAGGCTGGGGTCGAGGCAGGGCACGTCCTGAAAGAGTTTCCGGTCTCTGCCGAGGAACTTGCCAGCTTGAAACCCGGCGATCACATTCAGGTGACGATCTTCTCAGTCGGTCAAAAGGTCGACGTTACCGGACACACCATCGGCAAGGGTTTTGCCGGACCCATCAAACGCCATAACTTCTCGTCGCAGGGTGATGCGCACGGCAATTCGGTGTCGCACCGCGCCCCCGGTTCAACCGGGCAGGCGCAGGACCCCGGGCGGGTCTTCCCGGGACAGAAGATGGCCGGTCACTTGGGAGCGGTCAAGCGTACCCAGCAGAATCTGCAGATCGTACGGGTCGATGTCGACCGCCAGTTGCTCCTGGTCAAGGGCGCCGTGCCCGGATCACGCGGAACGGACGTCGTCGTCCGTCCGGCAGTCAAGACGGGGGCGTAGATGGAACTTAAGCTGATCAATCAATCAGGCGAGGAAACCAGTCGCCTGCAGGCTTCTGACGTACTTTTTGGGCGCGACTACAACGAGGCTCTGGTGCACCAGGTGCTGGTCGCCTACCAGGCGAACGCGCGCGGCGCCACCCGTGCCCAGCGCGACCGGCACGACGTCAGCCATACGACGAAAAAGCCATGGCGGCAAAAAGGCACGGGACGCGCTCGCGCAGGCATGTCGTCGTCACCGATTTGGCGTGGCGGCGGGCGCGTCTTCCCGAACTCGCCGGACGAAAACTACAGCCAGAAGTTGAACCGCAAGATGTATCGCGCCGGCATGGCGTCGATCTTCTCGCAACTCGCCCGTGAGGGTCGCTTGGCGGTCGTCGAGGGAATCTCGCTCGAGGCTCCGAAGACCCGGCTTTTCGCTGAGAAGATCAAGGCTATGGGCTACGATTCGGTGCTCGTCATCACGGATGCGCTGGACGAGAACCTCTATCTGGCAGCGCGCAATCTGCCGCGGGTGTTGGTAGTTGAGGCCCATCAGGCAGACCCGGTGTCTTTGGTGCGCTTTCCACAAGTGTTGCTGACCAAGGGCGCGCTCAGCAAGATCGAGGAGATGCTCGGATGAACCAAGAACGTCTAATGCAGGTTTTGCTGGCGCCGCAGATCTCCGAGAAGGCAACGTTCATTGCCGACAAGTACCAGCAAATCATCTTCCGGGTCGTCCCGGATGCAACGAAACCCGAAATCAAGAGCGCCGTTGAGCTGCTTTTCAAGGTGACGGTTGACTCCGTCAAGATTGCCAACGTGAAAGGCAAGAAGAAGCGCTTCGGGCGCATGATGGGCCACCGCAAAGGCTGGAAGAAGGCGTATGTCTGCCTCAAGGCCGGTCAGGAGATCAATTTCGTCGATGGAGGGGCTGTCTGATGGCGCTCGTCAAAGTCAAACCGACATCGCCCGGGCGGCGCGCGGTCATTCGGGTCGTCAGCCCAGGATTGCACAAGGGCAAGCCGCTTGCTGCGCTACTCGAGCCGCAAGCCAAACGCGCCGGCCGCAACAACAACGGCCATATTACCACCCGCCATCAGGGGGGCGGGCACAAGCAGCATTACCGCCTGATCGACTTCAAGCGCAGTAAGGATGGCGTACCCGCGACCGTCGAGCGCCTGGAGTACGATCCCAACCGGACGGCCAACATTGCCTTGCTCTGCTACGCCGACGGTGAGCGTCGCTACATCGTGGCACCGAAAGGTCTGAGTGTCGGGCAGCAGGTGGTGAGTGGTTCGGAAGCGCCGATCAAGGTGGGCAATGCGTTGCCGATTCGCAACATCCCGGTCGGGACGACGATTCACTGTGTCGAGATGCTGCCCGGCAAAGGAGCGCAGTTGGCGCGCTCGGCTGGCACGTCGGCGCAGCTGCTCGCGCGCGAGGGGGGCTATGCGCAGCTTCGTCTGCGCTCGGGCGAGATTCGTCGCGTTCATGTCGAGTGCCGGGCGACGATCGGCGAGGTGGGCAACGAGGAACATAGCCTCCGTTCGATCGGCAAAGCCGGCGGTAATCGTTGGCGAGGAATTCGCCCGACGGTGCGGGGTGTCGCGATGAACCCGATCGACCATCCGCACGGTGGCGGTGAAGGAAAGACGGCATCGGGTATGCATCCGGTCAGCCCATGGGGAACGAAGACCAAGGGTTATCGTACGCGTCGCAATAAGCGCACGACTTCGATGATTGTGCAGCGCCGTCACAAACGCTAGGGGATAGAACAACCATGGGACGTTCCATTAAGAAAGGCCCGTTTGCCGACGCTCATCTGATGAAGAAAGTGAGCGCGGTTCGCGCGACGGGCGACAAACGACCAATCAAGACCTGGTCACGGCGGTCCACGGTGCTGCCGGATTTCGTCGGTTTGACCATCGCCGTACACAACGGCAAGCAGCACGTGCCGGTCTACGTGACGGAAAACATGGTCGGCCACAAGCTTGGTGAGTTCTCGCTGACGCGTACCTTCAAGGGCCACACCGCCGGCAAGAAGGCGAAGAAGTAAAGGATTGATTATGGAAACTCGTGCTGTTTTGCGCGGCGTAAGGTTGTCGAGTCAGAAAGGGCGCTTGGTGGCCGATCAGATTCGTGGCCTGGCAGTCGACAAGGCGCTCAACATTCTCGCTTTCAGCCCGAAAAAGGGCGCGGGAATCATCAGGAAAGTGCTGGAGTCGGCGATTGCAAATGCCGAACACAATGATGCTGCTGACGTTGACGAGCTGAAGGTGAAAACCATCTTTGTCGAGCAGGCTACGGTGCTCAGGCGTTTTTCAGCACGCGCCAAGGGGCGGGGCAACCGGATTGTCAAGCCGACCTGTCACGTCTTTCTGACTGTCGGCAACTGAGGAAGAAGAATGGGACAAAAGATTCACCCAGCCGGATTTCGTCTGGCACTCACCCGAGATTGGTCATCTCGCTGGTATGCGGGCGACAGGGACTTCGCCGGAATGCTGAACGAGGACATCAAGGTTCGCGAGTACCTCAAGAAGAAGCTCAAGCATGCGTCGGTTGGCCGCATCCTCATTGAACGTCCGGCGAAAAACGCCCGGGTGACCGTTTTCTCCGCGCGTCCCGGAGTAGTGATCGGCAAGAAGGGCGAGGAGATCGACCACCTGCGCGCGGCTTTGCAGAAGATCATGGGCGTCCCGGTGCATGTCAGCATCGAAGAGATTCGCAAGCCCGAACTCGATGCGCAGTTGATCGCCGATTCAATTACCCAGCAACTGGAAAAGCGGATCATGTTTCGGCGCGCGATGAAGCGTGCGATGCAGAATGCCACCCGCCTGGGAGCGCAGGGGATCAAGATCATGAGTTCGGGTCGCCTGAACGGAGCTGAGATCGCGCGTCGCGAGTGGTATCGGGAGGGGCGCGTACCATTACATACACTGCGCGCCGATATCGACTATGCGACCTCCGAGGCCTTGACCACCTACGGCTTGATCGGGGTCAAGGTTTGGGTGTTCAAGGGCGAGGTCCTCAATCGTAACGAACAGCCGGCAGCGGCGCCGGAGGCGCCGTCAGAAGAACAGCTTCGGCGGCCAAGGCGGATGACGCGTCCGCCGGGCGAAGGCGGCGATAAAGCGCGCGTCCGCGCCCGGACTGAGGGCTCAGAGGAAGCCCAGCGCGGCGAAGGGGCCGCGCCGACCGATGCCAAAGCAGCGGTAAAACGAGTAAGAAAGGCAGGTACGACAGATGCTGCAGCCAGCTAGAAGGAAATACCGCAAGGAGCAAAAGGGCCGCAACACCGGGCTGGCGACGCGTGGGGCGGACGTCAGTTTCGGCGAGTTCGGACTCAAGGCGATCGGCCGCGGCCGCCTGACGGCACGCCAGATCGAAGCTGCGCGACGCGCGATGACGCGGCATATCAAACGCGGCGGCCGGATCTGGATTCGCGTCTTTCCGGACAAACCCATCTCCAAGAAGCCGGCCGAGGTCCGCATGGGGAGTGGCAAGGGAAGTCCGGAATACTATGTCGCCGAGATCAAGCCGGGCAAGGTGCTCTACGAGATGGATGGCGTCAATGAAGGGCTGGCTCGTGAAGCGTTTGCGCTGGCGGCTGCCAAGCTACCCTTTCAGACGGCTTTTGTAACGCGTATGGTGGGTTGAGCATGAAACTCAGTGAACTCAGAGCAAAGACTGTCGACGAGTTGCAGAAGGAACTCCTCGACCTGCTGAAGGCGCAATTTGGGTTGCGCATGCAACTGGCTACGCAGCAGTTGACCAACAACAGCCAGGTGGGCAAGGTGCGCCGGCAGATTGCTCGTGTGCGCACGCTTCTTCGTGAAAAGGCGGTTCAACAATGAGCGAGACGAGCAATAACAAGCGAACGCTGATCGGCCGCGTCGTCAGCGACCGCATGGACAAGACGGTCACCGTTCTGATCGAGCGTCGTGTCAAGCACGAGGTCTACAAGAAGATTATCGTTCGCTCGAGCAAGTACCACGCGCATAACGAAAACAACGAGGCAAAAGTAGGTGACCTGGTGGAGATCCAAGAGCATCGTCCGCTTTCGCGCACCAAGTCGTGGGTCGTGAGCAAGCTTTTGCAACGCGCGGTAGCGATCTAAACCTTGCGTTTTTCTGAGGTCTGCTTACAATAGCGAGTTTTCCTGCGCTCACGCCGAGTCGTTCGCTGGGCGATTCCATCCCCCTACGGGGTCCAAGACTGACCGCTGCTGCGGGCCAAGTTGGAGTATGAAATGATACAAGTACAAACAGTCCTGGATGTCGCTGACAACACCGGCGCCCGTTCGGTGATGTGCATCAAGGTGCTCGGTGGCTCGAAGCGCCGCTACGCTGGGGTCGGCGACATCATCAAGGTGAGCATCAAAGATGCCGCGCCGCGCGGTCGGGTGAAAAAAGGTGACGTGTACAGCGCCGTGGTGGTCCGCACGGCGAAGGGAGTACGGCGCGTCGACGGTTCGCTGGTCAGATTTGATCACAACGCTGCGGTCCTTCTCAATAACAAGCTCGAGCCGATCGGCACGCGGATCTTTGGCCCGGTCACACGCGAGCTGCGTGGCGACCGCTTCATGAAGATCGTCTCTCTGGCGCCGGAAGTGCTGTAAGGACAACCATGGAAAGAATTCGCAAGGGCGATGATGTCGTGGTCATCGCCGGCAAAGACAAAGGCAAGCGCGGAACCGTCATTCGCCGCACGGATGCCGAGCATGTCGTCGTCGAGGGGCTGAATCGGGTTAAGAAGCACCTCAAGCCGAACCCGGTGAAGGGCGTCGTCGGGGGCATCGTCGAAAAGGAAATGCCGCTGCATGTTTCCAACGTCATGCTTTACAACCCGGCGACGAGGAAAGCCGATCGTGTCGGCTTCAGAACTCTTGAGGACGGCCGGAAGGTGCGCTACTTCAAGTCGAACGGTGAAGTGTTGGGGGCTTAAGGAACTGTCATGGCGCGTTTGCTGGATTACTACAAGACCAAAGTCATCGGCGATTTGACCCGCAAGTTCGGCTACAAGTCGCCGATGGAAGTGCCGCGGATAACCAAGGTCACGCTCAACATGGGCGTTGGCGAGGCGGTAGCCGACAAGAAGGTGCTGGAAAACGCGGTGAGCGACATGACCCGGATCGCCGGGCAGAAACCAGTCATCACCAAAGCCAAGAAATCGATTGCCGGATTCAAGATCCGGACCGGATATGCGGTGGGATGCATGGTTACTTTGCGTGGCCCGCGCATGTTCGAGTTCATCGACCGCCTGGTCACCGTGGCTTTGCCCCGGGTGCGGGATTTCCGCGGGATTTCCGGCAAGGGCTTCGATGGTCGAGGGAACTACAGCCTTGGGCTGAAAGAACAGATCATTTTCCCGGAAATCGAGTACGACAAGATCGACGCGCTGCGCGGCATGAATATCAGCGTTACGACTACCGCGAAGACGGACGAAGAGGCGCGTGCCTTGCTTGGTGCGTTCAAATTTCCCTTCAGGAACTGAAACGAAATGGCGAAACTAGCTGTGATCAACCGCGGCGAAAAGCGGCGCAAGACGGTGCAACAGTATGCGAAGAAGCGCGGCGAGCTGTTGACGGTGATCGACGACGAGAGCCGTTCCCTTGAAGAACGTTTCGAAGCCCGCCTGAAGTTGCAGGCACTTCCGCGGAATGCAAGTCCGGTCAGATTGCGCAACCGCTGCACCCTCACGGGGCGGCCACGCGGTGTCTTCAGGAAGTTCGGCCTGGCTCGCGGCAAGCTGCGCGAGTTCGTGATGCAGGGCGGCGTTCCGGGAATGATCAAGGCAAGCTGGTAGGCAGGAGAAGACGATATGAGTATGAGCGATCCGATCAGCGACATGCTGACACGCATTCGGAATGCCCAGATGGCCAGCAAGGCGTCGGTCAGCATGCCATCATCGAAAGTCAAGGTCGCGATTGCCCGGGTGCTGAAAGACGAGGGCTACGTAGAAGATTTCACAGTCAGCGAGAACCTTGGGAAGCCGCTGTTGGAAATCGGCCTGAAATATTACGCCGGACGCCCGGTAATCGAGCGGATCGATCGGGTCTCACGTCCAGGCCTGCGCATTTACCGCGGAGCGGATGCGATCCAGCCGGTGATGAACGGACTCGGGGTGGCGATCGTGTCGACGCCGAAGGGAGTGATGACGGATCGCAAGGCGCGCGCCAGCCACGTCGGCGGCGAAGTGCTGTGCATAGTCGCTTAAGGGGACGAGATGTCGCGAGTTGCAAAAAATCCGATCGTTCTTCCGCAGGGGGTTACGGTCGACCTGAATGACGGCAGGATTTCCGTCAGAGGTCCGCTCGGCGCACTCGATATGGCGGCGAATCCGGCGGTCAGTGTTGAACAGCAGGCGGACAGCATCCTTTGCAAGCCGGTCCCCGGCGCGCCACAGGGCGATGCACTATCGGGAACAGTGCGTGCGGTTGTGGCCAACATGGTAACCGGTGTAAGCAAGGGATTCGAACGTCGACTGACCTTGGTCGGCGTTGGTTATCGAGCTCAGGCGCAGGGTGAGACGCTCAGTTTGAACCTTGGATTCTCTCACCCGGTTGCCTACAAGCTGCCGCAGGGCGTCAGGGCTGAAACGCCTACGCAGACGGAGATCGTGCTCAAGGGGGTGGACCGGCAACTGGTTGGCCAGGTGGCCGCCGAAGTTCGCGCGTATCGGAAGCCGGAGCCCTACAAGGGCAAAGGTGTTCGCCATGTGAACGAGGTAGTCGTTATCAAAGAAACCAAGAAGAAGAAGTAAGGGTACTTAGATGATTGACAAGAAAGAGGCGCGCCTGCGCCGCTCACGCAAGACGAGAGCCAAGATCGCCGAGCTGAAGGCAGTTCGCCTGTCGGTCCATCGCAGCAACTGCCATATCTACGCACAGGTGATTTCAGCCTGCGGATCGCGTGTGCTGGCCGCTGCATCTTCGCTCGAGCCCGCCGTCAGGCAGACCCTGCCCAACGGAGGCAATGTCGAGGCGGCGCGACGCATCGGTCAGTTGATCGCTGAACGGGCGAAGAGTGTCGGTGTGGCCGAAGTGGCGTTCGATCGGGCAGGTTTCCGCTACCACGGCCGGATCAAAGCGCTGGCCGACGCAGCGCGCGAAGCCGGTCTGAAGTTCTGAGGCACGAAAAGGGATTGGAGTAGTCGATGGCAAAACCGCAAAGCAGAAAGCCGCAGCCCGCCGAGAAGCCAGATGACGGCATGCGCGAGAAGATGATCTCGATCAACCGCGTCACCAAGGTCGTCAAGGGGGGAAGAATTCTCGGCTTCGCCGCGCTCACCGTGGTCGGCGACGGCGATGGCCGCATCGGCATGGGGAAAGGCAAGTCGCGGGAAGTTCCCGTCGCTGTTCAGAAGGCGATGGAAGAGGCGCGGCGCAGCATGATCAAGGTCAGCCTGAAAAACGGTACGCTACAACACACCGTTGTTGGCCGTCACGGCGCCTCGCGGGTAATGATGCAGCCGGCGCCAGAGGGCACGGGAATCATTGCCGGCGGTGCGATGCGCGCCGTATTCGATGTGATGGGCATGGCCAATGTCGTAGCGAAGGCGCACGGCTCGACGAATCCGTACAACATCGTTCGCGCGACGATCGACGGTTTGCGCTCGATGACCACGCCAGCCGAAGTTGCGGCGAAGCGCGGCAAGACGGTTGCCGAGATATTGGAGTAGGCGATGAGCGAAAAGAAGGTCAAGGTAACGCTGGTCAGAAGCCTGATCGGCACGAAAGCCACGCATAGAGCGACCGTGCGCGGTCTCGGCTTACGGCGGGTGAGCAGCAGTGCGCTGTTGGAAGATACCCCGGCCGTGCGCGGCATGATCAATAAGGTGGCGTATCTCCTGAAGTGCGAGGGCTAGGATGAAACTCAACACGGTGCAGCCCGCGGACGGCGCAAGGCACGAGCGCAAGCGCGTTGGTCGGGGAATCGGCTCAGGCTTTGGCAAGACCTGCGGGCGCGGGCATAAGGGGCAGAAGTCGCGTGCGGGTGGTTTGCACAAGGTCGGTTTTGAAGGCGGGCAGATGCCATTGCAGCGCCGGCTGCCAAAACGGGGCTTCAAGTCGTTGACCAACGCGCGCAATGTTGAAGTCAGGCTATCCGAAGTCGCTGGCCTGCCTGTCGACGAAGTCGATCTGTCGACGCTGATTCAGGCGAATCTCGTTCGGCGCGACGCGCTGTCCGCCAAAGTGGTTCTGTCGGGCGAGATTGCGCGCAAGGTCGTGCTTAAAGGGGTCGGCGCGACCGCGGGGGCACGTGCGGCGATTGAAGCTGCCGGCGGTAGCATTGCCGAATAACTCACCCAGCGGAGCGAGCAGTCTTGGTTACTAGTCCGGGCAACGTCAGCAAGGGAGGGAAGTTTGGCGACTTGAAGCGCCGACTCTGGTTCCTGCTCGGCGCTCTGGTCGTCTATCGCGTCGGTTCGCACATTCCGGTTCCGGGAATCGACGCGCTAGTCCTTAGCGAGCTGTTCAACAAACAGCAGGGCGGTATCCTGGGCATGTTCAACATGTTCTCGGGAGGCGCCTTGTCGCGCTTCACGATCTTCGCTCTCGGGATCATGCCGTATATCTCGGCGTCGATCATCATGCAGTTGATGACGCACGCCAGCCCTCAGCTCGAAGCGCTGAAGAAGGAAGGCGAGGCCGGGCGGCGAAAGATCACGCAATACACCCGCTACGGCACCGTCTTCCTGGCCCTGTTTCAGGGAGTCGGCATCGCCGTCGCCGTCGAGTCCCAACCCGGCTTGGTGCTCGAGCCTGGGTTGATGTTCCGCTTCCTTACAGTGACCACGCTGGTTACCGGGACGATGTTCCTGATGTGGCTGGGCGAGCAGGTGACCGAGCGGGGCCTGGGCAACGGGATCTCGATCATCATTTTTGCCGGAATCGCAGCCGGTCTACCGAACGCAATCGGGGGACTACTCGAGCTCGTCCGCACGGGCGCGATGCATCCGCTGACCGCCATCGTCATCAGCATACTGGTAGTCGTGGTTACCGCCTTTGTCGTTTTTGTTGAACGGGGGCAGCGCAAGATCCTGGTCAACTACGCCAAGCGCCAGGTAGGGAACAAGATCTACGGTGGACAAAGCTCACACCTGCCGCTCAAGCTCAACATGGCTGGCGTCATTCCGCCGATCTTTGCTTCGTCGATCATTCTCTTTCCGGCTACGATTGCCGGCTGGTTTGGCTCGGGCGAGTCGGTTCGCTGGCTGAAGGATATTGCCGCCGCACTTTCTCCCGGGCAGCCGATCTACGTCATGCTTTACGCTGCGGCAATCATATTCTTCTGCTTTTTCTACACAGCGCTGGTTTTCAACTCGCGCGAAACCGCCGACAATCTCAAGCGTAGCGGCGCATTCGTACCCGGCATACGCCCGGGCGAGCAAACCGCGCGCTACATCGACAAGGTGCTGATGCGGCTGACCCTGGTCGGTGCCGGCTATATCACGATCGTCTGCCTGTTGCCCGAGTTCCTGATCCTCAAATGGAATGTGCCGTTCTACTTTGGCGGTACGTCCTTGCTCATCATCGTAGTCGTGACAATGGATTTCATGACACAGGTTCAGGCTTACGCGATGTCGCATCAATACGAAAGTCTCTTGAAGAAGGCAAACTTCAAGGGGTCTGGGATCCCGGCGAAATAGAATGGCCAAAGAAGACTTGATCGAGATGCAGGGAGAGGTCATCGAGAACCTTCCAAACGCAACATTCCGGGTGAAGCTGGAGAACGGTCACATCGTGCTGGGATTCATTTCCGGAAAGATGAGGATGCACTATATCCGGATTCTCCCGGGTGACAAGGTCACCGTTCAATTGACGCCCTATGACCTGAGTCGCGCGCGCATCGTCTTTCGCGCGAAGTGACCTACCGCAGCCTAAAACACCGCGCCGGGCGCTCAGCTCGTGTGCGCTAGAATCAGGAGTAAATGATGAAAGTGCTCGCATCTGTAAAGCGGATTTGCCGCAAGTGCAAGATTATTCGGCGTCATGGAATCGTGCGTGTGATCTGTTCTGATCAACGCCACAAGCAGCGCCAGGGCTGATCGCCGCGGCGCACGCTAGTGTGTTGACAAGCGATTGAAGGTATAATAGTAAGTTTTGATTATCTTGGGGTGAATCGATGGCCCGCATCGCAGGCGTAAACCTACCGAACCACCAGCACGCGGAAATCGCGCTCACCGCGATTTACGGAATCGGCCGTCCGCGTGCGCAGAAAATTTGCGACGCCGCTGGGGTCGCTCGTTCGACGAAGATGAAGGATCTCTCTGAGGCGGAGCTGGATCGCCTGCGCGACCAGGTCGGAAAGCATACCGTAGAGGGTGACCTGCGTCGTGAGGTCACGATGAGCATAAAGCGGCTGATGGATCTTGGCTGCTACCGGGGTTTGCGGCACCGCAAGGGTCTGCCGGCACGCGGGCAGCGTACGCGGACGAACGCGCGTACACGCAAGGGCCCGCGCAAACCGATCGCCGGCAAGAAATAACCAGACCTAGGACCAAGATATGGCCAAGACGACTGCAAAAGTTCGCAAAAAAGTCAAGATCAGGAAGAATGTCGCGGAGGGAGTCGCACACATCCACGCGTCGTTCAATAACACGATTATTACGATCACGGATCGCCAGGGCAACGCTTTGTCGTGGGCGACTTCCGGTGGGGCAGGTTTCAAGGGTTCGCGCAAGAGCACACCTTTCGCTGCGCAGGTGGCTGCCGAGGCGGCTGGTAAAGTGGCCGTCGAGTGTGGGGTTAAGAACCTTGAGGTTCGCATCAAGGGGCCCGGCCCCGGGCGAGAGTCGTCGGTGCGTGCGCTGAATGCGTTGGGCATGAAGATCACGGCAATTACCGACGTCACACCGATTCCGCACAACGGCTGTCGGCCGCCGAAGCGGCGCCGGATTTAAGGAGAACAAGAAAGTGGCCCGCAACCTCGATCCGAAATGTCGTCAGTGTCGCCGCGAAGGCGAAAAGCTGTTCCTCAAGGGTGAAAAGTGCTTCACCGACAAGTGCGCCATCGAACGTCGGTCGTATGCGCCGGGGCAGCATGGTCAGAAGTCTGGTCAGCGCTTGTCCGACTACGGCGTGCACTTGCGCGAGAAGCAGAAGATTCGGCGCATTTATGGCGTTCTTGAAGGTCAGTTCCGTAAGGTTTACCAGGAAGCTGACCGGCGTAAGGGGGTGACTGGCGAAGTTCTGCTGCAGTTGCTTGAGTCGCGCCTCGACAGCGTTGCCTATCGCATGGGGTTTGCCGCCTCACGGGCGGAATCGCGTCAGGTCGTCCGTCACAACGGCATTCTTGTCAATGGGCGCCGGGTCAATATTCCGTCGTACCAGGTACGTCCCGGCGATGTGATCGAGGTTGCCGACAAGACGAAAGCGCATCTGCGTGTCAAGGCTGCGCTCGCCGCGGCTGAAGCGCGGGGGTTCCCAGCTTGGCTCGAAGTCGATGCGAAAGCGGCCAAGGGGACTTACAAGGCGCACCCGGAGCGCACAGAACTGCCGCCGACGATCAACGAAAGCCTGGTCATCGAACTCTACTCGAAGTAGTAGGTGGGTGAAGCTACACGGATTCAGGCAAAGGACAGCACATGCAAAGCAGCGGACTTTTCAAACCTCGCATCATCGATGTGCAAAGCCTCTCCCCGGTGCATGCCAGAGTGGTCATGGAACCGTTCGAGCGGGGCTACGGCCATACCCTGGGCAACGCGCTGCGGCGGATCCTGCTGTCTTCGATGCCGGGTTATGCCCCGACTGAGGTCAGCATCGACGGCGTCCTGCACGAGTACTCGACGATCGACGGCGTCCAAGAGGAACTCGTTGATATTCTGCTCAATCTCAAGGGCGTCGTGTTCAAGCTGCATAACCGGGATGAAGTCGTTCTACACTTGAAGAAAGAGGGTAAGGGTGTCGTCCGGGCAGCCGACATCGAGGTTTCGCACGATGTCGAAATCATCAATCCCGAACATGTCATCGCCCACCTCTCGGCCGGTGGAAAACTGGCCATGGAACTGAAGGTCGAGAAGTCACGCGGCTACGTCGCCGGCAATCTGCGCGAGATCGGCGACGGTGGCAAGAGCATCGGTCGACTTGTGCTGGATGCATCGTTCAGCCCGGTGCGTCGGGTCAGTTATGCCGTGGAGAGCGCGCGCGTCGAGCAACGAACCGACCTCGACAAGCTGATCATGGACATCGAGACCAATGGCGCGATCGAGCCGGAAGAGGCAATCCGTACTGCCGCGCGAATCTTGATGGAGCAGTTGTCGGTTTTCGCCGACCTCGCGGGTACCGCGATGCCGGTTGAGTATCAGAAGACGGTTCAGGTGGACCCGCTGCTGCTGCGCCCGGTGGACGACCTTGAACTTACAGTGCGCTCGGCCAACTGTCTGAAGGCGGAGAACATTTACTATATCGGCGATCTGATCCAGCGAACCGAGAACGAGTTGCTCAAGACACCCAACCTCGGTCGGAAGTCACTCAATGAAATCAAGGAAGTGCTGGCTGCGCGCGGCCTGACACTGGGCATGAAGCTCGAGAACTGGCCACCGGCTGGACTCGAACGATAGGCGGCAGGACAAGAACAGGAAGGAATCGATATGCGTCACCGTTTGGGTCTCCGCAAACTGAACCGTACGAGCGCCCATCGCTTGGCGATGTTGCGCAACATGAGCGTCTCGCTGCTGCGTGAAGAAGCGATCAAGACGACATTGCCGAAGGCGAAGGAACTGCGGCGAGTGGTTGAACCGATCATCACGCTTGGCAAGAAGCCGAGTGTGGCGAATCGCCGGCTGGCGTTCAGCCGTCTGCGCGATCGCGATATGGTGGTCAAGGTATTCGACGAGTTGGGACCACGCTACGCCAGCCGTGAGGGCGGTTATCTGCGGATTTTGAAGTGTGGCTTCAGGGATGGCGATAATGCGCCAATGGCCTATGTCGAACTGCTCGACCGGCCGGATCTGGCGAGCGACGAGAGCGGCGCCGGGGGTAGCTGAGCGGGCTGCTGCGCCCGGCGAAGACGCACGCCAATCGACGCCAGGAGTTGTGCGTCGAGTCGGGAATGAACTGACCAAGACTGAAGGCAAGAAAGCCAGGCGCACCCTGGCTTTTTTGTCTGTGTAACTTCCTTCGTGTGCCGTGCCTGCCGGCCGCCGCCGCAGTCGGCGTGGCGAGCGGGCGCTACGCAGCTTATCGGCTGGCGCCGCTAATCAGGTATTCGGTTGCGCGACCGGCGGAGCGACCTTGAAAACTTCGGCGAGAGTGGTGATGCCCGCGGCAACCTTCATCGCGCCGGAAATGCGCAGGGGTTTCATTCCTTCGCGGAAAGCGAGGTCGCGCACTTTGGCCATCTCCTTGTGGTCGCTGATTGCGAGCTTGACGTCCGGCGAGAGGAGCAGAATCTCGTAAAGTCCGACGCGACCAAGGTAGCCCGTCATTCGGCAATCCAGGCAGCCCACTGGACGGTAGAGTTGCGTCGGCCGATTGGCCTTCCACGGCGCGACCAACTGATCCCACATGCTTGCGTCTACCGTGCTTGCCTCCTGCAGCACCTTGCAGTGCGGACAGAGAATTCGTACGAGACGCTGCGCCATCACACCGAGCACCGTGGCACTGAGCAGGTAAGCCGGTACGCCGAGATCGAGCATGCGCGTAATCGCTGAAGGTGCATCGTTGGTGTGCAGCGTGGACAGCACGAGGTGGCCGGTGAGTGCCGCCTGGATCGCCACCTCGGCGGTTGCCAGGTCGCGAATCTCGCCGATCATGATGATGTCCGGATCCTGACGCATCAGCGCACGCACACCCTGCGCGAAACCCAGATCGATCACGCTCTGCACCTGCATCTGGTTGAAAGCCGGTTCAACCATTTCGATCGGGTCTTCGATTGTGCATACGTTGACCTCGGGCGTGGCGAGCTGTTTGAGCGTCGAATAGAGCGTCGTCGTTTTGCCGGAACCGGTTGGTCCGGTAACCAGAATGATGCCGTCGGGCCGTTCTACCATCTGCTTCCAGCGCAGTTGATCGTCTTCGGTGAAGCCCAGGTCGGTGAAGTTGCGCACCAGTACCTCCGGGTCGAAGATGCGCATCACGAGCTTCTCGCCAAAGGCGGTCGGCAGCGTCGATAGGCGCAGTTCAGCCTCCTGACCATCCGCTGTCCGCGTTTTTATCCGGCCATCCTGCGGGCGGCGCTTTTCGACCACATCCATTCGGCCCAGGATCTTGATGCGGTTGACCATTGCCGCCATGACGCTGGTCGGAATCTGATAGACCTGGTGCAGGATACCGTCGATGCGGAAACGCACGATGCCGAGCTCGCGCCGGGGTTCGATGTGGATGTCGCTTGCCCGCTGATCGAAGGCGTACTGCCACAGCCAGTCGACGATGTTGACGATGTGTTGATCGTTGGCGTCGAACTGCCGGTTGGTGCGGCCGAGTTCAACGAGTTGCTCGAACGATGACAGGTTGCCGCTCGGCCCGCCAAGTTGCGCCGCTCTCTTGACCGAGCGTGCCAGGTTGTAGAATTCGATCAGGTAGCGGGCGACATCGACCGGGTTGGCCAGCACCCGGCGGATCTCCTTGCGCGCGATTGCCTTGATCTCCTTTTCCCAGTCGCGCAGGAAGGGTTGCGTGGTCGCGATCACCACCTCACGCATCGTCACCTGAATGGGCAAGATACCGAAACGTGTTGCGTAGGCGCTCGACATGACTTCAGTGACCGCCGAAAAGTCGACCTTCAGCGGGTCGATGTGTACGTAGTCAAGTCCGACTCGCTGCGCCATCCACCCGCCGAGTTCCTCCAGCGTCAGAGGGCGGAAAGGCTCACGCAGCGATTTCCATTGCTGGTCAGCGATGACCACCAACGGGTGCGCCGAAATTCGCTGCAGACGGCTTTCCTTGAGCAGCGAGTCCGAGTCCTTGGCGGCAACCAGTCGGTCATCGACGAGCCAGCCGAGAACCTCGGCAAGCGTCAGGCGATGTTCGAAAGTGTTAGCGACCGCCGCTTCGCGCACCTAGCAACTCGTGGCCAGGGAGAGGTTTACAGAGGTTATTGACCGCGCCTTCGCGCAAGAACACTCAGGCGGGCAGAGGTTCTGGATTACCCAGCGCCGTTGTGTTCAATCCGCCATCGACGTACATGATTTCGCCGGTAATTCCACTCGCCAGGTCGGAGAGCAGGAAAGCTGCGGCGTTGCCCACCTCATCGATCGTGATGTTGCGCCGCAGCGGCGCGTTGTGCGCGTTGTACGCCAAGAGACGCGAGAAGTTGCCAATTCCCGAAGCGGCGAGCGTCTTGATCGGGCCCGCCGAAATGGCGTTCGCGCGGATTCCTTGCGGACCGAGGCAAAAGGCGAGGTAGCGGGTGGCTGCTTCGAGACTTGCCTTGGCCAGTCCCATCGTATTGTAGTTCGGCAGCGTGCGCTCGGCGCCCAGGTAGGATAGCGCCAGAAGGGCGGGCTGCCGCCCCTTGAGGAGCAGCGGGCGAGCCGCTTTGGCGAGCGCTGGGTAGCTGTAGGACGAGATGTCGTGTGCGATGCGGAAGGCGTCGCGCGTGATGCCATCGAGAAAGTCGCCTTCGATCGCTTCGCCCGGGGCGTAGGCGATTGAATGAACGAGTCCGTCGAGGCCATCCCACTGGCTGGCAAGGTCGGTAAAGAGCTGCGCAATTTCCGCATCATCCGAAACATCGCAGCGATAAATGAGCGTGCTGTCGAATTCGCGGGCGAATTTGGCAAGGCGGTCCTGAAAGCGTTCGTTCTGGAAGGTAAACGCCAACTGCCCGCCTTCGCGGTGGCAGGCGCGAGCGATACCGTAGGCGATCGAGTGTTTTGACAGCACGCCCGTGATCAGGATGCGCTTCCCGGCAAGGAATCCCATTGCATCTCCCATAACGAAAATTTTGCAGGGTTTGTCGTTCCTGCGCAAATCTGCTTGACTCGCGCATTATAAAGGAACTGCCCGCCGACACCGACCATTGTCCCTTGCTCGCCCGCCAGGCGCGCCAAGGCTTGCGGTGCAGCCAAGATCTGCCGGTTCGCGCTACACTTGTCGCATGTCTTTCGTGCGTATCGTTTGTCTGTTCCTGTGCCTTCTGATTCCTGCCTGCAGCAGCGAGCAGAACGATCCGTATCCGGCGAGCGAGCGAGGATTGAACATCCTGTACTCGGCGTTCACCGAGCGGCCGAAGCATCTTGATCCGGCGCAGTCGTACACCGAGGATGAGATCACGTTTACCGCGCAGATCTACGAGCCGCCGCTGCAGTACCACTACCTGAAGCGCCCGTATACCCTGATTCCGGCGACCAGCACGAGCGTACCTGTTGCGCGTTATACCGACGCGCAGGGCAGGGATCTGCCAGCCGATGCAGCGCCCGACAAGATTGCCTACAGCATCTACGAGGTGCGCATTCGGCCGGGGATTCGCTACCAGCCGCATCCTGCTTTTGCGCTCGATGCGGCCGGGCAGCCAGTGTACGGTACCGTGGACGGCGAGCGCTTGCGCGCCATCGAGACGCTCGCCGATTTTCCGAGTGTTTCCACGCGGGAACTGGTCGCCGATGATTACATCTATCAGATCAAGCGCTTGGCGCACCCTCGACTGCACTCGCCGATTTTCGGGATGATGGCCGAACGCATCGTTGGCCTGCGCGAACTGGGTAAGGTGCTGCAGGACGAGGCCAGCCGCCTGCCCGCCGCCGCCTGGCTGGACCTTGATCGCTTTGCGCTGCCAGGAGTAACCCGCCTTGACCGCTACTCGTATCGAATCACGCTGCGTGGCAAGTATCCACAGTTCGTGTACTGGTTGGCGATGCCCTTTTTTGCGCCGGTCCCGCGTGAGGTCGACCGCTTCTACGCGCAACCGGGGATGGCCGAAAAGAACCTCACTCTGGACTGGTACCCGGTGGGCACCGGCCCGTTCATGTTGACCGAGAACAACCCGAACAGTCGCATGGTTCTCCAACGGAATCCGAATTTTCACGGCGAGACCTATCCCTGCGACGGCGAAGCTGCCGACCGTGCAGCCGGCCTGCTGGCCGATTGCGGCCAGCCGCTGCCCTTCATCGAACGCGCGGTCTTTTCCCGCGAGAAGGAAAGCATTCCGTATTGGAACAAGTTTCTCCAGGGCTACTACGACGCGTCGAGCATTTCGTCCGACAGCTTCGATCAGGCGGTGCGACTCGGCGTTGGCGGCGATATCGAACTGAGCGACGAGATGCGCGGCAAGGGGATTAGGTTGCTGACCAGCGTGCGCGCGTCGATCTTCTATCTCGGCTTCAACATGCTCGACCCGATTGTCGGCGGCCTGAGCGAACAGACGACCAAGTTGCGCCAGGCATTGTCGATTGCCATTGATCAGGAGGAGTTCATCTCGATCTTCATGAACGGGCGCGGAATCGCTGCGAGCAGCCCACTGCCGCCGGGAATCTTCGGCTACCTCGAAGGCGAGGAGGGAAGCAATCCGGTCGTTTATGACTGGGTGCACGGACAGGCGCGGCGAAAGCCATTGAGCGCTGCCCGCAAGCTGTTGGCGGAGGCTGGCTGGCCGAACGGACGGCACGCGACGACCGGTGAGCCGCTCGTTCTGAACCTCGACACGACGACCGGTGGCATGGGCGAGAAGTCACGTCTCGACTGGCTCACCCGTCAGTTCGCCAAACTGGAGATCCAGCTCGTCGTTCGCTCGACCGATTTCAATCGCTTTCAGGACAAGGTGCGCAAGGGCGCCGTCCAACTCTACTATCTCGGCTGGAACGCCGACTACCCGGATCCCGAGAACTTTCTCTTCCTGCTGGCCGGTCCCGAAGGAAAGGTCGCAAGAGGAGGTGAAAACGCGTCAAACTACGCCAATCCCGAGTACGATCGCCTGTTTGAACAGATGAAGAACATGGAAAGTGATGGGCCGCGCGCTGCCGAGCGCTTGCGGATCATTCGGCAGGCGGTGGCCGTGCTGCAGCACGACGCGCCGTGGATCTACGGCTTCCATCCGAAGAGCTACACCCTCGGCCACGCTTGGCTGCACAATCGCAAGCCCAGCGATGTCGGCAACAACATTCTGAAGTATCAGCGGATCGATGGCGGCGAGCGGGCACGTCTGCGGCAGGCATGGAATCGTCCGGTGCTCTGGCCGTTGTTCGCCATCGCGTTGCTCTTGGTCGGTCTGTTGTTGCCTGCTGTTCTGGCCTATCGCCGGCGCGAGCGCGGGACGGCATGCTGATGCGGCGTACGATAGTCTGCGCGCGGCGCGCTACCGCCCGAGTTTGACAAGCGGGTCTAGCGCATGCTTGCCTACATCGTCCGCCGTCTGCTTTACGCGCTGCCCATTCTGATCGGTGTCAACCTGATCACGTTTGCGCTTTTCTTCGTCGTCAATACGCCCGACGACATGGCGCGCATGCAGTTGGGGGTCAAACGCGTGACACCCGAGGCGATCGCCAAGTGGAAAGCCGAGCGCGGCTACGATCGGCCGCTGTTCATCAACGCCGAAGCGGCTGGCACCGGTGTAGTCACCGAGACGATTTTTTTTGCCAAGTCGGTACGCATGTTCGCTGGCGACTTCGGGCGCGCCGAGGACGGCCGCGACATTGCTCGTGAAATCCGCTTGCGGATGGGGCCCTCGCTGGCGATTGCCGTGCCGACCTTCATTCTCGGTTTGCTGGTCAGCGTCTCGTTCGCTTTGCTGTTGACCTTCTTCCGGGCCGGATCGCTCGATTTCTGGGGCGTCTTCGTCTGCGTCGCGATGATGTCGATCTCGGGCTTGTTCTACATCATCGGTGGTCAGTATCTAGTCAGCAAGCTGTGGCGGCTGGTGCCCATTTCGGGCTACGCCGGCGGCTTCGACGCCTGGAAGTTTCTGATTCTGCCGGTGGTGATCGGTGTTGTTTCCGGTATCGGCGCATCGACTCGCTGGTATCGGACGATGTTCCTTGAAGAGATCGCCAAGGACTACGTGCGCACGGCGCGCGCCAAAGGCTTGTCGGAAGTCGTCGTGCTCTTCCGACATGTCTTGCGCAATGCGCTGATTCCGATCCTTACCGGCGTCGTCGTCGTCATCCCGCTGTTGTTCATGGGATCGCTGCTCAGTGAATCGTTCTTCGGCATTCCCGGACTCGGCAGCTACACGATAGACGCGATCAATGCCCAGGACTTTGCCGTCGTGCGCGCAATGGTCTTCATCGGATCGCTCCTCTACATCATCGGCCTCATCCTGACCGATCTGTCGTACACGCTTGTCGACCCGCGGATACGCTTCGTTTAATGGACTTTCTTCCCGTCCTTCTCTGGTCCGATCTGCTCATCTGGGCGCTCGTCGCTGTCGCGGCTGCGAGTGGCTGGCTTTCCGCCCGCAGTCCGTTGCTGCGCGCGGCGTGGCGGCGCGTCGGCAGCCACCGGACCGGCATGGGCTCCGCCACCGTGCTGGTTGTTTTTGGAGTGATCGGGCTACTGGACTCGCTGCATTATCGGCCGGCCCTCGTCGCGCCTACCGGTGAGCCGATGGCTGCCGCCAGTCGTCAGGGAACGGCGTACTCGGTCGAGGTCCTTTCGCTGCTCGACCGGCTGCTGGCCTCGCTGCGCGCGCGCAGCGAAAAAACCTATTCCGAGCCGCTGGCGACGCGCGCCTACGCCAAGGAGGCGATCGACCTGCGCGATGCCGACGGTCGTCTTCGGCAAATCCGCGACTATCCGCGCCTGAAGTACGGTGGCGCCCACCTGGGTGACGACGAAGCGCGACGGTACGCCGACATCGTGCAGCGCCTGCTGCAGGCGTTGGCGCTCGCGGCGGCCATCTGGTGCACGCTCGCTGGCGTCACGGTCGCTGTCCTGGCGCGCGCGGGCGACTGCACGCTGCGCGCCGCCTGGCGCCGCATCTGGCGCAACCAAACCGATTTCGCCTGGAATGCGGTGCTGATTGTGCTGGCTTGCCTGTTGGCCTGTGCCTTGCCCTTGGCTGGCCTGGCAGACGACTATCATGTCTTCGGGACCGACAAGGTAGGGCAGGATGTGCTCTACCAGATTCTCAAGAGCGTACGCACTGCCCTCGTCATCGGGCTGGTAACGACACTCGTCATGTTGCCGCTGGCCGTCGTACTCGGCGTCATGGCCGGCTACTTTCGCGGCTGGGTCGACGACGTGATCCAGTACCTGTACACGACGCTCAGTTCGATTCCCGGCGTCCTGCTGATTGCCGCGGCGGTGCTGATGATGCAGGTCCTGATCGATACGCATCCGCAGTGGTTTGCCACGGCGGCTGAACGCGCTGACCTGCGCCTGCTTGCCTTGTGCCTGATCCTGGGCCTGACCAGTTGGACCGGTCTTTGCCGCCTGCTGCGTGGCGAAACACTGAAGCTGCGCGAACTCGAGTTCATCCAGGCAGCACAGGCTTTCGGCGTTCCCGACCTGCGCATCATCGCCCGCCATATCGTGCCGAACCTGATGCACATCGTGATCATTGCACTGGTCATGGACTTTTCCAGCCTGGTCCTGGCGGAGGCGGTGCTTTCGTACGTTGGTATTGGTGTAGACCCGACGATGATCAGCTTTGGCACGATGATCAACAACGCGCGCATGGAACTGGCTCGTGAGCCCATGGTGTGGTGGTCGCTGAGCGCGGCATTCAGCTTCATGTTGGCGCTGGTTTTGGCGGCGAACCTGCTCGCCGATGCGGTACGCGAGGCGTTCGATCCACGATTGGCAGGCTCCATATGAGCGGAGCGGAAAAACGCCAGGTGCGTACCATCGACGGCGAGGTGTTACTCGAGGTGCGTCGTCTGCGCGTGGCGTTTGCCGCACAGAACGCACTCCTGGCGGCGGTCGATGGAGTCGATTTCCGCGTCGCTGCCGGCGAGACGCTGGCTCTCCTCGGCGAGTCGGGCTGCGGCAAGTCGGCGGTCGCCCTCGCCACCTTGCGCCTGCTGCCGCCAGCCGGTCGAATCCCGAGCGGTGAGGTGAGTTTTGCCGGGCGCAGTCTGCTCGACTTGCCCGAGTCGGAGATGCGTGGCGTGCGTGGCGGTGGCATCGCGATCATCTTCCAGGAACCGGCGACCAGCCTCAACCCGGTGTTGACGGTCGGCGGGCAACTCGCTGAAGTCCTTGCGCGCCATCTCGGCTTGACCGGGCAGGCGGGCCAGGCGCGTGCGCGGGAGTTGCTGGAAGCGGTAGGAATCGCTGACGCACCGCGCCGCCTGAGCGAGTACCCATTTCAGCTCTCGGGCGGGATGAAACAGCGGGTAATGATCGCGATGGCGCTGGCCGGCGAGCCACGCCTGTTGATAGCCGACGAACCAACGACTGCACTGGACGTCACGATTCAGGCGCAAATCCTTGATCTACTGCGCGACATCCAGCGCCAGCGCGGCATGGGCGTGCTCCTGATCACGCACGATCTTGGCGTCGTCGCCCGTATGGCAAGTCGCGTCGCGGTCATGTATGCCGGTGAAATCGTCGAGGAAGCGCCGCGCCAGGCGTTCTTTTCGTCGCCTCGGCACCCCTATACCCAGAGGTTGTTTGCCGCCTTGCCCGATCTCGCCCGGCGTGGCGGCCGTCTGGCGACGATCCCGGGTCAGGTGCCGCCGCTCGCCGCGATGCCTGCCGGTTGTCGTTTTGCCGAGCGCTGCGCGCACGCCTGGGCGCTCTGTCGGGCTGAATCGCCGGGCTGGACCGCAGTTGGCGCTGACCATCGTGTGCGCTGTCACCTCGCCAGTTCGGCTGACCTGCCAAACCAGGAGGGCGCTGTCGCTGGTGAGCCCGGCGCGCGTAGGGGTGGCCCGGACAAGCTGCTTGATCCCGCTGCTCCATTGCTCGTGGTGCAGGACCTGTGCGTCCATTTTCCGATCCGGCGCGGCATCCTGCAGCGTACCGTTGGCCACGTGCGTGCGGTCGACGGCGTCTCGCTCCGCCTGCAGCGTGGGCGGACACTGGCGCTCGTCGGTGAGTCGGGTTGCGGCAAGACGACGGTGGGCAAGGCCATCCTGCAGCTCGTCGCGCCGACGCGCGGCACGGTTCAATTGGCCGGGCACGACTTGTGTGGGCTATCGCGTGGCGCGCTGCGACCGTTTCGCCGTCGCCTGCAAATGATTTTCCAGGACCCGTTTGCCTCGCTTGATCCGCGCGCATCGATTGGCGAGATCATCGGCGAAGGACTGCATGCGCTCGCCGCATCTGCCGCTCGCGCGCGTGGCGAGGCGGCGATCGTCCGGGTTCTGCAACAGGTTGGACTTGATCCGGCGGTCATCCACCGCTATCCCCACGAATTCTCCGGTGGTCAGCGGCAACGCATCGCGATTGCACGCGCGTTGGCGGTCGAGCCGAACCTGGTGATTTGCGACGAACCGACTTCAGCGCTCGACGTGTCGGTCCAGGCGCAGGTGCTCAATCTACTGGCAAAACTGCAGGCCGAACTGGGTTTGGCCTACCTCTTCATTACCCACAACCTGGCCGTCGTCGACCATCTGGGGCACGAGGTCGCCGTCATGTACCTCGGCCGTATCGTCGAAAGCGGCACGGTGGACGATGTGCTCCGTTCGCCGCAGCATCCCTACACGCGCGCCTTGCTGTCGGCCGTGCTCAGTCCGCGCTTGGGTGAGGAGCGGGAAGTGATCCGCCTGGAGGGGGAACTTCCTTCGCCGGCCAAACCACCGGCAGGCTGCCATTTCCATCCGCGTTGCCCGCAAGCAAGCGCGTCATGCCGCGAGCGGTATCCAGCAACCCTTGCCTTGAGTGCGACGCACGCGGTCAGCTGTCATCTCTACGACACGAACTGAGGCGCCATTTCTGCACCTCGCATCATGCTCGACGGGCAGGCGAGCAGCGTCGGCTGCGCATCTGCCGCGAGTAGCGCGCCGACCTTGGTGGCTAGAGCGTGTTCTGTACGAGCTGAATGGTCAGCGTCTGGCCGGCTTTGATCGAGCGTGCTGGCAGGCGGTTCCAGCGCAACAGGTCGTCAGCGTCAACCCTGAACTGGCGCGCGATTGAAGCCAGGGTATCGCCACGGCGAATGGTGTACTGCGCAAGCCGGGCCGGCTTCTTGGCAGCGGCATGCGCCGACGCGGCGGGCGTATCGGCGAACCGCCGGTTGGTCTTCGCATCGCTCTTGCTGTCGGCCTTCCGGTTGTCCGCCTTGGCCAGCGTCAGGCGAGAATCGGCAGTCCGCGCACGCCGGTTGTCGCTCTCCGCAAGGTCGGCTGACGGGTGCGCCGAGCCGCTACCGCTCGGCGTGACGATGGCCAGCTTCGTACCGGGTACGACATGGTCGTGGCGAATCTTATTGATCTGTTTCAACTCGCTCAGGCTGATTCCATAGCGCTGCGCGACCTTGAGCAAGGTTTCGCCTTTGCTCACCGTGTGCGTTCTGCGCGTTTCAGCCGCGGCGGCGGTCGTGCCGCGCGCGACCGGCGCTCTATTCTCAAGCTCGCCCGCGGCGACGCGTTGCGGCTCCCGGCTGGCAAGCTTGCTGCTCGGAACCGGACCGGCGACCGCCAGCCGCGTCCCCGGAGTCACCTTGTCGGCGCGCAGCTTGTTGTTTTGCTTCAACTCAGCGATAGTCATGCCGTACTGCTGGGCGACCTTGAACAGCGTCTCACCCTTGCGCACGACGTGTACGCGTGGCGTCACTGGCGGCGTCTGGACGTTGATGGGCTCGGGCTGACGCGGCTGGACGAGCGGACGCGGCGGTGGCTCGCTGCTGGCCGCGGCAAGGGCTGGCGGTTCGGGCAGACCAGCCAGATCAGCGACCTCTGCGCCCTCCTGACGAGCGACCAGCAGCGGCTGGCCGGCCGCCACCCTGGCCTTGCCGTTGATCCCGTTAACCGCCTTGAGGGTGGCTACCGTCATGCCGAAGCGCGCGGCGACCTGTTCGAGCGTCTCGCCTGGGCGTAGCGTATAGGCCTGCCAGGAAGCGAGCGGCTGCTCGCTTTCCTCATGCGCCTCAAGGTTGTTGATGAAGCGGTCGACCTTGTCGGCCGGGATGACCATCGGCGTTTCCGACTTGATCACCGGGCGGTTGTGCGCGGGATTCAACGCGACGAACTCCTGCACCGGCATTTCAGCCAACCTGGCGGCCAACTTGACATCGATGTTTGCCGTCTTGGTGACCGTGGCGAAGTAAGGCCGGTTGGGGACGCCGCGGATATTCAGATTGGCCAGGACTCTCGGATTGCTGAAGATATTCTTCAGCGCCTGCAGTTTCGGCACGTACTGCCTGGTTTCGTCGGGCATGCTCAGACTGAGATAATCGGTCGGCAGGCCCTGTGCCCTGTTCTTGTTGATGGCGCGGCCGACGGCACCTTCACCCCAGTTATACGAGGCGAGCGCCAAGTGCCAGTCGCCGTGCAATTCGTAGATATATTGCAGGTAGTCAAGCGCCGCTGCGGTCGACGCAATGATGTCGCGGCGCGCGTCCAGCCACCAGTTCTGTTCGAGCTTGTACTGTTTGCCGGTCGCTGGAATGAACTGCCAGAGACCGGACGCGCGGCTGCGCGAGTAGGCTGTCGGGTTGTAAGCGCTCTCGACCATCGGGAGCAAGGCAAGCTCCGTCGGCATGCCGCGCTTTTCGATCTCCTCGACGATGTGGTGCAGGTAGCGACTGCTGCGCTCGACCATGCGACGCAGCGAGTCCGGATGGTTCAGATACCATTGCTGGTGATGGAGGACCGAAGAGGTGTTGATGTTCGGCATCGAAAAGCCCTGCCGAATTCGCTGGTAGAGTTCCTCGGGTTCGACGGTCAGATCAATCGTTTCGGTTAGCGGTGGCGGAGCAACGATCTCGATCACCGGCAAGGCGCCCGCGGTTCCGGTCTGCAAGGCAGATTCGGTGCTTGTCACGCCTGGCGAACGAAGGTTGGGCAGCGTCTGCAAGGGGTCGGCAACGCGCTCGGTAGCTGTTTCCGCTGCGGATGCCGTATTCCACACCAGAGCAAGAGCAAGTGCGATAGCGATTCGTGGCGTCATCCGTGGTTCCTGTTCTCGATTGCGCGAAGCTGCCACGTCATCCCGCTCGTGCGGGTGCGTCCGGGCAAGCGTGGTGGACTGCAACCAAATGATTATAGAACAAAGTGGAACGGCTGATAGTAAGTTTTGTGTAAGCGATTGCCACCGCCAAGTGCCTGCTCTGCGGCGTCCGATTCGGCGCCGGCCTTGCTGTGCGTCGCCGGCGCGCGGCAAGATGGTGTGGCGAAACACAAAGGCCCAGCACGCAGGCTGGGCCTAAAACTCGGGTGTTGGCGGAGTGGACGGGGCTCGAACCCGCGACCCCCGGCGTGACAGGCCGGTATTCTAACCAACTGAACTACCACTCCATTACTGCAGGCACTCGCTCTTGCACGATCCAACCACGCTAACAGCGCGAGGCCGCCGAGCTTTCTCAGTGATCGTCCGGGCAAGCGAGCCAGCATTATAGCGCTTTTCGTGGCCCGATCAAGTCAACAACGAATGGGTTTAGTGGGCTGTCAGCCCGTCGCCAGCAACGACCCTGTCGTCGACCCCGGCCAATCGGCCTTGACCCAGCGAGTTGGCCAGGGGCTGCTTACAGCCCTGTCGCTTCGTCTTGCGGCCGTTTTTCTTGAACCTCCGGCGCCTTCCCCCGCTACGGCGCAAGTGCCGCCTCAAGCTGCAGCGTCCTGACGCAGGAGTCGTCGACACGCTTCGCGCGGAACTCCTCGGCCTCACATAAGATTCATGCAATTGCCCTACGAAGTGGCCAGCCAAGAGGCGGAACCGACGCACGGCGTGCTAAAATTCGACGCTTGATCTGGACGCCGACGCTCCGCCGGAAGTCGCGTCGGAAGCGGAACGACGATGGAAGCCTTCGCCAAAGAAACCCTGCCCGTCAGCCTCGAAGACGAGATGCGCCGATCGTATCTCGACTACGCGATGAGCGTCATTGTCGGGCGCGCCTTGCCCGATGCGCGCGATGGCCTGAAGCCGGTACACCGGCGCGTGCTGTTTGCCATGCACGAACTGTCGAACGACTGGAACAAACCGTACAAGAAATCGGCGCGCATCGTCGGTGACGTCATCGGTAAGTACCATCCGCACGGCGATATCGCGGTCTATGACACGATCGTGCGCATGGCGCAGAGTTTTTCGCTGCGCTACATGCTGATCGACGGTCAGGGCAACTTCGGCTCGGTGGACGGCGACAACGCCGCCGCGATGCGCTACACGGAAGTGCGCATGGCGCGCATTGGGCACGAGCTGCTCGCCGACATCGACAAGGAAACGGTGGACTTCGGGCCGAACTACGACGGTTCGGAGGAGGAACCGCTGGTCCTTCCGGCGCGCATCCCGAATCTGCTGATCAATGGCTCTTCCGGCATCGCAGTCGGCATGGCGACCAACATCCCGCCGCACAACCTGAGCGAGGTGGTCGATGCCTGCCTCTTGCTGCTCGGCAACGCGGAGGTGACGATCGACGAACTGATCGATGTCCTGCCGGCGCCCGACTTTCCGACCGCCGGGATCATCTACGGTGTCGCCGGTGTGCGCGAGGGTTATCGCACTGGGCGCGGGCGCGTCGTCATGCGTGCGCGCACGCATTTCGAAGACATCGACCGGGGCAATCGGCAGGCGATCATCGTCGATGAGCTGCCTTACCAGGTCAACAAGCGGACGCTGCTCGAGAAGATCGGCGAGCTGGTCAACGAGAAACGCATCGAAGGAATCTCCGACCTGCGCGACGAGTCCGACAAGTCGGGTATGCGCGTCGTCATCGAACTGAAGCGCGGCGAAGTCGCCGATGTGGTCCTCAACTGTCTGTACAAGCAGACGCAACTGCAGGACACCTTCGGCATGAACATGGTAGCGCTGGTCGACGGACAGCCGCGCCTGTTGAACCTCAAGCAGATGATCGAGTGTTTTCTCCGTCATCGGCGCGAGGTGCTCACGCGGCGTACCGTTTTCGAACTGCGCAAGGCGCGCGAGCGGGCGCACATTCAGGAAGGACTGGCCGTTGCGCTCGACAATGTCGATGAAATCATTGCGCTGATCAAGGCGTCGCCAACGCCGGCCGATGCCCGGCGCGGCCTGATGGCGCGGCTTTGGCAGTCGCCGACGGTGGCCGAGATGCTGCAGCGCGCGGCGCTCGACGCAACACGTCCGGAAGGGCTGGGACTCGAGTACGGGCTGTCGCGCAGCGGTTACCTGCTTTCCGAAGCGCAGGCGCAGGCGATTCTTGATCTGCGTCTGCAGCGCCTGACCGGGCTCGAGCGCGAGAAGATCGTGGCCGATTTCAGCGAGTTGCTCGCACGCATTGCCGACCTGATGGACATCCTCGCCCGTCCCGAGCGAATTACCGAGATGATCGGCAACGAGCTGACGGCAGTACGCGCCCAGTTCGGCGACAAGCGGCGTTCGGAAATCGTGACCCATACGCAGGATCTGGGGATCGAGGACTTCATCACGCCGGTCGACATGGTCGTCACGCTGTCGCATACCGGCTACGTCAAGGCGCAGCCGCTCGCCGATTACCGTTCGCAAAGGCGCGGCGGGCGCGGCAAGCAGGCGGCGGCGATGAAGGAGGACGATTTCGTCGATCATCTGTTCGTCGCCAATACGCACGATTTCATTCTCTGCTTCACCAACCGCGGGCGGGTCTACTGGCTCAAGGTCTACGAAGTTCCGCAGGGAACGCGGACGAGCCGCGGCAAGCCGATCATCAACCTTTTTCCTTTCGAAGAAGGCGAGAAGATCGGTGCGATCCTGCCGGTCAAGGAGTTTGCCGAAGACCGCTACGTGTTCATGTGTACGGCGCAGGGGACGGTCAAGAAGACGCCGCTGTCCGACTTTTCTAATCCGCGCAAGAGCGGCATCATCGCCGTCGCGCTGGACGAAGGCGATGTCCTGATCGGCGCTGAAATCACTAACGGCCGGCAGGACGTGGTGCTCGTCTCGGATGCTGGCAAGGCAGTCTGGTTCGACGAGGAAGACGTGCGACCGATGGGCCGGACGGCGCGCGGTGTACGCGGCATGAAGCTGGCTGAACAGCAGCAGGTGCTGTCGCTGCTGGTCGCCGACAGCGAGCAGCAGACGGTTCTCGTGGCGACCGAAAACGGTTTCGGCAAGCGCACCGCGCTGGCCGATTTCCGCCATTCCGGGCGGGCGACGCAGGGCGTCATCGCGATCGCGGCGAGCGAACG
>WBZM01001100.1_pt1 | contig 29489 bp, 25 predicted proteins | sample 5204271 | NCBI WGS metagenome assembly WBZM01 (sample SAMN12344346, study PRJNA552823) | activated sludge metagenome | biome: Activated sludge suspended growth; feature: Nitrification reactor; material: Wastewater; isolation source: activated sludge from nitrification reactor of wastewater... | reverse complement strand
AAGACCTGGTTGACTTCACAGAGGGACAAAACATTTCAGGCAGCGCAGGCATCGGGCACACGCGGTGGGCCACTCACGGCAAACCAGATGACACCAATGCCCACCCACACAACTCCAGCGATAGCCGACTGACGCTCGTACACAATGGCATCATCGAAAACTATGCGCCCATCAAGCATGCGCTGGAGAAAAAAGGGCACTCCTTCAAATCGCAGACAGACACCGAGGTATTGGTTCACCTAATAGAAGAGGTGCAACGGCAGGACAACCTCCCCATCGAAGAGGCGGTCAGGGTAGCATTAGCCAAAGTGGTAGGAGCCTACGCCATTGTTGTAATGGACAAAAAAGACCCTGACAAATTGGTTGCAGCCCGCAAGGGAAGCCCTTTGGTGGTGGGTATCGGCAAGGACGAGTTCTTCCTTGCCTCCGACGGAACGCCTATCGTTGAATACACCAAGAAAGTCATTTACCTTGAAGACGAGCACATCGCAACGCTCCACCGAAATGGGACATACGAGATACGTACCATTGACAACGAGGTGCATACCCCATTTGTGGACGAACTGAACATGGAAATCGAGCGCATGGAAAAAGGCGGCTACGACTATTTCATGATGAAGGAAATCCATGAGCAGCCAACCACCATACAGGATGCCATGCGCGGCCGCATCAGTGCAGAAGAAGGTTGGGTGCGCTTGGGTGGTATGGACGACCACGTGGACATGGTCAAGGATGCCCAACGTTTCATCATCCTTGGTTGCGGCACCTCATGGCATGCCGGCCTCATTGCAGAATACCTTTTCGAAGACCTCGCACGCATCCCCGTAGAAGTTGAGTACGCCTCTGAATTTCGCTACCGCAATCCAGTCATCACGGACAAGGATGTGGTCATCGCCATTTCACAATCCGGGGAGACTGCCGACACCTATGCAGCCTTGGAATTGGCGAAGAAAAACGGCGCACTGCTCTACGGCATCGTGAACGTAGTCGGCTCCAGCATTGCCCGACTCACCGACGCTGGCTCCTATATCCACTGCGGCCCTGAAATCGGCGTAGCGTCCACAAAGGCATTCACCGCACAGGTTACACTGCTCACCCTGATGGCATTGCAGATCGGGCACGAACGGGGCACGATTTCTGACGAGTATTTCAAAAAACTGTTGGTCGAGTTGGAGAACATCCCCAATAAAGTGAAAAAAATGCTCGACAGCAACGACAAAATCAAATACATCGCAGCCGAAATCAAGGATTCACCCAATGCTTTGTATCTTGGCCGCGGTTATAATTTCCCTATTGCGCTCGAAGGAGCACTCAAACTGAAGGAAATTTCCTACATCCATGCAGAGGGTTATCCTGCCGCAGAGATGAAGCACGGCCCAATCGCCTTGATCGACGAGAACATGCCGGTCATCGTGATTGCCACTAACAAGAGCCTGAACGACAAGATCGTCTCCAACATTCAAGAGGTGAAGGCCCGCAAAGGCATCGTGTTGGCCATTGTCACCGAAGGCGACCATGAAATCAGCCGCATCGCCGATTATACCATTGAAATACCGGACACAGAAGAGCCTTTCACACCGTTGCTTTCGGTCATTCCGCTACAACTGCTGTCCTACCATATTGCCGTCATGCGCGGCTGCAACGTTGACCAGCCCCGCAACTTGGCAAAATCAGTAACCGTAGAATAGGAATGAGGGATGAGGAATTAGGGATGAAATGTCCCACGTTCATTCCTCATCCCTCAATCTTCATCCCTGTAAATAATGGAGTACAACTCAAAAAAAGAAGAACTCATCATTCCGGAATATGGCCGAAACGTACAGGCCATGATACGCTACGCACGGGAAGTGCCCGACCGGGCCATGCGGCAGCAGTACATCGAAATGATAGTGGCCCTGATGATGCAGATGCACCCGCAGAACCGCAACATCGAAGACCACCGAGACAAAACATGGAAGCACGTTTTCCGCATTGCGGAGTACAACCTTGATGTAATGCCGCCCAGCGGCGAGATTCCGAAGCCAGAGGATAGCCGCAAAAAGCCTGAAAAAGTGCCTTACCCCACCAAGGAAACGAAATTCAGGCACTATGGCCATAATGTGCAGAAGTTGGTGGCCCGTGCAATGCAAATGGAGGATGGCCCCAAGAAAGAGGGCTTCGTGCAGGTCATCGGTTCGTATATGAAACTGGCGTACAAGACTTGGAACCGGGAACACTACGTTTCCGATGACATTATCATAGACGACTTGGAACACCTCTCTGGAGGTAAGCTGAAAGTGCTTGACGATGCATCGCTCGACAACCTGAGCAAAGGCAACATCCGCAGGCCCGGCGATAACCGTGATCGGGAGCGTGAACGTGGAGGAGGCAGCCGCGGCAGCAGAGGTGGTCGTGGCGGCGGCGGCGGAAAAGGAGGCAACCGAGGCGGCAACGGCGGTGGCGGCAGCAACCGGGGTAACCGGGGCGGCGGCAATCGGCGGAAATAAGAGTTTCCTGCTCCAATTCCATGAAACGGGAAGGCGGTACTGCTGCCTTCCCGTTTTTTTGTCAAAAAAAGGCCAATCCATAGGTTGAAATTCTGAGGAATGTGTTTTATTTGACATTCATTGCAAAAAACACCTTCACAAAGCAAAACGAAGAAAATGTCAGACTTCTGGGGTGAACTTATCGGCACTATGCTACTGATTCTGCTTGGCAACGGCGTGGTAGCTGGTGCCATTTTGAAAGGTACAAAATCGGAGAACAGCGGCTGGATAGTCATTACACTTGCTTGGGGATTGGCTGTGGTCATGGGAATATACGCTGTTGGCAAAATCAGCGGCGCACACCTCAACCCTGCCGTCACCATCGGGTTGGCAGCCGAGGGTAGTTTCCCTTGGGGAAAAGTGCCGGCTTATATTCTGGCCCAAATCGTTGGGGCCGTCATTGGGTCGAAGCTTGTTTGGCTGCACTATCTCCCACATTGGTCACGCACCGAAGACCCAGCCACCAAACTCGGCGTTTTCTGCACCAGCCCAGCCGTGCGCAGCACATGGTCCAATTTATTGAGTGAGATGTTGGGCACATTCGTACTGGTGGCAGGCGTACTGTTCATTGGTGCCAACCAGTTTGCCGAGGGCCTGAACCCTATCGTCGTCGGTGCCTTGGTAGTCGCCATCGGTATGTCGTTGGGTGGCACCACGGGGTATGCCATCAATCCGGCAAGGGATTTTGGGCCGAGGTTGGCACACTTCCTTCTGCCCATCAGTGGCAAGGGTAGCTCCGATTGGGGCTATGCCTGGATACCCATCGTAGGCCCGATACTGGGTGGCTTGTTGGGCGCTGCATTTTATTGTGCCGCCTTCAAAATGGAATGTGCCCCCTGGGCTTGGGTCGTTTTCTTGGCGGCACTGGGGTTGATGTGCCTGGCCTATTTCAACGAAAGGAAAAAATGAGTGAAATACATGTGGCGCAGTCGGAGGAAGAACTTGGCATGGTAGCTGACAAGCTACTGCGCCTTGCCGAAGGCAGCAAGAAGTTTGCGCTCGTTGGTGAGCTTGGGGCAGGCAAGACCGCATTTGTAAAGGCCTTTTGCCGTAGGCTTCAAGTAGTGGAAACCGTTTCCAGTCCGACTTTTGCCTTGGTGAACGAGTACTGTTTTTTTGATGAAAACAACCATGCCCAAACAATACACCACCTCGACCTTTACCGCTTGAAAAGCGTGGAAGAAGCACTTGGCATCGGTATCGAAGAATACCTGGACGACGATAGTTTTTGCTTCATCGAATGGCCAGAAGTCATTGCCGAGCTTTTGCCACAGGATACGGTTCTTATTAAAATCGAGGTAATGCCAAAAGGCGAAAGGCAGTTTTCAATGGAAAAATGACCCTTTTCAAATCAGTTTCTATTGGTAGGAAATAAACGCCTAAGTGGTCATCGGTCATTATTTGCCATTTGTCATTGTTGTAACTCATTGAAATTCAACCTATTGCAAGCAAGTCAAGTGCCGAATAATTTTAACGGACTACTTACCATTGTTTGAACCATGACAGATACGACAAAAAAAATACCCATCCCGAAGTCCCTCACAGAAGGGCAACTCCAGCCGCAGGCCGAAATGTTGGCCGTGAAGCCCGGCGCTGGCCGCATGACCTTGGGCATTCCAAAGGCCGAGGTGATGCAAGAAAGCCGGGTAGCACTGGTACCTTCTGCCGTTTCGTCATTGACGGCCATGGGATTCCAAGTGCTGATGGAGGCTGGCGCTGGAGAAAAGGCGAACTATACCGACCATCGGTACTCGGAGTCGGGTGCGGAAATATGCTTCGAAAGAAGCCGGGTTTTCCAGTCGAATATACTGCTGATGGTGGCCCCACCTACTTTGGAAGAAATAGCACTGTTCCACCCAAACCAGTTCATCATATCCCCTTTGCACATACCCGCCCTCACGGAAGAATTTGTGCGGAAAATCCTTGAAAAAAGGGTGATATCAATGGCAATGGAGTACATCAAGGATGAAAATGGCACATTCCCGCTCGTACGGGTCATGAGCGAGTTGGCAGGCATCAGCGTGATGCTGTCCGCTGCCGAATTGATGACGAGCACAGGCGGTGGAAAGGGTGTCCTCTTGGGGGGCATCGCCGGGGTACCTTCGGCAAAAGTGGTGGTGCTGGGTGCGGGCATCGTAGGCGAGTCGGCGGCGAGGGTGGCCATTGGCCTTGGCGCCGATGTGCGGGTATTCGACAACGATGTCTATAAGCTGATGCGGCTACAGCGCCATGTCGGCCAAAAACTGAACACATCAACTTTGAATCCGGCCCAATTGGAAAAAGAACTGATCAATGCGGACGTGGTCATCGGGGCCGTACACTCTAAGACGGGCCGCTCACCGGTCATCGTGCCGGAAAGCCTGGTGGAGAAAATGAAGCCCGGCACGGTGGTCGTGGATGTGAGTATTGACCAAGGCGGCTGCTTCGAGACCTCTGAAATAACCACCCTTGACCGCCCTACCTTTGTCAAGCACGGCGTAGTACATTATTGCGTACCCAATATCGCCTCGAAAGTGCCCAGAACGGCCTCCATTGCCATCAGCAATATACTGACGCCCCTGCTCATCCATGCCAACAAAAGTGGCGGGATGGACGAACTGTTGTTCGAGAACTTCGGGCTTCGAAACGGGGTATATGCTTACAAGGGCCGCCTGACCAATGCCTACATGGGCCGTCGCTTTGGCATCAAACATACCGACTTGAGCCTTCTGATGGCAAGTAGGTCTTAGGGATTGCGGATTAGGGGATCGGGGAAATGGGAAGCCCTGTTGCAATTCAATTGCAACAGGGCTTTTATTAGGCTGGAAATCAATTGCTTACAACCAATTACGCAGCGAGTTGCGCTTCGATTTTTTGCGCAAGCGCTGCTTGGGTGGTTAGCCCCACATGCTTGTCAACAAGTTTGCCTCCCTTAAAAATAAGGATGGTCGGAATGGAGCGAACACCGAATTCAACGGGTATTTCCGAGTTTTCGTCCACATTAACCTTGCCGATGAGTGCTTTGCCATCGTATTCAGAAGACAGATTGTCAATGATGGGGCCAATCATGCGGCAAGGCCCGCACCACTCTGCCCAAAAGTCGAGCACAGCTACACCTTTGTTATCCCGTACTTTTTCCTGGAAGTTTGCATCAGTTATTTCAAAAGCCATTTTGAAGGATTTAGACGTTAGTGAAAATTGAACAGTGGAGGGAATAACACCCCAACCTCTGAAAATGTTGCAAAGGTAAGTTATTGGAAAAAACTGGGCCTAAAATTACACTTGACATAGGCGAATTCCCGCAAAAGTTTACCTTTGCGGCCAATTGAAAAACCACTTTCCCATTTTAAAGCATCAATGATTTTTATCACCTCTTCTTTCCGAATTTTATTCACCCTCCCACCTTGTTTGTAGCAGCAACTAAAATTATTAAAGGTTTTTTGCGAATTTTTTTGCAGAATATTCCACGAGTTCGTATCTTGCGCCGATTTTAAAAAAATCCTCATATCTAAATCGAAATTTCAAATGGCAGATAAACTTGACCGTACCGACTTGAAGATTTTGAAGATTCTTCAAGAAAATTGCAAAATCACCAACTTAGACCTTTCCAAGAAGATTGGGCTTTCACCTGCGCCAACGCTTGAGCGTGTGAAAAAACTCGAAACCGTTGGCTATATCGAGAGCTACCACGCCCAAATCAACCCGCAGAGCATTGGTCTGAACGTGCAGACTTTCGTGCAAGTATCCCTTGCTTGGCAAAAAGAGAATGCACTGAACAACTTCCTTGAGAAAATCAAGGCCATTGACGAAATCGTCGAGTGCTACATCATCACTGGCGAGGCCGACTTCCTCATCAAAATCGTTTGCAAGGATATTCCTTCCTACGAGCAACTCCTGTTCAAGACACTGTCTCAAATCGAGGAAATCGAGCGCCTGAAAACGCTGATGACCCTCTCCACCGTGAAGAACTCAAAGATTCTTCCTTACGACTACGAATAATTGATTTGGGAATACTGGATGCTCGATTTCCAGTGTTGCCAAATGGCTCAATTTTTCGGAAAAACAAAATTCACCGGATGGCCGGGCAACTTACGAGTTGTCCGGCCATTTCTCAATCCAGTATCTGCAACCATGCACCAAAACAGCCTGCTTTGGAAGATAGAAGGTGAATTGCTCCCCGCCCCTTCCTACCTGTTCGGCACCATGCATGTACGGGACAGGCGGGCGTTCAGGCAACTGGAGCTTGTTTATGGCAAAATGGCGGAGTGCGAAGGCTATGCTGCCGAGTTCCATTTGGAGGAAGGGGTAGGGCAAAACGATGCCAATGCCATGCAATTGCCCAATGGATTACGATTGAGCAGTTTTTTCCCTGCAAAGGAATACGCCCGCTACCGCCATGTATTGCTGAAAAGCACAGGATTGGACATGGCCTATTTCGAATCGCTACTGCCATTTGTTGTGCTGAACCTTGCCACGGAGCAACTCCTCTCCGCTGACATGCCCGACCCACTCGACCAACACCTTTGGAACCACGCCAAACAAGCCGGCAAAACCCTGCACGGCATTGAGACCTTCCAAGAACAGATGGCCGTACTGTCGAAAATCCCGCTCGAAACCCAGGTGAAGATGTTAGGCGGTCTTTGTGCTCATATCACGAAGTTCCGGCAATACCTGCGCCGCCTGGCAGCGCATTACGAAGCCAACGAAGTACAGCAACTCTACAAAATGGTGAAACGGAATACCAAGGACCTCCGCCACATGATGCTTTACCAGCGCAATGAACTAATGGCCGAGCGAATTGCCTCCCTAATAGCAAGCCAGTCGGTGTTCATCTCCATCGGGGCTGCCCATTTGAGCGGCGGGAAGGGTGTATTGCGGTTATTGAAAAGGAGGGGATTCTCTGTGAAACCTTTACATGCCGTAACGATTTAATGCCCTTCCGAAAATCATACATCTTAAATCATACATCAAACAAATCATAAATCCCTTTAAAACGGATATACGATTTATGATTTGTTTGATTTAAGATGTATGATTTTCGAGATGGACAAGCATTTCTTACCTGCCAATTGAAAACGCCACCCCCACCCCCAACGCAGGGTATTGCGAAGCAAAGGACTGCTCCAAAGAGGGCTTGAAATGGAAACTGAGGTCATCGCTTACGTCAAATGTCCTCAGATGGCAATCCACGAAGGCCTCCGCAGTCTGGAAGATGTGGAGAATCAAGATGCCGATATACGAGAGTTGTCGCCGCTTATCGAACTGGTCACGAAGGCGTTTGAGGTCGCCTTTGTCGTAGCCCAATGGCTCGAATTCATGGGGTAGGCCATTGGCTGCTTGGATGTAGGCCGTCTTGAGCCGCTTGTACCGGCTCGTGTTCCAATCCACCGCATAAATCAACGCCGCATACCCGCCCCAAACGATGGGCGCCTTCCACCACCGGCGGTTGTAAAGCTGGCCACCCGCAGGGAACACCAGCGAGGCATAGAGCGCCTTATTGGGGTTTGGGTAATCCGACTTGAAAAAACGAGGGATGAAGCCTGGCTTTTTTGTTTTAAGGGTATCTGCGGTGGTGCTATCCACCGTGGTGAGCGGGTCATTGGGGTTAAGTGGGACTGGCTGACCTACACTGTCCAACTTAATCGTATCTTGTTGAATTACAGGCACTTGGAAAAGCTTCGCAATGGAATCCGGCACTTGGGCAAAGCATGGGGCCAGGCCAGTTAAGAAGATAATCAGCGAAATTGACAACTTGTTTTTCATAGAAAATCCAACGCCGCTCCCTTCAAATATAGCCATTCCTTTGCCGAAACTTAACACCGGAATAAGATATTAAGGATGAGGAATCGGGGATAAAAGAAGGAGCTAATTCGAAGCCCTATTTCATCCCTGATTCCTCGTCCCTCATCCCTATCCTAGTTCTTTTCAAGCAAGTCCAACAACCTGTTCAGGTCCTTGGTGGAGGTGAACGGGACGACGATTTGCCCGGCCCCGTTGGCCTTCACTTTCAGGGCAACCTTTGCGCCAAGGCGACTGCGCAGCGAGTCCTGCACGTTCTGGTAGTCAGCACCGAGCTTGGGCTTGGCGGGCTTCGGTTTTTTGTCCTCGTTGTAATGGCGGATGAGGTCTTCCGTTTCCCGAACGGAAAGCTTGTCGGACACGATGCTTTTGAAAATGGAGTGCTGCATCGCAAAATCGGTGATGCCGAGCAGCGCACGGGCATGTCCCATGCTGATGCTGTCTTCCTTGAGGCCCTTCTGTATATCGGGCGGCAACTTGAGCAGGCGCAGGAAATTACTCACCGTGCTGCGCTTCTTCCCAACCCGGTCGCCAAGGTTTTCGTGCGTGAGGCTACACTCGTCCATCAGGCGCTGGTAGGTGATAGCCACCTCGATGGCGTTCAGGTCTTCCCGTTGGATGTTTTCCACCAGCGCCATCTCTATCATCTCCTGGTCGTTCGCCAAGCGGATATAGGCTGGCACCTCCGTGAAGCCCGCCAGTTTCGAAGCCCGCATCCGGCGCTCGCCGCTGATGAGTTGGTACTGCTTGTCAGCCATCCGGCGCACCGTGATGGGCTGGATAAGGCCGTGCACCTTCAATGATTCCGACAGTTCGGCGAGTGCCTCCGGGTCGAAATCCACACGGGGCTGAAAGGGGTTCACCTCGATTTCAGCCAGAGGAATCATGGCCACGGTGTGGGTCAACTCCCGCACCACTTCTGCCTGCTTCTCGTGCGATTGGGCTTCGATATTTGTCAACAGTGCCCGGACACCAAGGCCAAGGGCTGCTTTTTTTGCTACTTGTTTTGCCATTTTCTTGATACTGCTTGCCCCCTTGGGGGATTCTTGATACTGGATGCTGGGTTCCGTCAACCGTTGGCCATTTACCGTAGGCCGTCATTGTTCCTTTTCAAAAACTCCTTCGCCAAGTTCAGAAAGTTCGTAGTGCCCCGGCTGCCAGCGTCGTACATGATGACGGGCTGGTGTACGTTCGGAGCCTCGCTGATTTTGGCGTTGCGGTGGATGATGGTGTCGAACACTTTTTCCTTGTAAAAACTGCGCACCTCGTTCACCACCACATTGGCGAGGCGGAGGCGGCTGTCGTACATCGAAAGCAGGATTCCCTCGATTTCCAGTTTTTTGTTGAAGTTCTGCTTGACGGTGTTGATGGTCTGCTGCAATTTGCCGAGGCCCTCCAACGAGAAATACTCGCACTGCACGGGCACGATGACCGAGTCGGCGGCGCTAAGGGCATTCAGCGTGATGATGCCGAGCGACGGCAGGCAGTCTATGATGATATAGTCGTAGTTGTCACGCACCTTGTTCAGCACGGCCTCCATCACGTATTCCCTGCGTGGCCTCGTCACCAGCTCCAACTCAGCGCCCACGAGGTCAATATGCGAGGGCAACAGGTGCAGGTTCGGTGTCTCCGTTTCATAGATGGCCTCGCTGGTGTCAACGTCGTTCACGAGGCAGTCGTAAAGCGTGTACTCGGTGGCATCCTGAAAAATGCCCACGCCCGACGAAGAGTTGGCCTGTGGGTCGGCGTCCACGAGCAGCACTTTTTTCTCCAAGATGGCCAAGCAGGCCGCCAAGTTGATGGCTGCTGTCGTCTTGCCCACGCCGCCTTTTTGGTTTGCTATCGCAATGATTTTTCCCATGGAATAAGAGTTGTGAAAGCGTGAGAGAGGTGAGAAGGTGAGAGTCATGTGAGAGGTGAGAAGGTGAGAGATGTGAGACTTCTCACTTTCTCGCCTTCTCACCTCTCAATTTCCTCTCACATGCTCACCTTCTGGTTAAGGGCCAGCAAAAGTAGCCTTTTCCCCTTGGTCGCAAAAGCATTTTTCGCCGCTTCATGGTCTATTTTCACGGGCGGGAAGGTATCGAAATGGCAGCCGATGATGGTTTCGCACTGGATGAACTCGGCGGCGATGGCCGCATCGTCGTAGCCCATCGTGAAATTGTCGCCGACGGGCAGGATGGCGAAGTCGAGCTTGGGGCAGGTCAACGGGATGAGCTTCATGTCCATCGTCAAGGCCGTATCGCCAGCAAAGTAGAAGCAGCCGTCCGTGTCGTTCCAGATGACAAAGCCGCCGGGGTTGCCAGCATAAGCGCCATCGGGAAGCACGCTGGAGTGCGTCGCATACACGTATTTCACCCAACCGAAATCGAAACGGAACTTGCCGCCGTGGTTCATGCCGTGGCTGTTGATGCCCTTGCCGCCGTAGTAGGTCGCTATTTCATAGTTGGAAATGATGGTAGCCCCGTTTTGCTTCGCAATGCGTTCGGCATCCGCCACGTGGTCTCCGTGGCCGTGCGAAAGCAGCACGTAATCCGCCTTAATTTCATCCACATTGATGCCAGCCGCTGCTGGGTTGGGCGAGATAAAGGGGTCGAATACCAGTGTTTTGCCACCGAACTCGATTTGGAAGCTGGAGTGGCCGAAGTAGGTTATGTTCATACTCAATTGTTTTTTGCGGCGCAAAGGTACGATGGGTGGTTGGTTGGAGGGTAGCAAGTGAATATTAATTGGGCAGGCTATTTTGTGGAAAAAAAATCTTAAAAAAGCTTTTATGTATCTTGGATTTCCCATTCTTTTGGTACTTCAAATATTTTCGCAAAGGAAAAAATGAACAGTACCCTTTTGGATATCAATTCAGTTGCTTACAAACTCAGATTGACGCCGCAACAAGTCCGCAACCTTTGCCGGGAAGGCAAATTGAAGGCCGAGCGGGTAGGCAGGTCGTGGGTGGTCGAAGCATCGGTGGTGGAAGAATACTACGACTCCAATTCCTGCGGTCTCGCTGCCGACCAAGTCAATGATTGGTCAGGGAACAGCCATTATAAGCGCCGTGGGCCTATTGCATTCAGTTTTTTCAGCGGGGCAATGGGCCTTGACATTGGCTTGGAGAAGGCTGGATTTAATACCTTGTTAGCAAGTGAAATTGACAATGCATGCCGCAAAACCATTATCAAGAACAAGCCGAGTATCACACTTATTGGTGATTTGCAAAACCACAAACCACTGGAAATCAAGCACTTGGCAGGACTTGGGGATGAAGACGATATTGATTTGATTGTAGGCGGCCCACCCTGCCAAGCGTTCAGCACAGCTGGTAAACGGAAGGGCTTTGAGGACGAAAGGGGCAACGTCTTCCTTTCATTCATAGATTTGATTACGACGCTTCGGCCTAAATATGCCGTAATTGAGAATGTACGGGGTCTGCTATCCGCTCCATTAAAGCATCGCCCACACACCGAGCGGGGCCCTGATTTCCCACCGCTGAATATGGAAGAACAGAACGGCGGAGCATTGGCACATATACTTGGCCTGCTATCAGATGCTGGCTATGCTGTAAATTTCAATCTTTACAATGCCGCCAATTTTGGCACCCCACAAAAAAGGGAAAGAGTCATCCTCATCTGCTCAAGGGATGGGCAGAAGCCGCCCTATTTGATACCCACACATTCGGAAGACGGAGCTTTTGGCCTACCGAAGTGGAGGACTTTCAGGCAAGCAGTACATGGCTTGGAAAAGCTGGAAAAGCACCACCATGTTGTTTTCCCCGAAAAACGGCTGCGGTTTTACCGACTGCTTGGCCCCGGCCAATACTGGCGTGACCTGCCATTTGAACTTCAAAAAGAGGCACTCGGAAACGCCTTCCATTCCAGTGGTGGCAAGACCGGGTTTCTACGCCGACTGGCCTGGGACGAGCCTTCGCCTACCTTGGTGACGCACCCGGCCATGCCCGCTACCGATTTGGCCCACCCCGTGCTCAATCGTCCGCTCAGCATAGAGGAGTACAAGCGCATCCAAGAGTTCCCCGACGAATGGCAAATAGAGGGCAGCCTTTTGGAGCAATACCGTCAGGTCGGGAACGCCGTGCCCGTTAGTCTTGGCTTCGCAATAGGGCAATTATTAATGGATTTATTGAAAGGGAAACAACCCAGTTTCGATGCCGGATTCAAATACTCCCGCTATAACTTGACCAGCGCAGACGCTTGGAAAAAAGACTTTGAACTGCGTACAAAAAAGCAAATGGCGCTATTCGTTTAGCTTATAAATCAATTATTCGCTGCCGGGTTTCGAGGCCAACCTCGGCAAACACCTCCAAAAGCTGCGAGTAAGTGTTATCACCGCCAATCAGGTTCCAATAGCCTTTGCCAATCAGCACGCAATCATCGTTTTTCATATCAAAAATCTTGGAAGGGATGCTCCAATTATAGTCGGTCTTTTCCTCACCGCCGGGATTGTAGTACAGGCAAAAATATGTATTGTAGGCAGGGTTGTCGGCTTTTAAAGTCAGCATATCCCGCTTGGCATGCTCCGTTTGGTCGAGGTTGGGTTTAACCGTTTTGATAGAAAAAAAATGCTCTACACCATCCTTTTTCAACCACATATCTGAAATGACCCGCTTCACAATTGTATCACCTTTGCAGAAAGCCCCCAATTTCTCCACCTCCTGCCGCCAGTTCGGTTTCCGCTCACCTTCCCTGAGCGAGGCCATGATGCGGTGGATTTCGTCGTCGGCCCCTTTGTAGATATTGACGAGCGTGGTTTTTTGCCGCAGGCATTCAAACCCATTGTCTTCTGCCACAAGCATGGAAAGCTGTTCGATAGGCCCTTGCCCAAAAGAAGTGGAGAACGAGCGCTCAAATGCCGAGGCATTTACCAGCGATTTGGTCAACAGCGCTTCATGGAATGGCCGGTAAGAACTGTTTTCAGCGGTGCGCTTCAAAGCTCCGTTGATGCAGCCGAGTAGGATGGATTTTATCTTGGCAACCGTTTCTTGGCGCATTGTTTTTTGGCAAAGCTAAGCCGAATTTTAAGATGTCCATAATTACTACTCAATCCTGTTCCGCTACCCTACAATGAAACACCACCCACGAGCCGCCGTCAATGGCCCGCTCTTCCACTACGTCAAAACCGTTGGTCATTAGTTCTTGCCGGATGGCATCTGCGTACATGGTCTTGTTGCAATGAGGTTGCTTACCGGGTTGCAAGGTGGGGTCAGCGATAAATAGGTCGCCGCCAGCCGTCAAGGACTTTCGGAGGGACTTCAACATCTCTGGGCGGTGCGAAAAATGATGGTAGGAGTTGCGGATGATTATTTTGTCGAGTTGCATATTTTCCAGCTTGGTTGACTTTTTCCTGCCTTCAACACCGATGAACTTATTCCCTGGCCTGATGCTTTTGCATTGCTGGATTTCATCCAAATTATAAGCCACCGCCTCGTCCCTCAAATCATTCACATAAATACTGAGGCTATCGTAGGTGAGGCCAAGCAGCAGGCAGAAGACGCTTCGGCCAGCCCCAATCTCAGCTACCTTCATCCCTTTTTCGATGTGGTAGAAATCCAGTTCTTGCTGTATCTCCGCCAGTGTGTCCAGATAAAATGGCGGTTCATTGTTCACCATATCGTCAATCATCAGGTTCGCCCATTCGTCATTGTCAAGAACCAGCTTGATTGTCCGCACGTTCAACAGGCTGAAAACATGGTATCCCTCCATTCGTTCTCCGTATTTATCAACCATTTTTTCAGGGGAATAGCCACTAATCTTACCGCCCGAAATAATATTCAATAAGAACCCATCCAAGCCATTCCGCACACTTGGATTCCACAAATCCTTGTTCAATTGAAGCAACTGGAAACCCGATGGGTCCCGTTCCACCAATTCGTTGCGGTACTTGGTCAGTCCATCCACCATGCGTTGGTGCAGGTCAGGCTCAGTTTGAGCTTTTAGGAAAATTGGCAGGAAAATGAAAAAGGCGAGGAAGCGCTTCATGTCAAGTTGGGTTTAAACTTGGGCAAAGGTAACCAGCAGCATGTTAGCTTCAAACAGATGCCCTCAAGACGCTTTGTTTAACCTTTTTTCAAAAAAAATTAAACACGCAGGCAACCATCCTGCCCCGGCCCGCACATAGGCTTTTCGTAACACGGTTACAAATTGAATCAATTTAGTCAAACACAAATCCGGTGGCGATGAGAAGCCCACGGGTTTCTAACCAAAAAAATGTACAATGAAAAATTTCCGTTATTTCCTTAGCGCTTTGATGCTCAGCCTTGTGGCTACCTCCTTCTTTTCCTGCAAAGACGACGGCGACGACACGCCAGACCCGCAAAACATCACCGAAGTGGTGGTGGATGGTGCTGACTTCAGCGACCTGGAAATCGCACTAACCCGTGCCAACCTGACCTCCGTGCTGGAAGGCACCGGCCCTTTCACGGTCTTTGCCCCGACGAACGCTGCCTTCGACAAAGCTGGCATTGATGTGAACACCATTGATGTAGCTACCCTGAAAACCGTGCTGCTCTACCATGTGCTGGGCGGTTCTGTCAAGTCAACCGACCTGCAAGCTGGACAGACCTATGCCTCCACGGCCTCTGAAGCTGGCCCGAACGGCGAACAGCTTTCTGTTCTGATTGAAAAAACGGGCGGCGCTGTTAAGTTGAACAACACAGCCAACGTGACCTCCGCCGACGTGAGCGCCACCAACGGCGTCATCCACGTCATTGACAACGTCATCCTGCCGCTCGACGTGGTGGGCCATGCTGCCGCCAACAGCAATTTCACCTCCTTGGTGAGCACCCTTGGCGCAGCTTCCGGCGACCTCGTGACCGTCCTCAGCGGCGACGGCCCGTTCACGGTTTTTGCTCCAGTTAACAGCGCCTTCGATGACATTGCAGATGTGGCTGCCACCCTCACTGCCGACCAGTTGGCCAAGGTGCTGACCTACCACGTGGTAAGCGGCAATGTCGTCGCCAGCGACCTTACCAATGGCATGAACGTGACCACCGTCAATACCGACGATTTTACGGTGAACATCAACGGTAGCTCGGTGACAATTACTGACGCTGGTGGCAATGTGGCCAATGTCGTCCTCACCGATGTTCAGGCTACCAACGGCGTCATCCACGTGCTCGACAAGGTAATACTGCCATCTAATCTCTGATGGTTTCGGTGTTTCACAAATTTGCCTGAAACAGGAAATTCAAAGAAGTTTGGTGATAAATATGGTTTTAAAAAAAAGCCCTGCCGGACGTGCGCCGAGCAGGGCTTTTCTGGTTCTGAGCGTTTCGCCACCTACAAACAAAGTTGTACTATCGTAAGAAAATCATCCTGTGCAAGGCCAAAAATCACCATTCATGCTTAGCTATTTCATGTTAAAAATCACCACCAAGATTTTAACTTTCGGCTTCGTTTTGAATCGGGAAAAAGGCCCAAGCCCGCCACTCGATTTTTGTTTCACAAAACCCTCACTGTAATGGCACCTGAATGGCTAACCCGCATAATTGATTTCATCTCGCAGCCCTGGCCCTGGTGGGTCGCCGGGCCGATGATTGCCTTCATCATGTTCATCCTCCTGTTCTTCGGCAAGGAGTTCGGCATCTCCGCCAACTTCCGCACCATGTGCGCTGCCGACGGGGCCGACGAGATGGCCGACTTCTTCAAATTCGACTGGAAATCGCAGGGTTGGAACCTGCTGGTGGCGCTCGGTGCCGTCTTCGGAGGCTATCTGGCGGCCAACTATTTCACCGCCCCCGACGACAACCTCGCCCACGTCTCCAGCGCCACGGTGGAGAGCCTGCGCCAATTAGGCTTTCAATATGAGGAAGGCCACGTGCCCATCGTACCGGATTTTTATAGCTGGGAGGCATTGTTCACCTTGAAGGGGCTGCTCGTGATTGTGGTCGGCGGCTTCTTGGTCGGCTTCGGTGCCAGGTATGCGGGCGGCTGTACTTCAGGCCACGCCATCAGCGGCATGTCGGCGCTGCAATTGGGGTCGCTCTACGCTGTCTTTGGCTTCTTTGCGGGCGGGCTTTTTATGACCTACGTCATTTTCCCGCTGATTTTTAATTAGGGTTAAAGAGGTTTAGAAAGTTTAGGAGGTTTAAAAAACACTCCAATTTAACCCTCTAAACCCTCTAAACCCTCTAAACCTCCTAAACTTTTAAAAGGATTCACAATGAGAATGTCAAGATACATACTGGTGGGCATCATTTTCGGCATCACCTTGTACAAGGCGGAGGCCGTTTCGTGGTTCCGCATTTTTGAAATGTTCCATTTCCAGTCGTTTCACATGTACGGCATCATCTTTTCGGCCATTGCGCTCGGCATCGCCGTCGTACAGTTGATAAAGCGGACGCACATGAAGTCCGCCGAAGGCCAGGAAATCCATATCGGCGAGAAGGACAAAAGCTGGAAGCGCTACATCTATGGCGGCTTCGTTTTCGGCCTTGGTTGGGCGCTGGCGGGCATCTGCCCCGGCCCCATGTTCATCCTCTTGGGCAGCGGCTACACGGTGCTGGTGGTTTTTTTGCTCTCCGCAATGACGGGGACCTTCTTCTACGGCTACATGCGGAAGCGGCTGCCCCACTAATGACCAATGACCGCAATACCTAATGACCAATGACCAAAAAAAGGGGCACTCCCTATTGGAAGCACCCCAATGAATTCTTTATCTCGGTGACAAAGATAAGGGAAAAATGGCCGCATTTGCAACGGCCACGAAAATAACGTGACCCAAGTCACACCCCCTCACCCGGTTTCCCCCGCAAATTTGCACCTGCGCAAACGTGGTGGAGGTTCAAAACCTCCCCGAAGTTGTTTATCGCCAATCAAGAACGATTTTTGCACCCGCCCCCTTTTCTTAAACCGCACCGCATCATGTATTCAAAAGCGACCTTTCACATGCTGTTCCTGTTCCTCGCCCTGTTCACGGGCTGCTCCCAAACACCGCCCATCCACGGCTACATCACCTTGGAGGAAAATGGCGAATGGAAGCCCACCGTTTACCTCGTTGACCCTAAAAACTGGGACGGCATAGCAGCCAGCTTCGTTGGGGCCGTTCTCGATTCGGCGGCCATCGGCCCGGATGGGCATTTTGCATTTGATAAAATACCAGCGCCTTCACCTTCCAAGGGGGCTAGCCCCCTTGAGCCAAGGCTGTTCGAGTTGGTCATCCAGAAAAGGGCGGAGGCCAAGTACCCCAACCGCTTGGACAACGACAATCCCGGCAAGTCCAATTACTTCCCCGTTGCCTATAAAAACAGCGAAACAGTGTGCATCAGGGCGGAGGCGGCCAATTTCCAGCGGAGCCTTTCCATGAAAACGCCCTCCGCAGAGAATGCTGCCTTGCTGCAATTGCGGGACGCCCGCCAAGCTGCCTTCGATAAATACCTCGGCCATAAAACGGAAGGGGAGCACGATGCCTCCGCCCTCCTCGACGAGGAAAAGGCGGTGCTCGCCTACAAGCAGGCCATCATGGATTTTGTTGCGCAAACGCCGCACTTGCTGCCCGCCCTCGTGGCCGCCCGCTGGGTGAGCGTGGAGGGCGATTACGAGCGCATCCCAGAGTTCATCGTGGGCCAGGCCGAGCGCTGGCAAAAGGAGGCACCCGGCCATCCGTGGGTAGCGCAATTGGCTGCCAAGGCCGACCGCAAGGCGCTGCCCGTGCTCGTTGGTGATGTGCTGCCAGACCATCCCATGCCAATGCTGTCGGGCGATACGGTGAGCCTGCACTCTTTATTGAATGGAAAAAAGCTCATCCTCCTCGACCTTTGGGCGTCGTGGTGCGCCCCTTGCCGCAAGGAGAACCGTGGCACGCTCGTGCCGCTCTACGATAAATACCAAGCTAAGGGCTTCCAGATAGTGGGCTTTGCATTAGAGGCAAGCAAAGCGCCGTGGGCCAATGCCATCGAAAAGGACGGTGTGGGCCGCTGGCCCCATGCTTCGGAATTGCAAGGAGACGAAGCTGTGCTGTTCAAGGAACTTCGCATGACCACCATCCCCGCCAATTTCCTCATGGACGAAAACGGCAAAGTGCTGGCCAAGAACCTGCATGGGGAGGAGCTGGTGAAATGGGTGGAGGGGTATTTTAGGAAGTGATGACGTATTTTATAGTAGCTGTTTTTTGATTTAATCTGCCTATCGTCAGGTGAAGTTTACCCACATCTTTAGACCACGAAGTGGTCAAATGTGAATAGCCCTGGATGAAATCCGGGGGGGGTGAATGTACGGGTACGGTCAAGACCCCGGAGGGGTCGAATATGTTGACATTCGCCCCCTCCGGGGTCCTGACCGCCTCTTATTTTACCCCGGATTTCATCCGGGGCTATTCACGTTCGACCCCTTTGGGGTTTTAAGCTAAACTTATGGGTAAACTTCACCTATCGGCAGACAGGGATATAAGTTAGACGATTTTAGATTTGGAGCTTCGTTCTTAATCCAACATGGATATTATTGCTTTAAATAAATATGGCTGTGTTAAATCACATAATTTAAATCAATTGTTTTCAAAAAAAAAGCTTCGCCCCGCAATTCGGGACGAAGCCGTTCTTGGATTTGTCGAATCCGGGTTATTTCCCTACGATGTCGGTCTGCATCGGGCCAAGGATGGCCAACAGGTCGTTCTTTTCTTGTTCAGGCACGTTGAATTGGTCGAGGGCAGCCACAAGGTCGCCCACCAGCGCATTGAACTCGTCTTGGCTGATGTTCATGCCTTCGTGCGCTTTGGCCATTGTTTCGCCTTTGTACTTGCAGGGGCCGCCAGCACCTTCACAGATTTGGTCAATCAAATTGTTGCGAAGCACTTCCAAGCGGAAGGGGTCGGCCACCGTGGCTGCGAACCGAGCATTGATAACCGCATCGCCCGCAACGTTGGCGAGAAACTGGTCTGTCACCGCTGAAATGGCATCGAAGCCACCCAAACGGGAATAAAGGGAATTCGGGTCGGTCTCGTAGGAGATTTCCGTGTCTTCGTCCTTGCAAGCGGTGAAGGAAAGTACCAGTGCGAGGGGAAGGATGGAGAATAACTTTAATTTTTTCATGACTTACATTAATTGGTTAGAAATTCGAAAGTGAATTGGTTGATGAGGGTTTATAAAGGTTTATAAAGGTTTATAAAGGTTGATTAAACAAATCGCAATGATTTAAGCAATTTATTTTTCATGGCCTGAAGTGGGGGCACAGGGCATACAGGCGTCGGTGGAAAGTATTTTTCCGTGACGCTCAACTTGCCCTGCAAGGCGATGGCCTGCCTGATTTCTGGCTCCCCGATTTGGTCGGGCCGATAGGTGACACTGACGGTTTGCTGGGCGGCGTTTATGCAGGAGGCCGTAATGCCGGGCAATTGGAGCGCAGACTTGATGGAAGCCGCCTGCACTTCCCCTACTGGTTCGTCAATACTGAAGATTTTAAGGTGTACGGGCCTGTTTTGCTCCGTGAGGCTCAACGGGCGCAGGTTGGCATAAAGCAACAAGGCTACAAAGCTGGCGCATAGCACGCCAGTTGTTTTTATCAGGACTTTTTGCATGTCGGTCAGTTTTGAAACTATCTACGACCATACAAGCGGGGGCGGTTTTCAGTCGGCCTTATTTTTTTAAAAAATCTTGAAACCACTTCCCGCTGTCTTTTACCGTGCGCACCTGCGTGTTGTAGTCCACGTGTACCAGGCCGAAGCGGGGCTTATAGCCTTCGGCCCACTCGAAATTGTCCATAAAGCTCCAGCAGAAATAGCCGTCCACGGGCACACCTTCCCGTTTGGCTTTCAGCACATTGGCGAGGTAGTCTTGGTAGAATCTCAATCGTTTGGAATCGTGAACGCCCCCGTTCTCCACTACATCGGGGAATGCAGCGCCGTTCTCCGTCACGATGATTTTTTTGATGCCGGGATAGGCCCCGTACTGTTTCAAAATCTTGTAAAGCCCTTCGGGCGTCACCTCCCAGCCCATCGTGGTCAGTTGGTCGGCGGGGATTCCCCTTTTCTTGGCGGGTTCCTCGTTCGCCCAAAGCACAGGAGTAGTAAGGCTCTTTTTCACCGTCACGGCGTAGTAGTTTTGTAGTCCGATGAAATCAAAATCAAACTTCATGCGTTCTCGGTCGCCAGGCAAGGCGTACTTTCTTTCTATTTTCTTCAAAAACGGCAGCGTGTCGGTCGGGTAGCCCATGCCCAGCGTAGGCTCCAAGAACATGCGGTTCATCAGTGCATCGAAGCGTTTGGCAGCTCGCACATGCTTTTCCTCAGTGTTTTTAGGCTCCGCAAAAGCCGTGATGAAGGTCGTGCCCACGTTCGCCCCCTGCACGTTCGCCCGCACGATGCGACCGCCCTCCGCCTGTACCAGCACCGAATGATGGACAGCGGGCAAGTAGTTTTTCATCCCCTTCCGCCCCGGAGCGTGCCAGCCGAGCATATAGCCGAGCGTGGTGTAGGAAAACGGTTCGTTCAGCACCATCCAGTTCTTCACCCGGTCGCCAAAGGAGCGGGTAGCAAGGTCGGTGTACTCCGAAAACCAGCCCACCACGTCCCGGTTCGTCCAGCCGCCCTTGTCTTCGAGCACCTGCGGCAGGTCCCAGTGGTAGAGCGTCGGCCAAGGCTCCAAGCCGAGCGAGAGGCATTTGTCAATCACCCGGTTGTAGAAGTCAATGCCCTTTTGGTTGGGCTTTCCGGTGCCATCCGGCAATAGGCGGGGCCAAGCCAGGGAGAAGCGGAACACCTTGAAATTCAAGGCTTTGAGCAGTTCCAAATCGCTGGCGTAGCGGTGGTAGAAGTCGCAGGTGACGTCGCCGTTCTCGCCTGTTTTGATGTTCTTCCGTTTATGGGAAAAACTATCCCAAATGCTCGGCGACTTGCCGTCCTCCTGCCACGCCCCTTCAATCTGATAAGAGGCCGTGGCCACGCCCCATTTGAAATTGGGGCCGAAGTCGGCTTTGGTCATTCCGTTTTCGAGGAAAAGCTGCGCCAAGGGTTTTGGCACAAAAAAGCTGCCAGCAAGGGCAGCGGAGGTTTGGATGGCTTGTCGTCGGTTCATGCTGTTTCGAATTTTGCTGCGCAAATATGCACTGGAAATAAAGACCGAGCTTCATTGTTTCATCACCAAAACCGATGAGAAACCTCTCCCCGTTTCATCCAACAACTCCAACCAATAAGCCCCGGCTACCAAGGCTCCCATCGGCACCTCAGCGGTTCCTTGCGCCCATTGCGACAGCACCACCCTGCCCAGGCCATCCAGCAGCCGCAGCCTCGCCGGATTGTCCAAGCGCACATAAAGCACGTCGTTAACAGGGTTTGGGAAGACGGCAATGCCCGTTTCCTCCACTTGCCCCGTCGCCACTTCGATGCAATCCGGGTCGTAGGCCGTGCCGGGACTACCGCCAAGACAACCAGAAAGCCAATGGGTTGCGTCGTTTTGGTTGCCTTCAAAATTTATGTTTTCCAAGGTATAGCCAAAGCCGTCGGCATCCTCGTCCCAAGGAGCGGCATCGTCGTAGCAAAGGCTGTTTTGCAGGATGCCTTGCGCATCGTAGAGCCGCAGCACGTCGCCGTCGCCGCTGAGGCCGAAGCCGAGCGGGCCTGTGAAGTTCGCCACGTTCGGGAATTGCGCAGCAAACTTGGCCGCATCCTCCACGAAGACCTGATAGCCGCCAGCGGGCAGCACCGTGCCGTTGGGGATGGTGAAAACGTGGTCATCTTCATCGTCCCGCAATTGCCAACCACCTAGGTTGAGGGCTTGGCTGCCCCGGTTGTGTAGTTCCAGCCAATCGCCCGCATCGGCAGCGTCCGCCGACTTGTAGTTGATTTCGCTGACGATGGGGTTCTCGTCGCAAGGGCTGTAAGCCTCGCCCGGCGAGCCGCCCACGCAGCCATCGAACCAGTTTTCGGGTTGGGCAGGGTCGCTGCCTTCCCAAAGTTCCAAACTGCGGCCAAAGCCGTCGGGGGTGCAGGGCCAGGGCTTCTTATCGTTGAAAACGATGGTTTGCAGCGGCTCCCCGAAGCGGTCGAGCAAGCGGATTTCGTCGCCGTCGTCGCCGAGTCCAAAGCCCATTTCACCGACCGCATTCGTTACGCTGGCGTGTTGCTCCGCAAATTTTGATTCATCTTCATAAACCACCAAACTGCCGCCAGCGGGCAGCACCGTGCTAGTGGGCAAGCGGTGGCGGTGGAACCAATCCTTGTCCCCGACGACGTAATCGGAGACATCGAGCGGGGTCGTGCCGCTGTTTTTCAACTCCAGCCAATCGCCCGCATCACGGGTCGGGTCGCTGTGGTAATTGATTTCGGCGACCTGTAAATCGGCCTGTTGCGCAGCACCCGTAAAATGCGCCGTGAAGCTGGTATTCAAGGTAATATCGGCAGTGAAACCGGGGGCATTCGAGTTGCTGATGAAGGGGTTGTTCGTCCAATGGTCGAAACTGAAGCCGGGCGCAGCGATGGCCGTCACCGTCACGGGGTTGCCTCGGAAATAGATGCCCGTCCAAGGCAAATCCTGTGGCGTGATGGTCGAGATTTTCACCCAGCCAGCGTCGGGTGGCTGCACTTCCAGCGTCACGTTCACTGGCCCGTTCAGGTTGAAATAATCGTTGATTTGCGCCCGCTGCACCGTCGGTTTTTCGGTGTGGTAATCCCGAAGGTATTGCACTTGGTTCAACCAATTGCCGAGGCCAGCTGTGCCCCAGCGCTGGCTTTGGCGGGGGATTTCGTTTTCCAGTTCATCCGCTGCGGCGTCAATGATGGCGTGGGTTTTCGTGGGCGTCCAGTACTCGTTGAGCAGGTCGGCGAAGCGGTTGATGAAATAGCGCTTGAACTCGGCGTTTTCGAGCAACTGGCCCATCATGTCCGTCCAGCGGTTGTTGTAGGCGGGGTTGCCGAGGGCCTCATACAGCACATCGTAGTTGACATTGTTGTACACCCCTTGCGTGGAACCCATGTCCCAGAGCACGAAGCGCCATTTCCGGCGGAAAGCATCATCGTGGCCGCCCCTAAAAATGCGGGTATTGTTGAAATAAATGCTCGAAAACCAGTCCACGTTGGCCGTGTAAATTTCCGAAGCGAAGAAGTCCACCCAGTTTTCCAAATCCACCAGTGACTGCACGTGCGCAAAATTCGTGGCGGCGGCCATGTCGTTGTTCAGGATGAAATCGCTCATCGTGTAGAACGCCGTGTCGGAGCCTTCCTCCGGAAAATAGGGGTTGGCGTAGCCATAGGCCGTTTTCAACATGTCCACCCGTTCGGGGTCTATGCCGAAATTGTCCCTCGCAAAGTATTCGTTGAGCAGTTCCCGGCCCTCGTAATGGCCCCAGTATTGGCCATTGATGAACACCGCCATGCTTTGGCAGCCCGCTGCTGCGCAATGGGTGGGCAGCGTGATGCGGTTGGCCACGAGGTCACGGATACGGGTGGTGGAAGCATCGTCGTCCGTGTTGCGGATGCGGAAGCCCTTGTAGGATTCGATGCCCGGCTTGTCGTCGCCGAAAATGGGGTAGGTCACCTCGCCCTTCGCCCCGTATTCTTCCTCGAAAATGAACTGCAAGCCCTTCTGGTCGAAGGCGATGGAATAGTTCCCCACGGGCCGGATGCTGGCGTTTTCCGTAAATGCGAAGTTGTGGTCTTTATCGAAATACTCCAGCTTGCAGGCCGCCCTTAGCCCAGAACCATAATCGTCGTACACCGCCGGGCCGCCGCTGCCATCAAAGAACAAATCGCCCGGCCTCGCCGAAATGGCCAGCACGGGCAGTTCCGTCGGTTCGTTGATGAAATAAGTGGCTGTCGCAACGGGCGAAGGCAGCAGCCCCGCCTCGAACGACCTCGCCCGCAGCACCCTTGTCGTGTTGACGTTCAGCGGCTGGCTATAGTTAGCGGAAGTGGCCGTGGGCTGGCTCCCATTGGTCGTGTAGCGCACCGCCGTGCCGCTGATGCCGACCGTTTGGTTGCCTTGGTAAAAACCAGCGGGCAGGTTGAAGGTCGGTGCCGTGGCATAGCCGGGGAAGCAGTTGGTAGGGTTCGCCTGGGCGGGCGTCAGGCTGTCGGTGAGGCACCAAGCGCCGCTGTCCGAGGTGCGCATCATCGAGTGGCCCGGCTCCAGGGGGAGGACGGTCACGCTGTCCAGCACGTTGCCAGCGGCATCGAAAAGGCTGAGGCGCTCGCCGAAACTGAGCTTGAAATTGGTGTGCAAAGCCGAGCCGCCACCGCCGCCACCAAAGGCAAACCACGAGGGGTTCGGCCCGAAGTATTGCGCAGCGGATTGGATGCCGAAATGCAGCCAAGTGCGCCCCGTGAGGTCGCTGGAATTGCCGTCAATATTGAAGAGGGCGATGGCCAGCACGTTTTCGCCCGTGGCGAGCGCATTGGCCACAACGGCGCTGTCCAGTTGGAAGGTCTCCGGGTCGCCGCCGTTGTACATCAGCGCCTCGTGGTCGGTGGTGGGCGGATTGGCGGAGGAGGGCGCACCGGGTTGCATGTTCAGGCTGCGGGCAATCTCCACGCCGTTCAGGTAGGCCACGAAGGCATCGTCGTAGTCCATGCTGAGGATGGCATCGGCCAACTGGTCGGGTGCCGTCACCGTGAATTTTTGCCGATAGAAAAACGCCAAGGAACCTGCTGCCACGGGCGTGTTGTCGTCGCCGTCGCCATAGCCGAATCCGCCCATGCCCGTTTGCCAGTTGGCGTTGCTCGACCCAATTTGGTTCCAATCGGCGGGCAGGCTGCCCTCGTCCGTCCAGTACTGCCAGTTGTCGGCATCGTTGAGCGCCGTTTCCCAGTGGTGGATGACGGGAAGGTTCGGGTCAGCTCCGCCCCTGTTCTTGCCGGAGGCAAAGACCAGCAGCCGTTCGCCGGGGCCAAGCGTGGTGGCGGGCAGCGCCCATTTCGGGGAGCCACTGTCGGAGAGTTGAAGCCCCTCCAAGCTGGCCGCCGCAGTTCCTGCATTGAACAGTTCCAGCCAGTCGGGATAGTCGCCCTCGTCGTCGGCAAAGGCGCTGGGGTTGGTGGGGGCGATTTCGGAGAGGAGGAGTTGGGCTTGCAGGGCGGTGGCCGTGCAGAGGAGAAGGGTGAGTAGTAGGAGTTGGGTTTTGATTCTCATTGGACAAAGATAGGCATGGGAAGCGGGAAGCGAAATTCACCTAAGGAATAGATAATAAAACGATATTTGAGGCTCAACAAACCTATTTTTACCATGCCACTCAGCCCGGAAGAATACGACGAATTCTTGCGCTTCACCGAACAGATGGAGCGTGAAACCGAGGAATTGAATGCTAAATTCAGGAAGTTCGCAAGGGGTTGCGAAGAGGGGCTTCGTGAAATCATTTTTAGTTATTATCCTGAATTGGAACCCTACAAAGCAGCGCTCCTTGAGCAGATAAACCAAGAAATGGACTTTCACATGCAAATGATATTGGAAGGTTGCAATGATGCCTTTTCAGGCTTAGAAGTGGAAGAAAAGTATATCCTCGTGTTTCGGCAAACGAAGACCGACTTTGAAGCTGAAATGGCGGAGGCACGGGCTGAGATGCATCTTTACGGCAAACAAGCCGCAGCATTCGTGGAAGATATTCGATGCATGACCAACAACGAAATCTCCAAGGAAAACTTCACTTACCTATGCCAACAAAAGGTAAAAGAAATGGCCTATAAAGCCTTCCCTGAAATTGTTAACTTTTCCGCCAATGCCTTGCGGATTATAGAGTACGATATTAACCTGCATTTTAGCCAGTTTTGCGTAGGCTTTTGGTTCATTACGCAAGGCTATCGCTACAACCGGTTTGGGGACGGGGGGACGCTGCGGGAGGAGGGTATGGAGGAGGAATGAAAAATGATTTAGTTAGGGCGGCGACTTGAAGCCGCCGCCCTAACTGGGCTAAAACCCCCACCTCCCCCGCCTGACTTCATTCATATACCGCTGAATGACCTTCCTCGGCCATTCCTTATACCCGACCAATCTTAAAACAGTTTTACGCTTTGGGACGCCGTCGTAAGTTATTTCCAAATAGAGTGGGCAAAAACGACCATTAATTGGATGCTGCAAAGCTGCATTTCCTGAAAGCATAATCTGTTCTGTGACATATGCTTTTATGTGTTTCAAACCACTTTTTTCTTGATAATCATAACGAACAAGAAAGGCATCCAAACCATTCAGTTTCATGCTGGCTGTTTTGGGTTCTTCATAGTTGGTGATCAACCCATCACTGCTCCTCTCAAACGTGGCGACCTTTTCCAAGGCGTTATCCTTACGGCGATAATTGAACGATTTCTTCGCTTTTAGGTCAAAAAAACGAAGTAGGTAAGGGTCGGTATTTGAAAAGAAAATCTGGTGTTTTGGGCCAAACAATAACGTGAAGCTATCCCTTTCTTGCTCATAAAAATCCCTCATATTGTGCTCGTCAATAGCCTTTGTCACATATTCCCCATTTTCCATGACGACGATGGTATCTCCCCAGTTTTCAGCCCTTGGATATGGCCATTCGTTATTTGCACTGTCAACTGCTACAAATACCAATCGGCCATAGCGGATTTGGCTCCGCAATGTAAATGCGACACAGACAAAGATTATGATGAAGGTATAACGTGTCATCTTATTGGATAGGTTATTGAACATCAATCAGAATGGGCTAAAGTCAATGGTGCGCTTAAAACATTTTATGTTCTAGAACGAATCATCTGAAAACACGACGTATAAAAATATTGTAACAATTAACACCACATTCAACCCATTCGAAACCGCCCCTATCAACTTAACCTTACTTGCAGGTTCCTTTCGAAAAAAGCTGACTAAAGTGGAAATAATACCCAATAGACAAGCAGTCCTCAGATAGATAACAGATGAAAATATAGCCGTCATTGGCTGCATACCTTTTGCAAATCCACTTACCGCCCAAACGACGAATGCTACAAGCAGGAATGTAGCAATGCCAAACAGAAGCGAGAGGTAAGAGAAGTATTTCCCTTTAGGTTTGGAAACAATAGGCTCATTATCTAAAACATCATGCATTTTTAATGATTTAATTTTCTTTAAATCGAAGTCCTACCTCGGATACACCCACTCCCCCCGATACTCCCTCCTCAACATCCCATTCGCCTCCTCATCCCCGACGACCATATCGTTCTTTTCATCCCAAACAAGGCTGCGGCCCAGCTTGGCCGAGAGCATCCCCAGCAGCGACATATTGGTAGCCTGTCGGCCATGCTCGATGTCGGCGAGGGGGAGCTTGCCGCTTTTGATAGAGGCCAGGAAGTCGGCCCAGACCAGCTTGATGTTCTGCGAATCCGGCTCGTCGAGCTTGGCGGCTTGGGTGATGATGTCCTTGCTGCTATCGGCGGGATAGAACGTCCAGCCCTGCTGCCAGCCCATGTGGAAAGTGCCCTCCGTGCCGAGGAATTTCACACCGACGTTCTCGCCCGGTTGGTCGGGACGGTGGTTGCTGAGGCTGTGCTCCCAAGTGGCGGTGAAGCCCTCGAACTCAAAGACGGCCAATTGGCTTTGCGGCATGTCCCGTGCGCCTGCCACGTTCGGGTAGCGGGCGGTGCTGAAGATGCGGCGGGGTGCCCGCTCCTCCGTCCACCAAAGGATTTGGTCGAACCAGTGGGGTGCCCAGTCGCCGATGAGGCCGTTGGCGAAGGCCCCGTACTGCCGCCAACCACGGGGGTGGATGTTCTTGCTGTAATGGATTTTTTCCGAAGGACCACAGTAGAAATCCCAGTCGAGGTCGGCGGGCACAGGCTCCACGGGGTCGGGCTGCACGTTGGCGCCCCAGCCGTAGTTGACGAAGGCCCGCACCTCGGTTATCTTTCCCACCCTGCCGGAGCGCAGGAAGTCCATGCCGCTGACGTTGTGCGGCGAGTAGCGGCGGTGGAAGTCCACGATGCAGATGCGCTGCGTGTCCCGTGCCACCCGCTGGATGGCCGTGCCTTCCTTCACCGTATGGCCAATGGGTTTTTCGAGGAACAAATGCGCCCCGCCCTGCATCGCTTCGATGGCGACGAGCGCATGCCAATGGTCGGGCGTGGCGTTGATGACAATGTCGGGACGGGTGGCCTTGATGCATTCCCGGTAGTCGGTGAAATGCTTGGGGCGGTCGGTGCAAAGGCGCTGCACCTCGGCGTCGCATTTTTTGATTTGTTCCCTGTCCACGTCGCAGAGCGCCACCACCTGCACCTCGCCGGAGCGGATGGCCTCCCGCAGGATGTTCGTGCCCCACCAGCCGGAGCCGATGAGGGCCACGGTGTATTTCGAAACTCGTTTTCTGACGATAAAAGGATGCGCCGTGAGGGCCAAGCCCGCCAGCGATGTGTTTTTGATGAAATGGCGACGGTTCATATTATTTCGGTCAACGGTTGACGGCTCGTAAGACATTGAATATCATCAAATTGCTTAGCGCCGAACCTATATTTTTATTTCTCTGAAATTAAGGCGGGAAGCTACGGAAAGAATTGAAATTGGGGTAGCTGGGCTGGGATACGCTTCTAAATATAACTTGACCACGAAGTGGTCGAACACGAATAGCCCCGCATAAAATGCGGGGTCTGCGGTGCAAAAGCAGAGATAACCCCGAAGGGGTTGAATGTTATTACGCATTCACATTCAACCCCTTCGGGGTTTTGGCATCCCTCACGTCCATTCCCCCGATTGCATCGGGGGCTATTCACGTTTGACCACTTCGTGGTCGTTATTCCATCGAAATATATGGCAACAGGGATTTACCCTTCAATCATTAATGCCCCACCACAATCTTCTCTATTTGTTTTACATCGCCGCAGCGCACTTCGAGCAGGTAAATGCCGATGGGAAGCTGCCCCGTGGCGATGACCTCCGAATGCTGCCCGCCCACTGTTTCAATGTCTTTTACATAAACTGGCCGACCCGAAAAATCGAGTAGGCGAATAACGGCGGGCTGCAAGGGCGTTTCGGAAACGAGGCTGACCGTTAGGCCATCATGCACGGGGTTGGGCTGGGCGGACACCCGTAGGGGCGTGCGCACGGTCACTTCCCGGATGCCGGAGTATTCAAATTGGCCGTTGAGGTCGAGGCGGCGGAGGCGGTAGTAATTGGAGCCGATGAGGGGCTTGGCGTCCACGAAGTGGAAGCTGTCGGCGTGACCGCTGGGGGTAGCAGGCTTTACCGTGCCGATTTTATCGAAACGAACTCCATCGGCGCTGCGCTCAATGTGCCATTCGGCCACATCACTCCAGGAATCCACGGCCCACTCGACCAGG
>WBZM01001099.1_pt1 | contig 29578 bp, 30 predicted proteins | sample 5204271 | NCBI WGS metagenome assembly WBZM01 (sample SAMN12344346, study PRJNA552823) | activated sludge metagenome | biome: Activated sludge suspended growth; feature: Nitrification reactor; material: Wastewater; isolation source: activated sludge from nitrification reactor of wastewater... | reverse complement strand
GTCCCTTCGTCGGCGCGTTGATCGGCGCCGTCGCGATCGCGGCGATGTTCGGCTTCGGCTGGCGCGCGTTCAGCGCGCATGGCGTATTGATCGATCCGATCTATCCATCGGTGACGGTCGCTATCGCCTACCTTGCCGGGCTGATCGAGCTTTTCCGCTACGAGCGCACGCAGAAGGCGCAGGTGAAGAACGCTTTCGGGCGGTTCGTCTCGCCCGCAGTCGTCGAGCGGCTTGCGCTGTCGCCGGAGCGCCTGACTCTCGGCGGCGAGGCGCGCGCGCTCACACTGATGTTCTGCGACATGCGCGATTACACCGGTCTCGTCGAAGGCCTGAATGCGGCCGAGACTATCGCCTTCATGAACGATTATCTGACGCCGTTGACGGACACGATTCTGGCGCGCGGCGGCACGCTCGACAAATACATGGGCGACGCGATCATGGCCTTCTGGAATGCGCCGCTGGACGACGCCGCCCATGCGCGCAACGCGTGTCAGACGGCGCTGGAGATGCGCTCGGCGCTCGCCGCGTTCAATGCTTCGCGCGCGTCTCTCGACGAGACGAGGCAACGCGAACACAAGGACGCGCGTTTTGGCATTGGCCTCAACACCGGCGAATGCTCGGTCGGCAACATCGGCTCGGTCAAGCGCTTCGACTATTCGGCGATCGGCGATCCCGTGAATGTCGCGGCGCGTCTGGAAGGCCTCACCAAGTTCTATGGCGTCGACATTCTGGCCAGCGAGGAAACGCAGGGGCAGGCCGCCGACCTCGCCTGGCTCGAAGTGGACTGCGTGCGCGTGAAGGGGCGCGAGACGCCGACGCGGCTGTTTGCGCTGATGGGCGACGAAACGCTTGCGAAGGACGCCGATTTCGCGGCCCTGCGCAAGCGGCACGCCATGATCCTCGAACATTATCGCGCGCGCCGCTTCTCAGAGGCTGCGGCCGAAGCCGATCGGCTTGCGGCAGAGCGCGACGAACTCGCCCCGCTTTACGCCGCATCCGCAAGGCTGGCGCGCGAAGCGGCGGCCATGCCCGAAGGCGCCTGGAACGCCGTGCGCACCCTCGACAGCAAGTGACGTCGGCTATTTCCGGTCGGCGCGGAAGATCACCGGAACGGTGAAGGCGAGCGCCTCGTTGCTCATGAAGTCGGGCGGGGCGGGCACCGGATCGGCGCGCCGCATCATGTCGAGGGCGGCTGCGTCGAAGGACGATGAACCGGACGATCGCACGAGCGTTGCCGTCCTGACGCGGCCGGCAGGGTCGAGCGCGAAGCGAATTTCCACCTGCGCCTCGCGGCGCGCGCCATCTGCGGGATAGCGCTTGTGCCTGTCGAGGTGCGCCACGAGGCGGCGCTGCCAGCTCGCGCGCTCCTTCTGCGCGTTGCGGCCGGGCCCGATTACGGGCGCGCGCGCGACCGGGCCTGGCGGCGCGGCGTCCTGACGCGGCGCGGCCGTGTCTTCCGCCGCGACGGAGGCGGTGGAGGCGCGCGCGGGAGCCGGCTTGTTCTCCTCCGGCTTTTCCTCCCGCTGTTTCTGCTGGTCGCGCGCTGCGGCCAGGTCCGGGTTTTCCGCGTCGATGGTCTCCGGCTTCGGTTGAAGCGCAGCCTCGGCTTGCGGTCTGGCTTCGGCGCTGTCGGGCGCGGCGGCGGAGGCCGTCGATTCGGGTCCTGGCGGCGCATCGGCGTCTTCCGCCTTCGGCGCGGCCATTTCGACCGAGACCTCGATCGCCGGCGCGCCGATTTCGTCGTCGCTCTCCTCCGGCGTCATCGCCCAGAGCGAGCCGAGCGCGATGCCCGCGTGGAGCGCGAGCGCGACGCCGGCGGCGGCGAGCCACGTCGGACTGCGCCCGACACGCTGCGGAAGCGGGCGCGCTTCGGCGGCGACGGCAAGGGCTGGCTTGCATGCGGTTTCGGCGTCGACGCGCACGACGGGCTGGCGGCCGAGCGCAGCGCCCTCGAGCGGGAGAGTGAGATGGATCATGGTCGTATCGCGGATTGGCGGCGCGAGATCGCTCGCGCGCGCGCCGCCCTACGAGCGGCGCAGGCTCAGACTGTCAGGAGCGCCGAGCCGGGAGGTCCGCGGGAAACCGGCGCTGGCCGCGTCGCCGCGCGGAACTGGCCATGCGGGTCGATCCACGCCACGCGCCGAACAAGCACGAGAGCGGAAAGCCAGCTCTGGTGCGGCGGGATAAGCCCGGGCGCGCTCGCAAGGGCGCAGGCGTCGCAGTTTTGGGGCGCGACGCTGGCAGGCCCCTGCGCGTCGTCATGCGCGCAGAGCGTCGGCAGCGTGCCATCCGGCAGGGCATAGGCGGCGAGCTCCGTCGCCGCCGCGGGCGCGACCGGCCGATGGGCGACGCCCAGCGTCGCCATCGCCAGCGCGTAGAACGCGGCGATCCACAGGCTGGCTCGGGAATGGCGCAGGCCTCGCAACATGGCCGAACAGAAACAAGCGGCCACAAGTCTGTCAATGCGATTTGATAAGTGCGCCTAGCGCGACGCGGGGACGCGCGCGGCCGAGCCGACGACGCCGGACGCGGAGGCGCCGAGGTCCTCGAACTGGTCCGAGAGCCCTTCGCGGGTGCGCCCGTCGACAAGCGCAATGGGAGCGGAGACTGCGACGCCGGCCGCCCTGCCGACGACGTTGGCCGTCCCGATGGCCACGGTGCTGAGCCGTTCGCCGATGCCAGCCTGCGAATCGCTCAATGTCTGCCCCGAGGCGAGCCGCGCTCCGATCATCTTCACGACCTCGGGGCTCTCCGCGAATTTGGCGTGGCCGGTCGCGTCGTCCGTCTTGACGTCGGTGAGGTCGACAACACGAAGGTCGGCTTTCTGAAGTTGCGTGCGGTAGGGCTCCTTGTTGGGGTCTATGGCGCCGACGCGGTCGGTCGACCCCCACAGGACTCGCGAAACGGCGAGCGCCTCGTCGTCGCGCGAGACGAACAAGGTGAAGTCCGGCCGGGTGCGCCCTTCCCCGATCAGCCGGATCTGGCGGCGGAAGACGTCGACGTCGACATCGGGCGCAGCCAGCATGACATTCTTGATCTTGCGGGAGATTCCTCGATCACGGATCGACATCTGGCGCAGTGCTTCGATCGTCACCCAATTGCCCATGGAATGGGCAAGAATCGTGATTTCGCCGATCTTGGGATCTTTGGACAGGGCTTGCAGCGCGCTTTCCAGCCCGTCGCGCGAATAATTCGCGCTCTCCCGGTCATAGGCGTAAGACAGCAGCTTGCCGCGCGAAGGCCAGGTGAAGAGCACCGGCGTCACTTGCGCGCCGGAGTCGTGGACGATCTGCGCGAAGCGGTAGACCGCCTCCTCGAAGCGCGTGTTGTAGCCGTGCACGAAAATGAGAATGCCGTTTTTCGGCGTGCTGGCGGCGCGCCGGTGCAGGCGGCGCAGCCCCTCGTCGAGTTCGATCCGGTCGGCCCGCAGGGTCGCGAATTCGCGGTTTGGATCCGGGCGCGCGGAGGAAGGCCATTGCACCTCGCCGACCGGCCGCGTTCCGTCGGGCGGGATCGAAACGGCTATGTCGGCGAAGGCGAGGCCGACGCCGCGCTCGCCGCTGAACATTTCGCCTGCCGCGCCGGCCTCGCGGGTCGTGGCGACCAGAAGATCGACGCTTGATGCGCCCGCCACCGCCTGCGTCGGCACCAGCGTACCCTGCGGACGGCCGCCGCAGCCGGCAAGCAAGCCGGCCAGGACCATCGCGGCCAGAGCCGCTGTCTGCGCCCTCAAACGCATTTCATCCGTCCGCCACGTGCGAATTCGATCCCGAGCAATAGTCCAGACGACGGTCGGAGGGCAAGTTTGCCGGCCGATACGGGAAAGCAGACGCGCGCGCTCAGCGCGCGCGCCGCGCGTTAAGCGGAACCATGACGCACATGTTCGTCGCAAGCCGCCCGCGGCGGTCGAACGCGCCGCCGAACGTGTAGGAGCGTCCGGGAACGAGCGGATACCCGCACATGACCGACGCGGAGGCGGTCACGACCACGACGCTCCTTCGCGGCCGGCCTTTCCTCCACGCCAGGGCGTCCACTCTGGCGACGAGGCTTCGCTCGTCGGCGATATCGCGCGCTTCGAGGACCCGGCCCTCGAAGACCACGGACGTCTGCGCGACCGCCTCCTCGAACGACATGTGAACGCAGGAACAGGCGAGCGCCGATCCGGCGGGGGCGGCGACCAGCAACGCGGCGACTCGAGCAAGGAGATTGCGCATGTTTCGCCTTTCGCAGACTTCAATCGATCGACATGGCCAGGCGGACGAGCAAGAAGACGGCCGTAGCCGCAAGCATAAGGAAGAAGCCGACGACGCTGGCGACGATCCAAGGCCATTTCCGGCGGCCTGTATGGTCAGAAGTCATCGGGCGCGCAGCGACTGGCGCAGCGCTTCGGCGGCCTGCGCATCCGGCGCGCCATAGAAACGCGGCTCGGCGCCATAGTCCGCCATCGCGCCCCACGCCTTTTCGCCGTCGGGCGAAAAGGTCACGGCGAACGAAGTGAAGCAGTCGTGCGGCTTGCAGGTTGTGAAGACCTTGAAGGATTCGCCGGCGACATCGACCCCTGTCGCCGGGGATTCGGCCCCATGCAGATCGAGATAGCGCTTCAGCCATTGAGGGGCCTGATCGCTTGCGACCATGCGATTCCAGGCTTTCAGGTGCGTGGGGTGCATCTCGAGAAATCTCGCGAGATAGGCCTGCTCGTCGAGCGCCGCCGCTGGCGAGGACCTTACGGCGAGCATCACGCATATTGTTGCGAGAGCCAATTTGCGCATGTGCGGCCTCCCTTGAATCGGCGAGCGTCGGGCGCGTCGCAGGTTGCGCATTGTTCGCCCCCGTCAAGCCGCGCGCCGCAGGAATGCGGCGCTTCTTCCTGCGTCCGGCATGGCTCACTCCTCGAAAATCGCGGCCGGCGCCCCGTATTTCTCTGGCCAGTCGGCCCAGGCGACGTCGGACGGACAGAGCGCGTAGTCGACGAGTTCCCAGCCGCCGGCCTTACCTCTCAGGAGCGCGCCGACCAGATGGCTCGTATCGCCTTGGCAGGGCGTTCCCGACCAGCGGATCTGGCCGCCGCCGGGCAGTTGTGGCGTTGCAAGAACGAAGGACCAGGCGCCGCAAACGCGCGCGCGCTCCACCTTGAATTCGACCTTTGTGCGCAGGTCCGCAGCGACCGGCTCTCTCACCACGTCGAGAATCGCTGCGCGCGTTTCGCCTGTCGCGTTCACGCAGCCTTGCGCATGAGCGCGGGGCAGTGGCGCCGCCCATGCGAACACGCTCGCCAGAGCGATGCACAACGCAGCCCTGTTCCGGTTTCCGAATGTCCATTTGAAAGTCGGCATGTCCAGCTCCCGTGAACAAGGTCGCCGCGCGCCTTGTTTCTTACGACGTTTGCGCAGACCGCAGAATGATTGGGATCAAGTGCCGACGATCGGTGTCGTGATCCGGGAGCAGGCCCGAAACTCCGCTGTCGCCGAAGTCGCAGTCGAAATTGGGCAGGCGGAATCCGCGAGAATGGAGGAAGCGATGGCGTTATGCCGGCGCCGGCGCGACCGCAGGGGCGGCGCTCGCGATGCTGTCGACTTTTCGCGGCATGTGCGGTTCGCCGCGCGTTCACGGCGCGTCCGCCGTACCGCGGCGAATTATTTGCGGGCGATGCCTTCTCGCCTGGCGAGATCCTCCACGGCGTTGGCGAAAGGTTCGGCCGGATGCGCCATGCAATACGTCCGAAGCGCCTGATCGAAATCGGCGCCGGACATCTTCTTGGATTCCTTCGCGCCGTCGCCGTAGCGCAGACCCGTGACGAAACCGAGCGCCCACTCGTGATAGGCGTTGTTGGCGCTGTTGTATTCGACGCCCGCCATTTCGCGGATCTTGAATTTGCCCGGCGCGACGATCTGCGCGGCCGAAACAAAGTCGCCGCAGGAGCGCGCGCCGACGCCGTACGGAACGGCCGCCCGGGCGCCGGCGCAATGCAGCGCCAGGCAACCCGCGAACAATAACGCCAACTTCATAGCCAGTCCCTTCGCGCGATCGATTTGGCAGGCGTCAGCCGCTCAGATTGCCGCTGACGCCGTCGCACCGTCCGTCGGTTTCCTTCATGTAGATGGGATCGCACGGACTGCGGTCGGCCGGGCAGAGCTTTGGACAGGAGGGCGGCGCGGATTGCTGCTGTCCCGGCTGGTAATTGAGCACGCGTTGCGCATCAGGCGGCGGCGGCAGCGTGTTGAACTGGCCGGGAAGCTGCGCGAAGGCGAATGTCGAGACGAGCGCTGTTGCGCCGGCGGCGAGACGTATCAATGACCTGGACATGCGCATCGCTCCAGAGATACCGAGTTCGTGTAGCGGGAAGATCAGAACCTGCGATTGAAGATCGTGAAGCTCTGTCCGTTCTCCGGGGCGATGTCGCCGGGATCAGGCGTGTTGTTTCCCAGTTGCTGCATGTAGAGCGGCGTGCCGCTGGCCATCGAACCGGGATCCGGCACGGGGAGCGGCCCGGTCACGACGCCTTGCGACATCCTGCGCGACCAGCCGGCCTGCTGCGCGCTCGATTCCGTCATCGGCAACACGCCGAGCAGAATGGCCAGCATCGTTGCGGGGCCGAGGATTCGCGATGCATGGCGACGGTTGATTGTCTTGCTCGTCATTCGCGTATCTCCCCGCTCCTTGACTCACATTGTGCATGCTATTCAATCTTCGCAAGAGGTTTCTCGCAGTGTCTCGTCGAACGACTTGCACAACGAGGTTCAGTTCTGACGGAGAAAAGGCGATGATTATGGATTCTGTCGGTCGACTCTGTCGCTATCTGACAATTTCGTGGTCAAAACTGTCTATCGGGATCCTTTGCGCCACATCCGCGATTGCGATGAGCTTCCCGTCGCAGGCGCAAACATCTCCCGCGCGTCCTGACGAACAGGAAGCGCGCGAGATCGGCGTGCGCGCCTATCTCTATTTCTATCCACTCGTGACGATGGACGTCACACGACGGCAGATGACCAATGCCGAACGGCCCGAAGGCCTCGCGGCGCCCGCCAATTTCTTCGCGAATGTCCCGGCTTATCCAACGGCGGACATGAAAGTCGTCGTGCGGCCCAATTTCGACACGCTGTATTCTTCAGCCTGGCTCGACTTGCGAAAAGAGCCAATGATCGTCTCGGCCCCTGATACGGGCGGCCGTTACTACATGCTCCCGATGCTCGACATGTGGACGGACGTTTTCGCCTCGCCGGGTTCGCGTACAACGGGGACGCAGGCGCAGAGCTGGGCGCTGGTCGCGCCGGATTGGGAAGGAAAGCTCCCGGACGGCGTTGAGCGCATCGAGGCGCCGACCCCTTACGTCTGGATCATCGGACGAACCAAGACCGACGGCCCGGCGGATTACGAGGCGGTCCGAAAAATCCAGGCCGGCTACAAGATCACGCCTCTTTCTCGCTGGGGCAAAGAGCCGGAGCCGGTTCTCGGCACGATCGACCCCACCGTTGGCATGAAGACGACGCCGAAGGACAAGGTCGATTCGATGTCCATTGGCGACTTCCTCAAATATGCGGCGGAAGTCCTGAAGACGCAGCCGCCGCATCTGACCGATCAGCCGATCGTGGCGCTGATGAAGCGTATCGGCATCGAGCCCGGCAAGCCGTTTGACATCGAGAAGCTCGACCCTGCCGTCAAGAAGGGCCTGTCCACTGCGCAGCAGGACGCGCAGAAACTGATGCAGGCAAAGTTCAGCTCGCTCGGCCGCATCGTCAATAACTGGACGCTCAACACCGACACGATGGGGGTCTACGGCAACTACTATCTCAAGCGCGCCATCGTTGCGCAGCGCGGTCTCGGCGCGAACTTGCCGGACGACGCGATCTACCCGATCAATCTCGGCGATTCGAAGGGCGATCCGTTGCATGGCGCCAATCGCTACAAGATCCATTTCGAGAAGGGCGCGACGCCGCCGGCTGGCGCCTTCTGGTCGGTGACGCTCTACGACGCACAGGGATATCAGGTCGCAAATCCACTCAACCGGTTCGCCGTGAGCAGTTGGATGCCGCTGAAATACAATGCCGACGGCTCGCTCGATCTCTATTTCCAGGCCGATAGCCCGGGCGCGGAAAAGGAAGCGAACTGGCTGCCGGCGCCGAAGGGACCGTTCAATCTCACAATGCGGATATACGCGCCGAAGCCGGAGGTTCTGCTGGGGCAGTGGGCGCCCGCGCCTGTCGTGAAATCGGAGTGAGGACCGGCGCGCGGACTGGCGCTCGTCGCCGCGCGAGCTTGCAACATGCGGACCCAGGAGGGGCAATGCGCATACTTTTCGCGATGACGGCGGCGATATTGCCGACGTCTGTCTTTGCCGCCGAAGTCATGTCGATCGGCAGCGGCCAGTATGAAATCGTGCAGGAAATCGGGTTTTCCTACAGCCAGGAGGCCCGACAGGGAGACGCGGCGCGCTTCTGCAAGAAGCGCAGCCGACAGCTACAGGTGATCGCGGACGAGAATTCGTTGCGCTTCGCATGCGTCCGGAGAGGGTGACGCGACCGCAGGCGCACGGCCATTTGAATCCCGCGCCGCCCAATAGCGCCGGTCCAGGCGATCGGCGCGAAGGGTTCCAGTTCTTGTAACCGCGCACGAGCGCAGGGGGCGAGATGAGCAAGAAAAAGAAACATGCGAAAAGCGAAAGCGCAAAGAGTTTGGCTTCCGCTTCGCCGCCGGGAGAGCCGGTTCAGAAATCCGTCTACAAGCAGGAGTTGCGGCGCCTACACGAAGAGACCGTCAAGCTGCAGGAATGGGTGCGCCAAAAGAAGAAGAAGATCTGCATCGTCTTCGAGGGGCGCGATGGCGCCGGCAAGGGCGGGACGATCCGCGCGCTGACAGAGCGCGTCAGCCCGCGCGTGTTCCGCGTCGTCGCCTTGCCCGCTCCGACCGAGCGCGAGAAGTCGCAGATGTACGTGCAGCGCTACCTGCCACATCTGCCTGCCGCGTCCGAGGTCGTGATCTTCGACCGTAGCTGGTACAATCGGGCCGGCGTCGAGCGCGTTATGGGTTTCTGCACGGAAAAGCAGGTCGACGCCTTTCTCTCGACCACGCCAGGCGTCGAGCGCGCCATGATCGATTCCGGCATAATCCTTCTCAAGTACTGGCTTGAAGTCAGCCAGGATGAACAGACGCGGCGACTTGAATCGCGTATCGAGGACGGCCGCAAGATCTGGAAGCTCACCGACATGGACCTCAAGTCCTACGAGCGGTGGTACGATTATTCACGCGCGCGCGATGCGATGTTCATGGCCACCGACACGCCCTGGGCGCCCTGGTTCGTGATCAACTCGGACGACAAGAAGCGCGCGCGGCTCAACGTCATCCGTCACATCCTCGACAGCATTCCTTACGAGGATACGCCACGCGAAAAGCCGAAGCTGCCCAAGCGAGACAAGGACCCCGATTACGAGGAGCCCAACTATCCCTTCAAGATGGTTCCTTTGAAATATTGACCGTACGCGGTTGAGCGATACCGCCAGTGCGGCGTATCGAATGCGATATGTAGATTTCGGGGAGTAGCAACATGTCACAGGAAAAGAAAATCGCCGCCAATCCGGAGCCCGAACACGATCTTCTGATGTCGGTCGCGGAGCTGAAGGCTTACGTCGATGAAGTCGAGATGGCCAAGGCGAAGGAGTCGCTCTCGGCCTACAACAAGGCTCATCAAGCGCAGCAGGAACTCCTGAAGCGCCTCACCTCGGACGAGCCGATTCCCGAAGACACGATCCGGGCCTTCCTGATGCGTCTGAAGACGGTCGCAACGACCGGCGTCAACGAAATACTCATCGGACGTTTCCCGTGCGAATTGTGCACGGACCATGGTCGAGCGATCAACCAGGCCGAGGAGAGCTGGCCCGACACGCTGCGAGGGCGCCCGCTCAAAGCCTATGAATTCTGGCGGGAGAAGCTGCAGCCGCTTGGCTACAAGCTGAAGGTGATGATCGTCGACTGGCCCAACGGCCTTCCGGGCGACGTCGGCATGTATCTCACCTGGAAGTGAGCGGTTAGCGGCAAGTCCGCCGTCGGCGACCGCGATGCGGCGGTCGCCGGATGTCTTGCGCATTTCGCAGAGTGCACAAGAGTTTTTCCGGGGAAGATGGTGCCGGGTGAGGGGATCGAACCCCCGACCTTCGGTTTACAAAACCGCTGCACTACCGCTGTGCTAACCCGGCCCGTTCACGCCCGTTGATCGGCCATCTGGCGGTCAAAATCAAGGCGGCGCCTTGCGCGGCGCCGTTTGTCAGCGTGGCTTGTCGTCGGCGACGTAGATGTCACGGTCCTTGGTTTCAGGAATGAAGACCATGCCGATGAGCGCGGTCATGATCGCGACGACGATCGGATACCACAAGCCGTAATAAATATCGCCGGTCTGGGCGACCATGGCGAAGGAGATCGCCGGCAGAAGCCCGCCAAACCAGCCGTTGCCGATGTGGTAGGGCAGGGAGACCGAGGTGTAGCGGATGCGCGTGGGAAAGAGTTCGACCAGCGCCGCGGCGAGCGGCCCGTAGACCATGGTGACGAAGAGAACGAGAATGAAGAGCAGGCCGACGAGGCCGGCGGTCTGCGCGCGGAAAATGTCGAAGAGGCTGCTCATGCGCACAATGCCGGCGTCGTCCGCCCGGGGGTAGCCAGCCGTGTGCAGGGCCTTCTGGATGGCCGCGCCTGTCTCTGCGGGGCGGGCGGAATCGAAGGGCAGGTCGGCGCCGTTGACGCGCACGACCGTCGTCTTCGCGCCGGACGACGGTTCGATGACGTAGCGCACCGAGGATTGCGCCAACGTCTGGCGCGCCAGATCGCAGGACGTCGTGAAGACGCGGGTGCCGAGCGGATTGAACAGCGATCCGCATTGCGCGGGATCGGCGACGACGGAGACCTTGATCGTGTCGATCGCCTTGTCAAGCGCCGGGTTGGCGAGGCGGGACATCTCCTTGAACACCGGAATATAGGCGAGCGCGGCGATCAGGCAGCCGACGAGAATGATCGGCTTGCGGCCGATGCGGTCGGACAGCCAGCCGAAGAAGACGAAGAAGGCGGCGCCGAAGGCGAGCGCCCAGGCGAGCAGGACGCTGGAGGTGAAGCCGTCGACCTGCAGGATCGATTGCAGGAAGAACAGCGCGTAGAACTGGCCCGTGTACCAGACGACCGCCTGGCCGGCGATCAGGCCGAAGAGGGCGAGCAGCGCGATCTTGGCGTTGCTCCAGCGCCCGAAGGCCTCGGTCAGCGGCGCGCGCGAGCCGGCGCCGCGCGCCTGCATCCGCTGGAAGGCCGGAGATTCGGAGAGCTTGAGGCGGATCCAGAGCGACAGAGTGAGCAGCGCGAACGAGACGAAGAAGGGAAAGCGCCAGGCGTAGTCGGCAAAGTCCTGCTCGCCGACAAGCGATCGCGTGGCAAGAATGACGAGCAACGACAGAAGGAGGCCGAGCGTCGCCGTCGTCTGCAGCCAGGAGGTGTAGTAGCCGCGCCGGCCGTTGGGCGCGTGCTCGGCGATGTAGGTCGCCGCGCCGCCATATTCGCCGCCGAGCGCAAGCCCCTGCAACATGCGCAGCACGAGCAGCAGGATCGGCGCGGTGACGCCGATAACGCGCGACCCCGGCAGGAGGCCGACGATGAAGGTGGACAGCGCCATGATCATGATGGCGATGAGGAACGTGTATTTGCGCCCGACAAGATCGCCGATGCGGCCGAACACGGCGGCGCCGAGCGGGCGCACGACAAACCCCGCCGCGAAGGCGAGCAGCGCGAAGAACTCGCGCGTGTTGCGCGGAAACTGGTCGAAGAACTGGTCGGCGATGATGGTGGCGAGCGCGCCGTAGAGATAGAAGTCGTACCATTCGAAAATGGTGCCGAGCGAAGCCGCGAACACGACCCGCTTCTCGACGCGCGTCATGCCTCCCGTCCGCGCGGGCGCGCCCGATGCCGTCATCGCAGAACCTTCCATCCGATCCCACCCATAGCCGCCCGCCCCCGAGCGGCGTTGAACCATCGCGCCCCTTCCCGGGGCGTGTAAACTTATCTCAAGTCAAGCTGGCATACGATGGTCGCAGCTTATGACTTTCGACGAAACATAGCGGAAACGGAAAGGCCCCGCGATTGCTCGCGGGGCCCGACGGCATGAAATGTAGCCGCTGGTTCGCCGCTTAGCGGCGGACGTCGTCGGCGTAGATGTCGCGATCCTTGGTCTCCGGGATGAAGATCATGCCGATCACGAAGGTCATGATGGCGAACACGATCGGGTACCAGAGGCCGAAGTAGATGTCGCCGGTCTGCGCCACCATGGCGAAGGCGGTGGCCGGCAGCAGGCCGCCGAACCAGCCGTTGCCGATATGGTAGGGCAGCGACATCGAGGTGTAGCGGATGCGGGTCGGGAAGAGTTCGACCAGCGCCGCCGCCATCGGGCCGTAGACCATCGTGACGTAGATCACGAGGATGAACAGCAGGCCGATGATGCCGGCGGGCTGGGCGCGGAAGATGTCGAAGGGATTCGACATTTTCACGATGCCCGCATCGCCGGCCTTGGGATAGCCGGCGGTCTGCAGCGCGGCCGTCAGCGCCTTGGACGCGTCGGCGAACTTCGTCGCGTCGAAGGGCACGCCGGTCTCGTTGACCTTGACCGTCACGCCGGTCGCCGCCGCGTCGAACTGCGTGCCGTACTTGACCGAGGACTGCGCCAGGAAGGCGCGGGCGCGGTCGCAGGAGGTCGTGAAGACGCGCGTGCCGACCGGGTTGAACAGGTCGCCGCATTCCTTCGGGTTGGAGACGACCGTCACCTTGACGTTCTCGATCGCCTTTTCGAGCGACGGGTTCGCCAGGGTGGTGATCTGCTTGAAGATCGGGAAGAAGGTCAGCGCCGCGATCAGGCAGCCGGCCAGGATGATCGGCTTGCGGCCGATCCTGTCCGAGAGCCAGCCGAACACGACGAAGAAGATCGTGCCGAACAGCAGCGACCAGGCGATCAGCAGGTTGGAGGTGTAGCCGTCGACCTTCAGGATCGATTGCAGGAAGAACAGCGCGTAGAACTGGCCCGTGTACCAGACGACGCCCTGGCCGGCGACGAGGCCGAGCAGCGCGAGCAGCGCGATCTTGGCGTTGTCCCAGCGGCCGAAGGATTCGGTGAGCGGCGCCTTGGAATGCGTGCCTTCCTCCTTCATGCGCTGGAAGGCCGGCGATTCGTTGAGCTGCAGACGGATCCAGACGGAAATGCCCAGCAGCGCCACCGAAACGAGGAACGGAACGCGCCAGCCCCACTCGGCGAATTCCTTTTCGCCGATGATCGTGCGGGTGAACAGGATCACCAGCAGCGACATGAAAAGACCGAGCGTGGCGGTGGTCTGGATCCAGGAGGTGTAGAAGCCGCGACGGCCCTGCGGCGCGTGCTCGGCGACGTAGGTCGCGGCGCCGCCGTATTCGCCGCCGAGCGCGAGGCCCTGCAGCAGGCGCAGCGCGATCAGGATGATCGGCGCGGCAATGCCGATGGTGTTGGAGGAGGGCAGCAGGCCGACGATGAAGGTCGACAGGCCCATGATCATGATGGTGACGAGGAAGGTGTACTTGCGGCCGACCAGGTCGCCGACGCGGCCGAACACCAGCGCGCCGAAGGGCCGCACGAGGAAGCCCGCGGCGAACGCCAGCAGCGCGAAGATGTCGCGCGTGGCCTGCGGGAACTGGCTGAAGAACTGCACGCCGATGATGGCGGCGAGCGAGCCGTAGAGATAGAAGTCGTACCATTCGAAAACCGTGCCGAGAGACGAGGCGAAAATCACCTTCTTCTCTTCCGGCGTCATCGGGCGGACCTTGTCCGCCGCGGTCGATGCCATTGCCATCGGGGCATTCCCTCTGTTTCGTTATTCCGGGCCGACCATACGGCCCCATATTCGGCCGCACGCGAGGTGGCGGACGCGCCGGCATGTTAGCCGGTCACGTTATTCCGACTAGCCGTTCAGTCGTAAAACCTTCGTCTAATGCTCTTGGGCTTGGCCGCAAGGGCCGTCGGGCCGGCGCGGCCGCCGCGACCGGGCATCCGAGGGGGCGACGGGCTCCGGGAGACGCCGTCGCGCATCGCCGGGGACGATATTCCGTGTGGCGGGGAGCCGCCCGAGGTCACGTCTCCAGCATACGATTCCAAAGTTGTAATTGCGCGCGACTCCTTCAATTCCTTGGGAGTCGCGGCGGTCCTTAACATTCGGCAACCAAAGTTGCATGGAGCTGGCAGGAGGCTTCGTCTATCCCCGAGCCACCGCATTTGTGAATTGTGGGGAGGAGCCTCATGCAAAGTTGGGAACAGATAGAGCGCAATCCGAAATTCCAGCAGCTCGTCAGCAAGCGCAAGTCGCTCGGCTGGACGCTGTCGGCCCTGATGCTCATTGTCTACATGGGCTTCATCCTTCTCGTCGCCTACGCGCCGAAGTTCCTCGGCACGCCGCTGGGCACGGGCGTCATGACGATCGGCGTTCCGGTCGGTCTGTTCGTCATCGTCGCCGCGTTCATCCTGACCGGCATCTACGTTTCCAAGGCGAACGCTGAATTCGACCAGCTTACGCGCGAGATCGTCGAGGAGTCGAAGTGATGAAGCGCCAGCTCCTGTCTCTCTCGGCGGCGGTTTCGCTCGCCCTCGCGACGCCTGCGCTTGCCGACGCCGTCTCCGGCAACGTCGCCAAGCAGACCACTAACTGGTCGGCGATCGGCATGTTCGGCGCCTTCGTCGTTCTCACGCTCGGCATCACCTACTGGGCGGCGAGCCGCACCAAGTCGGCGGCGCAGTTCTACACCGCGGGCGGCGGCATCACCGGCTTCCAGAACGGCCTCGCCATCGCCGGCGACTATATGTCGGCGGCTTCGTTCCTCGGCATTTCCGGTCTCGTCTATCTCTCCGGCTATGACGGCCTCATCTATTCGGTGGGCTGGCTCGTCGGCTGGCCGATCGTGACCTTCCTGATCGCCGAACCCCTGCGCAATCTCGGCAAGTTCACCTTCGCCGACGTGGCGTCGTTCCGCTTCGACCAGACGCCGACGCGCGTCCTGGCCGCGTGCGGCACGCTGGTGACGGTCGCCTTCTACCTGATCGCCCAGATGGTCGGCGCCGGCAAGCTGATCCAGCTGCTGTTCGGCCTCGAATACTGGGTCGCGGTTGTGATCGTCGGCGCGCTGATGATCGTCTACGTGACGTTCGGCGGCATGGTCGCGACCACCTGGGTGCAGATCATCAAGGCCTGCCTCCTGCTCGGCGGCGCAACCTTCATGGCCTTCATGGTTCTTGTGAAGTTCGGCTTCAGCCCCGAGGCGTTGTTCGCCAAGGCGGTGGAAGTTCACCCGAAGAAGCTGGCGATCATGTCGCCGGGTTCGCTGATCTCGAACCCGATCTCGGCGATCTCGCTCGGGCTTGCGCTGATGTTCGGCACCGCCGGCCTGCCGCACATCCTGATGCGCTTCTTCACGGTCGCCGACGCCAAGGCCGCCCGCAAGTCGGTGTTCTACGCCACCGGTTTCATCGGCTACTTCTACATCCTGACCTTCATCATCGGCTTCGGCGCGATCGTTCTGGTCTCGACCAATCCGGAATTCCTCACGGATCCGGCGAAGGGCCTGGCGGCGATCAAGGGCGGTTCGAACATGGCGGCGATCCATCTCGCCAACGCCGTGGGCGGCAACATCTTCCTCGGCTTCATCGCCGCGGTCGCGTTCGCCACCATTCTGGCGGTCGTGTCGGGCCTCACGCTCGCCGGCGCGTCGGCTGTCTCTCACGACCTCTATGCGACGGTCTTTAAGGGTGGCAAGGCGAACGAGCAGGACGAAATCCGCGTGTCGAAGATCACGACCGTGGTGCTCGGCATTCTCGCCATGGGCCTCGGCATCCTGTTCGAGAACGTCAACGTCGCCTTCATGGTCGGCCTTGCCTTCGCGATCGCCGCGTCGTGCAACTTCCCGGTCCTGCTGATGTCGATGTTCTTCAAGGGCATGACCACGAAGGGCGCCGTGATCGGCGGCTTCCTTGGCCTGATCGCTGCGCTTGTCGGCGTCGTGCTGTCGCCTGGCGTGTGGGAAGCCGTGCTCGGCCATCCCAAGGGCTCGGCGCCGGTGCCGTACGACAATCCGGCGCTGTTCTCGATCACCATCGCCTTCGTCGGCATCTGGCTGTTCTCGAAGCTCGACTCGAGCGCGCGCGCCAAGGTCGACAAGGGCGGCTACGACGCGCAGTACGTGCGCTCGCAGACGGGCATCGGCGCCGCCGGCGCTTCGGCTCACTGAGCCAATCGGCCAGGCGGCGACCAGGTGTCGCATGTCTGGCCGCATTTCTCGCGGCGCGCTTACGCGCTACACATGCGGGCCGCGTTGCGGCCCGCATTTTTTCGAGGCTCGTCTTCACGCCATGCCGAAGTCATTCGACGCCGCGAATCCGCCGTTCGACCGCCTGACCGAGCGTGAGATCGAGGAACTGCGCGAGGCTGTCGACATCGGCTACTACAGGCCCGGCGAGGATCTGATTTCAGCCGGCCAGCCGGTCGACTCGCTGTTCGTCATCATCAAGGGCGAAATCGAGGAGCGCGACGGCGACGAACTGGTCGCATTGCTCGGACGCAACGATTCCTTCGATACGCGCGCCATCGTGCAGGGCGCGAGCAGGCACGCCTTTCGTGCGCGATCCGAAACATTGGCGTATCTCGCGCCAAAGTCGCTCATTCAGAGGCTGATCGCCGACAACCCGCGCTTCGGCGCCTTCTTCTATCTCGACATTTCCCGCAAGCTCGAGGCGATGGCGCGCGACGAGGTCGAAGCGCGGCAGGGCTCGCTGATGCGCACGCGCGTGCGCGACCTATTCCTGCAGCCTGCGGAATTCATCGGCTCCGAGGATTCCATCGAAGCCGCCGGCCATCGGATGCGCGACATCAATTCCAACACGCTTCTGGTGCGCGACGGCGAGCGCGTCGGCATCGTCACAGGCATGAATCTTTCCAAGGCGGCAGTGCTGCATCGCATGCCGATCGAAGCGCCGGTGGGGCCGGTCGTGCACTACGACATCGTCTCCGTCCAGGAAGACGATTTCGTCTTCCAGGCGCTGCTCGAAATGACGAAGAGCAACAAGCGGCGCATCGCGGTGAAGCGCGGCGCGGAATTCGTCGGCATTCTCGAGGATATCGACCTGCTCGGCTTTCTCGCCGGCAATGCGCAGGTCGTCGCCGGCCGCATCGAGCGCGCCAAGTCGAAAGCCGATCTCGCGATCGCGGCGCAGGAGATTTCCGATCAGGTGCGCACGCTGCGCCGTCAGGACGTGCGCGTCGAAGTCATCTCGGAAATCGTCTCCGATCTCAATCGCAGGCTCGTCGCCAAGACCTTCGCGCTGACCGCTCCGCCAGACCTGCGCAAGCGCGCCTGCCTCATCGTCATGGGCAGCGAGGGGCGCGGCGAGCAGACCATGCGAACCGACCAGGACAACGGCCTGATCCTCGCCGAACCCGTCGACCAGTCCATGCTCGACGGCTTTCGCGCCGAATTCACGGCGGCGCTGGAGGAGTTCGGTTTTCCGCCCTGTCCCGGCAATGTGATGGTGCGCAATCCGTTCTGGTCGAAGACGGCCGACGAATATATCGCCGACTTCCATCGCTGGGTCGCCGCGCCGGACGAGAATGCGATGATGAATGTCGCGATCTTCTACGATGCGGCGGCTGTCGCCGGCCGTGTCGACCTGCTGCCGAAGGTCAAGGCGGCGCTGATGGATTCGGTGCGCGCGGAAAAGGTCTATCTCGCGCGCTTCGCCCATGCGGTCGAAGCCTTCGAGACGCCGATCGGCCTGTTCAACAATCTCATCGAGAAGGACGGCGCGCTCGATCTGAAGAAGGGCGGCGTCTTTCCGATCGTGCACGGCGTGCGCAGCCTTGCGCTGGAGCACGGCCTCGCCGAGACGTCGACCGTCGAGCGCATCGGCAAGCTCGTGCAGGCTAACGTCCTGCGCGAGGATTTCGGGCGCGATCTCCGGGAAGCCTTCCACTTCCTCACGGCGATGCGGCTCGACAACCAGCTTGCCGAGCGCGCCGGCCGCGAAGCCGTCGTGCGCACGGCGACGCTCAGCAGCGCCCAGCGCGATCTGCTGCGCGAGGCCTTCAAGGTGGTGAAGCAATTCCGCGACTTCCTGCGGCGCCACTACAATTTCGCCATGTTCTGACATGCTGCCGCGCCGCCTGAAACGCTGGTTCCACTATTTCACGCTGGCCGACCAGTCGTTCCGCTTCCTGTTCGATCCGGGCCCTCCCGACGAGGTCGTTGTCGTGGATTGCGAGACGACGGGGCTCGACGTCGCAAAGGACGACATCATCACCATCGCGGCGGTGAAGGTGCGCGGCAACCGCATCCTGACGAGCGAGAAATTCGTCGCCATCGCGCGGCCGGAAGCGAAGATGAAGGCGGAATCGATCAAGGTGCATCGCGTCTTCGAAAGCGAGACGGAGAAGGGCGAGCGCATCCGCCAGATCATGCGCGATTTCCTGCGCTTCGTCGGCGGGCGGCCGCTCGTCGGCTATTATCTCGAATTCGACGCGGCGATGATCGACAAGAACGTGCTGCCGCTGATCCAGATCGAACTGCCGAACAGGATGATCGAAGTCTCCGCCATGTATTACGAGCGGCGCTACGGCGACGGGCATCCGGGCGACCAGATCGACCTGTCGTTCGCGCGCATCCTGCACGATCTCGGCATTCCCATGCTCGATCAGCACGACGCGCTCAACGACGCCATCATGACCGCGGAAGCCTATATCGCGCTCAAGGACATGAAGGAGCGCGGCGTGCGCTTTCCGAAGAAGCGGGACTAGCTTCGCAGCTTCTGCGCGGCGATGGTCAGCGCGACGGCGCAGGCGTTCGAGACGTTGAGGCTCTTGATCGCGCCGGGCATGTCGAGCCGCGCGACGAGGTCGCATTTTTCCCGCGTCAGGCGTCGCAGGCCTGCGCCCTCCGCGCCGAGCGCCAGCGCGAGCGGGCGGGACAGAACCATATCCTCGAGCGAGGCCGACCCTTCCGAATCGAGGCCGACGCGCAGGTAGCCCATGTCGCCGAGTTCTTCCATGGCGCGCGCGAGATTGACGACGGCGACGATCGGCACATGCTCCAATCCGCCAGATGCGGTCTTGGCGAGCACGCCGGAGAATTCCGGCGCGTGACGTTCGGTGACGACGAGCGCGTCGATCGCATAGGCCGCCGCCGTGCGCAGGATGGCGCCGACATTGTGCGGATCGGTGATCTGGTCGAGCACGAGCACGACGCCGCTGCGGCTCTCGATCTCCGAAAGATCGCGCGCGGGCAGGGGGCGCGCTTCAAGCAACAGGCCCTGATGCACCGCGCCTGCGCCCAGGCGGCGGTCGAGATCGGCGCCGTCCACGACCTGCGGCTGGAGCCCGGCCAGGGCGGCGTCCGGCGCGATGCGCTCGGCGGCCGCAGGCGTGGCGTAGAGCGTCAGCAGCTTGCGGGCTTTCGTGCGCAAGGCCTCGCGCACGGCGTGGACGCCGTAGAGTACGACAAGGTCGGCGCTGGCCTTGCGGAAGGCTGGCCCCTGCCCGTCGCCGGGAGGCCTGCGCTCGTGGCGCCGCCTGTCGTCGTCGCGGCGGTTCTCGCCCGCGCGGGGGCGCTCCGGCGCGCGTCCGAAACCACCTGTTCCGCCTCGTCCGGGCCTGTCGCGTCGCATGTGGTTTCCGGTGGTCGGCGCCTGTCGCGCGAGCCCATGTCTCATGATGCGCGGCGATGCGCAATGGCTTCGCCATTTGCGGTTGACAGGGCGCCGCCCCGCCCGCATAAGGCGGCCATCGGGCCGGCTCTGCCGGACCACGGGCGGTCCAGGACGCGCGATCAGCACGCCACGGCCTTGCTCTCGTGGGGGAATGTCCCGAGCGGCAAAGGGGGCGGACTGTAAATCCGCTGGCTAAGCCTTCGTAGGTTCGAGTCCTACTTCCCCCACCATTTTCCACTCCACGAGCTCTTTGCGCCCGCATTGCGTCCCCGCGTCCGGCCCGCCTATGGTCGGCGCAGCGAATCCGGCCGAAACGGATCAGGTTTGAGCGACAGTCGGGCAGCAAGCGGCAGGGCGATCGTGATCGGGGCGGGCGTGGCGGGACTAGCCGCTGCGCGCGCGCTGACGGCCGCCGGCTGGCGCGTGACGATTTTCGAAGCGCGCGATCGCGCCGGCGGACGGATTCTCACGGACCGCGGCAATCCCGACCTGCCGCTCGACCTCGGGCCGTCGTGGGTGCACGGCACACACAAGAATCCCGTCGTGCGTCTGCTGGAGCGGGCCGGCGCGGCCTTCGAGACGACGGACTGGGAGTCCTACGCGCTCTACGTCAAGGGCAAACGGCAGAAGGATTGCGCGTGGGCCTTCGCCGTCTTCGACTATCTGGACGAGCGCAAGGAACGCATCTCGCGCGACGAAACCGTCGAGGCGGCGATGCAGCGGTTTTTCGACAAGCGGAATTATTCCGCGATCGAGCGCAAGACGGTCGAGCAGATCGCCTATTGCGAGATCGTCACCGAATTCGGCGCCAATCTCAGGGACATGTCGCTTGCCTGCTACGACGAAGGCGAGGAGCCGGCGGGCGGCGATGCATTCGTGCTCGGCGGCTTCGATCGCCTGACCGCGGCCATGGCGCAAGGCCAGGACATTCGCTTCGGCGCGGAAGTCGTCGCCGTGCGCGATCTCGGCGATCAGGTGGAAGTGGAATGCGCGGACGCGCGCGAAATCTGCGACGTCGTGGTGGCGACGATTCCGCTTGCGCTCTTGCAGGCCGGCTCGATCCGGTTCTCGCCGCCCTTCGATCCCAGGCGCCGAGCGGCGCTCGCGGGCCTCGGCATGGGACACCTGCACAAGAGCTTTCTCCTGTTCGACCGGGTCTTCTGGCCGAAGCAAAAGCGCCTGGTCATCGTGCACGAGGGCAAGTTGTGGAACGAGTTCCTCAACATGTCCGAGGAGACGGGCGCGCCGCTGCTGATCGGCTTGCACGGCGGCGCGGAGGAAGACGAGGTGGCGGCCATGTCGAAGGACGAAGTCGCGGCTTCCGCTCTTGCCGTATTGCGCCGCGCATTTCCCGATGCGCCGGCCCCCGTACGGGTCGTGACGTCGGACTGGGCGAGAGATCGATTCACGCGGGGAAGCTATTCGTTCCTGCCGCTGGGCGCGTCGTTCGACATGTTCGCGGCGCTTGCCGAACCGCATGGCCGCATCCTGTTTGCCGGCGAGCATACCCACACGATTTATCACGCGACGGTGCTCGGCGCTTATCTGTCAGGGATCCGCGCCGCCGAAGACGCGCTGCGGCTGCGCAGCGGGGCGGCGATCGCCTGAGAGTCGCGAGCCCAGGCTATTCGTTCATCATCTGCAGCAGTTCCCAGGCGATGAGAACCACGATCACAGCCATCAGGATGAATTCGAACAGGAAGTGCGTGCGTTCCTTGGCCGCGTTGCGCGTCTCGATCATCCGCGTATTGGCGCGTTCGTAGGTCTCGACGGCGTAGGTCAGCGGATCGATCAAGGAATCGTAACGTTCATGCATGCCCGACACGACCGCGAATTCGCCGAAGAAGCGTTTCGACGGGTCGGTCAGGGCAGGGTTCATCTGCGCCAGCGCGATGCCGGTGCGCAGGTTGGACGCCTTGGCGCGGCCCGCGAGCTCGGTCATCTCGTTCACGGCCGCCTGACGCTGGTTGTAACCGGGCGCAAGCGCATGGGTCAGCTCGTAATCGGCGTCCATGGCCGGCCAGAGGCGGCGCATCGCGTCTTCCTGAAACGTCACCTGGCGTTCGAGCACGACGAAGCGCACGAGCCCGTCCAGCGCGTCGCCGACATGCTCGTCGCGCGCGTAGACGAGCGCGCGGTTGTCGCAGACGACGGCGCGCGCCGTGCGGGCGCTGGCGCGCATCGGCGGCTTGCCGCGCTTGTCCGTCTCGCCGATCCAGGCGAGCAGCTCCTGTTCGCCGGCGAGAGATTGTTCAGCGCTGAGCGGCAGGCCGACGACGGTCAGCGCATCGTCGGCGCCGGAACGCGCCTTGGCGTCGGCGAGATCGAGCGGCGTGAGCACAGCATAGGCGGTTGCGGGCTCGGCGACGTGGATATACGCGCGTCCATCGGTGGGCGCGGCGGAAGCGAATTCGATCGACCAGGCCTTCGTCTCGACTGCGCTTGTCGCGCCTTTTCCCGAAATGTCCAGCATGGCCCCTCACTCGCTCTATTCGCCGCGCGCCGTGCGGCTTGTCCGCCGCCTTACAGCGCGCTCTCCCGGCGGGTCGGCTCTGCGGCCGCTTCAGCTTGCGGCTTCGACGCGGTCGCGTTCGTCGCGGCGATGTCCGCCTGCGGCTCGGCCAGCGCGAAGAAGCAGTAGAGAATGGCTTCGATATCCTCGAACCAGTGCCCGTGGCCTGCTCCCGCTTCCTTGGCGCGCGCCCAGGCGGTATCGAGACGCGGCGATTCCAGAAGCGCGTGGCTAAAGCCGATCGGATAGAGCTTTTCCGACCAGTCCCAGCGCGAGCCCAAAAATTCGGCGCCCTTCAGCAGGTTGTAGCGTTCGATCACGTCGATCGAGAGATCGAGGGTGAGGGAGCCAAGGAACAGCCCATGCTGCGTCAGGCGCTTGAGCTCGATGGCGACGTCGTCTGTCTCCGTGGTCGGAAGACGGTAGAGCCCGGTGTCGATCACGGCGAAGAAATCGCGATCGGGGAAGGGCAGCTTTCCGTCCTCGACGAGCAGGTTGTGCGTGGCGAGGGCCTGGGGCGTCGCGGCATGGGCGACCGGGTCGCGCTCGACGCCCCAGGCGTCGTAACCGAGCGCGCGCAGCGCGCCGACCAGCGAGCCGGACATCGAGCCGAAATTCAGAATGCGCGCGCCCTGGGGAAGGTCCCAGACGATACGCATGATGTCCGCCATGACGTCGGGCGGGCAGAATTGCGAGAGCACATCGACGAGATTGGCCTGTTCGGCAGGCGGCGTGGCGGGTATCGCGCCGACATCGGCCGCAATTTGATCGCGCCGGCGCTTCAGGGTCTCGCCGACGATGATGTCGGAGGCGGCGTCGGCGGAATCCATCACGCCGTTCAAGGTGGAATCGAAGAGATAGTCGCCGACGATGACGATGCCCGGCAAATGTTCGGGATCGGGGCGGTGGTTCTCGATGCGCCGGCGTACGCGCTTGCCGCCGGGGATGGCGTTGACGGAGGCCATCCAGCGATGGATGCGGCCTTCGATGAAATGCTCGCGCGCGTCGCCGAGGACGGAGGGCATGGCGTCGAGGCACAATTGCTCGATGCGCTCGTCGCTTTCGTTGGCGAGCGAGAGCGCCGCATTGCCGGCGATGAGGAAGGCCAGCATGCCGTAACGCTCGAGATTGTTGCGGGCGCTTTCGTCGTAGACGCAGCAGCCGTCGAATGCGTCGGTCATCCACCAGTCGGTCGGCAGATGGTCGCGCCAGAACGGCCGCTTGAAGGCGAGCGTCGCGCGCAAGTAGTGGCCCGGCCGGTCGAAATAGGCGATGTGGTCGTCGATGACATGCTGCAGCCGGTCGGACCGCCAATTAATGCAGGCCATGGCGGACAGGGGCGTCGCGACCACGACGAAATCGGCGATATGGACCTCCGGGAAGCCATCGACGTCGACCTCGACGCGATAGGTTCCGTCCGCCAGCGGCTGCACCGCGCGAACGTGGGCGTTGAGCCGAACCTGCGCGTCGAGTTCTTCTTCAAGCTTGTCGATAATCTGCTCGTTGCCGCCGACGACCGAGAAAATGTCCATGTAGCCGTCGAGGTCCATGACGGCGTTCTTGAGGAAGGTCAGGCCATCCGTGTGATAGGGCGGGGCGGCGACGTCGCTGTGCGCCATGGCGCGCACATAGCGCCGCGCAGCGTCGCTGCGGATTTCCTTGGCGAGCAGCTCGGTGCCGGTCACGTCGCGCCAGGGATGGTTGTTGTCCGTCTCCGCAATCGACAGGTAGTAGCCGCGCGGGGTGAGCATCTCCGTGCAGCGCTTGCGAAACGCGACGGCGTCGTCGGCCGCTTCCTGTCCGAAATGCTGCGCGAGATCTTCGGGGCGCAGCGCGATCTTGCCGTTGAGCACGCAGGGGCCGCCGGAAAGGTTCTTCACGGCGAGACCGAGTTCGTCGACGATCAGGCGGCGCAGCGGATCGGGACCGATGCGCGAATAATCGTAGATTTCCGCGACGCCGGCCTCATAGGGGCCGATGCCCGGCATTTCGCGCGAGACAATCTTTCCGCCGACGCGGTTGTTGGATTCGAAAACCTTGATGTCGCAGGCGACGCCGGCCTTGGCTTGAAGCTGCCAGGCGGTGAACAGGCCGCCAGGGCCGCCGCCGATGATCGCCACGCGCATTTTCTGATCGTTCGACGCGACGCTCTCGGACACGAACGAACTCGAAACAACGCCCATAAAAACAGTCCCCAGCGGAAATGCCTGCTTCTTTTGGTTGACTTATGCACAAGCCCGCGCTGGGCTTCAACTGCGAAGGCGCCGGCGTGTTTAACGGGCGATCGTCGCTAAATGCCTGTTTGGCGGCTGCTTAAAGGTCTGGCGCGACTGCCGCCCGGCGCGCTTTCTTTCGGAATTTCCGGGCATTGTGGGTTTTTTGCCAACCCTTCGTTAACCAAGGCGGCGTTCCATGGGCCACCCGGCCTTCCCATGGAAACCGCGCAAATGGACCAGGCAATTGGCTTTGAGACGAACGAGATGACGAAGGTAATCGCCTCGGTCGCCGTCGAATTCTACGCGCAGACGACGCCCGCGGCTGTCGCCGGCCGGCTCGCGCGGCTGCATCAGGCCGCCTGGGACGAAGTGCTCGCCGGCCGACAGGCAGGGGCGGCGTTCGCCGAATTGCGCCGCCACGCGCAACGTCTGTTCAATCCCGAGCAATTGATCGACGGCTGCAACAGCCACATCCTCTGGGCGCTGGCGCCGGTGGTGGCGGCGTCTCTTGCCTGCGGACCCGGCGAAGACCGGGTGAGCCTGCGCGAAATCGGCGCGGCGCTGTCGCAGATGCTGGCGGGCGCGCTCGTCTCGCAGGAGCGGCGCATCGCCGCCTGAAGGCTGGTTGCAATCGGCGGCGCGCGCGGGCATATCTCGTGCGCCGCGAACCGGCGTCGCGGGTGTAGCTCAATGGTAGAGCAGCAGCCTTCCAAGCTGAATACGAGGGTTCGATTCCCTTCACCCGCTCCAGTTTTTCCCCGAAGCGTCGACCTGCCCTGTTTGCCCCGGTTCTGGCCGGCGTCGGCAAGAAGACGCCCCGCGAAGAAGGTCGCGTCGCTTCTTTGACGAGGGATGCCCGAACGGCTATCCGGCCCGCGCGACCCGGCGACGCTTCGTCCTGGCTAGCTGCTTGACGTCCCCGGCCGCCAGGGCCGGCTTGTCGCTCTTTCCATCCAGCATCCGCGCCAGCACGCGCTGCGCGTTTTCGGCGCAATCGATGTCGCCGGGCTTCGACTCGATGGCGTCGAGGACCGTGACGAGCTGGGCCTTGCTTTGCGCGAGGCGCGCTTGCAGGGCCTCGATGTCCGACATTTTCCGCCGCAGCGCCTCGACCAGCGCGCCGTGTTCCCAGCTACGCAGATCGCCAGGCAGCAATGAGCGGATTTCGTCGAGGCTGAAGCCGGCCTTCTGGGCGGTGGCGATCAGGTCGAGCGTGAGCGCGGCTTCGGCCGGAAAGCTGCGGTAGCCGTTGGCCTGCCGCTCGACGCTGCGCAAGAGGCCGGCCCTTTCGTAGAAGCGGATGGTCGAGGCCGGAAGGCCGCTGCGCTTCGCCAATTCCCCGATGTTCACGGGCCGAGCCTCCTGCGGAAAAAGTCGCTTGACCCTCAACTTAACTCAAAGGTTATGGTCTGTCCAAATCCGAATTGGAGACTGCCATGTCGTTGTTTTCGCCGCTCAACCTGCCTAACGGCGCCATAGTTCCCAACCGCATCGCCAAGGCGGCGATGGAAGAGAACATGGCTGACGAGGATCACGCCCCCTCGGCTGAACTGCTGCGGCTCTACCGGGCCTGGGCCGAGGGCGAGGCGGGGCTGATCATCACCGGCAATGTGATGGTCGACGCCCGCGCCATGACCGGACCCGGCGGCGTCGTGCTCGAGGACGACCGCCATCTCGACCGCTTCAGGGAATGGGCGAAGGCGGGGCGTTCGCGCGGGGCGCAGATGTGGATGCAGATCAACCATCCCGGCCGGCAGATGCCGGCGGCGCTGGGCCAGCAGACATTGGCGCCGTCGGCGATCGCGCTCGACCTCGGCGCGCAATCGAAACTGTTCGCGACGCCGCGCGAGATGACCGCGGCCGACATCGCCGAAGTCGAACGTCGTTTCGTCACGACCGCGGCGCTTGCCGAGCGCGCGGGCTTCACCGGCGTCGAAATCCACGCCGCGCACGGATATCTGCTCAGCCAGTTTCTCTCGCCCCTGACCAACAGGCGTCGCGACGACTGGGGCGGCAGTCTGGAGAACCGCGCGCGCCTGCTCGTCGATATCGTGCGCGGCGTGCGCAAGTCGGTCGCGCCCGGTTTCGCCGTCGCCGTCAAGCTCAATTCCGCCGACTTCCAGCGCGGCGGCTTCTCGCCCGAAGACGCGCAGGCCGTTGTCGCGATGCTGGCGCCGCTGGGCGTCGATCTCGTCGAGCTTTCGGGCGGCAGCTACGAAGCGCCGGCGATGATGGGCGCGGCGCGCGACGAACGCACGCTGGCGCGCGAGGCTTATTTCCTCGATTTCGCGCGCGACATCGCCAGGGTCGCGACCATGCCGCTGATGGTCACCGGCGGCATCAGGCGGCGTGAGGTGGCGGAGCAGGTCGTCGCCAGCGGCGTCGCCATGGCGGGGATCGCCACGGCGCTCGCCATCGAGCCGAACCTGCCGCGCAACTGGCGGCTCGGGCGCGGCGACGCGCAGACGCTCAAACCGATCGCCTGGAAGAACAAGCCGCTCGCCTCGACGGCGCATATGGCGGCGGTCAAGTATCAATTGACCCGGCTCAGCCGCAACCGGACGACCGCGCCGCAGGTGTCGCCGGTGTGGGCGCTAATTCTTTCGCAGTTCGATGGCCGACGCCGCGCCAAACGCTACCGCCGCTGGATGGAAGCCAGAATGATCGCCGCCTGACCAGCGCAGGCGCATGAGCCGCCGCCATCCGCGGCGAAGGTCAGGGAGCGCGGCGCCGTCGCAAGTCAGCCGCCCTGCGCGGGACGCGGCCCCTCGGCGGGCTGCGACGTCCGCTTCGGCATGATGCGATCGAGGAAGGCGCCGGTTTCGGACGTCCAGCCGGGCGGCGCCTCCTTGAGCGGAGGCCTGTCCGGCCCGGGCTGGACGTGCACGATCCGGTAGCCCTCACGTTTGAGGCGGCGCAGCAGGCTCGGCAGCATGGCGACGGTCTGCGCGCGAATGTCGTGCAGGAGCAGAATGCCGCCATGCGTCGCGGCGAGGCGCTTCATCACCAGTTCGAGTTCCGCCTCCGGCGTCTGGGTCAGCCAGTCGGAGGCCCAGAGGTCGGCGCCGAAGACGGCGATGTCGTGGGCGTCGAGCCAGGCGAGCGTTTCCGGCGTGTCGGCGAAGCCCGGAAAGCGGAAGAAGGGCGTGGCCGGGCGGCCGCCGGCCGCGTCGCCCTGACCGGCCGCGCGCTGCGTCGCGGCGACGCCGCGCGAAATCTCGTCGATGGCGGCGGCGGGCGTAAGGCCGCGCAGCGTCCGCAGCGGATGCGACCAGGAATGGTGGCCGATGGTGTGGCCGTCGTTCGCCGCGCGGCGGGCGATCTGCGGATGCGCCCCGGCGTTTCGGCCGACGAAGAAAAAGGTCGCGCGCACGCATTCGGCGGCCAGCGCGTCGAGCGCGCGGTCGGTGAGGCCGGGGAGCGGGCCATCGTCGAGGGTCAGCACGACCTCCTTGTCCGCGAGCGCGAGCGTCTGCGGGTAGGTCTTCTGGCCGACGCGCAGGCCGCCGGCGGCGCCGATCGCGATGACGCGGCTGACGCCGAGCGCATCCGGATTGCCGCAGGTCTTCGACGGCTCGGCAAAGGCGATCAGCGACGGCAGGCAGAAGAGGAAGGTCAGAACGGCGCGCATTGCAACGACGCTATAGCACCCCGCAGCGCGGATGTGCGCGGCGCGCACAAACGCGGTTGACGCGCGTCGTGACGCCCGCCAAGGTCCGCGCGCGATGGAATGGGTCAAGGTTCTGCATCTCTTCGGCGTGATCGGCTGGATGGCCGGCGTGTTCTACATGCCGCGCCTGCTGGTCAATATTGCGGAGGCGCGCAAGGCCGGCGAGCCGACCGAACGGTTGCTCGGCATGGCGAAACGGCTGTTCCGTTTCTGCGCGGGCCTCGGGATTCTCGGCATGGCGGCCGGGCTGTGGATCTGGCTCGGCTACGGCATTGGCGGGCGCTGGCTGCACTGGAAGCTCGTCTTCGTCGTCGGCCTCGTCGTCTATTACGCGCTGAGCGCCGTCTGGCTCGCGCAGATGCGGCGCGGCGATTTCCGCCATTCCTCGATTTTCTTTCGCGTCTACAATGAATTCTCGCTGCTGATGTTCGTGCCGATCCTGATCTTCGCGGTGACGAAGCTGCCGTAGAACGACTCGCCGTGCGCTCTACATTCCGCGTAACGATCTGCCGTCGCGGAGCGCGTCATGCCTTACGAACTCTTCTATTGGCCGGGCATTCCCGGACGCGGCGAATTCGTGCGGCTGGCGCTCGAGGAAGCCGGCGCCGACTATGTCGACGTCTGCAGAACGAAGGGGCGGGGGACGAAGGAGATGTCGGCGCTGATGGAGAAGGGGACGCATCCTTCTTTCGCGCCGCCGTTCCTGCGCGACGGCGATGTCGTGATCGGCCAGACCGCCAACATCCTGCTCTATCTCGGCCATCGGCTGGGCCTGGCGCCGCGCGAGGAAGCCGGTCGGCTCTGGACACATCAGATCCAGCTCACCATTGCCGATTGCGCGGCTGAGGCGCACGACACGCATCATCCGATCGGCGTCGACCTCTATTACGAGGACCAGAAGAAAGAGGCGGCGCGGCGCGCGAAATCGTTCCGCGAGGAGCGGATTCCGAAGTTTCTCGACTGGTTCGAGGCGGTTCTGGCCCGCAATCCGTCGGGCGCCACGCATCTCGTCGGCCGCAAGCTCACTTATGCCGACCTGTCGCTATGGCATCTGACGGAGGGGCTGAAGTATGCCTTTCCTCGCGCCATGGACCGGCATTTGCCGCAACGGGAACGGGTGGTCGCGCTCGCCGCCGCCGTCGCGCAGCGCCCGCGGATCGTTGCCTATCTGAAAAGCCCGCGGCGGCAGGCCTTTAACGAGCAGGACCTTTTCCGTCGCTATCCGGAGCTGGACGACCCCAAGCGCTGATTTCCGGAGCGCTTGAATATTGCGGCAAAGAGCCTTAAACGCTCGGCCCGCACTTACACTCCTCCAGTCGGATCAGGGGCCATGGGCAAGGAAAAGTTCGAACGCACGAAGCCGCATTGCAACATCGGCACGATTGGTCACGTTGACCATGGCAAGACGTCGCTGACGGCGGCGATCACCAAGGTTCTGGCGGAGACGGGCGGGGCGA
>WBZM01001098.1_pt1 | contig 29599 bp, 19 predicted proteins | sample 5204271 | NCBI WGS metagenome assembly WBZM01 (sample SAMN12344346, study PRJNA552823) | activated sludge metagenome | biome: Activated sludge suspended growth; feature: Nitrification reactor; material: Wastewater; isolation source: activated sludge from nitrification reactor of wastewater... | reverse complement strand
AGGCCCACCACCAGCATGGCCACCGGGTAGATCATGGTGGCGATGACCTTGGCGCGCAGCCGGGCCTGGCTCTCGGTGAAGTCGGCCAGGCGCACCAGCACCACGTCGAGGGCGCCGGAGGACTCGCCGGCGCGGATCATGTTCACGTAGAGGGTGGAGAAGACCTTGGGGTGGGCCCCCATGGCGTCGGCCAGCGAGGCGCCCTCGTTGACCCGCTGCTTCACGTCGGAGACCACGCGCTTGAGCCGCTCGTGCTCCACCTGGTCGATGAGGGCGGTGAGGGCCTCCACCAGCGGGATGCCGGCGTGCACCAGCACCGCCGCCTGGCGGGTCATGATGGCCAGGTCCTCCGGCGTGACCCGCCGCAGCACCCACCGCTTCACGTTGACGTCGCGCGCCGCCTGGGCCTGCTGCTCCTTCTGGCCCAGCACCTCGGTGAGGAAGACGCCGTCGCGCTTCAGCGCGGCGCGCAGCGTCTTGGGGGACTCGGCCTCCTTGAGCCCCTGGATCGGCTTCCCCGCCGCCGTGAGCGCCTTGTACTCGAAGACCGGCATGGCCTAGTGGAGGTCCTCGGCGGTGACCGAGAGCACCTCGGCGGCGGTGGTGATGCCCTTGGCCACCTTGTAGGCGCCGTGCTGCAGCAGGGTCAGCATGCCGCGGTCGATGGCCGCCTTCTTGATGGTGGAGGAGTCGGTGTTCTTGAGGATCAGGGCGCGGATGTCGTCGTCCACCAGCATCAGCTCGTAGATGCCGGTGCGGCCGGTGTAGCCGGTGCCCTGGCAGGCCGGGCAGCCCTGGGCCTTGTAGACGTGGCTGGGGTTGCCCGCCTGGGCCCAGACCTCGTCGGTGAGCCCGGCCTGCTGGCGCTCCTCGGCGGTGGGGACGTAGGGCTTTCGGCACTCCTTGCAGAGGGCGCGCACCAGGCGCTGGGCCAGCACGCCCACCAGCGAGGAGGCCACCAGGAAGGGCTGCACCCCCATGTCGACGAGGCGGGTGATGGCGCCGGCGGCGTCGTTGGTGTGCACGGTGGAGAGCACCAGGTGGCCGGTCAGCGAGGCCTGGATGGCGATCTCCGCGGTTTCCAGGTCCCGGATCTCGCCCACCATGATCACGTCCGGGTCCTGGCGCAGGAAGGAGCGCAGGCCGGAGGCGAAGGTCAGCTCGATCTTGGGGTTGACCTGCACCTGCCCCACGCCCTTGAGCGGGATCTCGACCGGGTCCTCGATGGTGAGGATGTTGAGGTCCGGCGAGTTGATCTTGGCCAGGGCGGCGTAGAGGGTGGTGGTCTTGCCGGAGCCGGTGGGGCCGGTCACCAGCACGATGCCGTGGGCCCGGGTCACCAGCCCGTCCATGATCTTGAGCTGCCAGGGCTCGAAGCCGATCTCGGCCAGGTCCAGGATGACGTTGGACTTGTCGAGGAGGCGCATGACGATGCGCTCGCCGTGCGCGGTGGGCACGGTGGAGAGGCGCACGTCGACGTCCTTGCCGGCGATCTTGATGCGGATGCGGCCGTCCTGCGGGAGCCGCTTCTCGGCGATGTTGAGGCCGCCCATGATCTTGATGCGGCTGGCGATGGAGGCCTGGAAGCGCTTGGGAGGGCGGATCACCTCGCGGAGCACGCCGTCGATGCGGTAGCGCACCGAGATGTCCTTCTCCTCGGGGTTGATGTGGATGTCGCTGGCGCGCTCCTTGACGGCCCGGAAGAGGAGCGAGTTGACGAGGCGGATGATGGGGGCCTCGTCGTCGGCGTCGAGGAGGTCGGTGGGCTCCTCCAGCTCGTGGGCCACCGACTCGAGATCCTCGGTCTCGAGCCCCTCCATGATCTTGTCGTGCTCGTCGGCGGCGCGGTCGTAGGCGGCGTTGATGGCGTCCAGCACCACCTGCGGGGCCACCACCTCGGGCGCCACCGGCGCGCCCAGCAGCGCCGCCACCGAGTCCTGCGCGGCGGTGTCGAGGGGGTCGGCCACGGCCACCCGCACCGCGTCGCCCGCCCGGCAGAGCGGCAGCACCTGCGCCTGCTTGGCGAAGTTGATGGGGACCCGCTTCACCACCTCGGGGTCGAGGGCCTCGGGGTCGATGCGCTCCAGCCAGGGCAGGTCGAGCTGCAGGGCCAGGGCCCGCAGCACCTCCTCCTCGGTGACCGCCTTCTGCTTGACCAGGATGGCGCCGAGCCGGGTGCCGGCCAGCTCGCCGCGCTGGGCCGCCAGCGCCTCCTCCAGCCGCGCCGGGGCCAGGCCGGCCACCTCGACGAGGATCTCGCCGAGGCGCCGGCCGGTGAGCCAGGCCGGGGCCGGCGCCGCGGGGCGCGCCGGGGCGGGGACGATGCCGGTGGGGCCGTCGGCCATGGTCACCGCTCCACGGGGGGCTGCGGCGGCTCGGCGCCCTCGGGCGGCGGCGCGTCGAAGACGTCCTGGCCCGGCTCGACGAGGTCGGGGCCGGCGCCGGGGTCCTGGTCCGGCGGCCGGAGGGGCTCGGGCCGCAGCGGGAGGAGCTGGCCGGGGGCCGGGGGCCTGGGGGCCTGGCCCGGGGCGGGCGCGTCGCCGCCCGGGGCGGTGATGACCTTCTCCCCGGGCCCGCCGTGGCCGCCGTTCTCCGGCTTGCCGATCTCCTCCTCGACGTCGCGGCGCAGGCGGGCGTAGGGGCCGGCCTTGCGGTTGAAGTCGATGCCCACCTCGTAGTCGGAGCGGCGCCCGTAGAACTGCTCCAGGAAGTCCTGCTGCTCCTGGCGCTTCTTCTCGTAGATGCGCCGGTAGTCGGCCTCGTCGCGGATGATGTAGGGCGTGAGGAAGAGCAGGAGGTTGGTCTTCTGCTTGGTGGTGGAGGTGTCGCGGAAGAGCCAGCCCACCAGCGGCAGGCTGCCCAGGAAGGGCACCTTCTTCACCGAGCGGACGTTGCGCTCCTGCACCAGGCCGCCGATGACGATGGTGCCCTGGTCGCGCGCCACCACCTGGGTCTTGATGCTGCGCTTGGCGGTGGTGGGGCCGAGCTGCGGGTCCTTGTCGACGATCTCCTCGGTCTGCTCGTCGACGATGAGCCGCACGTTGTCGCCGGCGCTGATCTGCGGCTTGATCTTGAGGCGCAGCTCGACGGGCTGGCGCTGGATGCCGGAGGTCAGGCCGCCCAGGCCCGAGGTGCCCAGCAGCGAGTTGACGTTGTTGGCGTTGCTGCCGGTCTGGCCCAGCAGGCTGGTCAGGTTGGAGGAGATGAAGCCGGTCTGGAAGGGGACGTTCTGGCCGACGGTGATCTCCGACTCCTCGTTGTCCGAGGCCAGCAGGTGCGGGGTGGAGAGCACGTTGACGTCCGAGTTGGACTGGAGCGCCTGCACCATCACGCCGATGCTGGGGATGGGGAGCCCCAGGTCCTTGAGCGAGGCCGAGACCGGGCCGGAGTAGCCGGTGAGGAAGCCGCCCAGGTTCACCAGGTTCTGCACGTTGGCCAGGGGGCCGATGGTGTTGATGCGGCCCGGGGTCACGCCGATGGGGATGAAGCCGGTGCCGTCCTTGGTGGTGACGGGCACCGCGCCGTGGCCGCCCACGCCGAAGGCGGTGTCGTTGCGGAGGTTCACCTCCATGATGACCGCCTCGATGAAGACCTGGCGGCGCGGCCGGTCCAGCTTGTCGATGAGGCGGCGCACCGTCACGATGTCGGCGCCGCTGGCCTGGATCACCAGGGCGTTCTGGGCCTTGTCGGCGGTGATCTTGACCTCGCCGGTGAAGAGCTCGGCGGTGGCGGCGGTGGGGCTGGCCGGGCGGGCGGCGGCGGGCTGGCCGGGGACCGTGGGCACCGCCGGCGCGCCGGTGGGGCCGGAGCCCTTGGCCTTGCCCTGGGCCAGGTTGGAGAGGGTGGTGGCCATCTCCTCGGCGTTGGCGTGCTTCAGGTAGACGACGTGGATGCCGCCCTCCTCGGCGGTGGGCACGTCGAGCTGCTGCACCAGCTCCATGATCCGCTCGAAGCTCTTCTCGTCGGCGATGATGATGAGCTTGTTGGTGCGGTCGTCGGGGATGACCTTGGTGACCTGCACCTCCACCGCGGTGGAGCCGGGGCCGGCCGGCGCCGCCGGGACGGGCACCGTGCCGGGCGCCACCGGGGAGGTCGCCCGGGAGGGCGCGCTGAAGACGGTGCGCTTGCCCTTGCCGCCGGGCGAGCCCGACGAGAAGACCTGGTTCACCTTGTCGGCGATGTCCTTGGCGGCCGCGTAGCGGACCTGCACCAGCTTCACCACCTCGCCGCCGCCGGCGCGATCCACCATGTCGATGAGCTTCTCGATGCGCCGGATGTTGAGGCCGAAGTCGGTGATGATCAGGGTGTCGGGCGGCAGCGACTGGATGTCGGCGCCCTGCGGCGAGATGAAGTTGCCCATGATGCCGCGCACCTGGTCGGCGTCGGCGTACTTGAGCCGGATGACCTTGGTGATGGGCTGCTCGTTGGCGGGCGTATCGCCGTCGGTGGTGTAGGTGGGGATGGGGTTCTTCTTGGCGTCGGCGATGCGCACCAGCTTCCAGTACCGGCCGGTCTGGTAGACGGCGATGCCGTTGGAGGCGAGGGCGGCCAGGAAGGCGGCGTAGGCCTCGTCGGCGGTGACGGCGCTCTTGGAGAGGAGGGTGATCTTCCCCTTGGCGACGTCCTCCGCGTAGATGAAGTTGCGGCAGGTCCAGCGGCTGGCCTGCTCCAGCATGTCGACGATGTCGGTCTTGTTGAAGGAGAGCAGGAACTTGCCCTGGATGGGCTTGCAGCCGTCGCCGGGCTTCACCGGCGTGAGCGGCGCGCCGGCCGGGGTCGCGCCGGCCGCGGACGGCGCGGCGGAGGGCGTGGCGCCCGGCGGCGGCGCCGTGGTGGGCCGCACCGGCGTGGTGGGCAGCGGCCGGCCGGGCAGCGCGCCCGGCGGCACCGGCTGCGGGCGCGTCGGCGCCGGGGCGGCGGCGGTGGGGCCGGGCCGCGGCGGGCGGATGGGCGTCTGGGCCGCGGCCAGCGCCGGGGCGACGAGGAGCGTGACGAGGAGGGAGCGCGTGCGCATGGAGTGGTCCGGGGGCGGCTACGGGCCGCCGACGTTGATTTCCTTCTTGAAGGTCTGGCCGCCGCGCTCGTAGTCGATGCTCACGTTCTTCGACTCCTTGAGCTTCTGGTAGACCTCGAGCGCCTTGTCCGGCGAGTTGACCTCGTAGCCGTTGATCTTGGTGATGACGTCGCCGTTCTCGATGCCGATCGAGCTGTAGAGCGAGCCCGGCTGGATCTGGAACAGCTTGAAGCCGTTGGCCTGGCCGTTCTTGAAGCTCGGCACCAGGCGCGCCTGGGTGGCCAGGGTGTTGAGGTTGGAGAGGGCCGAGTCGATGACCTGCTTGTCCACGTCGTAGCGGTTCTCCGCCACCTTGCGGATGCCCTCCTGGCCGGGGACGGCGGGGCCCGCGCCGGGGCGCGGCGGCACCGGGCGGCCCGGCAGCACCGGGGCCACGCCGAGGTTGGGGGCCTCGGCCACCGTGCCGGCGCCGGCGGTGTCGTCGATGTACTCCTTGGTGCCGCCGTTGCAGACCACCGCCACCACCTTGAAGGCGTTGCCGGTGAGGTCGCCGTCGTCGCGCACCCGCTCCACGCCGAGGAGGCGCGCGCCGTTGAAGTCCTCGCCCACGCCGAGCACCCGCGCCTCCCGCGTCTGCGGGTCGAGGATGGTGGCCAGCGAGCCGTCGCCGCGCTCGGCCAGCACGCCCGCCACCAGCTGCAGGCGCAGCTCCGACTTGACGGGCCGGGCCGTCGCGTCGTTGCAGGTCTGCGGGCGGGGCGGCGGCGCGTTGACCGGGCCGGCGTCCACCACCTTGGGCGGCTCGACGCCGATGAGCCGGTAGAGCTTGTCGGTGTCGAGGGCGGTGGGGAGCACCGGGCGCGGCGCCGGCGCCGAGGCGGCGTCGCTGTCCACCTCCGGCCGCGGCCGCACGGCGGCGCCCACCAGCGTGTTGACGGTGCGGGCCAAGAGCCAGGCCGCCGCGAAGAGCAGCAGCAGGTTGGCCGTCCAGGCGTACTTGCGGAAGAAGTGGTCGAGCATGGGAGCCCGGGCAGGACTGAGCAACCGGCATGCCACCCGCCGGCCCGGAATCCCGTTTATAACCCGTCAAAACCGCTGACGAAAATAGTGAACGGCGGGGCTCCCCGGAGCGCGGGACCGGGCCCCCCTGCCAAACTGGCAAATCGGCCTCGCGCCGGGGCCCGGCGGCGCCAAATTGTCAGGCCGGATCAAGGGCGTTCCGGATCGTCCCCGGCGATATCGTCCGGGCCGAGGAGGCGCCCCGCCTCGTCGCGATCGAGCTTCCGGTAGATGGTCCGGGCGGCGATGCCGAGGAGCTGGGCGGCCAGGTTCTTGTCGCCGCCGGCCCGCTTGAGGGTCTCGCGGATCACCAGCCGCTCCACCTCCTCCATCGAGGTGCCGAGGGGGATCACCAGCGAGGCGGCGCCGCCGGCCGGCGCGGCCGCACCGCCGCGCAGCCCCTCCGGCAGGTCGCCCACGTCCACCGCCTCGCCGCGGGTCAGGATCACGGCGCGCTCCACGGCGTGCAGGAGCTCGCGGACGTTGCCGGGCCAGGGGGCGCCCTCCAGGGCCGCCAGCGCCGCCGGCGTGAAGCCGGAGACCTTCCGGCCGTGGCGCTCCGAGCAGCGGCGCAGGAAGGCGGTGGCCAGCAGGGGCACGTCCTCGCGCCGGTCCCGCAGGGGCGGCAGGCGCATCGAGACCACGTCGAGCCGGTAGAAGAGGTCCTCGCGGAAGCGCCCCTCGCGCACCGCCGCGGCGAGATCGCGGTTGGTGGCCGCCACCACCCGCGCGTCCACCCGCACCGGCTCGGTGCCGCCGACCCGGTCGAGCACGCCGTCCTGCAGCACGCGGAGGAGCTTCACCTGCACGCCCGGCGACATCTCGCCGACCTCGTCGAGGAAGAGGGTGCCGCCGTGGGCGCGCTCGAAGCGCCCCTCCTTGCGCCCCACCGCGCCGGTGAAGGCCCCCTTCTCGTGGCCGAAGAGCTCCGACTCCAGGATGGTCTCGGGGATGGCGGCGCAGTTGATGGGCACGAAGGGCCCGGCGGCCCGCGGCGAGAGGTCGTGCACCAGGCGCGCCGCCAGCTCCTTGCCGGTGCCGCTCTCGCCGGTGAGCAGGATGGTGGCGCTGGTGGGCGCCGCCTGCTTCAGCGTCTCCAGCACGGCGCGGAAGGCCGGCGCGGCGCCCAGCAGGCCGCCCTCGCCGCCGGGGGCCAGCTCGGCCAGGCGGGCCTTCAGGGCCCGGTTCTCCGCCACCAGCGAGGCCTTCTCCAGCGCCTGGCGCACGCTCTTCACCACCGCCTGGCGCTTGAGCGGCTTGGTGATGAAGTCGTAGGCGCCGTCCTTCATGGCCGAGACCGCCGACTCCACCGTGCCGTGGGCGGTCATGAGCACCACCTCGGTCTCCGGCGCCACCGTCTTCACGGCGCGCAGCAGCGAGTCGCCGCCCATGCCCGGCATCATCAGGTCGGTGAGCACCACCGCCGGCCGCTCGCGCCGCACCGCCTCGAGGGCCTCGGCGCCGGAGGCGGCCAGCGCCACCCGCCAGCCCTCGCGCGCGAAGATCTTCTCCAGCGACTCGAGGTTGGGGCGCTCGTCGTCGACGATGAGGATGAGGGGCGGCACGGCGGCGAGCATACACCGGGCCTAGCGGGCGGCCCCGGGCTGGCCGGACGGCGCGCCGGGCGCCGCGGCGGGCGGGCGCCCCAGCGCGGCGCGCAGCTCGTCGCCGAAGAGCGCCACGGTCCCGGCCGCCGCCAGCGCCAGGAAGGCGGTGACCAGGAGCAGCTCGGCGAGCCCCTGGCGCGAGGGGCGCGCGCCGGGGCGGGGGGTGGTGCGGGCGGCCATGGGGCGATCCTCCACGCCGCGCACCGCCGGTCAAGGCGCGCGCCGTCGCGCGGCGGCGGAAAACGGCGACGGCGCCCCGGAGGGCGCCGTCGGGTGCAGCCGGGTGCTGGAGGCCGCTGGCTACTCGGCCTTCGGCTCGGCGGCGGCCTCGGCGGCCGGCGCCTCCTTCTTCGGCTTGCCGGCGTTGGCCTTGGCGCGCTTGGCGGCGCGGTTCTCGCCGGCGGCGGCGGCCTTCTTGGCCTCGGCGGCGGGCTCGGCCTTCTTGGCGGCGGGGGCCGCGGCGACGGTCGCCGAGTTGGTGGCGCCGTAGCGGGTCTTGAACTTCTCGATGCGGCCGGCGGTGTCCATGATCTTCTGCTTGCCCGTGAAGAACGGGTGGCACATCGCGCAGATCTCGATGTGGAAGTCGCCGCGCACGGACCGGGTGACGATCTCGTTGCCGCAGGCGCAGAGGACCTTGGTCGGCTTGTAGTCGGGGTGGATGCCTTCCTTCATGACGTCTTTCCTTCCGGGCCGCTTGCACCGCGCCGACGGGCGGCGGTGGACCGGGCCCTGCTATGGGAACCGCGGGATCTAGTCGGATCGAGGGGTTGCGTCAAGGGCGGGGCTACTTGCCGCCCCCCACCATCATCTTGAAGAACTCGTCGTGGTTCTTCACCTGGCGGAACTTGTCGAGCATGAACTTCATGGCCTCCACGTTGTCGAGGCCGTTCAGGATGGTCTGGCGCAGGATGTAGATCTTGGAGAGCCAGTCGGGCGGCAGCAGCAGCTCCTCCTTGCGGGTGCCGCTCTTGGCGATGTCCATGCAGGGGAAGATGCGCTTCTCCATCAGCTTGCGGTCGAGGACGATCTCGGAGTTGCCGGTCCCCTTGAACTCCTCGAAGATCACCTCGTCCATGCGGCTGCCGGTGTCCACCAGCGCCGTGCCGATGATGGTGAGCGAGCCGCCCTCCTCGATGTTGCGGGCCGCGCCGAAGAAGCGCTTGGGCTTGTGGAGGGCGTTGGAGTCCACGCCGCCGGAGAGGATCTTGCCCGAGGGCGGCACGGTGGAGTTGTAGGCGCGCGCCAGGCGGGTGATGGAGTCGAGGAGGATCACCACGTCGCGCTTGTGCTCGACGAGGCGGCGGGCCTTCTCGATGACCATCTCGGCCACCTGCACGTGGCGGGTGGCCGGCTCGTCGAAGGTGGAGGCCACCACCTCGCCCTTCACCGTCCGCTCCATGTCGGTCACCTCCTCGGGCCGCTCGTCGATGAGCAGCACGATGAGGGTGACCTCGGGGTGGTTGGTGGTGATGGCGTGGGCGATGTGCTGCAGCAGCACGGTCTTGCCGGCGCGGGGCGGGGAGACGATGAGGCACCGCTGGCCCTTGCCGATGGGGGAGAAGAGGTCCACCACGCGGGTGGTCATCTCGTTCTGCTCGTGCTCCAGGCGCAGCCGCTGCGTCGGGTAGAGCGGCGTCAGGTTGTCGAAGAGGACCTTGTCCTGGCTCTCCTCGGGCGGGGCGCCGTTGATGCTGTCCACCTTGAGGAGGGCGAAGTAGCGCTCCCCCTCCTTGGGCTGGCGCACCGTGCCCCGCAGCGTGTCGCCGGTGCGGAGGTTGAAGCGCCGGATCTGCGAGGGCGAGACGTAGATGTCGTCCGGGCCGGGCAGGTAGCTGAAGTCCGGGCTGCGCAGGAAGCCGAAGCCGTCGGGCAGCACCTCCAGGGTGCCCTCGCCGCCGACCTCCATCTCCTCCTTCTTCTCCTCGGCCACCTTGGACTGGGCCTGGAGGATGGCGAAGATCAGGTCCTGCTTCTTGAGCGCGCCGGCCCCCTCGATCTTGAGGGCGCGGGCCATCTCGGCCAGCTCCGCCACCTTCTTGTGCTTCAGGTCGGTGATGCTCTCGGTGGCGGGCGCGGCGGGGGCGGGCGGGGGCGTGGCGGGCATGGCGGGGTCCGGTGCTGGCGGCCGGCCGCGGCGACGGTGCGGGCCTGGCGCGATGGGAACGACGCTCGGGGATCCGAGACGGAGGAAGGAACGCCGAGGCTACGGCGCCCCCGCGGGCCTGTCAACGGCCGATCCCCCACCTGGACGCCGGGGGGCCCACATGACGGATCGTCACATCACATGGACGCGGGAGGTCGGGGATGGACCACCCCAGGTGCGGTCGGGTTAGAGTTGCCGCACGCGCTGGAGGGCGCGTCCGGGAATGCCCCAGCCAACCGATGTCGTCGTCGCCGGCACCAAGGCGTTTGCCTTGGCCCTGTTCGCGCCCGTAACCGAGCGCGCCGGCGCCCGTCCGCGCATCGCGGTCGACCCGGTCCAGGCGCTGGCCCTCTGCGGCAACGCCCCCGGCGTGCTGGTGCTGGAGTACGACGCGCGCTGGCTGGCCACCCTCCAGCAGCTGCAGCAGCAGGCCCCCGGCCGGCGCGTGGTGGCCGCCCTGCCGCGCGGCCAGGAGGCGGCGGCGCTGGCCCTGGCCCCCCTGGCCGTGGACGCGGTCCCCTGGGACGGCCAGGCCGGCCCGGTGATCGCCGGCCTGGAGCGCGCCCTCGGCAGCGCCCCCTCCGCGGCGCCGGTCGCGCCACCGGTCGCGCCACCGGTCGCGCCGCCGCGCCCCGCCCCCGCGATCCCTCGCCCGCCCCCCGCCGCGGTGCCCGTGGCCCCCCGCGCCGCCCCGACGCGGCCGGCGGCGGTCGCCCCGGCAAGCCCGACCTCGATCTCGGCCTCGACCTCCGTCCCGGCCCCAGCCCCGATCCCTGCCTCGGTCCCAGCCCCGGTCGCGGACCCGATCCCGGCCCCGACCTCCGCCGTCGCCGGACTCTTCGACGATCTCGAGGAGGTCCCCGCCCAGGCCCCCGCCCCCGCTGCCGCCCCCCGCGCCGCGGTCACCGCCCCCGCCGTCGCCCCGCCGCCCGTCCCCGCCGCCTCCGGCGCCCCCGCCGCCTCCGGCGCCTGGCCCTCCGCCCTGCCCAACGAGGACGAGGCCGAGTCCGTGCTGGTGCGCAAGCTCCGCGGCCAGCTGCCGGCCGACGCGCCGCTGGCCGCCGCCGCCGAGCAGGCGGTGGCCGCCATGACCGAGCTGGAGCGCGCGGCGGTGTCCGGCGCCGACCTGCCTTACGACCCCCGGCCGGTGCTGCGCGCCGCGGTGATGCGCTTCCGCGTGGCGGTGGCCATCGCCAGCGCCCCGGCGGCGCCCGCCGCGGTGGACGCCGAGGCGGTCGCGGCGCTGGTGGCCGAGCTGGACGGGGTGCTGGCCGAGGTGAACGGCCTGGCCGCCACCGTGCCGGCCGAGCAGCAGCCGGCCTTCGGCTTCATCCGCAACGCCCTGGTGAAGGAGGCGGTGGACTTCTCCGAGGTGGCGCACCAGGCCGGGAACGCCCCGGCCCCGGCCGAGGCCGCGCCCCGGGCCGCCCGCGCGCCGGTGACCCGCGTGCTCTCGGTGCAGGCCGGCCAGGTGGCGGAGCAGGACGTCCGCGAGGTCCGGCGCGGCCGCACCGTGGCGGTGCTGCTGGTGGCGGCGATCCTGGCGGGCGGAGGCTTCCACGCCTGGCGCTGGTACCAGCGCCAGCAGGCCATCGCCGCGCTGCCCACGCTCCGCGGCGCGCCGGAGGGGATGCGCCTGCTCCCCGGCTCGCCCGGCGCCGGCAAGGTGCTCGTGCCGGGCAAGGCCCCGCCCGATCGGGCGCAGGTCGAGCGGTTCAAGGCCGACCAGGCCGCCCTCGGGTTCACCGTCACCGAGGAGAAGGGCGGCGTGCTGGTGGTGACGCCGCAGCAGCCCCCGGCCCGACCGGCCGGGGAAGGGAGGACCCCATGAAGCGCCCCGCACCCCGCGCCGCCCGCGGCTTCACCCTCATCGAGCTGATGATGGTGGTGGCCATCATCGGGATCCTCTCCTCGGTGGCCATCCCCGAGTTCCAGCGGCTCACCATGCGCGCCAAGCAGGCCGAGCGCCACGAGGTGATGCTGCGCATCAAGAAGGCGGTGGCCGACACGGTGCTGCAGCACGGGAAGATCCCCGGCGGCAAGATCACCGGCGCGTTCGAGCCGGCCCTGCCCCTCGCCATCGCCAAGCGCATGCCCAACTGGAAGTCGGCGGGCTGGGTGGACATCTTCCGCAGCACCGAGGAGATCGAGGGCTCGCTCTACTACTCGTACCGCTTCCTGGCCGACGACTCCGTCAACCCGCCCACCCTGGAGATCTGGTCCAGCGGCGACCTGGACGGCGACGGGGTCACCAGCGACCGCTACGTGAAGTACGAGCGGCGCAACGGCCTCTACCTGACCGACGAGACCGACACGACCTGCACCTGGGTCTGCCCGCCGCTCGGCCAGGACGACGCGGCCTTCTGAGCCCCGGCCGCGGCCGGCCGCCGCCGCGCCGCCCCGCCGGTTGCGACCCTCCGGCCTCGAGGCTAGGGTCCCCGCATGTCCTCCCCCGAGGCCGCCGCGCGCGCCCGCGAGCTGGCCGCGCGGCTGCGCGCCGCCGACCACGCCTACTACGTCCTCGACAACCCCGTCCTCGCCGACGCCGAGTACGACCGGCTCATGCGCGAGCTGCAGGCGCTGGAGGCCGAGCACCCGGCGCTGGTGACGCCCGACTCGCCGACCCAGCGCGTCGGCGGCGCCCCCTCCGAGAAGTTCGAGAAGGTGGCCCACCGCGAGCCGATGCTGAGCCTCGGCAACGTCACCAGCGACGAGGAGCTGGACGACTTCGACGCCCGCGTCCGCAAGCTGCTGGGGGCGCCGGAGGGGACCGAGATCGGCTACGTGGTCGAGCCCAAGCTGGACGGCCTGGCGGTGGAGCTGGTCTACGAGGGCGGCCGCTTCGTCCACGGCGCCACCCGCGGCGACGGCGCGGTGGGCGAGGACGTCACCGCCAACCTCCGCACCGTGGGGCGCCTCGGCGCCAACCGCGGCGTGCTGCCGGCCCTGGAGGGCGAGGCGCCGCCGCGCCTCGAGGTGCGCGGCGAGGTGCTGCTGCAGAAGGCCCACTTCGAGGCCATGAACAAGCGGCTGCTGGCCGACGGCGAGGAGCCCTTCGCCAACCCGCGCAACGCCGCCGCCGGGAGCCTGCGCCAGCTCGACTGGCGCATCACCGCCACCCGCCCGCTCTCCTTCATCGCCTACGAGGCGCTCGGCCCCGAGCACCCGCGCCTCGCCTGGGCCACCCACTGGGACAAGCTCGCGGCGCTGGCCGGCTGGGGCTTCGAGGTCAACGCCGAGAACCGGCGCTGCGCCGGCATCGCCGCGGTGAAGGCCGAGCGCGACCGGCTGGCCGAGGGGCGCTTCGCCTTCCCCTACGACACCGACGGCATCGTGGTGAAGGTGGACGATCTCGACCTGCGCCGCCGCCTGGGCCAGGCCTCCAAGACGCCGCGCTGGGCGGTGGCCTTCAAGTACCCGCCGCAGGAGGAGGCCACCCGGGTGACGCGCATCTGGGCCTCGGTGGGGCGCACCGGGGTGCTCACGCCGGTGGCCGAGGTGGAGCCGGTGCGCCTCGGCGGCGCGCTGGTGTCGCGCGCCACGCTCCACAACGAGGACGAGCTGCGGCGCAAGGACATCCGCCAGGGCGACTGGGTGCTCATCCGGCGCGCCGGCGAGGTCATCCCCGAGGTGGTCAAGTCGCTCCCGGAGCGGCGCACCGGCGAGGAGCTGGAGTTCCGCTTCCCCGAGGCCTGCCCGGAGTGCGGCGCCCACGTGGTGCGCGAGGAGGGCGACAAGGCCTGGCGCTGCACCGGCGCCGCCTGCCCGGCCCAGCTCAGCGGCCGGCTCCGCCACTTCGCCCAGCGCCGCGCCCTCGACATCGAGGGGCTGGGCGACAAGCTGGCCGCCGAGCTGGTGCAGAAGGGGCACGTCAAGGACTTCGCCGACCTCTGGAGGGTCCCCTTCGCCACCTGGCAGGCGCTCTTCAGCCGGCCGCGGGCGACCTCGCCGGAGGAGGTCGAGGCGGCCCCGGACGCGGGCGAGGGCGGGAAGCCCCGCAAGAAGCCGAAGCCGCCCGAGCTGCCGGAGAAGGCGGCCCAGAACATGATGGAGGCGCTGGAGAAGGCCAGGGTCACCACGCTCCGCCGCCTCCTCTACGGCCTCGGCATCCCGCAGGTGGGCGAGGCCACCGCCGCCCAGCTGGCGCGGGCCTTCCCGTCGGTGCCGGCCTTCCTCGACGCCGACGAGGCGGCGCTCCAGGGGGTGCGCGACGTGGGGCCGGAGGTGGCGCGCCAGGTGCGCGAGTGGACCGCCGAGCCGCGCAACCGCGAGGTGGTGCGCCGGCTCCTCGAGGAGGCCGGGCTCCAGCCGGCCCCCGAGGTGGTGGACGAGAAGGGCCCCTTCGCCGGGAAGACGGTGGTGCTCACCGGCGGCCTCTCGCAGCTCTCGCGCGACGAGGCCAAGGCCGAGATCGAGCGGCGCGGCGGCAAGGTCTCGGGGAGCGTCTCGCGCAAGACCGACCTCGTGGTGGCCGGCGAGGACGCGGGCTCCAAGCTCAAGAAGGCGGCGGAGCTGGGCGTGAAGGTGGTGGACGAGGCGGAGTTCCTCCGGCTGCTGCAGGGCTGAGCGGGCCGCGGGGCCGGGGCCCGCGTCCCACGGTCGCGGCGCCCATGCGGGCGTTCACGGCCAGGCCGTTCCGTCCTATGAACGGCCGCGATGGCCACCGACGAGACCGCCGCCGCCCCGCCCGCCGCCCCGCCGCGGCGCCACCGCCGCCTCCGCATCGCCCTCGCCACCCTGGCCGCCCTGGTGGCCGCCTGGGGTCTCTTCGGCTTCCTCCTCGCCCCGCGGTTGCTGAAGCGGGCCATCGAGGAGCAGGGCGCCAAGGCGCTCCACCGCGCCGTCGCGGTGCGGGCCGTCGAGGTCAACCCCTACACGCTGCGGGTGGCGGTGCTGGGGCTCGAGGTGGCCGGGCGCGAGGGGGCGCCGCTCCTCACCTGGGAGGGGCTCCACGTCCGGCTGGCGCCGTGGAAGGCGCTCTCCGGCGACCTCGGCCTCGCCGAGCTCCGCCTGGAGCGCCCGTCCCTCAAGCTGCGGCTCGACGAGGAGGGGCGCCTCGACGTCCGCGACCTCCTCGGCGAGGCGCCGCCGCCCGAGGCGCCCGCCCCGGCGCCGGAGGCGAGGAAGCCGGCGCGCATCGGCCTGGCCCTCGACCTGCTGGAGGTCCGCGAGGCCCAGGTGGCCTTCGTGGACGCCTCGGTCACGCCCACCTTCCAGACCACCCTCGGCCCGCTCTCGGTGCGGCTCCTCGACTTCCGCACCCGCGGCGGCGACGACAGCCCCTACGCCTTCGAGGGGGCCACCGAGGCCGGCGAGACCTTCTCCTGGAGCGGAACGGTGCTGTCCGAGCCGCTGCGCTCCGCCGGGACCCTCACCTTCAAGGGCGTGGCGCTGCCCAAGTACGGCCCCTACCTGCGCGGCGAGGCGCCGGACCTGGAGCTGCGGCGCGGCACGGCGGCGCTCACCACGCGCTACCAGGTGGAGGCGGCGGCGGGGCGGCGGCTGGCGCGGCTGGAGGGGCTCTCGCTCACCGTGGCCGACCTGGTGCTGGCCCGCCGCGGCGAGGCGGGCGAGGCGGTGAGCCTGCCGTCGCTGTCGGTCGAGGGCGTGGAGGTGGACCTCCTCGGCCAGGCGGCCGCGGTGCGCGAGGTGAGGCTCAGCGGCGGCGCCATCCTGGCGCGGCGTGGGGCCGACGGCGCCCTCAACCTGGCAGAGCTGGCCCGGACCAGGCCCTCGCCGCCCTCGACGCCGCCCTCGAAGTGGACCTGGAAGGTGGGGGCGGTGGCGGTGGAGAAGCTGGCGGTGGCCTTCGAGGACGGGGCCGCGCCGCGCCAGCCGGCCCGCCTCGCGCTCGCCGACGTGGCGCTGCGCCTGGAGGGGCTGGCCAAGGGGAGCGCCGCCCCGTGCCCGCTCACCGCCTCGCTGCGCCAGGGCGCGGCCGGGACGCTCTCGGTGAAGGGCGCGATCCGCCCCTTCGCCCCGGCCGGCGAGCTGGCGGTGCAGGGCGCCGGCCTGGAGCTCACCGCGCTCACCCCCTGGCTGGACGGCCTGCCGCTGCGCCTCACCGACGGCACCCTCGGCCTGGCCCTCCGGACCACCTTCGACGCCGCCCGCGCCGAGGCGGCCTGGACGGTGGCGGGGGACGTGCGCGTCGAGGGGCTGGCGCTGCGCCACCCGTCGCGCGAGGAGGAGCTGGTGCGGTGGAAGGCGCTGGAGCTGCTGGGGATCGACGCCGCCTCGGCGGGGAAGCGGGCGGCGCTGAAGACGGTGCGGATCACCGAGCCGCGGCTGCGGGGGGTGATCTTCGAGGATGGGACGATGGGGATGGGGAAGGGGGGGACGGCGACGGCGAGCTCGACCGCGACCTCGACCCCGACCTCGACCGCGACCTCGACCTCGACCGCGACCCCGACCTCGACCCCGACCTCGACCCCGACCTCGACCTCGACCCCGACCCCGACCCCGGCCTCGGCCTCGGCCTGGCGCACCTCCATCGGCCTCTTCCAGATCGTCCGCGGCCGCGCCTCGCTGGTGGACCGCTCCCTCTCCCCGCCGGTGCTCCTCTCCCTCACCGACCTCGAGGCCCGCGTCACCGGCCTCTCCTCGGATCCCCGCGCCCGCTCCGCGGTGGACGTCCAGGCGCGCGTGGACGGGGCGGCGCCGGTGACGGTCACCGGCACGCTCAACCCGCTGCAGGCGCGCGGGTACACCGAGCTGGCGGTGGCGGCCAAGGCGGTCGACCTCACGCCGCTCGGGCCCTACGCCGGCAAGTACCTGGGCTACGGCCTGCAGAAGGGGAAGCTCGACCTCGACCTCAGCTACCGGGTGCAGGAGGGCGGGCTGGCCGCGGGCAACGTGGTGCGGGTCGACCAGCTGACGCTGGGCGAGAAGGTGGAGAGCCCGGACGCCACGGGCCTGCCGGTGCGCCTGGCGCTGGCGCTCCTCAAGGACCGGGACGGCGTCATCCTCCTCGACGTGCCGGTGGAGGGGCGGCTCGACGATCCCGAGTTCAGGCTGGGCAAGGTGATCTGGCGCACCGTCCTCAACATCCTGGTGAAGGTGGCCACCTCGCCCTTCGCCGCGCTGGGGGCGCTGGTGGGCGGCGAGCAGGCCGACCTCTCGCTGGTGGAGTTCGCGCCGGGCGGGGCGGCGCTCGACGAGGCGGCGCAGAAGCGCATCCAGCTCCTGGCGCGATCGCTGGCCGAACGGCCGGCCCTGGCGCTGGAGCTGGAGGGGACGGCGGACGACGGGGCCGACGGGGCGGCGCTGCGGCGCGCCGAGCTGGAGCGGCGGCTCCGGGCCGCCAAGGGGGCGGCGCAGAAGCCGCCGGTGGGGGAGGAGGCGGTGACCGTCTCGGCCGAGGAGCGGCCGCGGTGGCTGGCCGCCCTCCACGCCGCGGCGGTCCCCCCGGCGCCGGCCGCGCCGGGCCCGGCGGCCGGGACCGCGCCGGCCCTGGCGGCGCCGACGGCGCCACCGACGCCCGCCGAGTTGGAGGAGCAGCTCCTCGGCGCCATCCAGGTGCCCCCCGAGGCGCTCCCGGCCCTGTCCGCCGCCCGCGCCGCCGCGGCGCGCGAGGCGCTCCTCGCCGCCGGCGTCGATCCCGCCCGGCTCTTCCAGGTGGAGGGGAGCGAGCGGGCCGCCAAGGAGAAGGGCGCGCGCGCCTACTTCTCGGTGCAGTCGCGCTGACGCGGCGGGCGTGCCACCATGCGGGGCACCCCTCCCACCGGAGCCCGCCATGGCCCTCGCCCGCGCCCACCTCACCGTCTCCGGCCGCGTCCAGGGCGTGGCCTTCCGCGCCTGCACCGCCGACGAGGCGCAGCGCCACGGGCTGCGGGGCTGGGTCCGCAACCTGGCCGACGGCCGCGTCGAGGCGGTGGCGGAGGGGGAGCGGGTCGCCGTGGAGGCGTGGGTGGCGTGGTGCCGGCGGGGGCCGCCGGCCGCGCGGGTGCTGGCGGTGGAGGTGGAGTGGGGGGAGGCGCGGGGGGACCTGGGGGAGTTTGAGGTGAGGCGGTAGGGGGTCGGGGGTGGGGCCAGGTTCAGGTTCAGGTTGAAGGTCCAGGTCCAAGTCCAGGTTCAGGTTGAGGGTCCAGGTCCAGGCTGAAGGTCGCGGTCGAGGTCCAGGTCGGGGTCGAGGTCGAGGTCGGGGTCGGGGTTGGAGTTGATCCCCTTTGGTGGAGTCCTTCCCGCTGTGGGAGGAGGATTCCTGGATGCGACGGTACAAGCCGCCCTATGCCCCCCAGTTCCGGGCCATGGTCGTCGACCTCTTCCGGGCAGGCCGGACGCTGGCCAGCCTGACGAAGGAGTTTGGGGTCACGGATATGACCATCCGGGCCTGGGTGAAGCAGGCTGACCTGGACTCGGGTCGCCGGACCGACGGCCTCAGCTCCGGCGAGAAGCAGGAGCTGGCGCAGCTGCGGCGGGAGAACGCCCGACTGCGCGAGGAGCGCGACATCCTAAAACGAGCCGCGGCCTGGTTCGCCCAGGAGGAAGAGGCCGCTCGGACGCGCAAGAAGCGTTCCGATTCGTGAGGGCGAGCCAGGCCGTGCACTCCGCTGCCGCATGTTGCCGCGCCCTGGGCGTCTCGGTTTCCGGCTACCACGCCTGGTGCCGGCGAGCGCCGTCCCGCCGGGCCACCGAGGACGCCAAGTTGATTGCCCGCATCAGGGCCATCCACGAGATGTCCGACGGCACCTACGGCGCCCCGCGCATCCGAGCCGAACTGGCGGACGTGGACGGCCTGCGCATCGGCGTCCGGCACGTCGCCAGGCTGATGCGGAAGGCCGGCCTGGTGGGCGTTTCCCGCCGGAGGTACTGCGTCACCACGACCCGCGACGGCTCGCCGGGCTCTCCCGATCTCGTCGAGCGCCAGTTCCGCGCTGACGGCCCCAACAAGCTCTGGGTGGCTGACATCACCTACGTCCCGACCTCGGCGGGCTTCCTGTTCCTCAGCGTCGTCGTCGACGTCTGGAGCCGGAAGGTGGTCGGCTGGTCGATGTCCTCGAGCCTGAAGACCGACCTGGTCCTAGCCGCCCTCGACATGGCCGTGACCCAACGCCAGCCCAGCGGAGTCATTCACCACTCCGACCGGGGCACGCAGTACACCTCCATCGCCTTCGGCACGCGCTGCCAGCTCGCCGGCGTGCGGCCCTCGATGGGCTCGGTGGGCGACGCCTACGACAACGCCATGTGCGAGAGCTTCTTCGCCAGCCTGGAGTGCGAGCTGCTGAACCGCAAAGGCTTCAAGACCCACACGGAGGCGCGCCACGCCCTCTTCCGCTACATCGAGGGCTGGTACAACCCGCACCGGAGGCACTCGGCCCTTGGCTACAAGTCACCGGTCAACTTCGAACGGATGCACCCTGAAGCGGCTTAGCCCACAAAGCCGCTGAGGCTCCACGAAACCGGATCAACCCCAGGGTCGAGGTCGGGGTCGGGGTCGGGGTCGAGGTCGGGGTCGCCCCTCGACTCCGCGCGCCGACGGCGCGCTACGCTCGGGGTGCACGGAAGCGCGCGGTCGCGGTCGGGCAGCACTTCTCCCTCTCCCCCAGCGAGGGAGAGGGCCGGGGAGAGGGGGCGGAGGACGTGGCTCGGCCTCGCCCGGACCCCCTCCCGGTCCCTCATTTGCCCCACCCTCCGCGCGCGTGGTACGCACCCGGACCCACCGCGCCGCGACCTCGCGGCCGGGTCCTCCCACACGGACGGGCACCTGGCGGTTCGACCCCGCCGCCCGACGCGACATGACCGACCGCACCGCGAGCCCCGCGCCCGCTCCCCTCGACCTCGACGACCTCGTCCTCCGCGCCGAGAAGCCCACGCGCTACGTGGGCTGCGAGTTCGGCGCCGTGAAGAAGGACCTGGCGACGGTGGGGCTGCGCTTCGCCCTCTGCTTCCCGGACACCTACGAGGTCGGCATGTCCAACCTCGGGTTCCGGCTCCTCTACGCCCTCCTCAACGACCGGCCGGGGATCGCCTGCGAGCGGGTCTTCCTGCCCTGGCCCGACCTGGAGGGCATGCTCAAGGAGCGGGGCCTCCCGCTCTTCTCGCTGGAGTCGCGGGCCCCGGTGCGGGCCTTCGACGTGCTCGGCATCACCCTGCAGTTCGAGCTCTGCTACACCAGCGCCCTGGCGGTGCTCGACCAGTCGGGCATCCCGCTCCTCGCCGCCGACCGGACCGACGCCGACCCCATCGTGGTGGGCGGCGGCCCCTGCGCCTACAACCCCGAGCCGGTGGCCGACTTCTTCGACTGCTTCGCGGTGGGGGAGGGCGAGGAGCTGGCGGTGGAGATCGCCGAGGCGGTGGCCGCCTCCGGCTTCCGGCGCGGCGGCGCCTCCCGCGCCGAGGTGCTGGCCCGCCTGGCCCGCATCCCGGGCGTCTACGTGCCGTCCTTCTTCCGGCCCCGCTACGACCCGGCCACCGGCGCGCTGGCCGCCATGGAGCCGCTCCTCCCCGGCTACGAGCGCGTCGAGCGCCGCGTCATGCCGGACCTCGACGCCCTGCCGACCACCGCCTACACCCGGCCCATCGTCCCCTTCATGCAGACCGTGCACGACCGGCTGCCGGTGGAGCTGCAGCGCGGCTGCACCCGCGGCTGCCGCTTCTGCCAGGTGGGCATGATCACGCGGCCCACCCGCCAGCGCAGCCCGGCCCAGGTGCTCACCCTCGCCGAGACCGGCCTGCGCGCCTCGGGCTACGAGGAGGTGGGGCTGCTCTCGCTCTCCTCCGGCGACTACGCCTGCCTCGACCCGCTCCTCGACGACTTCATCGGCCGCTACGAGGGCGAGAAGATCGCCATGTCGCTGCCGTCGCTCCGCACCGAGACCATGTCGGCGGGGCTGGCCGAGAAGATCGGGCGGATCCGCAAGACCGGCTTCACGCTGGCCCCCGAGGCCGCCACCGAGCGGATGCGGGCCGTCATCAACAAGGGCAACCGCGAGGAGGACCTGCTCCACGCGGTGGACTCGATCTTCCGGAACGGCTGGTCGACGCTCAAGCTCTACTTCATGATCGGGCTCCCCGAGGAGCGCGACGAGGACGTGGTGGCCATCGCCCAGCTGGCCCAGAAGGTGCTGGGCGCGGCGCGGCGGGCCATGCCCAAGGGGCAGGGCTCGGCGGCCATCCACCTCGGCGCCAGCACCTTCGTGCCCAAGCCCTTCACCCCGTTCCAGTGGGAGCCCATGATCCGGCCGGAGGAGACCCGCCGGCGCCAGGGGCTCATCACCGCCACGCTGGGCGGGCGCCACGGCGCCATCCAGTTCAAGCCCCACGACTCGCGCCAGTCCTCCATCGAGGGGGCGCTGGCGCTGGGCGACCGGCGCGTCGGCACCGCCGTGCTCCACGCCTTCCGGGCCGGCCAGCGGCTCGACGGCTGGACCGAGTGGTTCGACGAGCAGCGCTGGGTCGAGGCCTTCGCCGAGTGCGAGCGGGTCCACGGCGTGGGGCTCGACTTCTTCGCCCACCGCCGCCGCCGCCTCGACGAGCCGCTCCCCTGGGACCGCATCGACTGCGGCGTCACCAAGGCCTACCTCCAGAAGCAGCTCTGCGCGGCCCGCAACCTGGCCGAGGTGCCGGACTGCGTCCTGGCGCCCTGCACCAACTGCGGCGCCTGCGACTTCGAGGCCGTCAAGAACGTGGTCCACCTGCCGGAGGACTACGTGAAGGCGCCGGCCCCGCCGCCGCGCCCGCCCGAGTCGCCGCTCCGGTCGCACGTCCGGGTGCGCTATGCGAAGGAGGGCCGGCTGGTGGCCCTCTCCCACCTCGAGACCATCCACACCCTGCTGCGGGCGCTGCGCCGGGCGCGGCTGCCCATGGCCTACTCGCAGGGCTACCACCCGAAGCCCAAGGTCTCCTACGGCCCCGCCCTGCCGGTGGGGGTGGAGAGCCGGGCCGAGCTCATCGACCTCGAGCTGGTGGGGGCGGTGGAGGCGGGCGCGGTGGCGGCCGCCCTCTCCCCGGAGCTGCCGGAGGGGTTGACCCTCTTGTCGGCCGAGGCCCTCGACCCGGGCGCGCCGTCGATCGGCGAGAGCCTGCGGGCCATGCACTATGTGGCCGTCTTCCCAGGGGAAAGCTGGGACGCCGCGACCCTGTCGGAGCGGGTCGACGACTTCCTCGGGCGGGAGCGGGCGGTGGTGGTCCGCGAGGCCCCTCCCCGCAATCGCGACCGGAAGCGGCACCAGAAGATTGCGGGCAGGAAGCAAAGGGAGATAGATCTCAAGGACATAGTGACCCACCTGGCCGTCGAAGGGCCTCGGCGGGTCGCGTTCAGCTTGCGGGCGGATCCATCCGGGAGCGCGCGTCCAGCCGAGGTGCTGGCGGCGGTCTTCGGGGACGACGGGCAACCGCCCCGTGGTGTGAAGCTTCTGAAGGAGGGCGTGAGCCTGGTGAGGACCGAGCGGGACCGGCCGGAGGGCCAACCGCGCGCGCCTCGCTACCTCGACGCCTGAGGGTCTAACGATTCAATGCCCCGGGACCGGGCCGCGGAACGCGCGGCCGCCCGGCGCGAAGGGTAGCGAACTCGTGAGCACGCGCTCCGACACCGATCCACGGACTCCGGCACGGCCGGAGCCCGGACGATCGTGGCCTGCCTGCCCGGCTGGCCTCGCTCCCCCTGCGCCGACGGCCCGGGGGGAGAGGGGTCCGCCATGGCCGACAAGAACAGCCTCGTAATCAACGCTGCGGGCGCGGAGACGCGCGTCGCGCTGGTCGAGAACGGGACGATCCACGAGTACTACCTCGAGCGGAAGCGCGAGAAGGGGATCGTCGGCAACATCTACAAGGGCCGGGTGGTCCGCGTGCTCCCGGGCATGCAGGCCGCCTTCGTCGACATCGGCCTGGAGAAGGCCGCCTTCCTCTACGTCGGCGACGTCTACGGCGATCCCGACTTCTCGGAGGAGTTCGAGCTCACCGAGGGCGAGCACGCCGCCGAGGTCTCGGAGGTGCCGAGCGAGGAGGAGGCCGACGCCCAGGAGGCCGCCGCCAAGGCCGCCGCCGAGGCGCCGGTGCCCACGCCGGCCGAGCCGCTCCCGGCGGTGACGCCCGACGCCGGGGCCGCGCCGGCCCAGGCCGAGGCCCAGGTCGAGGGCGCGCCGCCCGCCGAGCCCGCCGCTGCGCCGGCCGAGGTCGCCGCCGCGCCGGCCGAGGTCGCCGAGGCCGCGCCGGTCGAGGCCCCGGCTGCGGAGGCCGCGCCGGCCGAGCCCCCGGCGCCCGCCCCGGCCGCCGCCGACCCGGCGCCCGTCGAGGCCGCCGCGCCCGCGCCGGTCATCGAGCCGCTGGCCGCCCCGCCCGACCACGAGCTGCCGCCGCCGCTGCCGCCCCGCGAGCCGGCCCTGCTGCCGGCCGCCGAGCCGGTGCCGCTCCTCGCCGCCGCCCCCGAGGTCCCGGCCCTGCCGGCCTCCACCGGGGAGGCCGCGCCCGCCGACGCCCCGGCCCCCGCCCCCGCCGAGGCGGGCGCGCCGGCCAGCGGCGCCCTCGCCGCCCCGCCCCGCGAGGCGGCCCGCGAGGCCCGCGGCGACCGCGACCGCGAGCGCAACCGGGACCGCGACCGCAGCCGCCGCGACGAGAAGCGGGAGGAGAAGCGCGACGAGAAGCGGGGCGACCGCGGCGATCGGGAGCGCGGCGGCCGCAACGGCCACCGCGAGGAGAAGAAGCCCCGCGAGCCGAAGAACATCCAGGACCTCCTCAAGGAGGGCCAGGAGGTCATCGTCCAGGTCGCCAAGGATCCCATCGGCACCAAGGGCGCGCGGATCACCAGCCACATCTCGCTGCCGGGCCGCCACCTGGTCTTCATGCCGACGGTGGACCACATCGGCATCTCCCGCCGCATCGAGAAGGACGGCGAGCGGCGCCGCCTCCGCGAGATCGTGGACCGCATGCGCCCGGAGGGCACCGGCTTCATCGTGCGCACCGTGGCCGAGGGCGTGGAGGCCGAGAAGCTCGAGGCCGACATCCGCTTCCTCATCCAGGTCTGGAACGAGATCATCCGGATGAAGGACAAGGTCGGCGCGCCGGCGCTGCTGCACGGCGACCTCGACCTGATCCTGCGCGCCACCCGCGACCTCTTCACCTCCGACGTGGGGAAGATGGTCATCGACGACCGCGACGAGTACGAGCGCATCCTCCGCTTCGTGCGCGAGCAGGCGCCCCACCTCGAGTCGTCCATCGAGTGCTACTCGGGCGAGGAGCCCATCTTCGACGCCTTCGGCATCGAGCAGGAGCTGAAGCGGGCCTCGGGCCGCAAGGTCTGGCTCAAGAGCGGCGGCTACATCATCATCGACCAGGCCGAGGCGCTCACCGCGGTGGACGTCAACTCGGGGCGCTACGTCGGCAAGAAGAGCCTCGAGGAGACCATCACCAAGATCAACACCGAGGCGGCCAAGGAGATCGTCTACCAGCTCCGGCTCCGCAACATCGGCGGCATCATCATCATCGACTTCATCGACATGGACAAGCCCCAGAACCGCGACAAGGTCTTCAAGGCCTTGCAGGACGCGCTGGGGCGGGACAAGGCCAAGACCAACGTCCTCAAGATCTCCGAGCTGGGCCTGGTGGAGATGACGCGCAAGCGGGTGCGCGAGTCCACCACCCGCATGATGAACGAGCCGTGCAGCTACTGCGACGGCAAGGGGCACATCAAGTCGAAGATCACGGTGGCCTACGAGGTCTTCCGCGAGATCCGGCGCGAGGCGCCCCACTTCCCCGAGCCGGTGCTGGTCATCAACTGCCACCCCGAGGTGGCCCGCGTCTTCCAGGGGCCGGAGCGCGACGAGCTGCGCTACCTGATGGACCGCTTCAACAAGACCATCCAGGTGAAGACCCAGGCCGGCTACCACCAGGAGCAGTTCGACATCTACGGCCGCCACGAGCGCATCGACATCCCGCGCGAGCCGGGGAGCGAGCGGCCGGCCGGCGAGCCCGGCCCGCGCGGCGACCGCGGGGAGCGGGGCGAGCGCGGCGATCGCAACGATCGCGGCGGTGGCGGCGGGCGGGACCGGGATCGCGGGCGGGGTGGTCGCGGCGGGCGTGACCGCGGCGGCGACCGTGGCGGTGACCGGAACCGCGGCGGTGGTGGTGGCGGCGGCGGCGGGGATCGCAACCGCGGCGGCGACCAGGGCCAGCGCGGAGACCGCGGTGAGCGGGGTGACCGCGGCGAGCGTGGCGAGCGCGGTGACCGCGGCGAGCGTGGTGACCGTGGCGAGCGCGGTGAGCGCCAGGACCGCGGCGGCGGCGGCGATCGCGGTGGCGGCGAGCCGCGCGGCGACGCGGGCGGCCAGCGGAGCGAGCCGAAGGGCGGCGACGCACCGTCCGGCGGCGAGGGCGGCGGCGCCTAGCGCCGGGGCGGGTCGTGGACCCCAGGCTGGAGGCCGCGGGCGAGCGCTGGGGCGGGCGGCTCCGCCGCCTCGCTGCGGCCGTCACGCTGGCGGCCGGCCGCGCCTTGAAGGGCGACGTGCGCCTGCGGGCCATGGCGCTCACCTACCTCTCGCTCTTCGCGCTGGTGCCGGCGCTGGTGGTGGCCTTCTCGGTGGTGCAGGCCTTCACCGGGATGGAGAAGATCGCCGGCCTGGTCAACGAGTTCCTCCTCGACAACCTGGCGGTGGGGGCGCGGGCCACGCTGGCGCCCTACCTGGAGCGCTTCGTCAACAACGCCCAGGCGGCCCCGGCCGGCCTGGTGGGCGGCGCGCTGCTGCTCTGGTCGATGGTGACGCTCTTCACCAACGTCGATCGGGCCATCAACGACGTCTGGGGCATCCGCCGGCCGCGCACGCTGCGCTCGCAGGCGGTCATCTACTGGGTCGGCCTCACGCTGGGGCCGCTGCTGCTGGCCGGATCGCTGGCGCTGGGCCACGCGGCGCGCGGCTGGCTGGCCGGCACCGGCCTCGGCTTCCTGGCGGTGGCGGGCGGGCTGGCCCTCACCTGCGCCTTCTTCGCCACGCTCTACGTCATCGTGCCGGACACGCGGGTGAAGCCGGGCGCGGCGCTCACCGCCGGCGTGGTGGCCGGCCTGATGTGGGAGGTGGCCAAGACCGGCTACCAGGTCGCGGTGACGCGGTTCTTCAAGTACCACGTCATCTACGGCTCGGTGGCGGTGGTGCCCACCTTCCTCCTGTGGCTCTTCCTCTCCTGGTTCATCCTGCTCTTCGGGGCGCGGGTGGCCTTCATCCTCCAGAACCGCGCCTCGCTGCTGCGCCGGTCGGTGATGGACCACCCGACCACGCTGGAGGCGCTGGCGGGCCGGGTGCTGCTGGAGGTGGCGCTGGCCTTCGAGCGCCGCCCCGCCCCCGACGAGGAGCCGCCCCCGGCGCCGGACGTCGCCTCGCTGGCCCGCTCCATCCGCGTGGCCGACGAGGAGGTGGCCCGGGTGGTGGAGGCGCTCGCGGCGCAGGAGCTGCTGCGGCCCCTCGCCGGCGGCGGCCTGGTGCCGGGGCGCGCCCCCGCGCGCATCACCCTCCTCGACGTGCGCCGCGCCGTGCTCGGCCCGCCGCCGGCGCGCCCCGACGAGCCGCCCGGCCCCATCGACCGGGCGCTCGGGGCGGTGGAGGAGGCGGCCATGCGCCAGCTGGACGGCGTGACGGTGGGCGCCCTGTGCGAGGCGGAGCGGGCGGCCGCCGGCGGGCCGCCGGGTGGGGCCGAGTCCGAGGCCGGAGCGGAGGCGGAGGCGGTGGGTCCGGCGGGGCGTACCTGACCCGTCATGGGGGTCCCCTTCGGGGGCGCAATGACCCCGATGATCCATGCCCGTGGAACCCTTGCTGATTTCAGGGGAGTCGGCTAGGCTCCTGAAATCCTTGAGCGGCTTCCAGAGGGGGGCCGCGAACGCGGAGCGAAGATGCTGAAGTCGGACCTCATCAACATCCTCGTCGTGAAGCGCGGCGTGACCCAGAAGCAGGCCGAGGCCACCATCGAGACGATCTTCGACTCGATGAAGGACGCCCTGTGCCGCGGCGAGAACATCGAAATTCGCGGGCTTGGCGCCTTCCACGTGAAGCACTACGAGGGGTACCAGGGGCGTAACCCCAAGACCGGAGAGGTGATTCCGGTGAAGCCGAAGCGCGGCATCCTCTTCCGCACCGGGAAGGAGCTCCGCGACCGCGTGAACCGCCCGGAGGACGACGGGCAGAAGCCGGGCGGCGCCGGGACGCCGCCCGTGGCCGCCGGCACCTAGCCGCCGCACGCCTCCACCCCGACGTGACCAGAAGCGCCCGCGTTCCGGGCGCTTCTTCTGTTCGGGGCTGCGCCCCGCCCCGACCGGCAGAGCCGGCTCGGGGCCCCACCCTGCTGCGGCGGAGCCGGGACCGCTGTCGCGCTCCGCGCTCGGCGGTCCTTCCGCCGGGGAGGGACTCCGTCCCTCCCCGCACTGCGTGCGGGGCCCCTCCCTGACCAGCCCTCGAGACCACGAGCCGGCGTTCACGCCGCCAGCGCCAGGCGGCCCACCGGGCGGATGGGGAGGTCGGGCGGGAGCTCGTCGTAGCCCAGCACCTGGAGGCGCGGGTGGCGCGGGGCCACCAGCAGGCGCACGGCGCGGCGGACGTCGCCGCTGGTGAGGAGCACCGGCGGGTCGCCGGCCGCGGCCAGCGCCTCGGCCAGCCCCTCCACCAGCCGGGCCGCCTGGGCCGGATCGAGCGCCGCCACCTCGCCGTGGAGCGCCTCGCGCACCGCGCGCTCGGCGGCCGGATCGAGGAGCAGCGCCAGGAGCGGCCCGCCGCCCGCGGCCGCCCCCGCCAGCCGCCGCCGCAGCGCCCGCCGCGCCGCCGCCGCCAGCGCCGGGGCGCCGCGCGGCGCGCCGCCCGCCTCGAGGAGCGCCTCCAGCACCAGGCGCAGGGGGCGGATGGGCACGCCCTCCTCGAGGAGGCGGCGCAGCACCTCGGCGAGGAGCGCCGGCGGCAGCTGCCGCGCGGCCTCGCGCACCAGCGCCGGGGCCGGCCCCTCCAGCTCGTCGAGGAGCCCCTGCACCTCCTGCACCCCGAGGAGCAGCGGCGCGTGGCGGCCGAGCTCGAAGGCGCAGGCGGCCGCCACCCGCTCCAGCGGCCCCAGCACCGGGCCGAGGGCCGCGGCGCGCGCCTCGGCGGCGGCCTCCACCAGCGCCGCGGGCCGGCCGGTGCGCGGCTCGCAGGTGGGCCGGAACGGCAGGCCGGCCAGCTCGAGGTCCCCGGGCGGCGCCAGCGCCAGCCGCTCCTCCGGCGGCGCCAGGCCGCTCGCCACCGGCGCCTCGTGGACCAGGAGGAGCCAGCCGCCCGGCGGCAGCGGCGCGCCGCGCACCGCGATGGGCGGCGCGGGCACGCCCAGCTCCCGCCAGAGCCCGGCGCGCACCGCCGGGAGCGCCTCGCCGAGGAAGGCCCCGCCGTCGGCCTGGGCCAGGGCGAGGAGGTCGTCGGCCAGCTCCAGCACCACCGGGGGCTCGCCGTCCCACGGGCCGGGACCCGCGGCGAGGCCCGGGCCGGCCGCCGCCGTCGCCGGGGCGGCCCGCTGGTGGCCGTCGGCCCCGCCGGCGGGCCGGGGCCCGTCGCCGGGACCGGCGCCGCGGCCGAGGCGCCCGCGAGCGGCCCGCCACGCCAGGCCGCCGGCGCCGAGGGAGAGCGCCAGGAAGGGCAGGGCCGGGAGGCCCGGCGCCAGCGCCAGGCCGAGGAGCGCCGCCGCCACGGTGCCGAGCGCCCGGGGCTCGCCGAGGAGCTGGCGCGCCACCTCGCCGCCCAGCCGGTCGCCCTCCTCCTCGGCCGCCACCCGCGTCACCGCCAGGCCGGCCGCCACCGCCACCAGCAGCGCCGGCACCTGCGAGGCCAGGCCGTCGCCCACCGCCAGCAGCACCGCCCGGTGCGCCGCCTCGCCGAGGGGCCGGCCGCGCAGCGAGAGGGCCGCCAGGCCGCCGGCGGCGTTGACCAGCACGATGGCCACGCCGGCGATGGCGTCCCCCTTCACGAACTTGAGGGCGCCGTCCATGGCGCCGTGGAGCTGGCTCTCGCGCTCCAGGGCGCGGCGCCGCCGGGCCGCGGCGGCGGCGTCGAGGAGGCCGGCGCGGAGGTCGGCGTCGAGGGCCAGCTGCTTGCCCGGCAGGGCGTCGAGGGTGAAGCGGGCCGCCACCTCGGCCACCCGCTCGGCCCCCTTGGCCACCACCAGGAGCTGCACCAGCGTGAGGATGGCGAAGATCACCGCCCCGGCCACCGGGCTCCCCTGCACCACCACCCGCCCGAAGGCCTCGATGACCCGCCCGGCCTCGCCGCGCGTCAGCACCAGGCGCGTCGAGGAGACGGAGAGGGCCAGGCGCAGGAGCGTGGTGACGAGGAGCAGCGAGGGGAAGGCGGCGAAGGCCAGGGCATCGCGGGACAGCAGCGTCACCACCAGCACGGTGGCGGCCAGGGCCAGGGAGAGGGCCAGGCCGGCGTCGAGGAGGGCGGGGGGGATGGGGGCGACGAGGAGGAGGACCAGGGAGAGGATGGAGAGGGCGAAGGCGGCGTCGCCGGCGCCGCGGAGGCGGGAGAGGGCGGCGTGGAGGAGGGGGAGGAGGCTCATCGCGGCGCCTTGGGTGGGGGCGGGGTCGAGATCGGAGTCGGGGTCGAGGTCGAGGTCGAGGTCGGAGTCGGGGTCGAGGTCGAGGTCGAGGTCGGGGTCGAGATCGCGGTCGAGAAGGGGGTTGGGGCTGGAGCTCGGGCAGGTGTTCGGGCAGGGCCACCGGCCGGCGTCGTGGTCGGGCTCGGGATCGCGCTGGCGTTCGCCGCCGGCACCGTGCCGGCCTCGGCCTCCGCCCCGCCGTGCAGGTGCACCAGCACCGCCGCGGCCGCCTCCCAGAGC
>WBZM01001096.1_pt1 | contig 29653 bp, 26 predicted proteins | sample 5204271 | NCBI WGS metagenome assembly WBZM01 (sample SAMN12344346, study PRJNA552823) | activated sludge metagenome | biome: Activated sludge suspended growth; feature: Nitrification reactor; material: Wastewater; isolation source: activated sludge from nitrification reactor of wastewater... | reverse complement strand
CGCCTCAAGATCCTCGAACTGTTCGAGAAGGCCACCGTGCGTCACATGACCGCGGAAGACGTTTACCGGATGCTCATTGCCGAAAACATGGACATCGGCCTCGCCACCGTTTACCGGGTGCTCACGCAGTTCGAGCAGGCCGGGCTTCTCGAACGCCATTTCTTCGAATCCGGCAAGGCGGTCTTCGAGATCAACCGCGGCAATCACCACGACCACCTGGTCTGCGTCGATTGCGGCGTGGTCGAGGAGTTCTACGACCCGGAAATCGAGCGCCGGCAAAACCTGATCGCCAAGGAACGCGGCTTTGCCATCCACGATCACGCGCTCTACCTCTACGCCCACTGCACAAAATCCGCCTGCCCCAACCGGGAAAAGTCCGGCAAATCCTGATCTGAACGGCAATGCCTGATTTCTCGTCGGTCCTCTCCGGGCCGTGGCTGGCTTCGGCCGGGACGACCTTCCTGCTTGTCGGGCTGGCCGAATTCGGCGACAAGAGCCAGCTGGTCTGCATGACCCTGGCCGCCCGCCATCGCGGCCTGCCGGTGGTCATCGGGGCGGTCGCGGCGTTCGCCATCCTCGACCTGCTGGCCGTCCTGTTCGGTGCCGCCGTCGCCGCCTGGCTGCCGGAATGGCTGGTCACGCTGGCGGTCGCCGTCCTCTTCTCCGGGTTCGGCGTCAGCGCCCTGCGCTACGAGGAGGAAGACGAGGACGACAAGGTCGAGGAAGCCCCCGGACACGGCGTCGTCGCGACTACCTTCCTGCTGATCTTCCTTGCCGAGTTCGGCGACAAGACACAGCTCGCTGTCGCCGGCCTCGGCAGCACCGGCGAACCGTCCGCCGTGTGGGCCGGCGCGACCGCCGCCTTGGCCACCACCTCGGCACTCGGCGTCTTCGCCGGGCGCAAGCTGCTCAACCGGCTGCCGCTGCTGTGGATCCACCGGATCAGCGGCGTCTTTTTCCTGTTGCTGGCGGCCTTTGCCGCGAGCCGTCTGCTCTGATCATTTTTGCCCCGTTACCGGGGTTGACCGCAGCAGCTCGCCGGCGTGCGCCAAGGTGATGTCGGTGACCTCGACGCCACCCAGCATGCGGGCGATTTCGCCGACGCGCTGTTCTTCGCCGAGCGGCCGGATGGAACTCAGGGTCGCACCGTCTCGGGTTTCCTTGCTGACCTGCCATTGCCATTCGGCGCGCGCCGCGACCTGCGGCAGGTGGGTCACGCACAACACCTGACGTTCGCCGCCGAGTTCGCGCAGCAAACGGCCGACGATCTCGGCGACGCCGCCACCGATGCCGACGTCGACCTCGTCGAAGATCAGCGTCGGCACGCTGGCCGAGCGCGAGGTCAGGACCTGGATGGCCAGGCTGATGCGCGACAACTCGCCGCCCGACGCCACCCTGGCCAGCGGCCTGGCCTCCTGGCCGGCGAGACCGCCGACCCGGAATTCGACCTGCTCCAGGCCGTAGGCGGCGCCTTCGGCGAGCGGCGGCAAGGCCACTTCGAAGCGCCCGGAAGCCAGCGCCAGCTGCTGCATCAGCGCGCTGACCGCGGCACCCATTTCGCCGGCAACGCGCTGCCGTCCGGCGGACAGGCCCCGGGCCTGCTTCAGGTAGTCGGCGTGGGCCGCATCAACGCGGGCGGCAAGTGCCGCCAGGTCGGTCGAAGCATTCAGCGTCGCCAGGCGCGCCTGCCCATCGGCCAGCAAGGCCGGCAGCTCGACCGGCGACACGCGGTACTTGCGGGCGCAGGCGAGGACCGCTTCCATGCGCCGCTCGACTTCCGCCAGGCGCGCCGGATCGAGATCGACGCGATCGGCATAGCGGCGCAAGGTGGATACCGCCTCCGCCAGCTCGGCCTGCGCCGACTGCAGCAGGCCGGCGACCTCCTGCAACGCGGGATCGTAGCTGGCCAGCCCGTCCAGCCGCGCCGCCACGCGGTCGACCTGGCCGGTGCACGCCGCTTCGCCGTCGGCCAGCGCATAGAGCGCGAACTGCGCGCCTTCGATCAGGCTGGCGGCATGCCCGAGACGGCGGTGCTCGACCTCCAGTTCGGCCCATTCCCCGGCACTGAAAGCCAGGCTGTCGAGCTCGCGCACCTGCCATTCGAGCTGCTCGCGCTCGCGCGCCAGCGCGTCGGCGCCACTCGCCGCCGACTGCAGAAGCTGCGTCGCCTCGCGCCAGGCCCGGTAGGCGGCAGCAACCTGCTGCGCGGTCGCGGTCAGCCCGGCGTGGCTGTCGAGCAGCGCGCGCTGCGCTTCGGCGCGCAGCAGCGACTGGTGGGCGTGCTGCCCATGGATGTCGACCAGGAACTCGCCGACTTCGCGCAACTGCTGGGCGGTCGCCGGCGAACCGTTGATGTAGCCGCGCGAACGGCCACCGGCATCGAGCACGCGACGCAGGATCAATTCGTCTTCGGCGTCGAGATCGTTGGCGGCAAGCCACTCGCCGGCCGCCGGCAGACCGGTGATGTCGAAGGTCGCCGCCACTTCCGCCTTGTCGCAGCCGGCGCGCACGACGCCAGCATCGGCACGCTCGCCGAGGGCTAGGGCCAGGGCGTCGATGAGGATCGACTTGCCGGCGCCGGTCTCCCCGGTCAGCGCGCCGAAACCGGCCGCAAACTCGAGTTCCAGCCGGTCGACGATGACGAAATCGCGAATCGCAAGGTGACGCAGCATCAGACGCCCTTGGGTCCCTCGCTCCAGCGCAGTTTCTGGCGCAGCATCGCGAAATAGCTGTAGCCCGGCGGGTGCAGGAAGCAGATGGTGTATTCCGAACGGCGCAGGCGAACGCTGTCGCCGGGGTTCAGGTCGAGGGTGACCTGGCCGTCGAAGTGCACGCGCGGGTCTTCGGCATGGGTGACGCGCAGTTCGATGTCGGCGCGGTCATTGACGATGATCGGCCGGTTGGTCAGCGCATGCGGGCACAGCGGGACCAGCGCGATGCCGGTCAGGGTCGGGTGCAGGATCGGCCCGCCCGACGACAGCGAATACGCGGTCGATCCGGTCGGCGTCGACACGATCAGGCCGTCGGAGCGCAAGTTGTAGATGAACTCGCCGTCGATGAAGAGCTCGAACTCGATCATCCGGCCGATCGCCCCCTTGTCCACGACGACGTCGTTGAGCGCCTGGTTGGCGGCGATCTCCCTGCCGTCGCGCACCACATCGGCGTCGAGCAGCATGCGGTTCTCGGCGGTAAAGCGCCCGTCGAGCAGGTCGTCCATGCAGGTCAGCATGTCGCAGCGCGCGATGTCGGTCATGAAACCGAGCCGCCCCTGGTTGACGCCGACCAGCGGCACGCGATAGCGCGACAGGCGACGCGCCGCGTTGAGCATCGTGCCGTCGCCGCCGATGACGATGGCGAGGTCGGCATGGGCGCCGATGTCGTTGAAGCCGCAGGTCACCCAGCGCGCCAGATCGACCTGGCGCCCGACATGCTCAGCCGTCTCGCGTTCGATGAATACCGAAACGCCGCGCTCGTGGAGGTACTCCGCCAGCCCGCGCAGGGATTCGGCAATTTCGAGGCTATGGTACTTGCCGACCAGCGCGATGGTCTTGGGCGAGCGAGAGGAGCCGAAGCTGGATTTCATGGGCCGAATTCTTGCATAAAAATGGCCGCGCGCGCCGCCCGCGCTTTTTTGTACAATGCCCTGCCATGCTCGATGATCGCTCCCGCACACTTCTCAAGGCCCTGGTCGAACACTACATCGCCGACGGTCAGCCGGTCGGCTCGCGCGCGCTGTCGAAATTCTCCGGCCTCGACCTGTCGCCGGCGACCATCCGCAACGTCATGGCCGACCTCGAGGAAGCCGGCTTCGTCGCCAGCCCCCACACCTCCGCCGGGCGCGTCCCGACGCCGCGCGGCTACCGGCTATTCGTCGACACCCTGCTGACCATGCGCCCGCTCGAAGCGCGACAACTCGACCAGATGGAAGACGCCCTGCACGGTCGGCCGGCCAACCAGGTCATCGCCAATGCCTCGCAACTGCTGTCCAGCCTCACGCATTTCGCCGGCGTCGTCATGGCGCCGCGCCGTTCGGTCAGCCGCATCCGCCAGATCGAGTTTCTCAATCTGACCGAGAAGCGCATCCTGCTGATCATCGTCACCACCGATGGCGACGTGCAGAACCGCATCCTGACCACCGAGCGCGCCTACTCGGCGGCCGAACTGGTGACGGCCGCCAACTACCTCAACCAGAATTACGCGGGCATGGATTTCGAGCAGATCCGTCAGCGGTTGTCGGCGGAAATCCAGCAACTGCGCGACGACATCAAGCCGCTGATGACGCTGGCGCTCGAAGCCGGCGACGAGGCGCTGTCGGCCAGCCCGGCGCCCTACGTGATTTCCGGCGAACGCAACCTGATGGACGTCGAGGAACTCTCCTCCAACATGAAGCGCCTGCGCGAGCTGTTCGACCTCTTCGAGCAGCGCTCCAGCCTGATGCGCCTGCTCGACGTCTCGCACCGCTCCGCCGGCGTCCGGATCTTCATCGGCGGCGAGTCGGGTATCGCCACGCTCGACGAATGCAGCGTCATCGCCGCCCCCTACACCGTCGACGGCCAGATCGTCGGTTCGGTCGGCGTCATCGGGCCGACCCGCATGGCCTACGAGCGCGTCATCCCGATCGTGGACATCACCGCCAAGCTGCTGTCCAGCGCCCTATCCAACCCGCAAGCCTGACCAATGCCACGTTTCCAGCCGGAACCGCCCTACCAGCACGGCAGCGCCCCCGGCACCGCCGTCGTCCTCGTCAATCTGGGCACGCCCGAGGCGCCGACCGCGCCGGCGCTCAAGCGCTACCTGCGCCAGTTCCTCGGCGACCCGCGCGTCGTCGAGATTCCGCGCGCGCTCTGGTGGCCGATCCTGAACGGCTTCATCCTCAATACCCGCCCGAAGAAGTCGGCCGAGAAATATGCCTCGGTCTGGCTGCCCGAAGGCTCGCCGCTGAAGGTCCACACCGAGCGCCAGACCAGGCTGCTGGCCGGGTACCTGGGCGAGCGCGGGCATCGCGTGACGGTCGTATCGGCCATGCGCTACGGCGCGCCGTCGATTGCCGACGTTCTGGACAGGCTCAAGGCGGACGGCGCGACGCGCATCCTGCTGCTGCCGATGTATCCGCAATATTCGGCGAGCACCACCGCCACCGTGGTCGACGCGGCCTGCCACTGGCTACTGGCCCGGCGCAACCAGCCGGAGATGCGCTTCGTGCGCAATTTCCACGACGACCCCGCCTACATCGCTGCGCTCGCGCAGACGGTGCGCAGCCACTGGATGAAGCACGGGCGGCTGGAAGCCGGTGACCAGTTGCTCATCAGCTTCCACGGCCTGCCCCGGCGCAGCCTCGATCTCGGCGACCCCTACCACTGCGAGTGCATGAAGACCGGTCGCCTGCTCGCCGAAAACCTGAATCTCCCGGCCGAGCAGGTGAAAATCTGCTTCCAGTCGCGCTTCGGCAAGGCTGAATGGCTGCAGCCGTACACCGCGCCGACCCTCGAAGCGCTCGGCAAGGCCGGCACCCGCCGCGTCGACGTCATCTGCCCCGGCTTCGTCGCCGACTGTCTGGAAACCCTGGAAGAGATCGCCATGGAAGGCAAGACCATCTTCCTGTCGAGCGGCGGCAAGGAATACCACTACATTCCCGCCCTCAACGAAGACCCCGGCTGGATCGCGGCGCTGGCGTCGCTCGTCGAACGCCATCTCGGCGGCTGGAGCACGACGGAAATTGCCGATATTTCGGCGTCGACCGCAACCGCCCAGCGGGCCAGGGCGCTCGGCGCCAGGACTTGAAATAGGCGCCACCGACCAAATATCAGGGTTTTCTGATACCGGGAAAACACCATGAACGACACCCTGCACGTCGTCTGCCCGCATTGCGACGCCGTCAATCGCCTACCGGCCGGCCGGCTCGCCGAGAACCCCAAGTGCGGACAGTGCGGACAGGCGATCTTTGCCGGACAGCCGGTCGACCTGACCGCCGCCAATTTCGATCGCCACATCGGGCGCAGCGACCTGCCCGTCGTCGTCGATTTCTGGGCGCCGTGGTGCGGCCCCTGCCGGGCCATGGCGCCGACCTTCGCCCGCGCCGCCGGCGAACTGGAACCCGCCGTCCGCCTGGCCAAGGTCGACACCGAAAGCCAGCAGCAACTGGCGGCCCGCTTCAACATCCGCAGCATTCCGACCCTGGCCATTTTCCGGAACGGACGCGAAATCGCCCGCCAGAGCGGGGCCGTCGATGCGGCGACGCTGCGGCGCTGGGTGCAGGCGCACCTGTAACACCCCGCCCGTCGCGACGGGAACGCTGCGGAAACGCCTACGGCGGCGCCAGTTCGAGATCGAGCCCGGTTCCCGGCGCGGCGCGCGTCGAGCCGGCCATCAGGCTCTGCGCCGACTCGACGGCAGGCGTCCCGAGCGCGGCGGCGATCCGGTTCACATCCCGCATGCGGTCGATCATCTTGCCGAGCAGCGCCGTACGCATGCGTTCCTGCAATTCCTCCGAGGCCAGGGCCAGGGCCGGCGCGTTGATCTCGAGGAACAGCGTGTTCTCGAGCGTCACGACGCTCGCCGAACGCTCGTCGCTGGTCGGGTGCAGGTAGGCCACCTCGCCGACCACCTCGCCCTCGCCGAGCCGGCAAAGCGTCCGGCCAGCGATGGAAATTTCCACGTAGCCCTCGACGACGATGCCGAAGACCTTGCTGCTCTCGCCCTCGCGGATGATCGTCACGCGCGGGGCGATCTGCCGCCAGACGGAGATGCGCAGGATCTCCCACAGCTCGACGTTCTCGAATTCGGTGAAGAAGGCGAGCTTGCGCAGCATCTCGAAGTGGCGGTTGTCCTGGACCGTGTCGTCGTCGCCGACGATCTGGTAGCGCACCGCCGCCAGGTCCTTGGCGAACTCGGCGCCGTTGCGGTAACGGCTATAGAGGTCCTTCTCCAGCGCCCGGCGCAGGATGGCGTTGAGCCCTTCCGGCAGGCCCGGGTTGAGCGAGGTGACGTCGGGCGCCTCGGTATTGATGATGCGGTAGATCAGCGTCGCCTGGTTCTTGGCGCGGAACGGCAGGCGGCCCGTCAATAACTGGAAGAGCACGACGCCGAGCGAGTAGAGGTCGGTCTTCTGGTTGAGCTGGTAGCCCTTGACCTGCTCCGGCGACATGTAGGACGGCGACCCCACCCCGGTAATGAAGGTCGAATCGCGATCCATGTTCTTGTTCAGGTTGAGCGCCAGGCCGAAATCGACCAGCATGGGCTCGTCGTCGCCCCGGACCAGGATGTTGGCCGGCTTGATGTCGCGGTGGATGATGCCCTGGCGGTAGGCGCTGTCGAGCGCCATGCAGCACTTGAAGATGATCCCGATCACGCGATGCAGCGGCAGCAGCTTGTCGATCCGCGTATGCGCCTCGAGCGAGAAGCCCTGGATGTATTCCATGGCCAGGTAGGCGAAGTTCTCCTCGACCACCCCTTCGTAGACCTTGGCGATATTCGGGTGATCGAGGCGGCGGGCGACCATTTCCTCGTTCCGGAACAGCTTGCGCAGGCGGCGCGACATCGCCGCGCAGTCCTGGCCGAAGCGGATGACCTTGACGGCGACGGGAAGGTCGGAATCCGGGCTCGCGCAGAGGTAAACCGTAGCCGTCGCCCCCTTGCCCAGTTCCTTTACCACCCGGTATTTGCCTATCGTTTCCATGCGCCTCGTGCTGATCCGATCAAGGGAACGATCGTAGCACGCGGCCCGCGCGCCGGCCATTCGCCGGCCGCCTGCCGAATATTTGCAGTCGCCTCTTGAAATGCAGAATAGCGCCCCCAACTATCCACCAACTTTTTTGGAGAAGCGTCCATGTCCACCCCGGAAACCCCCCAGGAACCCTTGCTGGGCAACGAACCCGCCACCGAGGCGAGCCCCGCGCCCGCCGCGCACGAGCACGAGCACACCGATACGCTGCCGAGCGTCGAGGAACAGTTTCGCGCCCTCGAACTGAAGGCCGCCGAGCACTACGACGCCTGGCTGCGCGCCAAGGCCGAGGGCGAGAACATCCGCCGCCGCGCCCAGGAAGACATCGCCAAGGCACACAAGTTTGCCGTCGAGAAATTCGCCGGCGAACTGCTGGCCGTCAAGGACAGCCTGGAAGCCGCGCTGGCCGTGCCGGAACAGACCGTCGACAGCTTCAAGTCGGGCGTCGAGCTGACCCTCAAGCAACTGGTTTCGGCTTTCGAGAAGAACGCCCTGGTCGAGGTCAATCCGGCCGGCGAGAAGTTCGACCCCCACAAGCACCAGGCGATCGGCATGGTCGATTCCGAGCAGGACGCCAACACCGTCGTCACCGTCCTCCAGAAGGGTTACCTGATCGCCGAGCGCGTCCTGCGCCCGGCGCTGGTCATGGTCGCCAAGGGCAAATGAAAAACCGGCGATTTCCGCGGTCGACCGCGGCAGACGCTTGAAATCGGGGGCACCGCCCCCAATTCACGAACATCAGTCATTCACATCTAGGAAAACGAACATGGGCAAGATCATCGGCATCGACCTCGGCACCACCAACTCCTGCGTCGCCATCATGGAAGGCGGCCAGCCGAAGGTCATCGAAAACTCCGAAGGCGCGCGCACCACGCCGTCCATCGTCGGCTACACCGACGACGGCGAAATCCTGTGCGGCGCGCCGGCCAAGCGCCAGGCCGTCACCAACCCGAAGAACACGCTGTACGCCGTCAAGCGCCTGATCGGCCGCCGCTTCGAAGAGAAGGAAGTGCAGAAGGACATCGCCCTGATGCCCTTCAAGATCGTCAAGGCCGACAACGGCGACGCCTGGGTCGAAGCGCGCGACAAGAAGATCGCCCCGCCGCAGGTTTCCGCCGAAGTGCTGCGCAAGATGAAAAAGACCGCCGAGGACTACCTCGGCGAGGAAGTCACCGAAGCCGTCATCACCGTGCCGGCCTACTTCAACGACAGCCAGCGCCAGGCCACCAAGGACGCCGGCCGCATCGCCGGCCTCGAAGTCAAGCGCATCATCAACGAGCCGACCGCCGCCGCGCTGGCCTTCGGCATGGACAAGCAGTCCTCCAAGGACAAGAAGATCGCCGTCTATGACCTCGGCGGCGGCACCTTCGACATCTCGATCATCGAAATCGCCGACGTCGATGGCGAAAAGCAGTTCGAAGTGCTGGCCACCAACGGCGACACCTTCCTCGGCGGCGAAGACTTCGATCAGCGCCTGATCGACTACATCATCGACGAGTTCAAGAAGGAATCCGGCGTCGACCTGAAGAAGGACGTGCTGGCCCTGCAACGCCTGAAGGAAGCCGCCGAAAAGGCCAAGATCGAGTTGTCCTCCAGCCAGCAGACCGAAATCAACCTGCCCTACATCACCGCCGACGCTTCCGGCCCGAAGCACCTGGCACTGAAGATCACCCGCGCCAAGTTCGAATCGCTGGTTGACGAGCTGATCGAGCGCACCGTCGCCCCCTGCCTGACCGCGCTGAAGGACGCCGGCTGCAAGCTGGGCGACATCGACGACGTGATCCTGGTCGGCGGCCAGTCGCGCATGCCCAAGGTTCAGGAGAAGGTCAAGGAAGTGTTCGGCCGCGAGCCGCGCAAGGACGTGAACCCGGATGAGGCCGTCGCCGTCGGCGCCGCCATCCAGGGCGGCGTGCTGCAGGGCGAAGTCAAGGACGTGCTGCTGCTGGACGTCACCCCGCTGTCGCTCGGTATCGAGACCCTGGGCGGCATCATGACCAAGCTGATCCAGAAGAACACGACGATCCCGACCAAGGCCTCGCAAGTCTTCTCGACCGCCGACGACAACCAGGCGGCGGTGACCATCCATGTGCTGCAGGGCGAACGTGAAGTCGCTTCCGGCAACAAGAGCCTCGGCCAGTTCAACCTGGAAGGCATCCCGCCGGCCCCGCGCGGCACGCCGCAGATCGAGGTCATTTTCGACATCGACGCCAACGGCATCATGCACGTCACCGCCAAGGACAAGGCCACCGGCAAGGAAAACAAGATCACCATCAAGGCCAACTCCGGCCTGAGCGAGGACGAGATCCAGCGCATGGTGAAGGACGCCGAGTTGCACGCCGAGGAAGACAAGAAGGCGCACGAGCTGGCCGACGCCCGCAACCAGGCAGACGGCATGGTGCACATGGCCAAGAAGTCGCTGACCGAATACGGCGACAAGCTCGATGCCGGCGAGAAGGAAGCCATCGAGAAGGCGATCAAGGATGTCGAGGACGTGCTGCGCGATGGCGACAAGGACGTCATCACCGCCAGGACCGAAGCGCTGTCCGCCGCCGCCCAGAAGCTGGGCGAAAAGATGTACGCCCAGCAGCAGGCTGAAGGTGCCGCCCCCGGTGGCGATGCCGGCGCCCAGCAGCAGGCGAAGAAGGACGAAGGCGACGTGGTCGACGCCGAGTTCACCGAGGTCAAGGACAAGAAGTAAGTCCTGAAGCATCAGCCCGGCGCCGAGCCTTCCGGAAAACTCCGGCGGCGCTCGGCGCCTTTGTCACTTGACGGGTAGACGACATGTCAAAACGCGACTTTTATGAAATTCTCGGCGTCAACCGCGACGCTTCCGACGACGAGATCAAGAAGGCCTACCGCAAGCTGGCCATGAAGTACCACCCGGACCGCAATCCGGACAATCCAAAGGCCGAGGAGCATTTCAAGGAAGCCAAGGAAGCCTACGAAATCCTCTCGGACGGCCAGAAGCGCGCGGCCTACGACCAGTTCGGCCACGCCGGCGTCGACCCGCAGGCCGGCATGGGCGGCGGCGGTTTCGGCGGCGGCGGCTTTTCCGACGCCTTCGGCGGCATCTTCGACGAGATCTTCGGCGGCCGCGGCGGCGGTGGCGGCGGCCGCTCCAACGTCTATCGCGGCGCCGACCTGCGCTACAACCTGGAAATTACGCTGGAGCAGGCGGCGCACGGCACGGAAACCAAGATCCGCATCCCGACCATGGAGGAATGCGAGGTCTGCCACGGCTCCGGCGCCAAGCCCGGCACCCAGCCCAAGACCTGCCCGACCTGCAACGGCTCCGGCCAGGTTCGCCTGCAGCAGGGCTTCTTCTCGATCCAGCAGACCTGCCACAAGTGTCACGGCACCGGCCGCTTCATCGCCGACCCCTGCAAGAGTTGCGGCGGCGTCGGCCGCGTCAAGCAGCACAAGACGCTGTCGGTCAAGATTCCGGCCGGCGTCGACGAGGGAGATCGCATCCGTCTCGCCGGCGAGGGCGAACACGGCGTCAATGGCGGCCCGCCGGGCGATCTCTACGTGCAGATCCATCTCAAGCCGCACGCGGTGTTCACCCGCGACCACAACGACCTGCATTGCGAGATGCCGATTTCCTTCACCACCGCCGCGCTCGGCGGCGAGATCGAGATTCCGACGCTCGACGGCGCCGCCAGCATCAAGATCCCCGGCGAAACGCAGTCGGGCCGCGTCTTCCGCCTGCGCGGCAAGGGCATCAAGGGGGTGCGCAGCCACACCCACGGCGACCTGATGTGCCACGTCGTGGTCGAGACCCCGGTCAACCTGACCGAGCGCCAGAAGGAACTGCTGCGCGAACTGGAAGAGTCGACCAGCCGCGACAACGGCGCGCAACACAACCCGCGCGCCAAGTCGTGGATGGACAAGGTGAAGGAATTTTTCGGGGATTGACTGCTTCACCTTGCGGCGCAGGCTAACCTGCATTGCAGGTTAAGGCACGCAGTGCCGGCCGCAGCCACAAGGTGAAGGAATTCTTCGGGGATTGACCCCGCCCTGCATTTTCGGCACTTTTCGGGTGTCGACCGCAACCGGTGGCCGGCGCCCGTGCCGGCCACCTGCCCTGTTCCCCCCGCCGCCTTTCGGCTGTTAGAATCTGCGCACTCAACAGGGGGGACGAACAATGCAATTCCTGAAGCAACTGCTGGCTGTCGCGGCCATCACCGTTTCAACGCTGGCGACGGCCGAGCCGGGAGTCACCGACAACGCGATCACGCTGGGCATGACCTCGCCGTTCTCGGGAACCAACGGCGTCTATGGCACCGACATGCGCCAGGTGATCCAGGCCTATTTCGACCAGGTCAACAAGTCCGGCGGCGTCAATGGCCGCAAGATCAACCTGGTGGCGCTCGACGACGGCTATGAAACCGACCGCGCAGTGGCCAACACCAAGGCCCTGATCAACGAGAAGAACGTCTTCGGCCTGCTCGCCTCCTACGGTTCCAGCCCGACGACCGAGGCGATGAACACGGTGTTCGGCCCGGCCCGGGTGCCGCTGGTCGGCACGATTTCCGGCGCCGGCACCCTGCGCGAACCGATTTCCCAGAATCCGAACGGCCGTTACATGTTCAACGTGCGTGCCAGCTATGCCGACGAAACCGAGGCCATCGTCAACCAGCTGGTGTCGCTCGGCCTCAAGAACATCGCCGTCTTCTACCAGAACGACGGCTTCGGCAAGTCCGGGCTGGACGGCGTCACCGCCTCGTTGAAGAAGCACAACCTCGCCCCGTCGGTCGCCGCCACCGTCGAACGCAACTCGGTCGAGGTGACGGCAGCGGTCGAAGCGATCGCCAAGGCCAAGCCACAGGCGGTGGTCATGGTCACGCTGTACAAGCCGACGGCGGCCTTCGTCAAGGCGATGAAGAAGGTCAACCAGAGCCCGATGTTCATGACCCTGTCGCCGGTCGGCACCGAACAGCTGGTCGCCGAGCTCGGCCCCGACGCCCGCGGCATCGGCATCTCGCAGGTCATGCCGTATCCGTGGAACGACATCGTGCCGATGGTGCGCGACTACCAGAAGCTGGTCGGCAGCAAGGGCGGCTACTCGTATTACGGCATCGAGGCCTACGCCATGGCGCGCGTCACGGTCGATGCGCTGAAGCGCGCCGGCAAGGACCTGACCCGCGAGAAGTACATGGCCGCGCTGGAAAGCACCAGCCTGGACATGGGGGGACTCAAGGTCGCCTATAGCGCCACCAACCGGCAGGGCTCGCGCTTCGTCGAACTGACGGTCGTCGGCCCGGGCGGCAAGGTGCTCAAGTAGGCCCGGCTGCGGTCGACCAGAAAAAACGGCCTGTTTTCACAGGCCGTTTTTCATTTCAGAGCCGCCGCCAGGTCGTTCCCTGCGGACTGTCGTCGAGCGCGATGCCGGCCGCCTTCAGTTCGTCGCGCAGGCGATCGGCTTCGGCGAAATTGCGCGCCTTCTTGGCCGCCGCGCGGTCGCCGATCATGCGCTCGATGGCCGCCTCGTCCAGCCCGCCGGCGGCGGCCCCGCCGCCGCGCAGATAGGCCGTCGGCGCACGTTCGAGCAGGCCGATGACGGCGGCCAGCGCCTGCAGCAGACCGGCGAGCTCGCCGCTGCGCTGACGATTGACCTCGCCGGCCAGTTCGAACAGCACGGCGATCGCCCCGTGCGAGTCGAAATCCTCGTTCAGCGCGGCCGCGAAGCGGGCGGCGAAACCCCGCGTCCAGTCGATCTCCACGGCCACCGGCGGCACATCGCGCAGGGCGAAGTAGAGGCTGTCCAGGCTGCGCTTGGCGTCGTCGAGATGCGCGTCCGAGTAGTTCAGCGGGCTGCGGTAATGGGCGCGCAGGATGAAGAAGCGCACCACCTCGGCATCGTAGCGTTGCAGCACCTCGCGGATGGTGAAGAAGTTGCCGAGCGATTTCGACATCTTCTCGTTGTCGACGCGGACGAAGCCGTTGTGCATCCAGTAATTGACGAAGGTGCAGCAATTGGCGCCTTCCGACTGGGCGATCTCGTTCTCGTGGTGCGGGAACTGCAGATCCTGGCCGCCGCCGTGGATGTCGAAATGCTGGCCGAGCAGCTTGGAACTCATCGCCGAACATTCGATGTGCCAGCCCGGCCGGCCCTCGCCCCACGGCGATTGCCAGGCCGGCTCGCCCGCCTTGGCGTGCTTCCACAGCACGAAGTCGAGCGGGTCCTGCTTGGCCGAATCGACCTCGACCCGCTCGCCGGCGCGCAGGTCGTCGAGCGACTTGCCGGACAGCTTGCCGTAGCCGGGAAACTTGCGCACCGCGTAGTTCACGTCGCCGTCCGCCGCCCGATAGGCGAGGCCGTTGCCCTCCAGCTTGCCGATCAGGTCGAGCATTTCCGGCACGTACTCGGTGGCGCGCGGCTCGTGGTCGGGGCGCAGCACGCCCAGCGCATCGGCATCCTCGTGCATGCAGGCGATGAAGCGGTCGGTCAGCTGCTGGATCGTCTCGCCGTTCTCGTTGGCGCGCTTGATGATCTTGTCGTCGATGTCGGTGATGTTGCGCACGTAGGTCACGTCGTAGCCGCTGACCTTGAGCCAGCGATAGACCATGTCGAAGACGACCATGACGCGGGCGTGGCCGAGGTGGCAGTAGTCGTAGACGGTCATGCCGCAAACGTACATGCGGACCTTGCCCGGTTCGATGGGCGTGAAGAGCTGCTTTTCCCGTTTCAGGGAGTTGTGGATTTTGAGCATGGGAAGGGAGTTCCGGCAACGCCGTCAGCCGTCTGGAAGCTTTGGAAAGGCCGGCGTTCTTGGTAGAATCGGACGATTGTAAACCGGCGCCGAGTATAGCATAGCGATGACTTCCGTTCCCCTGCCACAGCCGCGCTTCCGGGTCTCGCGAACCCTGCGGGCGATCGCCGTCGGGCTGGCAGTCGCGGCCGCCGTGCCGGCCTTCGCCGACGATCTCGCCGATGCCCAGCGCCACATCAAGCGCGGCCAGTACGTGCAGGCCATGGAAAAGGTCGACGCCCTGCTGGGCGCCACCCCCGACGATGCTCAGGCGCGCTTTCTCAAGGGCGTCATCTATTCCGAGACCGATCGCCCGGCCGAAGCGATTGCCATTTTCACCCGGCTGACCGAGGAGTACCCGGAAATGCCCGAGTCGTACAACAACCTGGCCGTGCTCTATGCCCGCCAGAAGCAGTACGACAAGGCGCGCATGGCCCTCGAGATGGCCATCCAGGCCCACCCGTCCTATGCCGTCGCCTACGAAAACCTCGGTGACCTCTACGCCAAGCTGGCCAGCCAGGCCTACGCCAGGGCGGTGCAGATCGATGCCGGCAGCCGCACGGCCAAGGCCAAGCTGGCGCTGGCCCACGACCTGATCGCCGCGCCCGCCGGCAAGCCGGCGGCAGCCGTCGACGGCAACGGCAAATCCGGTCGCTGATCGACCATTCACCGCAAAGGAATTCCCCGATGCTGAAGCAAGTCTCCATCCTCTCCGCCGGCCTGTTCGTCGCCCTCGCCGCCTGGGCCGCGCCGACCGTCGAAATGACCACCTCGCTGGGCAAGATCACGCTCGAACTCAACGCCGAGAAGGCGCCCAAAACAGTCGAGATGTTCCTCTACAACGCCAAGCATGGCTTTTACGAAGGCACCGTCTTCCACCGCGTGATCGACGGCTTCATGATCCAGGGCGGCGGTTTCAGCACGGCGATGGAAGAGAAGAAGACGCGCACCCCGGCCCTGCAGAATGAGGCGGCCAACGGCCTCAGGAACGAGCGCGGCACGATCGCCATGGCGCGCACGCAGGATCCGCATTCGGCACGCGTCCAGTTCTTCATCAACCTGAAGGACAACGACTTCCTCAACCACAAGACGGCGGCCGACCCGCGCGGCTACGGCTATGCCGTGTTCGGCCGCGTCACCCAGGGCATGGACGTCGTCGACAAGATCGCCAAGGTGCCGACCGGCAACGCCGGCATGTACGAGAACGTGCCGACGACGCCGGTCATCATCAAAAGCGTCACCATCATTTCCGAGAAATAAGGACCCCCAATGATCAAGCTCACCACCAACCACGGCGTCATTGCCCTCGAACTGAATGCCGAGAAGGCCCCGAAGACGGTCGCCAACTTCGTCGCCTACGTCGAGGCCGGCCACTACGACAACACGGTTTTCCACCGCGTGATCAAGAACTTCATGATCCAGGGCGGCGGCATGGAGCCGGGCATGAACCAGAAGGAGACCAGGGCACCGATCGAGAACGAAGCCGCCAACGGCCTCAAGAACAAGCGCGGCAGCATCGCCATGGCGCGCACCGGCGACCCGCATTCGGCGACCGCCCAGTTCTTCATCAATGTCGTCGACAACGACTTCCTCGACTTCAAGGCGCCGTCCGGCCAGGGCTGGGGCTACTGCGTGTTCGGCGAGGTCGTCGAGGGCATGGACGTGGTCGACAAGATCCGCGCCGTCGCCACCGGCAACAAGGGCTTCCACCAGGACGTCCCGAAGGAAGACGTGATCATCGAGAAGGCCGAGATCGTTTGATCCTCTTCATCTCCGATCTGCACCTGTCGCCCCGGTCACCCGGGGCGACTGCTTTGTTCCTCCGCTTTTTGGCCGGCCGCGCCCGCCAGGCCGATGCACTCTACATCCTCGGCGACCTGTTCGAGGTCTGGATCGGCGACGACGACATCGACGACCCCTACCACGCGCAGATCGTCGCCGCGCTGCGCGCCGCCAGCGACGCCGGCGTGAAGATCTATTTCCAGCACGGCAACCGCGATTTCCTGATCGGCGAAGGGTTCGCTGCCGCCAGCGGCGTCCGCCTGCTGCCCGACCCCTGCGACCTGCAGCTTCCAGAATGGAGCTTCGTCCTCTCGCACGGCGACGCGCTGTGCCTGGATGACACCGCCTACCAGGCCTTCCGCGCCCGCGTCCGCACGCCCGAATGGCAGGCAAGGATGCTCGGCCGCCCGCGTTTCCTGCGCCGGCTCGTGGCGCGCTGGATGCGCTGGCGCAGCCGCACGCGCCAGCAGGCCATGAACCCGCCGTACAGCGACCTGCAGGGTGCCGCGACCGACGATTTCCTGCGCGACCACGCCTACGCCACCTTCATCCACGGCCACACGCATCGCCCGGCGACGCACGACCACATCGTCGACGGCATCCACGTCGAACGCTGGGTACTCGCCGACTGGCACGAGGAGCGCGGCGAATGCTTGGTCTGGGACGGCGCGACGCTGGCCCGCGAAGCCGTGCTGCCTGAAAATCGGCCCTGAAATGACGTCGACCGCAACCGGCGCCCTGGACGTCCTGCGCGCTACCTTCGGCTATCCCGCCTTCCGCGGCGCCCAGGCCGAGATCATCGACCACGTCGCCGGCGGCGGCGACGCGCTGGTGCTGATGCCGACCGGCGGCGGCAAGAGCCTGTGCTACCAGATCCCCGCCCTGCTCCGCCCGGGCTGCGCCGTCGTCGTCTCGCCCTTGATCGCGCTGATGCAGGACCAGGTCGATGCGCTGACCCAACTCGGGGTCAAGGCCGCCTGCCTCAACTCCACCCTCGACTGGCGCGAAGCGCAGGCGGTCGAACAGGCCATGTTCAGCGGCGGCCTCGACCTCGTCTATATCGCCCCCGAGCGCTTGCTACTCGACCGTACGCTGGCCCTGCTCGACGCGCTGTCCGAAGCCGGCAAGCTGGCGCTGTTCGCCATCGACGAAGCGCACTGCGTCTCGCAGTGGGGCCACGACTTCCGCCCCGAATACCTGCAGCTCTCGGCGCTGCACGAACGCTACCCGGCGGTGCCGCGCATCGCGCTGACCGCCACCGCCGACCAGGCGACGCGCAACGAGATGCTGCAGCGCCTCGGCCTCGGCGAAGCGCGCGTCTTCCTCTCCAGCTTCGACCGGCCGAACATCCGCTACACCGTCGTCGAAAAGGACAACGCCAGGAAGCAATTGCTCGGCTTCCTCGCCGGACGGAAAGGCCAGGCCGGCATCGTCTATTGCCTGTCGCGCAAGAAGGTCGAGGAGACCGCCGCCTGGCTGTCCGAGCAAGGCTACCCGGCGCTGCCCTACCACGCCGGCCTGCCGGCCGACGAGCGCGCCGCCAACCAGCGCCGCTTCCTGCGCGAGGACGGCCTCGTCATGTGCGCCACCATCGCCTTCGGCATGGGCATCGACAAGCCGGACGTGCGCTTCGTCGCCCACCTCGACCTGCCTAAGAGCATCGAGGCCTACTACCAGGAAACCGGCCGCGCCGGCCGCGACGGCGAGCCGTCCGAAGCCTGGATGGCCTACGGCATGCAGGACGTCGCCCTGCAGCACGCACGCATAGCCGAATCGGGCGCCGGCGAGGGCCAGAAGATCCTCGAAGCGCAGCGCCTGACCGCCCTGCTTGCCTACTGCGAAGCGCCGCGCTGCCGGCGCCAGGTGCTGCTCGACTACTTCGGCGAGGAACGCCAGCCCTGCGGCAATTGCGACGTCTGCGCCGAACCGCCGGAACTGTGGGACGGCACGCAGGCGGCGCAGAAGGCGCTGTCGGCGATCTTCCGCACCGGCATGCGCTTCGGCGTCACGCACCTGACCGACATCCTGCGCGGCAAGGCGACCGACAAGGTCAGGCAATGGAATCACGACCGACTGCCGACCTTCGGCGTCGGCGGCGACCTCGACGACCACGCCTGGAAAAGCGTCTTCCGCCAGTTGGCGGCGGCCGGCCTCGTCCATGTCGACATGGCCGAGCATGGCGCGCTGCAGCTGACCGAAGCCGCCCGCGAAGTGCTCAAGGGCCGGCGCACGGTACAGCTACGCCGGCCGGCCAGGCGCAAGTCGGCCCCATCGCGCAGCAGCAGCAGCGCCGTGGTCAGCGATCTCGCGCCGGCCGACGAGGCGTTGTTCCAGCTGTTGCGCCGCTGGCGCGCCGACACTGCCAGGGAGCAGGCCGTCCCGGCCTACGTCATCCTGCACGACAGGACGCTGCGCGAACTGGCCGAGGCCCGCCCGACCAGCCACGGCCTGCTCGCCGGCATCACCGGCATGGGCGGCGCCAAGATCGAGCATTACGGCGAGGAACTGATGGCGCTGATCCGCGAGGCCGGCTGAAATGGGACCGTTCGCAGAATATCCAGCATCGACGCTGCGCGGTTAGCGGGCCACCCAGTCGCCACACACGGGAAAGACCTGCCCGACGAAGCAGTTGGCTGATTCGCTGCAGAGATATGCCGCGAATTCGGCATCCTCGCGGGCGCCGACCAGCCGCCCCAGCGGAACCTCGCGCTTCAATCGATCCTGAAAGCGAGGATTGGCTTGCACCTCGGCCGGGAAATAGGTCGGATTGTCGACGAAGTTCTGGGCAATGGCATTCATCTGGATGTTATACGGCGCCAGTTCGACGCCAGCCGATTGCACATAGGCCAGCTGGGCGCCCCGCGCTGCGCTGTAGGTGGAAGCGCGCTTGATGCCGCGCAGGGCCGAAGCGCTGCCCATGATCAGAATTTTGCCGCTGCGGCGCCCGATCATTTGTGGCAGGACGGCCCGCACCAGGCGCGGCAATGGCGTCACAAGCGCATTGAATACGGAACCCCACTCCTGGTCATCCGCATCGGCGACCGGTGTCGTGGGTGCCTCGATCGCCAGGTTGGCGACCAGCACGTCGACCTGGCCGGCCTCGGCCAGCGCGCGGGCCGGTTCGTCCGGCGCCAGCAGTGGGAGCACGTTGGCGATGACGGTCGCACCGTGCTCCCTGAACACCTCACATAGGACCGGGCCCATGAAGGCATCGGCATGCGTGACGAGAATGCGCTTTCCGGCGAGGCTGGATGGCTGCATCGTGGCTCCTCCTCTGGCAAGGGAAATCCATGGTAGCCGAGTTGGACGGTCAGTACAGGGCCCAAGCGATCAGACCTGGCCGGATGCAGGTTTTCTAGCGGTGCCGGCTACCGCTGTGATGCTGCTGCGGTCGACCGGATTTTTGGCCCATTTTCTGGCTTTGCGGCTTGCCCGGCGCAGTTTGCTTGCGCGGGCCGCGCGGCGGCGGCACGGGGCGCAGTGCGGCGGTAGCGGATTGTTCGAAGCCGGCGATCACCACGCGTTCGAGACTGCGCTTGATCAGCTTCTCGATGTCTTTCAGCTGCGGCCGCTCGTCGTGGCAGACCAGCGAGATGGCCTCGCCCTCCATGCCGGCGCGACCGGTGCGGCCGATGCGGTGCACGTAGTCCTCGGCGACATTGGGCAGTTCGTAATTGATGACGTAGGGCAGCGCGTCGATGTCGATCCCGCGCGCGGCGATGTCGGTGGCGACCAGCGCGACCAGCTTGCCGTCCTTGAAGTCGCCCAGCGCGCGCGTGCGCGCCCCCTGCGACTTGTCGCCGTGGATGGCCGCCGACTTGATGCCGGCCTTGTCGAGCGTGCGGGCCAGCGCGTCGGCGCCGTGCTTGGTGCGCGCGAAGACCAGCACCTGATGCAGACCGCGCGACTCGAACAGGTGCTTGAGCAGATCCTTCTTCTGCTCGCGGTTGGTCTCAATGACCTTCTGCGTCACCGTCTCGGCAGCCGTGTTGCGCGGCGCGACGTCGACCGATACCGGCTGATGCAGCAGGCCGGCCGCCAGTTCGCGGATTTCCGGCGAGAAGGTGGCCGAGAACATCAGGTTCTGCCGCTGCTTCGGCAGCAGCGCGATGATCTTGCGGATGTCGCGGATGAAGCCCATGTCGAGCATGCGGTCGGCTTCGTCGAGGACGAAGATCTCGATGCTGCCGAGGTCGACCGTCTTCTGCTGCACGTGGTCGAGCAGGCGGCCAGGCGTGGCGACCAGGATATCGACGCCGCGGCGCAGGTTGGCGATCTGCGGATTGATGCCGACGCCGCCGAAGACGGCCAGCGAATTGATCGGCAGGTGCTTGCCGTAGGTGCGCACGCTTTCCTCGACCTGGATCGCCAGTTCGCGGGTCGGCGTCAGCACCAGCACGCGCGGCGTGCGGGCGACGCGGGTCAGGCGGTCGTTCGGACCGGAGGCCAGGCGGTGCAGGATGGGCAGCGTGAAGCCGGCGGTCTTGCCGGTGCCGGTCTGCGCCGTGGCCATCAGGTCGTGACCGGCGAGCACGGCGGGAATCGCCTGCTGCTGGATCGGGGTCGGTGTGTCGTAGCCCTGTTCGGCGACGGCGCGCTGGATTTCGGCCTTGAGGCCGAGGTCGGAAAAATGCATGGGAACTCCGTGGCGGAGCACCCGGCGTGCGCCGGGTGCCGCCTGAATGTCAGATGAGGGAGAGGCCGCGCGCGAGGTCGGCCTGCAGGTCTTCGACGGCTTCGAGGCCGACGGCGATGCGCAGCAGGCCCTCGCCGATGCCGGCCGCCGCCCGGGCTTCCGGGGTGATGCGGCCGTGCGTGGTGGATGCGGGATGGGTGATGGTGGTCTTGGTGTCGCCGAGGTTGGCGGTGATCGACAGCAGCCGGCAATGGTCGACGACCTGCCAGGCCTGCTCGCGGGCGCCCTGCACTTCGAACGAGACGATGGCGCCGCCGCCCTTCTGCTGCTTCTGCGCCAGTTCATACTGCGGATGCGACGGCAGGCCGGGGTAGAAGACGCGCGCCACTTTCGGATGGGCTTCGAGCCAGCGCGCCAGTTGCAGGGCATTGGCCGACTGCGCCTCGACGCGGATCTTCAGCGTCTCCAGGCCCTTGAGCAGGACCCAGGCGTTGAAGGCGGAGAGCGTCGGGCCCGCGGTGCGCAGGTACTTGAAGACCTCCTCGGTCAGCCGTTTCGGGCCGCACACGGCACCGCCGAGCACGCGCCCCTGGCCATCGAGAAACTTGGTCGCCGAATGGACGACGAGGTCGGCGCCCAGTTCGAGCGGACGCTGCAGGATGGGCGTGCAGAAACAGTTGTCGACGGCGACCAGGATGCCCCGGGCGTGGGCTGCTGCGGTCAACGCCGAAATATCGGCGATTTCCGTCAGCGGGTTGGACGGCGTTTCGAGGAAGAACAGCTTCGTTTCCGGGCGGATCGCCGCTTCCCAGGCCGCCGGGTCGGTCTGCGGCACGAAGGTGGTGGCGATGCCGGTACGCGCCAGGATGTTCGAGAACAGCTGCACGGTGGCGCCGAACAGGCCGCTGGAGGCGACGATGTGGTCGCCGTTCTTGAGGTGCGCGAGGACCAGCGCCATGATCGCCGACATGCCGCTGGCCGTGGCGACGCAGTCCTCGGCGCCTTCGAGGGCGGCGAGGCGCTCCTCGAACATGGTGACGGTCGGGTTGGTGAAACGCGAATAGACGTTACCCTCCTCCTCGCCGGAAAAGCGCCGGGCGGCGGCGGCGGCGTTCGGGAAGACGAAGCTCGAGGTCAGATAGAGCGCCTCGGCATGCTCGCCGAACTGGCTGCGCTCCTGGCCGGCACGCACGGCCAGGGTCTCCGGGCGGTAGGCCGGCGTGGCGTCGTCGAAACCGGCCATCAGTCCTGCCCCCCGGCCGCCAGGCCGAGCACGAGCTGCTGCGAGGCCTTGCCGTCGCCGTCCTCGTCGCTCTTGGCCGCCTTGCCGCCGCGATTGCCCTCGACGGCATCGAGGTAATACTCGTCGATGTCGCCGGTGATGTAGCAGCCATCGAAGCATGAGGCTTCGAAGACGGTCAGGTCGGAACGGATCGTCGTCACCGACTGCTTGAGGGCGTCGATATCCTGATAGACCAGCGCATCGGCGCCGATCTCGGCGGCGATGCCGGCATCCGTCCGCCCGGTGGCGATCAGTTCGGCGCGCGTCGGCATGTCGATGCCATACACGTTGGGGAAGCGCACCGGTGGCGCCGCCGAGGCGAAGTAGACCTTGATTGCGCCGGCGGCCCGCGCCATCTCGACGATTTCCCGGCTGGTCGTGCCGCGCACGATGGAATCGTCGACCAGCAGCACGCGCTTGCCCCGGAACTCCTGGCCGACGGTATTGAGCTTCTGGCGCACCGATTTCCGGCGCATCGATTGGCCGGGCATGATGAAGGTGCGGCCGACGTAGCGGTTCTTGACGAAGCCTTCGCGGAACGGAATGCCCAGCGTCTGCGCCAGCTGCATGGCCGACGGCCGGCTCGAATCGGGAATCGGGATGACGACGTCGATCTCGTCGACCGGGATGTTCTTGCGCACCTTCTCGGCCAGCAGCTCGCCCATCGCCAGGCGCGCTTCGTAGACCGAGACTCCGTCAATCACCGAATCCGGCCGCGCCAGATAGACGTATTCGAAGATGCACGGTGCGTAAGTCGGCTGTTGCGCGCACTGGCGGCTGTGGAACTGGTGGTTGAGGTCGATGAACACCGCCTCGCCCGGCTCGATGTCGCGCACCATCTTGAAGCCCAGGGTGTCGAGCGCCACCGATTCGGAGGCGACCAGGTATTCGGTCCCCGCCTCGGTCTCGTTCTGGCCATAGACCAGCGGGCGGATGCCGTAGGGATCGCGGAAAGCGAGCAGGCCGTAGCCGGCGATCAACGCCACCACGGCATAGGCGCCACGGCAGCGGCGATGCACGCCGGCGACCGCCTGGAAGATGCTGTCGACGTCGAGCTCATAGCCGTGTGCGGCGGATTGCAGTTCGTGCGCCAGCACGTTGAGCAGGACTTCGGAATCGGAATTGGTGTTGATGTGCCGGCGATCGAGCCGGAACATCTCGCCCTTAAGCTGTTCGGCGTTGGTCAGGTTGCCGTTGTGCCCGAGGACGATGCCGAACGGCGAATTGACGTAGAACGGCTGGGCTTCGGCGAAGTTGTAGGCCGAGCCGGCGGTCGGGTAGCGGACGTGGCCGATCCCCCAGTTGCCGGGCAGCGCCCGCATGTTGCGCGTGCGGAAGACGTCGCGCACCAGCCCCGGCCCCTTGTGCAGATGGAAGGTGTTGCCTTCCGCCGTGGCGATGCCCGCCGCGTCCTGGCCGCGGTGCTGGAGCACCATCAGTCCGTCGTATAGCAACTGGTTGACCGGCGTCGTCGCCATCACACCGAGAATCCCGCACATAGTTTCTTCCTGCCTAACTGAATCGAATCTTTTTTGCCAGATCGTCCGGCAGCCAGGGTTTGGCTACCAGAACGGCCGTTTCCAGGGGGGGGGCCAGCGTCGCATCCTTCCACCACGGCTGCTGCGGCGCCGAGGTCATGCCGCCGGCGGCGACCAGCAGCATCACCAGCAGGATGCCGCGCGCCAGGCCGAAGAACATGCCGAGCAGACGATCCGAAAGGCTCAGCCCGAGCGCCTTGACCATGCTGCGCACGGCCAGCCGCACCAGCGACATGGCGACCAGCACGCCGACGAAGACCAGCACGCAGCCGGCAAGCGCACGCAGCGCCGGATCGACGATCCCGGCGAACACTGCCTGCCCGCTGGCGGCGCCGAACTCGAGCGCCGCCATGAAGGCCAGCACCCAGGCGGCCAGCGCGATCAGTTCGCTCACCACGCCCCGCCACAAGCCAATCACCAGGGAGATGGCGACGATGCCGAGGACGACATAGTCGAAGGTCGCCATCACTTGCCGGAAATCACGCCGGACACGCCGGCCTGCTTCATCTTCTCGAGCGCCTTCTCGGCTGCCTCGCGGCTCGCGAAGGGGCCCGCCCGCACCCGGGTCTTGGTGCCGCCCGGCGTCTGCAAGGGTTCGCTGAACGTCCTGATGTTGCTTTCGGCCAGCTTGGCCCGCAAGTTGCGGACGTTGTCCTCGTTGGCGAAGGCGCCGATCAGGATCACGAATTCGCCGGACTTGGCGGGCGCGGCTTCCGGCGCGGCGCCCTGCCCGGCAAGAATGGCCGCCGCGCGCTTGGCGTCGGCCGCGGATTCCTTGGTCGCGGGCTTTTCGGCAGGTTTCTCGACGGCCTTCTCGGGCGCCTTCTCCGGCTTGGGCGCCGGTTTTTCGGCGGCTTTCGGCGGTGCTTTCTCGGGTGACTTTTCCGCAGCCTTTTCGGCCGGTTTTTCAGCTGGCTTCTCGCCCGGCTTGTCCTTGGTCACTTCCATCACCCGCGCCGTCGGCCTGGCGGCCGGTGCCGCTTCCGCCGCCACCGGCGGCTTGTTGTCGGCGGCCGCCGGCTCGGGCGTCTTCGACGCCGGTTTTTCGGCTGGCGCCATGACCACCTTCGGCGTCAACGGCTTCTCGTCCTGGCCCGGAATGCGAATCTCGACATCCTGTACCGTCTGCCGCGGCTCATGGTCCATCACCATCGGCAGGACCACGGCGACCACCGAGGCAAAGGCCACTGCGCCGACCAGGCGGCGACGTGCGCGTTTCTTGAGTTGGGTCTGGGCGTCGTTGTCTTCCATGACTAGGGCTTGCCCCGCAGCGCCTGCAGCGCTCCGGCCACCGTGTAGAAGGATCCAAAGGCCAGAATTCTATCACTTTCAGCGGCTTGCCCCTTGGCCGCCTGCATCGCTGCCTGCGGCGAGGGGTGGCAAACGACCTCGCCGCCGAGGCGGGCATCGGCGATGATGGCTGCCAGCGCCTCGGCAGAGGTGCCGCGCGGTCCGCTCAACGTCGCCACGTGCCAGAAATCGATACGGTCCCTCAGCGGCTGCAGCGCGCCGACGATGTCCTTGTCGCGCAGCATCCCGAGCACGACATGGGTGCGGTCGAAGAAGCCCATGCCCGACAGGTTGTCGGCCAGCACCTTGATCGCCTGCGGATTGTGGCCGACGTCGAGGACGATGGCCGGCTTGCCGGGAACGACCTGGAAGCGGCCGGGCAACTCGGTCTCGATCAGGCCGGGCCGGATCGCCTGCATGGTCACCGGCAGCCGGCCGCCCAGCGCATCGAGCGCCGCCAGGGCGACCGCTGCGTTGTAGAGCTGGGTCGGGCCGCGCAGGCCGGGGTAGGCCAGCGCGCGCTTGACCAACTGGTCACCTGAACGGCACCACCAGCGCCACTGCAGCCGGTTTTCATTGCTTTCGGCACGCGGCCGCTCGAAGCCGAAATCGCGGCCGAGCAGGCGCAGATCGGCACCGATCGCCGCCGCATGGTCGAGCAGGCTATGCGGCGGCTGCGGGTCGGCGCACAGGGCGGGCTTTCCCGAGCGGTAGATGCCGGCCTTCTCGAAACCGATCGACTCGCGGTCCGGGCCCAGCCAGTCGGTGTGGTCGAGATCGACGGTCGTGACGATGGAAACGTCCGGTTCGTAGGCGTTGACCGCATCGAGCCGCCCGCCGAGGCCGACTTCGAGGATCGCCGCCTCGACGCAGGCCGCCGCGAACACCTCCCAGGCGGCCAGGGTGCCGAACTCGAAATAGGTCAGCGCGACGCCGGTTTGCTGCCGGGCCGCCTCGACGCGGGCGAAGGCCGCGCACAGCGTCTCGTCGTCGACCGGCCGGCCGTTCAGGCGTACCCGTTCGTTGTAGGCCAGCAGGTGCGGCGAGGTGTAGCAGCCGACCCGGTAGCCGGCGCGATCGATGATGTTTTCGAGGTAGGCGCAGGTCGAGCCCTTGCCGTTGGTGCCACCGACGGTGACCACCGGGCAGTGCTGCATCTGCCCCAGTGCCGCCTTGACGCGCCGGATGCGCTCCAGCCCCAGTTCGATCCCGGCCTGCCCTTTCGGATGCAGGCCTTCGAGGTGACGCAGCCAGTCTTCGAGCGTCTTCAAGCGGCGGCCGGCAGTTTCTGCAAAAGTGCCAGCACGCGGGCGACCTGGTCGCGCAGTTCGCGGCGGTCGACGATCATGTCGATCGCACCCTTCTCGAGGATGAATTCGGAACGCTGGAAGCCTTCCGGCAGCGTCTCGCGCACCGTCTGCTCGATGACGCGCGGGCCGGCGAAACCGATCAGCGCCTTCGGCTCGGCGATCACGACGTCGCCGACGAAGGCGAAGGAAGCGGAGACGCCACCCATGGTCGGGTCGGTCAGGATCGAGATGAAGGGCAGGCAGGCCTCCGACAGCTTGGTCAGCGCGGCGGTCGTCTTGGCCATCTGCATCAGCGAGAACAGGCCTTCCTGCATGCGGGCGCCGCCCGAGGCGGTGATGCAGATGAAGGGCATCTTCTGCTCGACCGCGACCTGCACGCCGCGCACGAAACGCTCGCCGAGCACCGAGCCCATCGAACCGCCCATGAAGTCGAACTCGAAGGCGGCGGCGACCACCGGCATGGTCTTGATGGCGCCCTGCAGAACGACCAGCGAATCGCTCTCGCCGGTTCCCTGGTTGGCCTCCATCAGGCGCTCGGGGTAGGACTTGGAATCCTTGAATTTCAGACTGTCGACCGGAACGACCTCGCTACCGATCTCGAAACGGCCTTCGGCATCGAGCAGCAGGTCGAGGCGCTGGCGGGCGTCGAGGCGATTGTGGTGGCCGCACTTGGGGCAGACCTGCAGGTTGTTCTCGAGATCGGTGGCATAGAGCACCGCCTCGCAGGACGGGCATTTGCTCCACAGGCCTTCGGGCAGCGCACCGCGCCGTTGCGGCCCCGGTTCGCGCTTGATCTTGGGGGGCAGCAGTTTGTTCAGCCAGCTCATTTTTTCACCTCATCGACGCCACGACGAATGTCCGCTACCAGCGCCCTGACGTTGGCGCAGGCGTTGTCGGCCGTGGATTTTTCAATTTCTTCGATAATCCGGCTGCCGACGACGACGGCATCGGCGAAGGCGGCGATGCGGGCGGCGGTCGCCGCGTCGCGGATACCGAAGCCGACGCCGACCGGCAGGCCGGTCTGTTGGCGGATCAGCGGCAGGCGCTCGGCGACGGCATCGACGTTGAGCGCCCCTGAGCCGGTCACCCCGGCCAGTGAAACGTAATAGACGTAGCCGCTGGCAATGCGGGCCACCTGGGCGATGCGTTCCGCGGTCGACGTCGGGGCGATCAGGAAAATCGGATCCATGCCGTTGGCCTTCATCGCCGCGCCGAAGGACTCTGCCTCCTCCGGCGGGTAGTCGACGACCAGCACCCCGTCGACACCGGCGTCGGCCGCCGCGCTGGCGAACCTGTCGAGGCCCATCGCCTCGATCGGGTTGGCGTAGCCCATCAGAACGATCGGCGTCGTGCCGTCGGTCTTGCGAAATTCGGCGACGAGCGCCAGCACCTTGCGCAGGTTCATGCCCCTGGCCAGGGCACGTTCGGAGGCGCGCTGGATGGTCGGGCCGTCGGCCATCGGGTCCGAAAACGGCACGCCGAGCTCGATGACGTCGGCGCCGGCAGCGACCAGCGCCTGCAACAGCGGCAGGGTCAGCGCGGCATCGGGATCGCCGGCGGTGATGAAGGGAATCAGCGCCTTGCGGCCCTCGCCATTGAGGCGTTCAAAAGCGGATTTGATACGCGACATCAGAAGACAATCCCGGATTTTTCGGCCACGGTATGCATGTCCTTGTCCCCCCGGCCAGAGAGGTTGACCAGCAGAATCCTGTCCTTCGGCAACGTCGGCGCCAGCTTGGCGGCATAGGCCAGCGCATGGCTGGATTCGAGCGCCGGGATGATGCCTTCGAGGCGGCAGAGGTTGTGGAAGGCCTTGAGCGCCTCGGCATCGTTGATCGGCACGTATTCGGCGCGGCCGATGTCCTTGAGCCAGGCGTGTTCCGGGCCGACGCCGGGGTAGTCGAGGCCGGCCGAGACCGAATGCGTCTCGACGATCTGGCCATTCTCGTCCTGCAACAGGTAGGTGCGGTTGCCGTGCAGCACGCCCGGCACGCCGGCGGTCAGCGAGGCGGCGTGGTGGCCGGTCTCGATCCCCTCGCCGGCGGCCTCGACGCCGATCAGGCGGACGCCTTCGACGTCGATGTAGGGGTAGAAGATGCCCATCGCGTTGGAACCGCCGCCGACCGCGGCGATCACCGCGTCGGGCTGGCGGCCGGCCATTTCCGGCATCTGCACCAGGCATTCCTCGCCGATGATCTTCTGGAAGTCGCGCACCAGCATGGGATACGGGTGCGGACCGGCGACCGTGCCGATGATGTAGAAGGTGTTGTGGATGTTGGTGACCCAGTCGCGCATCGCTTCGTTCAGCGCGTCCTTCAGTGTCTTCGAGCCGGATTCGACGGGTACGACGGTGGCGCCGAGCAGCTTCATGCGATAGACATTTGCCGCCTGGCGCTTGACATCCTCGCTGCCCATGTAGACGACGCATTCCATGCCGTAGCGGGCGGCGACGGTGGCCGTGGCGACGCCGTGCTGGCCGGCGCCGGTCTCGGCGATGACGCGCGGCTTGCCCATGCGCCGGGCGAGCATGGCCTGGCCAATGCAGTTGTTCACCTTGTGCGCGCCGGTGTGGTTGAGGTCCTCGCGCTTCAGGTAGATCTGCGCGCCACCGAGCAGGTCGGACCAGCGTTTGGCATGGTAGATCGGCGACGGACGGCCGACGAAGTGCTTCAGCTCGTATTCGTATTCGGCGCGGAACGCCGGGTCGGCCTGGGCGGCGGCATAGGCGGCCTTCAGCTCGTCGAGCGCGCCGAACAGCGTCTCGGCCACGAATACGCCACCGTAGGGGCCGAAATGGCCCTTGGCGTCGGGGAAGTTATAGTGATTCATCGACTTTCCGTACTGCCGCCACGAAGGCGGCGATTTTTTGGTGATCCTTGATGCCCTTGCCCATTTCCACCCCCGAGGAGACGTCGACCGCAACCGGCCGCACGCGCCGGATGGCATCGCCCACGTTGGCTGCGGTCAACCCGCCGGAAAGCACCAAAAACGCCGGGAGTCCCGGCGGAATCAGCGTCCAGTCGAAGACATGGCCGCCGCCGCCATACCCCTCGACGAAGGCGTCCAGCAACAGCCCGCGGGCATCGGGAAACGCGCGGGCGAATTCTACCAGATCGAGGCCCGGCCTCACCCGTGCCGCCCGCAGCCAGGGTCTTGAAAACTGGCGGCAATAGGCGGCCGTCTCGTCGCCGTGGAACTGCAGGAGGCTGACCGGCACGACGTCGCACACCGCGCGCACGGTATCCGGCGCCTCGTTGACGAACAGGCCGACGACGTCGACGAAGGGCGGCACGCGCCGCGCCAGTTCGGCCGCCCGCTGCGGTGTCACGTAGCGTGGGCTGGG
>WBZM01001095.1_pt1 | contig 29654 bp, 31 predicted proteins | sample 5204271 | NCBI WGS metagenome assembly WBZM01 (sample SAMN12344346, study PRJNA552823) | activated sludge metagenome | biome: Activated sludge suspended growth; feature: Nitrification reactor; material: Wastewater; isolation source: activated sludge from nitrification reactor of wastewater... | reverse complement strand
AGCAAATTCATGGTGATCATCTCCTTCAATTTCCCGCTCGTTCAAGAGCAGGCGAGTTGAACACCCTGGGTAATTTTCAGCGCGCAGATCCCTCGTTTCCTGGGTACTTTTCAGTGCGCGTCAACAATCCACAACATGTACCGGATTCTTTCGAATACTATCGAGGTCCGTACTGTCGATCATCACAATACAAAGGTTCGAGTCGCCCATGATCTTGTTGGCGTATCGACGTGCCTCCGGGCCAATCTTGCCTGTACTGACGATGACGATCACGTTTGACTTGAGAAAGTGCGTGAGGCCAACTTCCTTGGCCACGTCGTCGAGCGAAACACGATCCGTGTTCTTGCACTGCACCTGCCAACGCGAAAACACCAACCTGGCCGACTCGAAGACGAGATCGACCTCGGCGCCGCCCGTTGCTTGCGCCCGAAGGCGAGTGGCTACATAGCCCATATCCAGCAGTCGCATAAGCTTGAAAGCCAAGGCTTCCAGCGCAAGACCTCCAACGTGGCGATCTTCGGAAGCGATCTCGATCAAGATTTCGGGTAGTGGCTTTCGCAGCAGGTCAAGCAGCTTTGGATCGGTCTGGTCTTTGAGTTGCTCAAGCAATGGTGTTATCACTTCAGCGGCCAGCTTATCGGTTGGTGTGATTAGAAAAGGCTTAGCTCCCCGCCCCCCAATAGTTTTCGTCGCCGTGATGTAACCCGCATCCACTAATGCATTTAGAACCAGTTTCGGCAGGCTCTTCTCAGGGAACTTGACTCCGTAAGTGGCGGCCGCCAGTTTTGCGATCTCGTTCGCAGGCTGCGGATCGTTAGAGCCGGAATTCGCCAGTGCCAACAGAAAAGCCCGCTGTTCGTTGGTGAAGTGGCCCAAAACTCCGAAGTCGGCCGGATTGGTGCCAAGCACGGCCTTTAGCTTCAGATCATCGATCTGCCAACGAGAACCAATGAATACACCCGCCCTTTCGAGCCAGAGACGCATCATGCTTGGATGCTTGCCGCCCGACGGATAGTGAATTCCCCTGTCTGCAAGGCTTTGTCGCAGTGAAGTCAGATTGACCACCTCGCCTGCAACTGTCATGTCGCGGATGCACTGGACCAAAGCCATACCCTTGAGGTTCAGAAGAATGTGTCGGGCCAGAACTCCGTACAGTTTGCTTTCGTCGCCCTTGAAGGAATGGAGATCACGGCCGAAAACGGTCAGGTTTGCATCGTCGTCAATCAGGCCGTAGGCCTTCATGCCGAGTCTGCAGTTCATCGAAAGCTTCTTCTGATTGTCTTCATTTCCGCGGCTATGCGCGGAAAAGTACCGTGCCTGAATCGCCGCCTGCAACGCTTTGGCGTCCCCCTCATGCTCAAGAGCCAGATCGAGTACGGTGCGAAGGTCGACCTGCGACGGTGAAAACTCGCTACCGAAAGGCAGATCGCTACGCTGAATCACTTTACTCCTCCTTCGTATTCTTAACTTAACGATAGATCAAGGTAAGAGGGGGATACTCTGATCGTTGAATACGTGTCTAACTTGAGGTTCCGAGGGTCTATTTTGCGCCTGAGATTCGATTGCCTTTGCTACCGGACGCGACCGCCCTCCGTCCTTTGGCAACGGCATATCAGCCTCATCAAGAGGCAATGAGCATGGCGTGCAAATTGCGTATTGGGCTGACTTCTCGGCACCCGTTCCGGCGGAGGCACCTTGCGCCCGACCGGGTGCCTTCGCTGAAAAGCGGCCAACGGCGCCCTTCAGGTAAGACTCTGATAACTCGACGCACACCCAGCGGCGCTTGAGGTTCTCAGCAACCATTCCTGTAACGCATGAGCCGCCGAAAGGATCAACGACCAAATCACCAAGGTCGGTCAGCATACGAATGAAATACTCGGGCAACTGAGCAGGAAATCGCGCAGGGTGAATTTCGAGCTTGTTTTCTCTGCAGTAGTCTTGGTAGCGACCGTTCGATTCCGTATTCGCAACAGCCAGAAGGTTGGGGGGGACAGCACCTCCATTGTCCCTTTGGAACTTGTCCGAAATGTCGTGTCCCGATGGACGCAGTTTCGCTGTGTAACCGTTCTTCAGTAAGTGCTTCATCGAATCGCTGTATGGAGCAAGCACTCGTCGATTGCAAGCTTTTGGCCACGGCGTGGGAGAAAGCCACCAGATACAGTTAACGGCATCTTTGACACGTACCCGGCGAATGTTTACCCACTCGGCCGGTGTCGGCAACTTGGAGGGGTTCCACCAGAAGTGTTCCTGGCACAGGTGGAAGCCGTATTCCCTACAAAGCATCATCAGCAATTCAAAGTGGTACAAGGACCTGGTCGGGACTCCAGGATTCCATGATCCGCCAATGTCTATTACCAGACTCCCCGTGTCCTTCAATACACGTCTGAAGCCGTCAGCAAACGGGCGGAACCAGTTGCAGTATTCCTCGGCGTCTTCATTCCCATAACTCTTCTTTCGCACCAACCCGAATGGTGGCGAAGTCATTATCAGGTCAACCGATCTTTCTTTTGCCTGCGAATGCAGATAGTCGAGACTGTCACCTAGGAAAGCTTGACCGAATTCGGTTGAAAAGCAGGTACGCAACCGCTCCTCACTGTACATCGCCTGCGGTGCCACTTCATACAACGCCCGATTCTGCTCAATGGCGGGCGTGTTCTTATGGAGGTGCCGCAAGTATTCGCTGATCGATTTCAGCCCCAGCGAGCTAGCGGCAGCCTCAATCTCCTCGCGTTCTTCGGCTGTTAAACGGACATTTACGAAGCTGTCGCGGGGCGCAAGCGATTTGGGGCGGGCCATAAGTCATTGTCCTCAACTGTTTCTGTCACACGAGAATCATATCAACTAGAAAGTTTTTGTGTGACAAGAATCTGCCGCTTCGCTTGTTCATGCGGGTTGCTTGTCGACGCCGCCTTCATTATGCTCCGCGTTATGCAACTCGTTCTCATCAGCGGCCTCTCCGGTTCGGGCAAGTCCGTCGCCCTGCATCTTCTTGAAGATGCCGGGTATTACTGCGTGGACAACCTGCCGGTGATCATGCTCACGGTTCTTGTCCGCATGCTCAAGGAGGAAGGCATCAACAAGGTGGCGGTGGCGATCGACGCACGCTCGGGGATCGGCATCGAGCTGCTGCCGCAGAAGCTGCGCATGCTGGAGGAAGAGGGAACGCAACAGAACTTCCTCTTCCTCCATGCCGACGACGAGACCCTGCTCAAGCGCTATTCCGAATCGCGGCGGCGCCACCCGCGTGCCGCCGACGGCCAGACCCTGGCCGAAGCGATCCGCGCCGAGCGCGAATTGCTCGAGCCGATCTCGATGCTCGGCCACCGCATCGATACCAGCAGCCTCAAGGCCAACGCGCTGCGCGAATGGATCCGCCAGTTCATCGACGACGAGCCGGGACACGGACTGACGCTGATGTTCGAGTCCTTTGGCTTCAAGCATGGCATTCCGCTCGATGCCGATCTCGTCTTCGACGTGCGCTGCCTGCCCAACCCGCATTACGATCCCGAACTGCGCCCGCTGACCGGCAAGGACCAGGCGGTCATCGATTTCCTCGAGGGCGAGCCCGAGGTCATCCGCATGCGCGACGACATCGCCCGCTTCATCGCCACCTGGCTGCCTGCCTACGTCCGCGACAACCGCAACTACCTGACCGTGGCCATCGGCTGCACCGGCGGGCAGCACCGTTCGGTCTATTTCGCGGAATGGCTCGGTCGGAAGTTCCGCGACCAGGCCCGCGTCCTGATCCGCCACCGCACGCTGGCCGGCGGCTGATGCGCTGGCTCGCCTACCTGCGGCCCGGCGACTGGCTGGTCATCGCCGCCGGCGCCGCGGTGGTCGCCCTCACCCTTCCCCTGCTCTGGCAGGGCGGCTTTGCCGAGCGTGCAATCATCCGCCAGGACGGGCGGATCTTCGCCGAGATCGATCTCGGCAGCCGTCGTGAAGTAGCGGTTCCCGGCCCCCTCGGCGCCACGCTGGTGGCGATCGAGCCGGGCCGCGCCCGCGTCGTCGCCGACCCCGGACCGCGACAGTATTGCGTTCGCCAGGGCTGGCTGGCACGCCCCGGAGAAATCGCCATCTGCGCGCCCAACCACGTCAGCGTCCAGATCGCCGGACGCGTTCGCGCCTATGACAGCCTCAGTTACTGAACTGACCATCACCGCCGAGGATCGGCGCGTCGCCTGGCTGGCGACAGCTGCGGTCGCCCTGTCGCTGGTCGATGCGGCGATTCCCAGCCCGCTGCCCGGCGTCAAGCCGGGCCTCGCCAACATCGTCACGCTGGTCGTCCTGATTCGCTATGGCTGGGCGACGGCCGTCTGGGTCAGCGGGTTGCGCGTGCTCGCCGGCAGCCTGCTGCTCGGCTACTTCCTCGCCCCCGGCTTTTTCCTGGCGCTGACCGGAACGACGCTCAGCCTGCTCACGCTCGGCCTCGCCCGCCATCTGCCCGGACGCTGGTTCGGGCCGGTCAGCCTGAGCATCCTCGCCGCCTTCGCTCACATCGGCGGCCAGTTGCTGCTCGCCCGCCTGTGGCTGATTCCCCACAACGGCGTATTTCTGCTGACTCCGGTCTTCGCCGCCGCCGCGCTGGTGTTCGGCACCATCAACGGCCTGATTGCGGCTAGACTGCTGGGGGAAATCCCGCCCGCGGAACCTGTCCGATGAACAAGACCATCTGCCTCGCCCTGACCGGCGCTTCCGGCATGCCCTACGGCCTGCGCCTGCTTGAATGCCTGCTCGCTGCCGGCTGCCACGTCCAGCTTCTCCACTCGCGGACGGCACAGGTCGTCGCCCGCCAGGAGATCGACCTCGACCTGCCGTCACGCCCGGCCGAGGTCAAGGCCGCCCTGCTCGCCCGGTTGGTTACGGTCGACCCGGAAAAACTGGTGGTTTTCGGGCGCGATGAATGGTTCGCCCCGGTCGCCTCCGGGTCCAACCCGCCCGATGCGATGGTCGTCTGCCCCTGCTCGATGGGCACGCTGGCCGCCATCGCCCAAGGGCTGGCCGACAACCTGATCGAGCGCGCCGCCGACGTGGTCCTCAAGGAGGGCCGCAAGCTGGTCCTGGTTCCGCGCGAAACTCCGCTGTCGGTCATCCATCTCGAGAACATGCTGCGCCTGGCCAGGGCCGGCACGATCATCCTGCCGCCCAGCCCGGGTTTCTACCACCACCCGCAAACCGTCACGGACCTGGTCGACTTCGTCGTCGCCCGGGTCCTCGACCAGCTTGCCATCCCGCACGCGCTGCTGCAGCGCTGGGGCGAATGATGGGCTGGCTGGGCTTCGCCAGCCGGCAGAGCGACCGGGCTTCCGCGCGGATGGAGATTCCGCTGTTCCCGCTCAATGCCGTGCTCTTCCCGGGCGGCGTGCTGCCGCTCAGGATCTTCGAGCAACGCTATCTCGACATGGCCGCCGCCTGCATGAAGGAGGAACGCCCCTTCGGCGTCTGCCTGATCGTCGCCGGCGACGAGACGGGCGCGGTCGCCGAACCGCATCCGGTCGGCACGCTGGCCCGCATCACCGACTGGGAGATGGAACAGCTCGGCCTCCTGCAGGTGACGACGCGCGGCGAACAGCGCTTCCGCATCGTCGACAAGGCCGTCGGTCCCGACAACCTGTGGCGCGCCGTGGTCGAAATCATCGCCAACGACGGTCCGCTGCCCTTTCCCGTTGAACGTCAGCGGCTGCTGCCGTTGCTGCGCAGAATCGCCGGCGAGGTCGGTCCCGGCCGCATTCCCGAACCGCACCACTACGACGACGCCGAATGGGTGGGTTACCGCATCACCGAAATCCTGCCGGTGCAGAACCTGGCCAAGCAGAAGCTGCTGGAACTCGAAGACCCGATTTCCCGCCTCGAGATCCTCGAGAAATTTCTCGACCAGCGCCAGTTGCTCGACTGAATCATGACCACTCCCCCCCGCGCCCCCACCCTGCTGGAAGCCATGCGCTTCTGGCTGAAACTGGGCTTCATCAGTTTCGGCGGACCGGCCGGGCAGATCGCGATGATGCATGACGAGCTGGTCGACAAGCGGCGCTGGATTTCCGAGCGGCGTTTCCTGCATGCCCTCAACTACTGCATGCTGCTCCCCGGTCCCGAAGCGCAGCAACTGGCGACCTATCTCGGCTGGCTGCTGCATCGCACGCGCGGCGGGATCATCGCCGGCGCGCTGTTCGTGCTGCCCTCGCTGCTCATCCTCATCGCGCTCTCCTGGCTGTACATGACCTTCGGCCAGACGCCGCTGGTCGCCGGCCTGTTCTACGGGATCAAGCCGGCCGTCGCCGCCATCGTCGTCCACGCCGCCCACCGCATCGGCAGCCGCACGCTGCGCAACGGTGTCCTGTGGGCGATCGCCGCAGCCGCTTTCGTCGCCATCTTCGCCTTCGACCTGCCGTTTCCAGCCATCGTCCTTGGCGCCGCCGTCGCCGGTTTCATCGGCGGCCGCCTCGCCCCCGGTCGCTTTGCCACCGGCGGCGCGCATGCCGGGACGGCAGCTTCCGCCGGGCCGGCGATCGTAGACGACGACACCCCGACCCCCGCCCACGCCCGCTTCACCGTCGCGCGCCTACTGGCGGTTGCCGCCATCGGCTTGGCGCTGTGGGCGCTGCCGATGGGCCTGCTTGCGGCATTTCTGGGCTGGGATCACACCCTGACGCAGATGGGCTGGTTCTTCACCAAGGCGGCCCTGCTCAGCTTCGGCGGCGCCTATGCGGTGCTGCCTTACATCTATCAGGGCGCCGTCACGGACTTCGGCTGGCTGAACAGCTCGCAGATGATGGACGGTCTGGCGCTGGGTGAATCGACTCCCGGGCCGCTGATCATGGTCGTTGCCTTCGTCGGCTTCGTCGGCGCCTGGGGCAAGGCGCCATTCGGGCCCGATGCCCTCCTGCTGGCCGGCGCGCTGGCGGCCGCGCTGGTCACCTGGTTCACCTTCCTGCCCTCGTTCCTGTTCATTTTCGCCGGCGGGCCGCTGGTTGAGAGCACGCATGGCGACCTCAAGTTCACCGCGCCGCTGACTGCCATCACGGCTGCGGTCGTCGGCGTCATCGCCAACCTGGCGGTCTTCTTCGGCTACCCGGTGCTGTGGCCGACGGGATTTTCCGGCGGTCCCGATCTCGTGGCGGCGGTCATCGCGCTGGGCGCTGCCGTGGCGCTGTTCCGTTTCAAGGCCAACGTGATCCACGTCATCGCCGCCTGTGCCGGCCTCGGGCTGGCCGTGCGCTTCTTGACCTAGCCGGAGGGTCGACCGCAACCGCCCTCAGGCCGCCGGTTGCTCGGCGATCCGGCGGATCGACTGGCGGGCATCGGCGGGCAATACCAGCTCGGCGTAGGTCAGCGGCTCCAGCAGGTGTTCATCGAAGCGCAGCAGCCCCTCCTGGTCTTCCTCGAGCAGCTCGGCATCGAGCAGACTGGCAACGAGACTGGCGAAATCCGACTTGTCGGCGGTCTCGGTCTCGCCGAAGCCATGGAGGAGCGCCAGGCGCTGCGCCAGCAGCACGCAGTCCTTCTCCAGCACCGCGCGCGTCAGCTTGCCCGACCCGCGCTGCTGCAACAGCGCCAGTGCCAGGAAATGGCGTCCCAGCATGGGTCGCAGCGTCTCGCCGATCATCTGCAGTTCGGGAAACTCCTGACTGTTCGCCTCCGGCGCCAGCAGCCAGCCATCGATTCCGCCATGGCGCAGCAGGCCGCGCCCGGCGAAGGTGGCGATGGTGCGCTGGATCTCGAGCAGCAGTTCGGCTTCCGACCAGCGCAGGAAGAGGGCCGAGCGCAGGATGCCGTAGATGCCGACAACGGCGTCGGTCAGCCGTTGCCCGTCCAGTCGGCGGTTGTTGCCGAGCAGGCAGGCGATCAGCGCCGGCACCGCGAACAGGTGCAGGACGTTGTTGCGGAAGTAGGGAAGCTGCTTGACCTGCGCGTCGACGACGCGGACCAGGTTGCCGAACGGATGCGGGACCTGCTCGACGATGCCGAGGCGCTCGGCATGGGCAACGACCTGCAGCGGATCGAGAACGCAGGCGATGCGTCGCGGCGAATAGGGCGCCGCCGCATCCAGCGCCTGGAAATGCGCAATCATCCGCCGCAGGCCAAGCGCATCGGCAGTGCACCGCGGTGTTGCCAGCAACGCCAGCGCGACCAGGCTGACCGGATTGAGCACCGCCGCCGCGTTGATACGCGTCGCGAGCTCGCCGGCCGCCTCGCGCGTCGCCACGCGCAGCCATTCGCCGTCGCCTTCGTCGCGCGCCGTTCGCCAATCGCCGCGCTGCGCGTCGAGGAACCCGGCCAAAGGCAGCGGATCGCCAAAATTCACATGGACGTTGCCATAGATGCGGCGAATGCTGCGCACGCTCGTCAGCAGGGTCCACAGCGATTCTCCCTGCTTCGGGCGCCCGGACAACTCGCGCACATAGGTCTGCCCCTCGATCAGCCGTTCGTAGCCGATATAGACCGGGACGAAGACCAGTGGCCGGCCATGGCTGCGCACGAAGCTGCGGATGGTCATGCCGAGGATCCCGGCCTTCGGCGCCAGCGTTCGGCCGGTGCGGCTGCGTCCGCCCTCGATGAAATACTCGATCGGGAAACCGCGCGCCAGCATCAGGTGCAGATATTCGTCGAACACCGCCGCATACAGCGGTTCGCCCTTGAAGCTGCGCCGCAGGAAGAAGGCGCCACCACGGCGCAGCAACGAACCGACCAGCGGCATGTCGAGATTTTCGCCGGCGGCGATGTGGGGGGGCGTCAGGCCATGGCGGTGAATCAGGTACGAGAGCAACAGGTAGTCGACATGGCTGCGGTGGCAAGGCACGTAGACGATTCCGTTGCCGGGCGCGATTTCCGTCAGGACCTCGAAGTTGTGCACCTCGACCCCGTCGTAAATATGTTCCCAGAGCCAGCTCAGGAACAGTTCCAGGGCGCGCACCGTGCCATAGGAATAGTCGGAGGCGACCTCGAGTGCGAATTTTTGTGCCCGGCCGCGCGCCACATCACTGGAAACACCGAGGCGCGATGCCTCGGCGGCAATTACCGCGCGCACCGGATCGCTGGCCAGCAGCATCTCGATCTGCGTGTTGCGGTGGGAAAGGTCCGGACCAATGGCCATCTCCCTCTGCCGACGGAAATGCACACGCAGCACGCGCGACACCTTGCGCAGCGCCGCGGCGGCGTCAAGCGGGGTGGCCCCGCGATGGACCAGTTCGCGCAACGACAGGGGCCGGTTGAAGCGCACCAGCGTCTGCCGCCCGTGCAGCAGCACCGCCAGAAACTGGCGCAGCCGCCCCGGCGAGCGCCAGGTTTCGGCGAGCAGCGCCTTGAGGATCGACTCCTGCTTGTCGGGGCTGCGACCCCAGAGCACCACCACCGGCACCAGTTGCACATCGAGGGTCGGGTCCGCCACTACCGCCCGCAGCTGATCGACGAGCAGGCGGGACGCTCCCGGCGCGGAACCGTCGTTGCGCCGGTTGAGGAAGAACAGCGAGCGCTTCGCCCTGACGCTGCCGAGCGCGAACGGCGCCTCGGCCGGCGGCAGCCCGGCGCGCCGGGACTCTTCGAAGAGGACCAGCAGGTTCGACAGGTGGCGGTCCTGCAGGACATAGCAGACAGGGCGCGCCGGATCGATGCCGGCGGCCGCCTCGGCGAATACCGTTGTCCGCACCCAGGCATAGAGCAGGCGCTGCGCCATCGGAACGAACCAGCCGGAAATGTCGAACAAGGTTCTCACCACCTCTCATGCAAGCACAGGCCACGGCCCGCGGCAGGAGATTCTAATGGGAATTCGGGCCGGGAAACAGGCGCCGCGTGATTGCCCTGCGCCCGGTCTTGCGTCAATCCGCCGCGCCATTCGCGACGCTGCCGCCGGCAAGCGCAGCGAACCTTGCCGGGGCAGCGAAACATGTTATCGGGGAAGTCTGGAGCGGGCGATGGAAACAGAACACAACACCCAACCCATTGACAAAAAAACAGATTCTTTCTGTTTTCCCAATGGGATAACACCATATTATGTACCGCCCTCTCCCCCTCGGCAAGCAAGGCCGTCTGCCAAGATCCTCTGACGTCCACCCACAGCCACCAAGGTGAGTGCCAAGGCGACGAGCATGGACATTGGTTCAGGCATCCGGCTGCCTTTCAAAGAAGAAGCATTCCGGCAGGATTGCGGGTGCGATGTGCTCGACGTCTTGCGCGGACACACCACAGGCGAAGAAGCTCTCTCTCCATTGTCGGACGATGGCGACGATATTGTCGATCTCCCGGCGCGCCTCTTCCGCGGACAGACCGAACCGCCCCGCCTGGGACAGCAGGTTGTAGATGCTGGCTGTGCGGCCGTAGCTCCCCACGGTCAACGCGAGATCGCGTCGTTCGATGCTGACCACGGGCGCGGGCATCAAGTCGTAGGCCGGTGAAAGCCGCCACCCTTTCTGTCGGCGCAGCAAGGCATGGTTGCGTGGGTGGTCGTCGTTGTTCGTCACGGCCGCGTTGAAGACCATTCGGCGGAACAGCTCTGCACAATCGGCTTCGGGCTTGTCGGACCACCGCCGCAGGTTGTCGGCCAGCAACGGGTAGGACCAGCGATCCCTGTCCACATGGCTATCGCCGCAGTCGAGTACGGTCAGGCCGCTGACCAGGCCGAAGCGCAGATAGCCACCCTCGGCGTACTCCCGATCGAAACGCTGCAGCATCAACACGTCGCCGTGGCCAACCGACTGCAGCCGCGCCTGGGTGACGTTCAGACCGCAGCGCCTGGCAAGGTCCAGCGAGGCAAACTCAACCCGCTGGAGATTGAAACGGTCATCCTTGGCGGGGAACTTGCCAAGCCACAGGCTCTGCCCGTCTTCGATCGTGGCCTTCGGCCGCGCGCCGCCCATGCTGGTGCCGGGATCGAGCTGTTCGAGCAAATACGCGGCGACGTGCTTGCCTTCCTCGATGGCCTGCGCCGCGGCAATCAACTCATCGAGTTGATGCGTTCGGTTGTAGTGACGCTTGGGTGCAGGCGGCTCGACCTTCAGCCCAAAGCTGAGATATCCCGCCCCGTCCTGGGGGCCGTGGAGCAAGTAGTCGATCTCCTGGAGATCGGCGGGGCTGCGTTCCAGCTTGTTTTCGATCACGCGCCGGCCCCAGGCATCGGGCGCGGCATCTCGTACAGCGCCGGGGATGCCCTTGAGCTGCGTGAATTCGAACACTTGTTTGGCCAGGGGCAGCCGGAACGGATCGAGTGCCACCGCCTCGGGCCGCGCAAGATAGCGATCGCCGTAGCGGAATCGCCCGATCTGGATGCCGTCCGGCAAGGTCTGCACGCGCAGCAGCGCCGCCGGAACGGTCTCCAGGCTGCCGGGAAGCTGGATGTAGACGTAGGCCTCGCGCTCAGAAGTCATAGTCGTCGCCAGCCTTGCGTGGCTTGCCGGCTCGGCTGGGGCGCCGAGCTGCTTCGAGCGCCTTGCCGTGCAAATCGGCATCTGGATCGGCGACGCCGTCCAGCGTCCGATCCAGTCCCAAGGCCCATAGCACCGTGAAGCACACCCCGACGGCCGTGCCGGGCTTGCCCAGTTCCAGCGCGGTCAGGGTATTGCGGTTGATGCCCGCCTTGCTCGCCAGATCCGCTACGGACCAGCCGCGCCGGATGCGGGCGATCCGGATTCGGTGGCCGAGCTGGATCACTTGCTCGGCGACATGCATCGGGGTCTCGAATCTGCTCATCTAAGTCGGCATTTCACAGTTCAATGCCCAAAATAATAGGCGATACAATACGGCATGGCAAGCCAAGAGCGCCTTTTGTGCCCGTTATGCTAAGCGTTACACAGCTTGGCGCCTGTTATTTTAGGCAAAATATGCCGAGATCGCGCAGACCCTAACCGGCATCGAACAGGTGATCGTGCCGGGACACTCGTTGTCCGCTGTCGACTCGGCCTACTTCGCAGGCCTGATCGAACAGCGCAGCGTGGCTGAGCACGTTGGCAGGTCAAATGCCGTTCCTCTGGGAAGTGGCCTCAGAAACAGGCGTTGCTTGCACGCCTGGGGGCCGCTTCCGCCAAGGCCACCCCCGTGCTTTGGGATGCGCTGTAGGCGCCGTCCTCCCCGAAGCGCCTGCGTCCGTTTCAGTCTGACAGCATTTCCCACAGGTCTAAGCACACACATGGACTCGCGGAACGTAGCTGAATACGGTACATGGTGGCGATCGGCGAACTCGGGGGGAACACGCAGATAGACCCGAGGCAGCACAGCTGATGCAGAACGGGTCTTGCACCGCTCAGACGAAACAACAACGCTCACGCATTTACGCGAATGGCATGTCTCGATTTTGTTGCTGGAAATCCCGCCAGCACCGCCCACGCAGTCAAGAGCGAACCCAACATCGCACATAGACGGTCCTCCGTGATGGTCCGACCGGGGTGACTTGATCGCTGCGTGCGAACGAGCCTGGACATTGACGCTTTCGCCGTTGCTAACGCCAGGAGGAACGTCCTGGCCTTGGGGAGCTTTTGATGTAGATATTCCTTGTAGGGAGAGGGATGCATGCACGACAGTCCACCTGTGTCCAAGGTCTATTATCGACCGATCGAAGCAGCCATACGCTGGGCAGGCCTGCTGAAACACAAGAAAGAAATTCTGCGCTTGATCTCGTGGCCGAGGCATTTGCCCATGACGCTCGATTTCCCGGGATGGACCGAGCTACGCCTATGCACCGAGCGCATCTACGATGCCATCTTCAACGGCGAACTCCCATACGGCTGCAATGGCATCACGCAGAACGACAAGGTGCTCTGGGATTCTCCCGACCTCACCATCAGGCACGTCGACCTCAAGCGCTGGATGCGGGATCAATACCCTGAGCAGCGACCAGCCTTTCTCTTCAGCCGCCGCGAGCGCATCGCACACCCCATCATCACCTTGGAAACAGGGCAAGCGATGCTGGTGGAGCGGAAGGCATTGAAGGCAGAGCTGAAACAGTGCCGGCGCCAGCTTGAGATGCTGCAGAAGCAGCATCACGTATTGTCGAACCAGATCGAAGTGACGCCGGCATGCAACGAGTACTCGATAACGAATCGAGCGGAGTCCACCTACCAGCATATCATCGGCGGCATGCTTGATCTGATGCTGGGCCAGTCGCCAGCAGGCACTCCTTACTCGTGCTTCAAGACACAGGAAGCCATCGTCAGTGCGCTGATCGCGCACCACGACGGCGTCATGGGGATCACCGAGCGCACGCTGAATGGCAAGTTCGCCCAGGCTCGCCGAAGAATGCGCAGCTTGACCGCCTAGGTCTGCAGAGAGGCGGGCCGCCACGCCGCGGAGGCGATGTTCCTGTCGCGTTACGACTTGCAAGCTTGTATGTGCAGTCCCAGAAATTGCATTTGCAATGGCTTCCGGCAGTGAGGTCTATTTAATGAGGGTCACGCCAACGAACGCCACTGAGCGTTAAGGAGTGACCATCATGTCGCAGACGCCTGCATTGCTGCCGGGCGAGCGCCGCATCCTGCGGCTCGACGAAGTCGAAGCCAAGTCTGGTTTCAAGCGCGCCCACATCTACAGCCTGATGAAGAAGGGCGAGTTCCCACAGGCACTGCGTCTTGGGGTCCGTGCGGTCGGCTGGGATTCGACCGAGGTAGACCTCTGGATCAGCGAACGCCTCAAGAACCGGGTGTGACCGGCTCTCCCACGGATTCATAGAACACCTACGAGGAGAGTCTTATGCAGGTCATATCCATCATTTCCACGAAGGGCGGTGTCGGCAAGACAACCACCGCCGCGAATCTGGGCGGCCTGGTTGCCGACGCCGGTTTGCGCGTGCTGCTGCTCGACCTCGACGTACAGCCCACGCTGTCGTCCTACTACGAGTTGGCGCACCGCGCCCCTGGCGGCATCTACGAGTTGCTGGCATTCAATGAGCAGCGCCTGGAGCAGTTAGTGTCGCGGACCACCATCACCGGCCTGGACCTGGTGCTGTCCAATGACGATCGTGGTGAGCTGAACACGCTGCTCCTCCACGCTCCGGATGGGCGGCTGCGGCTGCGCCACCTCTTGCCCGCCCTGGCTCAGCAATATGACTTGGTACTGATCGATACCCAAGGTGCGCGAAGCGTGCTGCTGGAAATGGCGGTACTCGCTTCCGATGTGGCGCTTTCGCCGGTGACCCCGGAAATCCTGGCTGCGCGCGAACTGCGTCGCGGCACCCTGCAGTTGATCGAAGACATCTCCCCATACCGGCATCTTGGTATCGAGCCCCCTCCGTTGCATCTGCTGATCAACCGCGTGCATCCGGTTTCGTCGAATGCGAAGTTGATCCAACAGGCATTGCGCGAGGTGTTCGCGGGCCAAGTCGGCGTGCATGTCCTAGACACGGACGTTCCTGCGATCGAAGCCTATCCCCGTGCATCGACGAAGGGCCTGCCGGTGCACCGCGTCGAGTACCGACAACCTTTGAGTCGGGTCGCGCCGGCGGCATTGGAGACCATGCGTGCCCTGGCGGGAGAGTTGTTTCCGGCATGGCGCGAGCGCCTCGCACAGGTGACAGGCAAGCCCAATGACTCCAGGGGAGCCCGCCATGGCGAACGCGCATGAACTGGCGCGCGGCCATAAGCGGTTGCGTGCCCTGATTGAATTCGCCCTCGCAGAGGGCTGGCATGTCAAGCGAACGCCGGGAGGCCATCTCAAGTTCACCAAGCGGCTGTGCGCCGATCTACACCAGTTCGACGGCCAGCGACCATCGGGCCAGCCTCAATGCCCGGGCTCAGATCCGCCGCGCCGATCGCGAGGTCCGTTGCGCCCTCCACGCCGAGGCGAAGGGAGGTGGGCATGGCTGAAATGACTCCTCGTGACATGGCGGATAAATTGCTCGCCGCCGGGTTCCAGCGAACTGGTCCCACTGCCACGACGTTGAGCGATCCGATCGCCGATACGCCGATGAACGTGACGCTGGACCAGTTGCACCCGTATGACCACGACCCCCGCGTCAAGCGCAATCCGGCTTACGAGGAAATCAAGGCGTCCATCCGCGAGCGGGGACTGGATGCTCCACCGGCGATCACACGCAGGCCTGGCGAAGAACACTTCATCATTCGAAACGGCGGCAATACGCGACTGGCCATTCTTCGCGAGCTGTGGGCCGAGACCAAGCAGGAACGATTCTTCCGCATCTCCTGCCTGTTCCGCCCCTGGCCGGAACGGGGCGAGATCGTCGCCTTGACGGGCCACCTGGCAGAAAACGAACTGCGCGGCGGCTTGACCTTCATCGAGCGCGCCCTGGGCGTGGAGAAAGCGCGCGAGTTCTACGAACAGGAAACCGGCGGCACACTCACCCAGTCTGAGCTGGCGCGGCGTCTAACAGCCGATGGCTATCCGGTGCAGCAGTCGCACATCAGCCGAATGCAGGACGCGATCCGCTACCTGCTGCCGGCAATCCCGACGGTGCTGTACGGTGGACTGGGCCGGCACCAGGTGGAACGGCTCGCGGTGCTACGCAGGGCATGCGAGCGCACCTGGGAACAGCGCGCCTTGGGCCGTCACCTCGCCGTGGACTTCGCCTCGCTGTTCCAGGATGTGCTGTCGCAGTTCGACGCACAGCCGGACGGGTTCTCGCTTCAGCGAGTGCAGGACGAGCTGGTGGGCCAGATGGCCGAGCTGCTGGAAGCGGACTACGACACGCTGAGCCTGGAGATCGACGACTGCGAAAACCGGCAGCGGGTGTTGACCAGCGAGCCGTCGCCGACAACCCCACTTGCCCCCATCGTTTCTGCGGCTCCACAGCCTGTATCGCCACCGCCGGCAGCGGCAACTGCACAGCGGGCCGGTGCCCCGACTGCTCCCATTGCCGCGATGCCCTCGGCACAGCCCGTCACGGTTCCCGCAGCCGGCGACGAGCGAGCCGCGGAAGTAGGCGCCGCGCCAATACCGGCTGGCAGCGATGCGGAGCGCCTGCAGGGGCACATCGTGTCCCCGGCGCCGACGACCGAACGCCTGCAATCCATTCAGCGCCTGGTGGCCGACCAGTTGGGCGACAAGCTGCCCGATTTCGAGGCCAACGCCTTGCACGCGATTCCCGTGCAGGTCGGTGGTCTCTACCCCATCTCGGATGTCTGGTACATCGAACCGGCTCTGGACGTGCCGGACCGGCTCCGGGTGCATATCGCGCAGTTCGCTTGTGAGATCGCCGAGGAGGCGGCGGTAGCCGGGTACATCGAGCCCCGTGACGCTGGCATCGGCTTCGTCTGCGCGCCTCGACCCGTTACGCAGGCGAAGGCTTTGTCCGCCTTCGCTTGTGCCGTGCTGACTCTGCTGCAGGCGCTGAGCTCGACGGCGGCGCCCTCGACCGGGCTGGATCGCGCGCGATTGGCCGACGACCTGGCGCCGCTGCTGCACGGCAGCGGTGGAGCGTCCATGCGCCTGAGCGACGCCGGATTGGTGAAGTTGTTCCGGCTGCTTCGCCTGGCGCGCCGACTGCTGGACCTGGAGAGAGGCGCGGCCTCCGTCGATCCGGGCCATGATTCCTGAGCGAGGGAGACCGCCATGTCGTCACCTCATCCGCTCAATCAGGCCGTCATCGCCCAGGCGCTACACGATCTACGCAACGGCCAACTGCGCCGCTGCAAGGCGATGGGCTTCGGCGAAGAAGAACTGGATGCGCTCAAGCATCCGGCACTGGTCAGCGTGCTGGTCAACGCGACGGTGTCATGGTGCTCGGTCTCGGTCAACCGCGAGGTCCTGAAGCGACTGCTCAACCAGGTTCAGGACGTGGAGCAGGAAATCGCCGCTGTGGACCGCATGCTGCGCCTGGGTGCGAGCACGGAGATGGTGAGCCGCTTCTATGGCCTCACACATCAGGAAGTCGCCCTGCGGCGCGACATCCTCGGGCTGCCCAAGCGCAAGGGGCGGCATCCGGTGCTGGACGAGGTGCAGGACACCGCCTTGTGGGAGCACTGGAAGGCCGGGGTCACCGAGCGTCATATCGCGCTGGACGATGAGTTGTCCATGCTGGGCCTGACCATGGATCTCGCCGAGGCCATGACGCTGCCGATGTCGGTGGTCTGGGCGGCGATACGGAACTGGATCGACCAGGGGCTGGTGTAGGCCATGGCGACCGGCGGCGCACCACGGCGCGATGGCCCCATGGCGCTGTCGGCGCTGTTCGACGACGCGCTACAGAACCTGGCGAAAGGGCAAGGCACGGCACCGGCCGCTGACGGTTTCCTGTACAGCGGCAATCGCCATGAAAGCGTGCCGCGAGCGCTGTTCCTCGACCGGCGCCTGACGCCGCTGGAGCGCAACGCCTGGCAGGTCTTCCGTCTCCAGCTCAACGACGACGGTGTGACGGCCTTTCCGACCTATGACCAGCTTCGGCCTTACCTGGCCTCGATGCCGTGCGGGGCGCAGGCCTCGCACGAAACCGTCGCGCGCGCCTTGACGCTGCTGCGCTTGACGCGCTGGCTCAGCCTGGTGCGCCGCCGCGATCCCAAGACCGGCCGCATCCTGGGCAACCTCTATGTCCTGCACGACGAACCGCTGACGCCCTTCGAAGCGATGCAGCTCGACCCCGACTACCTGGGTCTGGTGAGCCAGGCGCTCACCCATGCCGCCAAGGCGGTGCAGATCGTCGGCATGCACACGCTGAAGGAGATTGCCGAAGATCCGCTGCTCAGCGGCCGCACGCTGCCGACGCGCTTGCAGGTGCTGGCCCAGCACGTGGCCCGGCATGGCTGGGCGACGCCAAGTTATCCACAGGAGGGTGTCGACCACGAATCCGAAGAAGGCAATGATGGCTTGCTTCGGAATGCAGAACACCTGTCTTCGGAATCCGAAGTGAGGCCGAAACCCGCGCCGGATGGCTCTCTTCGGAATCCGAAGGAGGACCGTACAGTACGTAAGGATAGTATTGATGAAGTACGTACAGTACCGCGCGCGAAGGTGCTGCGGAACCTGCGACTGCCCGAGCGATTCCTGCGCTTGAAGGAAGAGCAGCAGGCAGGGGCGATGATCGCTTTGCAGCAGGTGGAGGAGACCCAGCGGCAGGCGGTGCTCGACGAGTGGGCGGCGCGCTGTCGCAGCAGCACGGTGCGCAACCCGGCTGGCTATCTTTTCGGCATCATCCAGAAGGCGATCCGCGGGGAGTTCAAGGCCTGGGCCGGCGAAGGTGGATCGGCGCAACCACAGCCGCGTTCCCCGGCGCCTGCATCACCATCGCCGCCTGCCGCCTCGAATGGTCCCGACCGCGAGGCGGCACGTGCATACTTGGCGCAGCTCCGAGCGACTCTGCGCGATTCGTGATCGACGCTATCCCCGGGGGATAGCTGAAACAGATGCCCTGCCACGGCATTCGATTGCGGCCCGTCGCACCCCGGACGAAACTATCGCACGATAGCAAGAATGAACCGTGGCCCACGAAGCCTGCCGACAACGACATGACAAACCCATCCATCGACGACGCACTACAACCGCTACAGCACGATGTTCAGCGCTTGCTGGGCCGCTGCTTGTTGCGTCTCCAGCAGTACGAACGCCTGACGAAGGCCATCGTGGCTCACCACGACATTTCCGGGCCGGCCCACGCGCTGGAGGCAATTCGCGCGGCGCGCATCGAAGACACGGCGACCAAGACCCTCGGTACCTTGGTGGGCCAATTGCTCGGATCGTATGTCATCACGGCGGGTGGCGACGCCGATCAGCACGACCAGGATCAGCCCGTCGACGTGATTTCCTTTCGGATGCGGGCGCAACTGAGCCTGTCTGCCGAGGATTACGCCAGGACACAAGATGAACTCAGGGATCTGGTGTCGTTGCGCAATACCCTGGTGCATCACTTCATCGACCAACACGACCTCTGGACAGTAGACGGATGCCGCGCCGCGCAGGATGCGCTTACAGCCGCCTACACGCGCATCGATCAACACTTCGAGCAACTGCGGGGATGGGCTGAGCACATGGATCAAGCCCGCCGCCTGACTGCGGAGTTCGTTCAGTCGGCTGTGTTTCGCGATTTGGTGGTCAATGGCATTGCGCCGGACGGCACGGTGGATTGGCAGGCGGCGGGGATCGTTCGCGCACTGCACGAGGCCGCCGGAGAACTGGCCACTGAGGGTTGGACACCCGTCGCAGAGGCCGGACGCTGGATAGCCAAGCAGCATCCGGAGCAGTTGCCCGCCAAATACGGATGCAGCAGTTGGCGGCAGGTGGTGCATGAATCCCGCCTGTTCGAGCTTCGTTACCGCGACGTGGATGGCCAGCGCACGGCTTGGTTCAAGGCACGAGAGATATAGCCCTGTGCGGTATGCAATGACGCTGTGCCAGCAGCGCATGTCCTGCTTTGCTTCCCGTGCTATCCCCAGGGGATAGCCGGCACACGCCACCTTCCGCGTCGGCCAAACCGGGCGGGCGTTGGATGCGGTTTGTCGACTGACAGCCTTCCGACCGATGCCGATGCTGACGACTCGTTCATTCACCGCGAGTCGTCCCCATGGCCAACGAACCCCTGCAACTGAATCTTGGATCGCTGCGCAGCGCGATGTCGCTGACGCTGCACACCCATCATGCATCGCGCATCTGGCACGGCCGCGCGCCGGCCGATGGGCGTCCCGGCATCATCGGCCTCAACGGCTACATCAGCGTGATGAGCAAGATGAAGCGCGGCGCCGAGCAGGACGATCCCTATTCGGACTGGTGGATGCTGCGCATCGAGGACAAGCTCGCACAGACCAAGGCCAGCCTACAGGCGTTGCGCGAACAGGTGGACCTGGCGCTGGCCGACGTGCCGCCTGCGCTGTCGCTGGGCGAGAACATGAACGTGCAGCCGGTGAAGCTGCCTCTGTTCGTCAATGCGCAGCTCGGCTTCATGGCGGTGTACCTCTTGGCCGACTACGACGACCTGGCGCGCAAGCTGATCCTGGCCCACCACACAGCGCTGATCGACCGCAGCACGCTGGAGCGGTGGCTCAACGACGGTGCGCATGCACTGCGCAGCCTGTTTTCCCTGGCGCAGCAGTACCGGTACTCCGGCACGACGCGCGATGACTTCGCCTCGAAGAACGCGGCTGCGCGAGCGGCGCTGGAGAAATTCGGCGAGCTGCCGCAGGACGTGCTCGAAGGCACGCGCCGTTCGCGCTTTGCGCCACCCATCGCTCGGCGGGGAACCAGGTCCGAGACACCGGCCACGGATGCTTCGGAGTTAAGCCTCGCCGACGGCGCAACCGAAGCCGAGACGGGTGGCGAAGGCACCAAGGCATGACGGCAGCGTCTCTTTCCGGCCGTCCAGCGCGCTTCGTTCCGCTGGGACAGGCGGACTTCCAGAGGCTGGAACACGCAGGCTACCTAAAAGGCCTTTTACAGCCTTTTAAAGGTAAGGGGAGTCTGGAGACCTGGGCCAACCAGTGCATGGCGCTGCGCGACGAGCTGATCACCCTGGCACAAAGGCAGGTGCTACCGCAGGCGCGCGCCTACCCATTCAATCTGCGCGATGTGCAACTGGCCCAGCAGACGACTGGCGCAGGGACGACCTTCCTGCGCTGGCGCAACCTCGACCGCTCGACCATGGGCGTGGCCTTGTGGGAGTCGTTGCTCGATCGCTCCGCGACACCGGCCTCGCTGATAGACGACCTGTATGCGATCGAACTGCAGCGCATCGCACTGAACATGCAGATCAGCCTGACCCACAGCATCGCCCGCGTCGCCCTGGAATGCGCCAACAGGATGGCCCAAGCCGAGGCGACCTATCTGCGACGTGTCCACGGACATGTCACATCCATTCCCACCACCCCCAAGGAGACCCCATGAGCACGCACTTCGTCGGCGAAGGCAACATCGGTTCTGCGCCGGAGTACCGCGAATTCCCCAACGGCAACGACGAACCGCGCAGGCTGCTGCGTCTGAACGTCTATTTCGACAACCCCATCCCCAAGAAGGATGGCGAATACGAGGACCGCGGTGGTTTCTGGGCACCGGTGGAGCTGTGGCATCGCGACGCCGAGCGCTGGCAGTCGCTGTACCAAAAGGGCATGCGCGTACTGGTCGAAGGCCGGACCGTTCGCGACGAGTGGGAAGACGCCGACGAGAACGAGCGCGTCACCTTCAAGATCGAGGCCCGGCGCATCGGCGTCCTGCCATACCGCATCGAGGCGGTGACGTTGGGCGCCAAGCCGGCAGGCGGCCAGTGACCGGGCATCGCGGGCGGCTGTAGCAACCGTCAGACGCCCGCCTTGCACCAGTGGACTATCCCCTGGGGATAGTTCCACTGCGGTCCACCGAGTTCCAGGCCGCCCTCCCGACACGAATCTTCCGTCCCTCATATTGCCGCGACCCGCACCTACCACTGCGGCAACCATGCCTCTACCGATCACAATTCGGTGTCCATGCCATCCGGCTTCCTTGCTGCCGGTCTCATCTGGCCCAGCCATGCTGTTGTCCATCCGATGAAATGCACATTCCCGAGGAGGCTTCAGCATGCGCGTGTTCCTGTGCGAGAAGCCTTCGCAAGGCAAGGACATCGCCCGCGTGCTGGGGGCAGGCCAGCGTGGTTCCGGCTGCTACAGCGGCATGGGTATCGTCGTGACCTGGTGCATCGGCCATCTGGTCGAAGCGGTTCCACCCGAGGGCTATGACGAGCGCTACAAGCGCTGGACTCTTGAGCACCTGCCCATCATCCCCGAGCGCTGGCGTGTCGAGCCCAAGGCCGCGACCGCCGCGCAATTCAAGATCGTCAAGCAGCTCGTCGGCCAGGCCAGCGAGCTGGTGATCGCCACCGACGCCGATCGCGAAGGCGAGATGATCGCCCGCGAGATCATCGAGCTGTGCAGCTATCGCGGGCCGATCCAGCGCCTGTGGCTGTCGGCGCTCAACGATGCGTCGATCCGCAAGGCGCTGGGCGCGCTGAGGCCGTCGGCCGAGACGCTCCCTCTGTACTACTCGGCCCTGGCCCGCTCGCGTGCCGACTGGCTGATCGGCATGAACCTGAGCCGACTGTTCACGTTGCTCGGACGCCAGGCCGGCTACACCGACGTGCTGTCGGTTGGCCGGGTGCAGACGCCGACGCTGAAGCTGGTGGTGGATCGCGACCGCGAGATTGCCCGCTTCGTTTCGGTGCCGTTCTGGGCCGTCGAGGTCACGCTGTCTCATGCCGGCCAATCCTTCATCGCAAGTTGGACGCCGCCGCAGGGTTGTACTGACGACGCTGGCCGCTGCCTTCAGCAACCGGTCGCCCAGCAGGCCACGGAACGCATGCGCGCCGCCGGCAACGCCCAGGTGGTATCGGTCGAGACGGAGCGGGTGCGCGAAGGTCCGCCGCTGCCGTTCGACCTGGGCACGCTGCAGGAGGTGTGTTCCAAGCAGTTGGACCTGGACGTGCAGGAGACGCTGGACATCGCCCAGGCGCTGTACGAAACGCACAAGGCGACGACCTATCCGCGCTCCGACTCGGGCTACCTGCCCGAGAGCATGCTGGCCGAGGTGCAGACCGTTCTCGACAGTCTGGTCAAGACCGATCCCGGACTGCGCCCGTTGATCGACCGCCTGGACCCGACCCAGCGCTCGCGTGCCTGGAACGACGGCAAGGTGACGGCGCACCACGGCATCATCCCGACGTTGGAACCGGCCAACCTATCGGCCTTAAACGACAAGGAACTGGCCGTCTACCGACTGATCCGCGCGCACTACCTGGCGCAGTTCCTGCCCCACCACGAGTTCGACCGCACGGTGGCGAAGCTCGCTTGCGGCGGGCAGTCGCTGGTGGCCGTGGGCAAGCAGATCGCCGTGGCCGGCTGGCGCCAGGTACTGGCGGTGCCGGAGGAAAGCGATGGGGATGGCGATGATGCCCAGCGCAGCCAGGTGCTGCCGGCGCTGCGAGCCGGCTTGTCCTGCCAGGTCGGTTCAGTCGATCTGAAGGCGCTGAAGACCCTGCCGTCCAAGCCCTATACGCAGGGCGAGCTGGTCAAGGCCATGAAGGGCGTCGCCAAGCTCGTCACCGACCCTCGCCTGAAGCAGAAGCTCAAGGAGACGACGGGCATCGGCACCGAAGCCACGCGCGCCAACATCATCGGCGGCCTGCTCGGCCGCGGCTATCTGCTGAAGAAGGGCCGCGCCATCCGTGCCTCGGATGCCGCCTTCACCTTGATCGACACCGTGCCGGCCGCCATTGCCGATCCGGGCACGACGGCGGTCTGGGAGCAGGCGCTGGACATGATCGAAGCCGGCCAGATGACGCTGGACACCTTCATCGCCAGGCAATCCACCTGGGTGGCCCAGCTCGTGCAGCAGTACAGCGGCACAACACTCGCCATCAAGCTGCCGCCGTCGCCGCCCTGTCCGCAGTGCGGAGCGCCGATGCGCCAGCGCACCGGCAAGAGCGGTGCCTTCTGGTCATGCAGCCGCTACCCGGACTGCAAGGGCACGCTGCCGATCGATAGCTCGACAGGCAAGCGTGGGGCGCCGCGCAAGCAGCGAGCTTCCCGCAAGGCGTCCTGACGCCGCCGAATTCAGTCGCCACGCCGGCCGTTCCGAACGGCGGGGCCAACCTCCCGCACCCCGCGGGATTCCCCTGCACACGCCTCCTTCTGCAACGGTGTGCGCATCTCGCTGCCCTGCAACGGGCCCGCGAGATGAGAAGGCCGTTTCTCCGCGAATCGCGTCTGCCGCGATTCCATTGATCGACATGCTTCCGTCGATGGTGAAGGGTCTCCTGACGCCTGGCCGATCGCGCCGTGGCGAGCCGTCAGGAGACCCCTCGGGTCGATGGTATTCGGTGCCGGTGCCCGCCGGTGGAACAACGGGCTCCCTTTGTGCGCGGATGTGTGCCGAAGGATTTCGACCCCAGCCACGACACGGGTCGGGTGCGATTGCTGATGCAGCGAGCGGCTTTGACGACGGCCGGGACTGCCACAGCCCACAGGTGGTTTCTCTCTTCTCCGGCTGAAGGCTCAAGGGCCTTCGGCCTGCTGGTCTTTGCCTGATCCCAATCGGCATCACACCGGCCCAAAGCGGCCCGGGGGCGATGCGCATTCCTCGAAGACGCCGGTGATGCGTCGCATCCATCCTGCGGTCATGTGCTGCTGACGGTCGTCAGCACCATGCCCTGGCAGCTTCGGTCTTCAAGGCTGCAACGCGATTCGTCGCGTGGATCGAACCAGTCCGCTTCGCATCGCCACCGCGGACGTGCGTCTTCCCGACGCCGATGCTTCTTCTTTCAACCCCTCGGGAGGTATCCGCTCCCGCCTTGGGGGTAGGGCTCCCGGTCCTTCAACCAGGAGAACCTTATGTCCCTTGCATCTGCATCGATGCCCTTGAGCGCTGCACAGGCCCGTGCCGAAGCCATTGGCTATCTGGCCCTGGCCTGCACGGGCAAACGCCTGCCTCTGCAGGTGCACCACAGCGCCGCCGGCCACTACATCGGCACCGCCGATGAAGACGGTCCGGTGTCCCGAGAGTCCGTCGAGTACTTCCGCTCACAGCACGCCGCCGAGCACGCCCTGGCAACAGGCCGCTGGCAGCAACGCATCCACCCCTGACTTCCATTTACCAGGAGCCATTTCATGAACCAGTCTTTGCCCCAAGACGTACTTGATCAGATTGCCGCGGAAGAACGGCATTTCGCCGACGCACCGCGGGCCTTCTTCGAAGCGTGGAAGCGCGGTGCGGAAATCGCCGGCCCCGAGTGGTTCGGCGACGGCACCCCCGAAGGTCTGCAGCGCGCCACCAGCAAGTGGGACCTGCGCCCCAAGGTGCTGTTGCTCAACGACGCCCTGGGTGTCCTCAGCGGCGGCCAGCGCATGTTCTTGTCCGCGATGGTGAGCTTCTACAACGCCCGCGAGGGTGGCGCAATGCTCAAGCGCTGCGGATTCGAGGGGCTTTCCGATCTGGGAGGTCTCGATCTGGAGCGCCGCAAGGTCATCGCCGATCTGGTGCTGAACTACAGCGGCTGGTGAACCCGATCCGCTTGTTCGCCACCCGTTGCCTTTTTCCACCCACGAGGGACATGCGCCTCCATGCGAGGCCGTGTCCCTCTTTGTTCTCGACATCTCTTCAACACCCGCTGGGGCTTGCTCCCCGGCAGGGGAATGGGCTCCACTTCCTCAGATGGAGAAAGCTCATGTCCCCTAATTCCAACCCATTCCTCCGCGGCTACCAGAAACTGCGCATCGACCGCTCGTTGTGCATCACCTTCGAGGACGACTGCCCGCCGGTCTGGCGATCGCTGCATCCCAACCAGGCGCATCTGACTGATGACCAGGTCGCGCTCTTCCCCTGCGTCTTCAACAACGACTTCGCCCTGATCACCGAAGGCCAAGTCATTCCCGGTGACCTGGAGGCCCAATGCCAGAGCGAGGGCGTGGTGCGCACCGTGGTCTACGCCATCAGCGGCGACGACTTCGGCCAGCCCGTACACGTCGGCGACACCTACTCGGAAGAAGCCGCGCGGGAAGTGGTGCGACGACTGAGCTTCGAGACCGGCTTCTACAGCCGCTGCTGGGAGATCAGCAGTGCCCATCTCACCGGCGACGCTGGCCGCTTTCTCGCCGAGCTGGCGGACATCGCCACGCCGAGCGGGTTTCTGTTCGTCGCCTTCCGCATCCCGTACAGCCCCGCGATCGGTGTGAAGCTGATCGCCACCCCCTGGACGGATGCGAATCTGCAGCATGTCGAGGGTATTTCCGCCGAGCAGTTGCGGCAGGAACACCGGGCCAAGGGTATGCCGGAGTCCCTCGTGGAGGTACTGCACCTGGCTGCACTCGCCGACGTTCGCATGCTGGTGTTCGATGCAGATGCAAACGTCCTGGACGGATTGCCCTTGTACGACGACGAGTAGCCCCTTTCGAGCCCCCATGCGGGGCTCTTCCTTTTCATGGAAGGCGGTGACGACATGGTGCCGATTCCAGGACGACGGGCGCCCGTGCCTGCCCCACGCTTGCCGCATGTTCGCTGGCGTTGCCGGCAGCATGCCCGGGCAGTCGAGACCTTCGAGACTGCGGTGCGGTTCGCTGCGCTGGTCGTTTCCTTCACCGGACGCATGCCGCGTCCATTCACCTCACCCTCAAGGGACATACCCCCCTTGCGGGCGGGAGTCCCTTGGTTGCCACAAGGAGTCTCCCATGGATACCCAAGCTATCCGCGCACAGATGCCGACGCTCGTCCACGGCCATGTGCCTTCCAATGTCCGCAGCTTCAAGTTCAACATCTTCGACGGCCAGCCCAAGGTCTCGACGCTGGGCTTCCACATCGATCCCAAACCCTTCGAGGGCAAGGTCATCGCTACCACCGACGAGGCCATCGTCGTCAAGACGGGGCGCGCTGAGTTCGCGGTGCTCGACCGGGCGCTAGTGACCGAAGTGCCCGACAACGGCGCCAAGGTGCAGGTCGAACCCTACGCCCGACGCCGCTTCGACGGCCTGCGCGCCGACACGCCCGAGGAAGAGACCGCATTCACTGCCGACGGCAAGCCGTACACGGTGCAGCGGTTCGTGCTCGGCTCCGCGCCGGCGAAGCTGCCGATCCCCGAGCCCCGCTGCCCCGAGTTGCAGGAGTTGATCCAGCAAATGGAACAGCTGCCCGCGCCCGACGGCTACCGGCGCATCACCCACCTGCTGGTGGATGCCGGCGCACGGGACTTCACCTGGGTCGATCCGCTGCCCAAGGACATCATCGCGACACCACCGGCTATCGCCTTCACGGTGGCCACGGCGAAGTTCCAGGGTCGCGTCACCGTGCTGTACGAGCGCGGGCTCGACGTGTACGCGGTGGAGTTGCACCGCGATGGCGAGCTGGTCGATCGGGTCGATGAGGTGTTCTTCGACTCTCTCGGCGGGACGCTGGAACGGCTGATCGACGACGGGAACTGGCGGCGCATTCGCGTGCAATGCCTGTCCGGTCGTAAACCTGTCCGGCACTGACCTCCATACAGCCTCCCGCCCTCTCGGCGGGAGGCGTAAGCGGCGGGTTCGACGCGATCATATTGCACGTGCTCGCCGGCCACCTCGAGTCCCTGCAAGGAGGAAGCACGTGCATGTCTGCACCGGTAAAGCGGCACCACGCCGATGCTCATTGATCCACGCTGCGGACATTCCCTTCAGCCAACCTATCACTATGTTCGGCTGACTCGCGTCAGCAACATGCCCAGGTAGCCACGATCCTCAAGGCTACGACGCGGTTCCGACCGCGTTGATCACCCCAGTTCGCACCGGCATCTATGCGCGAACGCCCATCGGTTTCCGATGGCGATGCCACCAAGCTGTTCCATCAACCCACGCGGGGGTTCCACACCTTCCCCGCCTGGGTCGGGTGTGTCTCCGCCTTTTGTCTTTCAGGAGATTCACCATGACCAATTCCACCGAAAAGTCCTACTTCGATCTGCACATCACCGGCCTCGGGTATCTCAATCGCATCCGCGAAGTGAAGCCCAAGAAAGGCGATACGTTCCTGGCCTGCGACATCGCGGCGCTGAACGGTCCCAGCGACGACGTCTCGTACGTGCGTTTCGACACGCGCGTATCGGGCTCGGAAGCGCAGCACCTGGTTCGTCGCTGCATCGATGCCGTCGAGGCAGAGAAGAAAGTGATGATCGGGTTCCGCCTGGGCGACCTGTGGACCGACACCTTCACCTACTCCAAGGGGAAGCGTGCCGGCGAGCAGGGTGTGAGCCTCAAGGCCCGCCTGCTGTTCGTCAGCTGGATCAAGGTCGAGGGCAAGCTCGTCTACAAAGCAGAGCCCAAGCCGACCGAGACCGACGAGCGCACTCCGGAAGTCCCTGTGACGACCGACGTGCCCACTGCGCAGCAAGCTCCGGTACCTTCCAAGTCTGCCGAGGATGCCGCTGACGACGACTCTGCCGATGCTTCCGCATTGGCCATAGCCGAGTCGTTCTGATCCACAAGGCCTCCTTACCGGGGCCTTGTCTTCTCATCGTCAGCAGGAGACCTTCATGATCACCATCCCTGGCCAACTGGCCATCAAGACCATCCACGGTCGCAACGGCGACTTCAACGTCGGCCGCCTCGCGACCTCCATCGGCGAGTTCGTCGTGAAGAACGCCGAACTCGACCAGTACACCGAAGGCAAGTACGAGGGTGATTTCGTCATCGCCGAGATTCGCCCCTCCACGTACAGCGCCAACGGCCGCATGGTCATCGAGATCCGCGCCCTCCTGGGCGGGATGACGCTGTCCAACATCGATGCCCTGAGCCGCGACGAAGCCCGCCGGCTGAGTCCCCAGGAAGTCGATCCGATCGACGAGGAAACGCAGGCGCCCGCGCCGGACACGACGAAGGCCACGGCTAGGCCGAAGTCGCGTTCCTCGCGCGATCCCCTGGTCGACACCACGCCGTTCGGCAGTGAGCCGGCCGCAGCGGCATCCGAGGCTTCGGCCGACGATGCTGCCCTGTTCGGCGCACTCTGGCCGCTGGGTGATATCGTCAAGCTCGACGCCACCGTCGATCGCCGCGTCCTGCGTCAGCAGCGCGACCGTCTCGGTGTGTTGGGCTACGAGTTCGCTCCGCTGTCCCAGGACTGGCATCTCGCCAAGGCCTGATTCCTACCGCCGCGCCAGCGGCGTTCCACCACCCGCCGGGGTTCCTTCCCCGGCGGGGCGGGGCTCCGGTCTCTTATCCAAGGAGATCGTCATGCAACTCGCATCCCGCTTCGCTTATCGTTCCCCGGTGCTGAGGTCGAATCACCCGCTGTCCGATGACCAGATTCGCACCGTCGCACCCTCAATCTTCGCGGACACCCCGCACGAAAGCCGCTCCGAGCGGTACAGCTACATTCCCACGGCGGCCGTCCTGACCGAACTGCGCAAGGAAGGCTTCCAGCCGTTCATGGTGTGCCAGACCCGCGTGCGCCAGGAGGACCGCCGCGACTACACCAAGCACATGCTGCGGCTTCGCCATGCGAGCCAGATCAACGGCGCCGAGGCCAACGAGATCATTCTGCTCAATTCGCACGATGGCACCAGCAGCTACCAGATGCTGGCGGGCATGTTCCGCTTCGTCTGCCAGAACGGCCTGGTGTGCGGCGACACGTTCGCCGATGTGCGTGTGCCTCACAAGGGCAACGTCACCGATCACGTGATCGAGGGCGCCTACGAGGTCCTCCATGGCTTCGAGCAGGTGCAGGACTCGCGCGATGCCATGCGTGTCATCACGCTCGACGACGGCGAGGCCGAGGTCTTCGCCAGATCGGCCCTGGTCCTCAAGTACGACGAACCTGGCAAGACCCTGCCGATCACGGAAAGCCAGATCCTGCGTCCCCGTCGTTTCGACGACAACCATGCGGACTTGTGGTCCATGTTCAACCGGGTCCAGGAGAACCTCGTCAAAGGTGGCCTCACCGGTCGCAGTGCCAACGGGCGCCAGCAGCGCACTCGGCCTGTCCAGGGCATCGACCAGAACGTCCGGCTCAACCGGGCGCTCTGGCTGCTCGCAGACGGCCTGCGCAAGCTGAAAGCCTGACCCCCAAGCGGATCGTGCCCATCGCGGCAGGGTCCGCTCTCTTTCTTCGTTGATCGGCGGCGTGGGCTTACGGTCTCAAGATGACTCCTGCCCGTCGTGTCAGTCTTGAGGTAGTGTCGGCTATGTGAGTGGGGCCAGCCGCCCGACAAGGCTGCTCACGGGCAGCAGGTCGGCCAAGGACTAAACCGCTCGCGCGGTAGTGGTCGCGACGGCGTGTAGGTTAAACGCAGATTCAGGTTGGCAAAGGCTGTAGATGTGCCG
>WBZM01001094.1_pt1 | contig 29678 bp, 22 predicted proteins | sample 5204271 | NCBI WGS metagenome assembly WBZM01 (sample SAMN12344346, study PRJNA552823) | activated sludge metagenome | biome: Activated sludge suspended growth; feature: Nitrification reactor; material: Wastewater; isolation source: activated sludge from nitrification reactor of wastewater... | reverse complement strand
CCCGGCCGGAGATCCCTAGACGGAACTCCAGAAGTCGAGCCCGCTCTCGCTCATCCAGTTCTGGATCTCGATGTTCAGTCGGTAGAGCTCACCGGTCCAGATCAGCACGCCCATGATGATCAGGATTATGCCTCCGACCATGATGATGACGCCGTAGTGCCGCTTCACCACGGCAAACGCCGTGGTCATCTTGTTGAAGGCGAGAGCCGTCAGCAGGAACGGGATCGCAAGCCCCGCCGAGTACACGGCCAGGAGCAGAGCGCCTCTCGCGGCCGAGTCGGTCAGCGAGGCGGCGGAGAGGATCGCGCCCAGGGTCGGCCCGATGCAGGGCGTCCAGGCGAAGGCGAAAGCCGCGCCCGCCACAAGAGGGCCGCCTTTGCCAGCGCGCTGCATCAAGGCGTCGACATGCCATTCCTTGTTCAGCCTGGTGACGAAGAACGAGGCAACGAACAAGACCCCCATGGCAATGATCAAGGCCGCTGCGACCTTGTCCAGCACATCCCGGTGGTCGCTGAGCAGAGAGCCGATCTTTGTCGCGCCCATTCCGAGCAGAATGAAAACCGCTGAAAAGCTGCCGCAGAAGATCAGACTCGGAACCAGCACCTTTCGCCAGTCAGCCCGGTCCAGATCATTGACGGAGATGCCGGAAACAGCCGACAGGTATCCGGGCACGATCGGCAGCACGCAGGGGGAGAGGAAGGAGACGATTCCCGCCACGAATGCGGTCAGCAGGCCGACTCCGGCGGCGGGGTCGCCTGCGGCGAAGGGCAGGCTGGTGAGGCCCGCGGGAATGAGGTCTGCAAACGGCAAGGGAAAAAGAGGTTACTTTGGCGACCATGAAACACATGCTTGAGGGAGCAGTTGTGGCGGTGACCGGCGGTGCAGCCGGCATCGGAAGGGCGACGGCGGGGGCCATGGCAGATGCCGGGGCGAGCGTTGCGATAGGTGACATTCACGCGGAGAAGGCCGCAGAAGCTGCGGAAGAGGTTGGTCGCGGCGCGGTTGGAAAGCCGCTGGATGTGACAGATCGGGACGGCTTCGACCTGTTTCTTGACGATGTCGAAGCCGAACTCGGCCCGATCGACTGTCTCGTCAACAACGCCGGCGTGATGATGCTGGGACCGATCGAGGAGGAGTCACGCGAAGTGACCCGGGCCATGATCGACGTCAACCTCCTTGGTGTGATCAACGGAACGCAGGCCGCGATGGACCGGATGAAGCCGAGGCGGAGGGGAAGAATCGTCAACATCGCCTCGCAGGCCGGCAAGGCGGGAATGCCCGGTGGAGCCACCTACTGCGCGACCAAGTTCGGAGTGATCGGTTTCTCGGAGTCCGTTCGCGCCGAGTTGAAGGGGACCGGCGTATCGATCTCCTGGGTGCTTCCCGGACTGGTCAACACCGAACTCGCGGCAGGGCTTCCCGACATTCCGCTGATGGACAAGCTGGCTCCCGACGACATCGCGAACGCGGTGGTCCGGGCCCTGGCAGAAGGCGGTAGCGAGATCTGGGTACCGGCGCGCAACCAGTGGCTGGACGCACCGGCACGCCTGCTTCCTCGGGCGCTCCGGGAGCGGGTCTTCGAGATGACCGGGGCCGACAAGGTGCTCGCACACGCAGATTCCGGTCGTCGCGAGGAGTACGAGAGGCGGAGTTCAGGGCTCTCCTGAGGGCGCAGGCAGTTTGGCCCGCCGGACATATGGGGGGCACTGACCTTCGGTAAACTGCCCCGGTGGGCTGGCCCACCTCGTACAGCGGTTCCCGCCGCTGCGAATACGTGTCTCTTACAACCAAACGCCGCTCTGCGGCACGACAAGCGCGCATAAATGACTGAATTTGCCCCGTCGTCCGCGACCCGCGACGGCCTCTACGACTCGATAAACGAACATGACGCCTGTGGCGTTGCCATGGTCGCGCGCCTTGACAACGTGCCCCGCCACGAAGTGGTCAGCCAGGGACTGCTGGCCCTCGAGAACCTCGAACACCGTGGTGCGGCAGGGGCCGATGCAAGCACCGGCGACGGTGCCGGGATCCTGATCCAGATTCCCGACCTTTACTTCCGTGAGGAAGCCGGTGTGGACCTTCCGCCGGCGGGCCAGTACGGGATCGCGATGTGTTTCCTTCCACGGGAGAACGAGACTCGCCGCGAAGAGCTAAAGACCCTGATCTCCGAGACGGCCGAGGCCGAGGGTCAGGTCGTGCTCGGTTGGCGGGACGTCCCGGTCGACACCGAACACGTCGGCAACACCGCCAACCAGTCTCGTCCACATGTCGCCCAGCTCTTCATCGGCGCTGGTGATTCCCAACGGGAGGATCAGGACGCGTTCGAACGCAAGCTGTACGTGATCCGCCGGGTCTGCGAGATCGCGGCCGGCGAGGAGCTGTACATCGCCTCGTGTTCGTCCCGCACGATTGTCTACAAGGGAATGCTCACCTCGTACCAGGTGCCCGGTTTCTACCCGGAGCTGAAGGACGACCGCGTCCGCTCGGCGATGGCCCTGGTCCACTCACGTTTCTCCACGAATACCTTTCCCAGCTGGGATCTCGCCCATCCGTTCCGGCTGATCGCACACAACGGCGAGATCAACACCCTGCGGGGCAACATCAACTGGATGCGTGCCCGTGAGTCGCAGCTCGCCTCGGAACTCTTCGGTGAAGACCTCGACAAGGTGACACCGGTTGTGCGGCCTGACGGCTCGGACTCGGCGACGTTCGACAACGTTCTGGAACTGCTGATGCTGGCCGGCCGGTCCCTGCCTCACGCGGCGATGATGATGATTCCCGAGTCCTACCAGGGTCGGGATGACCTCTCCGAGGAACTAAAGGGGTTCTACGCCTACCACTCCTGCCTCATGGAGCCGTGGGACGGCCCAGCCGCCGTCTGCTTCACCGATGGACGCGTGATCGGCGCGACCCTTGACAGGAACGGCCTGCGCCCGGGTCGCTGGGTCGAGACGAATGACGGGATGGTCGTGCTGGGCTCCGAGATCGGCCTTCTCGACATCGCCCCGGAGGACATCAAGCGACTTGGTCGTCTGCAGCCCGGAAAGCTCTTCCTGGTCGACCTGGAGAAGAACCGCATCGTCGAGGACGAGGAAGTCAAGCGAGAGGTTTCGACCCAGCAGCCCTATTGCGAGTGGTTCAGGAATGCATCGGTCCACTTCGACGACCTGCCGACCGCGTATGTGACGATGACCGGCGTCCAGCCGACCCCGCGCCGTCAGAAGGCCTTTGGCTACACGCAGGAGGACCTCCGGGTTCTGATCACCCCGATGGCCGCGACCGGTGCCGAGCCGATCGGTTCGATGGGCAATGACGTTGCGCTGCCGGTCCTTTCCGACAACCGCCCTCCGCTTTACAGCTACTTCAAGCAGCTCTTCGCCCAGGTGACGAACCCCCCGATCGATCCGATCAGGGAAGAAATCGTGATGAGCCTCTCGGCCGGTGTCGGCGCTGAACTGAACCTGCTGACCGAGACCGAGCAGCACGCTCACCAGCTCTGCCTGGATCAGCCGATCCTGCTCAACCAGGAACTCGAAACGATCCGGCACGTCAACCACGACATCTTCCGCGCGGACACGATCGACATCACCTGGGACGTAGCCGAGGCCGAATCAGGTCTTGAGGCCCGGCTCGACGCGATCTGCCTCGAGGCCGAGAGCGCGATCGAGAAGGGTTTCAACATCCTGATCCTCTCCGACCGTCGAGCCGGTCCCCGAAGGGTGCCGATCCCCGCCCTGCTTGCCGTCGGTGCCGTTCACCATCACCTTGTCCGGGCTGGCACCCGACTTCGTGCGGGGCTGATCCTCGAGTCCGGGGAACCCCGAGAGGTTCACCACATGGCGACCCTGATCGGTTACGGCTGTTCGGCCATCAACCCTTACCTGATGCTCGACTCGGTTGATGATCTGGTGGTCGGTGGCCTGGTCCCCGACATGGAGTCACCCGAGAAGGCCCAGCGGAACGTCGTCAAGGCGATCGGCAAGGGCCTCCTCAAGACGATCTCCAAGATGGGCATCTCGACGACGCAGTCTTACTGTGGCGCCCAGATCTTCGAGGCAGTCGGTCTCGAGAAGAACCTGATCGACAAGTACTTCACCGGGACCGCGTCCCGGATCGGCGGCATCGGCCTGGAGGTCATCGCCAAGGAGACGATGGACCGCCACGCCTCGGCCTTTCCGGGAACGGGCGAAGACCTGCTCCCGGTCGGCGGCGTTTACGCGTGGCGACGTGATGGGGAATTCCATCAATGGAACCCCGAGACCGTTTCGCTGGTCCAGCATGCCGTGCGTGGCGAGGGCGGCTCGGCCCAGGAGAAGTACGACGAGTTTGCCCAGCAGGTCAACGAGATCGCCCTGAAGAGAGCGACCCTTCGAGGGCTCTTCAAGCTGAAGAGCGCAGAAGGTGGACCGGTGCCGATCGAAGAGGTCGAGCCCGCAAGCGAGATCGTCAAGCGATTCGCCACCGGCGCCATGTCCCTCGGATCGATTTCCCGCGAGAGCCACGAGAACCTCGCGATCGCCATGAACCGGCTCGGCGGCAAGTCGAATACCGGCGAGGGCGGGGAGGACCCGGTGCGTTTCACCCCCGAGGAGAACGGCGATTCGCGCAGGTCCGCGATCAAACAGGTCGCCTCCGGACGGTTTGGCGTCACCTTCCACTACCTCGCGAACGCGGATCAGCTCCAGATCAAGATGGCCCAGGGCGCAAAGCCCGGCGAGGGCGGCCAGCTGCCCGGCCACAAGGTTGACCGCTACATCGGTTCGGTCCGTCACACGACGCCCGGCGTCAGCCTGATTTCGCCGCCGCCCCACCATGACATCTACTCGATCGAGGACCTCAAGCAGCTGATTTACGACCTCCGCTGCTCGAATCCGAGCGCGTCGGTGTCGGTCAAGCTGGTCTCGGAGGTCGGTGTCGGAACCGTTGCCGCTGGTGTCGCCAAAGCCAATGCCGACCATGTGCTGATTGCCGGCCACGACGGAGGTACCGGCGCATCGCCGCTTTCGTCCGTCCAGTCCGCGGGCATTCCCTGGGAGATCGGTCTTGCCGAAACCCAGCAGACCCTGATCCGGAACGACCTCCGCTCCAGAATCACAGTCCAGACCGACGGCCAGCTGAAGACCGGCCGCGATGTCGTTATCGCGGCGATCCTCGGGGCCGACGAGATGGGCTTCTCGACCGCGCCACTGATTGCTTCCGGCTGCATCATGATGCGGGCCTGCCACCTGAATACCTGCCCGGTCGGGATCGCGACCCAGGATCCAGAGCTGCGGAAGCGTTTCAAGGGCCAGCCCGAGCATGTCGTGAATTACTTCTTCTTTGTCGCCGAAGAGGCCCGGAAGATCATGGCCGAGATCGGTGTCCGCTCGATCGATGAACTGATCGGCCGGATCGACCTGATCGAGTCGGATGATGCGATCGATCACTGGAAGGCCAGGGGAATCGATCTGTCCGGGCTGCTTGCATGGCCCGAAGGCATCGATCCGTCGGTCGACCGGCGCCGGACGCGGCCGCAGGAGCCGGTGCTTGACGACAACCTCGACTGGAAGCTGATCGAGCAGGCCGGGCCTGCGCTCGAGAACGGCGAGCCTGTGGAATTCGACCAGGCGGTCAAGAACGTGGACCGTTGCGTCGGTGGAATCCTCTCCAACGCGATCGCGAACGCCAAGGGAGCAGAGGGTCTCCCCGAGGACACGATCAAGGTGAACTTCCGCGGCGCCGCAGGACAGTCCTTCGGCGGGTGGCTCGCTCCGGGTGTCAGTTTTTCCCTCCGCGGCGAGGTCAACGACTACTGCGGAAAGGGCCTCTCGGGAGGAATCCTCGCGGTTTCGCCCCCGGACGGAGCCAACTACCAGCCTGAAGAGAACGTGATCGTTGGCAACACCTCGCTGTATGGCGCCACGAAGGGTCGTGCCTTCTTCCGCGGCGTCGGTGGAGAGAGGTTCGCAGTCCGCAACTCCGGTGCCACCGCAGTGATCGAAGGCGTTGGCGACCATGGCTGCGAGTACATGACCGGCGGCAAGGTCGTGGTTCTCGGTCCGACCGGCAGGAACTTCGCCGCCGGCATGAGCGGTGGCATCGCCTATGTCCTCGATGACGAAGGCAAGTTCGAAGGCAGGGTCAACCCGACCATGCTGAACCAGCTCGAGGAGCCCGGGGAAGAGGACCGCATCGAGCTTCGAGGTCTGATCCAGGAGCATTTCGAGCGGACCGGTTCCGAGGTCGCCCGACGGATCCTCGATGACTGGGACGAGGCCTCTTCGAAGTTCGTCAAGGTCTTCCCGGCCGATTACAAGCGGGTTCTGGCCGAACTCGAGGCCGAGGGTGCTGGTGAACCCGGCAAGGGACCGGAGACGAACGAAGTTGACGTGATTGGTGAACCGGCGACTGGCGTCGCTTCGGAGAAGGGGGCCTGAGGATGGGCAAGCTCGGAGGTTTCCTGCAGATCGAGCGGGCTGGCATCCCTTACCGGGATCCTGCCGAAAGGGTTGGCGACTACAGCGAATTCGTCGTTCGACGCTCGGATGAGGAGCTCTCGGACCAGGGCGCCCGCTGCATGGAGTGCGGAGTTCCGTTCTGCCACAACGGCTGCCCGCTCGGCAACCTCATCCCCGACTGGAACGACCTCGTCTACCACGGCCGCTGGCAGGACGCGATCCGCCAGCTTCACGCCACCAACAATTTCCCGGAGTTCACCGGAAGGCTTTGCCCGGCACCTTGCGAGGCGGCCTGCGTGCTCGAGATCCGGGAAGGTGATTCGGTCACCATCAAGCAGATAGAGCAGTCGATTGCCGACCGTGCCTGGAAGGAAGGCTGGATACGTCCGCGCCCACCGAAGCGCGAGACGGGCCGCCAGGTTGCCGTTGTCGGCTCAGGGCCGGCCGGCATGGCGGCTGCCCAGCAGCTTCGTCGTGCCGGCCACAGCGTCACCCTGTTTGAGCGTGATGAGGCCGCCGGTGGTCTGGTCCGTTTCGGTGTACCGGACTTCAAGATCGAGAAGACCGTGGTCGAGCGTCGCGTTCAGCAGCTAGTCCACGAAGGCGTCGAGGTGAAGTGCGGCGTCGACGTGGGAGTTGACGTATCGGTTGAGGAGCTCCGCGACCGTTTTGATGCTGTCGTACTCGCGACCGGCTCCCGTGTCCCTCGTGATCTGCCGGCACCTGGCCGGGACCTGGACGGAGTCCATTTTGCGATGGATTACCTGTACAGCCGCAACCGCTGGCTCGCAGGAGAGGTGGGCCCAAAGCCGATGACCGAAGCACCAGCCCCTGCTCCGATCTCCGCGAAGGGCAAGCACGTGGTCGTGATTGGCGGCGGTGACACCGGAGCCGACTGCGTCGGGCATTCCATCCGCGAAGGCGCCGCGGACGTCGTCCAGCTCGAACTGCTCCCCGAGCCTCCCGAGCACCGGCCCGACGACCGCACTCCCTGGCCTCTGTGGCCACAGAAGTACCGCCTCTCGTACGCCATGGAAGAGGCCCGCGGCATTGAGAAGGGCGAGCAGGATTTCTCCGTGACCACAACCTCCTTCAACGGAGAGGACGGGCAGGTACAGAGCATCACCGTCGCCAAGGCCGACGCCGCACCACCGTTTGCTCCGATCGAGGGCAGTGATTTCGAGATCAAGGCGGACCTGGTCCTCCTGGCGATGGGCTTCCTGCACCCTGAACAGGAGCTCCTTGACGGTCTTGGGGTAGACAAGGACCAACGCGGAAACATCAAGGCGGGCACCTACGAAACCTCGATTCCCGGAGTCTTCGCGGCGGGCGACGCCCGTCGGGGTCAGTCATTGATCGTCTGGGCGATCAACGAAGGTCGCCAGGCTGCCCGCATGGTCGACCGTTACCTGGACAGCCTGCCCACTTCGGCCCCGATCCCGCCCAAGCCGGAGGTACCGACCGGAAACGTGAATCCGGCCGACGAGGGTCCCGAGGGCCCTCCCCAGCACGTGGCTCCGGGTCTCGGACCGGATCCGAGCGCCTCTGCTCCAGGCTTCGCCAAGGAGTAGTCGACCGGAATCTGTCAGATGGTGCGTCCGGGGCCGACGCTACCTTCTGGATCGTGAACTGGTTTGACGGGCGGCTGGCCGCCTTCGACATAGAAACCACCGGAACGTCGATTGAGTCAGATCGGATAGTTACGGCAGCGGTGAGCCTGGTAGGCGGGGGTGAAGGGTCCGCCAGCCGCTCCTGGCTGGTCAATCCGGGCGTGGCAATCCCGGCTGAAGCGACCGCAGTTCACAAGATCACCAACGAGATGGCGCAAAGCGAAGGCGTTCCCGCCGCGGAGGCCGTGGAAGAGATCACCACGTTGCTTGCGCAGGCGCTTGAAAACGAGATCCCGGTGGTCGCGTTCAACGCGCGTTTTGACCTGACGATCCTCGACCGGGAGGCGCGCCGGCACGGCGTCGTTCCGCTCGTTGACCGGGTCGGAGGCCCGGACGGTCTGCTCGTGATCGACCCTTACGTTCTTGACAAGCAGTTCAACAAGTACCGCAAGGGTCGTCGAAACCTTGCGATCCTCTGCGAGGACTTCACTGTGCCTCTGACCGATGCGCACGCTGCCGATGCCGATGCCCTGGCCGCGGCCCGACTGGCCTGGAGGATGGCCTCCCGGAACGACGTGCTCGGTCACATGGAACTCTTTGAACTTCACGAGCTCCAGATCCAGTGGGCAGCCGAGCAGGCGGCCGAACTCCAGGACTATTTCGCAAGCCAGGGTCGAATCGAGCAGATCGAGGGAACCTGGCCGGTGGTGCCTTTCGACCGCTCGCTTCAGACTGTCGATCAGCTCGCGGCCTAAGACAACGCAACTCCCCTCTCCCGGCGTGTTTCATCCGTTGAAAGGATTCATTTGCGCCTCGAGTCTCGTCTCCCCGGTTTCAACAAGAAGCTGCTGAAATTTCTCCCTTGCCTCGTGCTCGCGGGATTCATGGTGATGCCAGCGACCGGAAGCGCTTCCGTTCTCGATCAATCCTTCGGCGGCGGCACCGGACGAATTGATCGTGTTCCATTCACTGCGCCGGGCTTTACCCGACCGATAGGCATAACGGCCGATGAAAGTGGCTTCCGGGTCATTTCCATGGCAAGCGGCGACGTGGGCGTGTTCGCCTACCGCCACGATGGCACACCCGACCTGGACTTTCGGGGTCGGGGATGGCACACCTACGAGATGGGTCCTGGCCTAGGTCCCGACTCCGACATTCCCACCTCGTTTTCCATGGCAGACGACGGCTCTCTGTTTATTGCATCCAGCTCATATCCGGTCGTGGGAAGGCCAAAGTCCAGCCAGGTGATCGTGAAACTCGACCAGAACGGATTCCCGGACCGTAGCTTCGGGAGGGGAGGTGCCTTCCGCGCGAAGGGGCTTTCTCCCGCTCGCAGCATCCTGGCTTCTCCCACGACGGTATTTTCCGTGAGCCGCAAGTTCATCGATGGCACTCGCCCCCGAAACGAACGAAGTCAGATCAAGGTCGCGGCGGTCTCTCGTAATGGAGATCTGAATCGACGTTTCGGGGACGATGGTGTCATGACGATCGACGGTTGGGAACCGAGCTTTCGTCCTGGGGGAGCAGCGTTGAACTCGCGAGGCCTTCCAGTAATCCTCGCCTCACGTGAAGTCAAGTCGAGCGTTGGCCTTCACCAGTCGTCCCGACTGATCGCGATAACCGGACGTGGAGAGATCGACCGGGATTTCGGCCGATTTGGAACCTTCGAGGATCCGCCATTCCCGTTCGCGGGAAGCGAGCTTGTCAAGACGACACGCGGCAACTTTGTCGTGCTGGCAAGACGGATTCCTGGGTACACACCGGTTCTCCTCTCGTACAGGGCCGACGGGACGCTCGACGACGACTTTGGGGAGCGGGGTGTCGTGGAGTTCGACGGTTACGCGGAAAAGCTGGCTGCACTGGCGGGAGGCCAGGTGGCCATCCTCTCGACCGAGGGGCTGCTCACAAAGTTTGACCGTTACGGCGAGGTGCTCGATCAGAACGGACCGATCCCGACCCGGTCGAGGGCGGCGATCGCGGGAGACGGCTACGGAGTGGTGACGACCGGCTGGAGTCGGTTGGACCCATCCGAGCATCCGTACGTCAGAGGTTTTGGACCTGATCTCTATCCGCAGCCCCAGTTGGAGGCAAACAGTCGCACCGGAGAAACCATGGAGCACGAATACTGGGCCGGATACGAACAGTTGATCTCACTGCCGGACAGAGGCCTGATCTCGCTTCATCGGGCAACACCGACAATGCAATTCGCACTCACCAGAATGGGACGGGATGGGCTTCCGGACCCCGAATTCGGCACAGACGGCAGACTTGTTATCGAGGAAGAAAGCTTTGGCAGTGCAGTTTCCCTGCTTCCCGGCCCGGGCTCCTCGGCCCTGCTAGTAGGTCCGGACTACAGGTCCGGGAGAAGCGTCACCATGCTGAATGTCTCGTCCGATGGAGACCGTCACTCAACGGCCCTCAAGGGGTTCCGGCGGTTCTACTTCTCCGACGCGACCGTGGCAGGGGACGGTGTTCTGGTGGCGGGCTCGGTCGACCTTCGCCCGGATCCCCGCAAGCCATCTCACCAGTCATTCAGGGTGGCCCGTTACGGGTTCGATGGAAACCTTGACCGCAGTTTTGGCAGAGGTGGATTCACTGACGTCAATCTGGGATTTCCGATCGGCCCTGACGTGATTGCGAGGGATCGAAGGGGGCGCATTCTGGTAGCAGGGTGGAGATGCGGGCGATTGCCAACTTGTCGGCCAGCTGAAGGATCGAAAGCGCTTATCAGCCTGATCAGGCTCAGTCCGGACGGAAAGCTTGACCGCAACTTCGGAACCGATGGAAAGGTGACTCTGCGTTCAACCAGCCGAAAGGGAATCCAGGGGATGAGCGCGCTGAACGACGGCAGGATAGTCCTCTGGTTTTACCCCGGTTGCGCGAGAACTTGTGCGCGTTCGCAGCAGATGTTGATGCTTCGTACGGATGGTCAGCCTGATCGGCGTGTAGGCCGCTCCGGAAACTGGGAGTTCCGGGCGGGATCGGGCGTTGCGATAACGAACGTGACACCAGCCGGAAGAAGCGGAATGCTTGTGTCGGGAACGTTGAGGGTTTGCGAAGCCGATCCCCAGTTCTCGCTCGCAAAACTTGGTGCCTACGGGAAGCGTGTTCGTGCCTTCGGCGGTGGCGACGGGGTACTGCTTTCACCGGTCTCCACTGGGCGATTTGGTGCCATCGCAAGCTCGTCCGCAAGGCAGGACGCCAGCACGATGACTTTTGCCGGCCTCAGCTTCTTGCGAGGTGGCGAAGGCGGTGTGGTCCAGAATTCCGGGCTTGCCCGTTTCAACCTCTCAGCAAAGGACCGAGTTAACGTGGACCGGCGGTGCGGTAGTTAGTCGCGTCGCCTCCCCGATACCGGTAGACCGTTGCCCTGCCCCTTGGCGAAATCGGAGACAATCCACCGGTGAGCGAAGTCCACAAGACATCTGATCAGGTCGAGGTTGAACTCGAAGAGAAGGAAGAAGTCAACCTTCTTGACGAGCTGGGTGGCCCGCAGGGGATTGCCGACTCGAGCATCCCCGGCCTCGCCTTTGTCATCGCATACACGGTCACAGGTCAGAAACTCGAGCTTGCGGCCGGGATAGCGGTCGGGCTTGCTCTGCTCATCTCTCTGGTCAGGCTGATCCGGGGTGAGAGAGCGAGATACGCAGCTTCGGGGTTCCTGGGAGTGGCCCTGGCCGCGTTCATCGCAACCAGAACGGGCAAGGCCGAGGATTTCTTTCTTCCGGGCCTGCTCTTCAATGCCGGCTATGCGCTCGCCTACGCGATCTCGATTGCGATCCGCTGGCCCCTCATGGGCGTCTTCATCGGACCTTTGATCGGCGAGGGAATGACCTGGCGATCCGACCCCTCCCGGGTGAAGCTGTTCAGCCGGATCAGCTGGCTATGGGTCGGCACATTCCTCCTGCGGCTCGCGGTGCAGCTTCCTCTCTACCTTTCCGGGTCTCTCGTGGCCCTGGGCGTGGCCAAGACGGCAATGGGCCTTCCGATCTTTGCGCTGGCGATCTACCTCAGCTATCTGATGCTGCGAGCTGCGGGCATCGACCTGAAGCAGAAAGCCGCTCCGGAATCCGGCACCGGCTAGTCGGGGTGCAGCCGGAACAAGGCCCGCCGCGGTAAAGGCATACAATGTCTGGCCGCTTTTGTCTCCTTCCTCATCACTCCCAAAATCCGGTCGGGCATCCGGACGCGACACCTCGAACGGTGACGCGAACCAGCGCCCGAGGAAGAAAGACGTGCCGATCCGATTCCGGGTTGGCGCCCCGGAGGGCCTCTACCGGATCCGCCCGTTCGAGATGGTGGTACTTGCCCACCCGCCCGAACGTCCGGGAGAGTTCCAGAACGTCGCCGACCTGTGGACGCTCGGTAACGAGGAATTCGGTTCACGTGGTCGGATCGACACCACCATGGGCGTCGGAATGGCCGCCGCGGCCTGGGCACCCCTCAGGACACTGCTCGAATCCGACGTCCCCGACCGGCTCGAGCTGAGAGACGAGGAGGTACTCGACCTTCTCGATGGTGCCGCCGAGCGCCTCGAGGCCTCGGGGGTCTCTCTCGACTGGGATCCCGACCTGGACCAGAGCCTCGACGGCAAGGTCGTGGTTGGCAGCAGCGGACGGCTCAGCCAGAGCGTCCCGGACGTGTTCGACCAGAACGCCCTCCAGGGTTTTTCCTGGCAGCTCTCTCTCGGCGGCATCCCGCTCGATGAGGACGAGATGGCGGTAATCGCCGAAGCCGACGGGCCGATCGTGCGCCTCAGGGAAAAGTGGGTTCTGGTGCCCAAGGTGATGGCCGACCGCGCTCGCAACCCCGACCTGAAGCCACTCACTGCCATCGACGCGCTCAGCGTCGCCCTGACCGGCAGCACGGTGGTCGACGGCGAAAGGGTCGAGGTCGAAGCGAAGGGCTGGGTCGCCCAGCTGCGAGAGCAGGTCACAGGAAACGAGCAGGATGATCTGATCGAACCGCCGGCGGCGCTCAACGCAACCCTCCGCGAGTATCAGGTGGAAGGTCTGCGCTGGCTGCACCGAATGACCTCCCTCGGTCTGGGCGGATGCCTTGCCGATGACATGGGACTGGGCAAGACCGTCATGCTCATCTCGCTCCACCTCCATCGCCGGCTCAACCCGCAGACCGCCGGACCGACCCTCGTCGTCTGCCCGGCCTCACTGCTCGGAAACTGGGAGCGAGAGATACATCGCTTTGCGCCAGGAGAGAACGTACGCCGCTACCACGGACCCGACCGCAGCCTCGACCAGATCACCGGTGGCTTTGTCCTGACCACCTACGGGACCATGCGCCTTGACGCAGAGAAGTTCGAAGCCGTGCCCTGGGGCCTGCTCGTAGCCGACGAGGCCCAGCACGTCAAGAACCCGCGCTCCGCCGGGGCCAAGGCCCTCCGCACCATTCCCGCCCGCTCGAGGGTGGCCCTGACCGGCACCCCGGTGGAGAACAACCTGAGCGAGTTGTGGGCGATCCTCGACTGGACGACGCCCGGACTGCTCGGCAGCCTCGTTTCCTTCCGCAAGCGCTGGGCTGACCCGATCGAGCTTGAAGCCAGCCAGTCTGCCACCCGTCTCCTGAACCGCCTGGTCAGGCCTTTCCTTCTCAGGAGGCGAAAGTCCGACCCCGGTATCGCCCCCGAACTTCCCCCGAAGACCATCACCGACCAGCCGGTGGAACTGACCCCCGAGCAGATCAAGCTCTACGAGGCCGCGGTCCGGGAGAACATGCTTCAGATACGCACCGCCGAGGGCATCAATCGCCGGGGGCTCGTGCTGAAGCTGCTGACCTCCCTGAAGCAGATCTGCAATCACCCGGCGCAGTACCTGGGGGAAGAGTCCGGCAAGCTCGACGAACGCTCTGGCAAGCTCGAGCTGCTTGACGAGCTGCTCGACACGATCCTCAGCGAAGACAGCTCGGTACTCGTCTTCACCCAGTATGTGGCGATGGCGCGCCTTCTGTCCCGACACCTGAAGGAACGCGGTACCGAAGCGATGCTGCTCCACGGTGGAACCGCGGTACGGCAGCGGGAGCGCATGGTGGAGAGGTTCCAGGATGGCGAAGTACCTGTTTTCATCCTCTCGCTGAAGGCCGCCGGCACCGGCCTCAACCTGACCCGCGCCGACCATGTCATCCATTACGACCGCTGGTGGAACCCTGCGGTTGAGGAACAGGCAACGGACCGCGCGCACCGAATCGGACAGGAGAAGTCGGTCCAGGTCCACCGCCTGATCGCCGAGGGGACGATTGAAGACCGGATTGCCTCGATCCACGAAACCAAGCGGGAACTGGCCGACGCGATAGTAAGCACCGGTGAGGCTGCCCTGACCGAACTTTCCAACGAGGATCTGGCTGAACTTGTGGAACTGAGAAACGCTGGCTGATGAGCGTGCCGAACCCTGACAACGGGAGAACCTGGCGTGGCCAGACGATCGAGCAGCGGCAGGCCGAAAGGCGGGAGAAGCTGATCGAGGCCGGCTTGGAGCTTTTCGGCACCAGGGGCTATGCGAACACACCGGTCAAGGCGATCTGCGAGGAGGCTGGCCTCACGGAGAGGTACTTCTATGAAGCGTTTGAAGATCGCGAGGCTCTGCTCGACGAGATCTTCACCATTTCTCTGGCGGCCTGCCGCAAGGCCACCCTTGATGCAATCCGCGACTCCGAGGATGACCTGGAGATCTCCATGCGCGCAGGACTCACAGCTTTCGCTCATGAGCTGACGAGGGACCCTCGACGGGCTCGAATCCAGGAGATCGAAGTGGTGGGGGCGAGCCCGGCCCTGGAGGCGAAGCGACGCGAGTCGATCCACGCTTTCGCGAAGATTGTCGCCGACCGGACCCGCGAGCTCGGCGGCAGGGACCGCAACGGTCCGCTCAGACTTGATGTGATTGCGCTTGGCCTGGTCGGATCGGTGAACGAGCAATTGATCGACTACGTGATCGGCTCTCTGGACATTTCGCTCGACGATCTAATCGAGAACCAGATGGCTGCGTTCTCGGCGGTCGCCAGCCAGCTTCTCGACTAGAGACTGACAACGGCTCGTGTCAGGTCTGGCACAATGGGCCAATGAGCAAAGCGCAGCCTCAGGGACCCCGAACGATCGTCATCACCGGTGCGGCAAGGGGGATCGGGCTGGCAACCGCGACCATCCTTGCCGGCCGTGGACACCGGGTCGTGATGTCAGACATCGACGGGGACCTGGCATCTGAAGAGGCCTCCGCACTCGGCGAGCGGGCATCGGGATATGGCCTCGACGTGACCGACCGAGATGCCTTCCGCGAGCACCTGCAGATGGTCGAAGGGGAATTCGGCCCGATCGATGTTCTCGTCAACAACGCCGGCATCGCTTCAGCTTCCGTAAACATCCTCGATCAGGATCCCGCCATCACCGACCGCACCATCGAGATCAACCTCAAGGGCGTGATGAACGGGACTATCGAAGCGATCCGTTTGATGGAGCCCCGGGGACGCGGGCAAATCGTCAACGTAGCTTCACTGGCAGGGGTGATGGGTGTGCCCGGACTCGCGGCCTATGCCGCTTCGAAGTTCGGCGTGGTCGGTTTCACCGAGTCGGTGCGCTCCGAGTTCACAGACAAGGGGCTTTCATTCACCTGTGTCATGCCGGGTCCGGTTTCGACCGGAATGATGGACGGGACATCGTCCTCACCCATAGTCTCGATGCTCACCCCCAAAGAGATGGCAGCGGGCATCGTCGCTGCGGTGGAATCCGGGCGGCCCAGGGTGGCGCTGCCAAGGTCTAGCTACCTTCTCGCCCGCCTGACTTCAATCCTGCCGCCAGCATTCGGGATCAGGCTGGGGCGCTGGACGAAGATCGACCGGATCTACACGCACATTGATCCGGCCGCCAGAGCGGCATACGAGGAGCGCATCCGCCGCTAGCAGCACCTGTCTATGGTGGAGCCATGCCCCCGGCTCCGACGGGACCTGAAGCCTCAACCCCCTCCGGTGACGCCTCGGTAGAGGCGATCTGGAGGATCGAATCTGCCCGCATCGTCGCCAGCATGGCCCGCTTGACCGGAGACCTCGGGCTGGCCGAAGACCTCGCGCAGGAGGCGTTCGTGAAGGCTCTCGAGGAATGGCCGGCGAAAGGAGTGCCGGAGAATCCGGGCGCCTGGTTGACCACGGTCGCAAGGAACAGGGGCCTCGACCGGATCCGAAGGGACCGGGTCCTGCGGGAGAAGTACAGCGAACTGGCCCTGGAACTCTCTCGGGCAGAGCCGGAATCTGAGCCGGAAACGATTGCGACCAGTGACGAGATCGGTGACGACGTTCTCACCCTTATCTTCACGGCTTGCCACCCGGCCATCTCTCCGGACAGTCAGGTGGCACTCACGCTCAAGGCAGTCGGTGGCCTCACGACCGGGGAGATCGCGAGAGCGTTTCTGGTGCCGCCCCCTACCGTGGCGCAGCGAATCGTAAGAGCCAAACGGACACTTTCCGAGGGGGGAATTCGTTTCGAGCCTCCGGAACCGGATGAACTGGATTTGAGGCTCGCGGCCGTGCTCGGGGTGGTCTATCTGATTTTCAACGAGGGATACGTTGCCACGAAGGGCAACAGCTGGATGCGCCCCGACCTGGCAGGCGAGGCTCTCCGTCTGGGCCGGGTACTGACCGGTCTCGCCCCGACCGAACCGGAGGTTCTTGGTCTGCTCTCATTGATGGAGATACAGGCTTCCCGCTTCCCGGCAAGGTCCGGGCCTGACGGGCAGGCAGTGCCTCTGCTCGAACAGGACAGAAGCCGCTGGGATCAACTCACGCTGAGGCTGGGCCTGCAGAGACTCGGACAGGCGAGGGAACTCGGGGGCAGCGGGCCGTACTTCCTCCAGGCTTCGATAGCGGCATGCCATGGGCGGGCAAGGCATGCCGAGGACACGGACTGGGAAGAGATCGTCCGCCTCTACGACCGGATGCTTGAAACAGACGAAACCCCTGTGCTCAGACTGAACCGCGCGGTCGCTCTGGGTATGTGCGGCAGGCCCCGGGAAGGTCTTGCGGAGGTCGAGCGACTTGAGGCGGAAGGCAACCTGGCGGGCTATCACCTGGTTCCCGCGGTCAGAGGCGACCTGTTGGAGAAGCTGGGGCGACCCGACGAAGCACGAGCGGCTTTCACGAACGCCGCAGAGATGTCCGGTAACGAGCAGGAGCGTCGGGTACTTGAGAGGCGAGCGACAGGTGGAAGATTGTTTTCGACGTAATGTCGATTTCCGCTTCCCCCGTTCGTTGAGCTTGTGAAAGGCCGGAAATGCCGGCCACCGATCAAAGGAGATTCAGATGCGTTGCATGGTCATGGTGAAAGCGACAGACGATTCCGAAGCCGGCGTGATGCCCTCGGAAAAGGATCTGGCAGAGATGGGTGCCTTCAACGAGGAGTTGGTGAACGCCGGGGTGATGCTTGACGGCGGGGGGCTGCATCCGACCAACAAGGGCGTGAGAATCTCTTACGACGGTGGATCCGCGACGGTGACCGACGGTCCCTTCACGGAGACGAAGGAACTCGTGGCCGGGTACTGGGTCTGGGAGGTCGGATCGATGGAGGAGGCCGTGGAATGGGCCCGGCGGATCCCCTTCAACCACGGTGAAGGCGTCGAGATCAGGCCATTCTTCGAGCCGGAAGACTTCGGCGAGTCCTACACCGAGGAAATGCAGGAACGGGACGCCGCACTCGACAAGAAGATTCAGGAGCAGCAGGGTTCCTGAACCGTTGTTCCAGCCGACCAACGAAAAGGGGCCCCGATACCGGGGCCCCTTTTTCGTCAATGCGATGCCTCTTACTTGCCGCCGGGAAGGCGCGACTCGAAGAAGTCGAGGACGTCGTCCTGCGCTGCGGCAACGACGCCACCGTGATCAACACCTTCGTAGACCTTGTAGTCAACGGTGTCGCCAAGTCCGACCAGCTCGCCGTTCAACAGGTCAGTCAGGAACTTGGGCGTGGTGGAGTCTGCGGTGCCCTGGGCCAGCAGCACCGGAGCGGCAGTCTTCACAGCCGGGTTCTGCGCGTCGAGGATGCCGTAGAGCGGCGTCACGTCGTAACCCTCGCGGATCAGCTTCGATGGCGCGATGCCACCCAGGCTGGTCGGTACCGACAGCTCTGACAGGCACTTGGTACGGGTGTCAGGCCAGAACGGCAGGATGTCGTCCGAGAGAGCAGCCTGCGGATCGATCTGCGGGTATTCGACGGTCATGCCGCGAACCAGCAGGGTTGCCAGCGCTGTCAATCCGTTCGGAGATGTCAGGCTTGGGAGAACCTGAGCCTGGGTCTTGAAGTGGGAGGCCGGCGCGTATGACACCGTGCCGCGGAGCTTCAGCTCCGGAGTCCACTTCGAGGCCTGACCGGCCGCGAAAAGGGCTGCGTGACCGCCCTGGGAGTGTCCGGCGATCAGGAACCTGTTCGAGATCTTGTAACCGAGCTGGCGGGAAGCCCTGACTATGTCGAGGACGCCGCGACCGGCTGCCTTGCCGACCAGGAAGGGATGGTCACCCGGGGTGCCGAGACCCTGGTAGTCAGTGCGGGCAACCGCGTAACCGGCCTGCAGCCACTTGTTCATGACAGGGTCGGTGTAGCTGATGTAACCCTCGGCGACGCCGCCCGCGGTGTTACGGGAGGGGGCGCACTTGTCGGCGATGCCGGTGGTGCCGTGACCGTATGAAACGATCGGCCAGCCACCCTTGGGAGCCTTGCCCTTCGGAACTGTCACCGAACCCGAGACGGCAATGCGCTTGCCCGAAATCGAGGTGGAGGTGTAGAGCACCAGCTTGGTGGAAGCACCGCTCTTGAGCGGAACCGTGCCGCCGGCCTTGCGCTGCCAGATCAGCTTGCCGTGACCTGCAGGAAGCTTCTTCGGCGGCTGGTAGAACTTCAGCCCGGCCGGACCCTGCTTCGGACCCTTCTTTGCCTTTTTCTTTTGCTTCGAGCTAGTCGCCGCGTCCGCGCCAAGCGGCTGGGCGGCCTGGAAAACCAGGGCGGCGGTCAGAAGCATCGCCAGCGCGACCAGTACGGCCCGCAGACGGTTCATTTCAAACGTCAAGTTTCTCTCCCGTGGGTTCATGTGCCTTTGCCGGAGGATCCGACTCGCAAACTGTACTCCTGAACCCGCAAAAAGAACGTTCGATGCGGTAGAAGCCACCAGCCAGCGCGCCGGCCAGGCCTCCCGGGGGGCAGGCGACTGCTCAGGGTGCATCACTTCGAGGCTCCGTTGCGGGCCATTTTGCGAAACACTCCCGGCATGACCGACATCCTCTCCCGCCGTGACGTCCAGTTCCTCCTCAACGAGTGGCTGGACGTAGAGAGATTGACCGAGCGCGACCGGTTCGCTGACCAGACGGCCGCCGACTGGAATGACGTTCTCGAGCTTGCCGAACAGGTAGCCACGGACCAGTTTCAGCCGCACAACCGCAAGGCCGACCTGAACGAACCCGAAATAGGGCAAGACGGCAAGGTCGAGCTGATTCCCGAAGTTGCCGAAGCCCTCGGTGTCCTGGGCGAGACGGGCCTCATGGCCGCCGCCATGCCCGAGGAAGTCGGGGGCATGTCACTTCCGGCGACCGTCTCGAGTGCGATCTTCGCCTGGCTCCATGGGGCGAATGTCGGAACGACCGCCTACCCGATGCTGACTGCCGGTGCTGCGAATCTGCTGATCGCCAACGGCTCCGAAGAGCAGATCGACACCTGGGTCAAGCCCATGGTCGAGGGCCGGTTCCACGGAACCATGTGCCTCTCGGAAGTCCAGGCCGGAAGTTCGCTCTCTGACATCACCACCAAGGCCGTCCCGCAGGACGACGGTACCTACCGGGTGTTCGGCAACAAGATGTGGATCAGCGCCGGTTCCCACGAACTCGGCGAGAACATCGTGCACCTGGTGCTCGCAAAGATCCCCGGAAGTCCCCCCGGGGTAAAGGGAATCAGCCTCTTCATCGTTCCCCGCTTCCTCCTCGAGGAGGACGGCTCGCTCGGCGAAAGAAACGACGTGGTCCTGGCCGGTGTGAACCACAAGATGGGTTTCAGGGGGACCGTCAACACGGTGCTCGGCTTCGGAGAGGGCGAGTACAAGCCGGGCGGCAAAGCTGGCGCAGTCGGCTACCTGATCGGCGAACCGAACAGGGGACTCGCGTACATGTTCCACATGATGAACGAGGCGAGGATCGGCGTCGGACTGGGCGCCACGGCGCTCGGTTACACCGGTTACCTCAAATCCCTGCGATACGCCCGTGAACGGCCCCAGGGGCGCCCTCTTGCCTCGAAGAACCCCGAGGACCCGCAGATACCGATCTCCGAGCACACTGACGTGAAGCGGATGCTGCTCGCCCAGAAGAGCTATGTGGAGGGAGCCCTCGCACTCGAGCTCTACTGCTCCTCGCTGGTCGATGACGAGATGACGGCACCCGACGAAGAGGAAAGGAGCCGGGCAACACTTCTGCTCGAGATCCTCACCCCGATCGCCAAGAGCTGGCCTTCGCAGTGGTGCCTCGAGGCAAACTCCCTGGCAATCCAGGTTCACGGGGGTTACGGCTACGCCCGCGAGTACGACGTCGAGCAGCACTACCGGGATAACCGCCTGAATCCGATTCATGAAGGCACTCATGGCATTCAGGCCCTCGACCTGCTCGGCCGAAAGGTGACGATGCAGGGCGGCGCCGCTTTCGGTGCCCTCTTCGAAACCATCAGCGCGAAGATCAACGAAGCGTCCGAAGCCGGGGGAGAGGCCGCCGAACTGGCCGCCGAACTTCAGGCCGCGCTCGGACGCCTCGCAGAGACCACCGGCAGACTCTGGGCAGACCGTGATCCCGAACTGGCGCTGGCAAACGCGACGGTCTACCTTGAAGCCGCCGGGCACGTGGTACTCGCCTGGATCTGGCTGCAGCAGTTCCTGATCGCGAGTGGCAAGGAAGGCAATTTCTACGACGGCAAGAGACAGGCCGCCCGTTACTTCTTCCGCTTCGAGTTGCCGAAGACGGGTCCGCAGTTCGACCTCCTCGCCAGCCTCGACCGGACCACGCTGGAAATGGAAGACGCCTGGTTCTGAGGATGGCCCGGGATCGCCTCCCTGAGATCGGAGCAGCCGAGACTGCCCGCAGAATCAGGTCTGGTGAATTAACCGCGACGGACGCAGTCGAATCGGCTGTTGCGACGATCGAATCCGTGAACGGGCGCCTTAACGCGGTCGTCACACCACTCTTCGACGAAGCCAGACAGGAGGCGCGCGAGGCGGATGAATTGATCGCCACGCGTGGATCCGAAAACCTGCCGCCGCTATTCGGCGTGCCGATCACGATCAAGGACTGCTTTCCCGTCGCCGGGGCGAGGTTCACCGCCGGCTCCTGGTTTCACCGGGATGACGTGGCGGCCACCGACGCGGTTGCCGTCACCCGGCTCAGGGATGCCGGGGCGATCGTTCTCGGGAAGACAAACGTGCCCGACATGTGCTGGGGGTTCGAGACCGTGAACCCTGTCTTCGGACGAACCGTGAGCGCAAGGGGTGCCGCTTACTCGGCCGGGGGCAGCAGCGGAGGAGAAGCCGCGATCATCGCCTCCGGTGGCTCCGCTCTCGGCCTGGGCAGTGACATCGGGGGAAGCCTCCGCAATCCGGCCGCCAACAACGGCTGTGTTTCGCTGAAGCCGAGCACGGGCAGGGTCCCGACCGACGGCCACGTACCCGAAGTCCCGGAAGCCGTGCGTCCCTGGAACCACGCCGGACCGCTGGCGAGGCGGATTGAAGATCTGGCCCTGGCACTGGGTGTGCTCGACGGCTCCGGCATCACGGAGCTACCAGACGTGGCTGGCATCAAGTGCCGGGTATTCACGGGGAACCGCTCGATGATTGTCAGCCCGGAGGTCAAATCCGCTGTTAACCGGGCTGCTGCGGCTCTGGGCCAGGCGGGCATGGAAGTCGAGAAGAGCCCGCCACTGCCGATCCAGCGCCTGACTCTTCTCTACTCACATCGACTCCGCAGCGAGGCACTGGCAGAGATTAACCGGCAACTTGGCGGAGGCGAGGAGTTCTCCTGGCCAGTCGAGATGACGCGAGCGATAGCGGGTTCTCCGCGGATCGCTCCCGAGGCACTCAGCGTCTACGCCTACATCGCCTACGGTGGTCTGCTCAAGCCGGGCACCGGAGATTCCAGCCGGATGCTTTCCGGACTGCGGACGCATGTCATCGAAACAGTGGGAGACGGGGTCCTGGTTTGTCCCCTCCTTCTTGCGAGACCGGCCAGGCATGGGGCGACCTGGCTTCCGTTCACCCAGATCCCGATGGCCGTCCCGTTCAACATCACCGGACTGCCGGTCGTGATGATTCCCGTCTACTGGACCGCTGGCGGTCTGCCTCTTTCAGTACAGGTCATCGCTGGTCCTGGCCGGGACGAACTCGCCCTGGCCGCAGCTTCAGAGCTGGAAGAGCGACTCGGCGGGTGGCGTCCGGTCGACTGAAATCTGACCGGCAAAAGACGACGCACGTCAACTCCGCCCGTCGGGGGAGTAACATCCGTTACATGGGATTACCTTTGGGAGGGTTTCCATCGATAGGAAAGGTGCCTTCAGTCCCGTCCGTTACGGACGGAGCGAACTGGCTGGTCGACAGCGCCACCGCGATCGCCGATCGCCTCCACCTCCCGCACAACCGTCTTTACGACGAGTGGGTCTCGACCAGGGACCCGGAAGCCTGGCCTGAGCCTCCGAACGGCAACGGCAAGCCGGCCATGTTGATCCCGGGCTTCCTCGCGGGTGACGCGAGCCTCGCTCCGATGGCGAAGTGGCTCAAGCGGGGCAACTGGACGCTTGCCAAGAGCGGTGTCGCCTGGAACGTGAACTGCACCCAGGCCACGGTCGAATCGATCGAGGCAAGGCTCGAGTCGCTTGTGCTCCAGACCGGTCAGAAGGCCCTGATCGTGGGGCAGAGCAGGGGGGGAGCGATGGGCAAGGTCATTGCCGTACGGCGGCCCGACCTGGTCGACACTCTGGTCACTCTCGGTTCGCCCCTGAACGATCACTTCGACTTTCACCCCCGGGTCTGGTTCGGGATCGGAATCATCGGCGGCCTTGGCGAGCTGGGCCTGCCTGGCTTCCTCAGCCTTGATTGCGCATCCGGGGACTGCTGCAAGGAGACCAGGCTCGCATATGGAAGGCCCTTTCCCGAGGGCGTGCGGTTCATCTCGTTCTACTCTCGAGGCGACAACATCGTCCGCTACCAGGCCTGCCTGCATAACTCGGCAGAACAGATCGAGATCGAGAGCAGCCATCTCGGCATGGGTCTCGACTCGGAGGTCTGGCTGCGGATGAAGGAGGAGCTGGACTCTCCGGCGAGGCCGGATTCCGTCGAGGAGCTTCGGGCCGCCTGAAATGGCAGAGCTGAAGCAGCTCACCGCTCTCGACGCTCAGTTCCTGGCGATCGAGAGTGACAGGAATTACGGCCACGTCGGCGGACTCGCGATTCTCGATCCGTCAACTGCTCCGGGTGGCACCCTCACGATCGAGGACCTCAAGGAACTGATCACCGCCCGGCTACATCTGGTCGCTCCGTTCACGCAGCGCCTCGTGGAAGTCCCGTTCAGCATCGACTGGCCCTACTGGACGCAGGATGAGCATTTCGACATTGGTTATCACTGCCGCGAGATTGCCCTTCCGGCACCGGGAAGTCACGAGCAGCTGCTGGAGCAGGTCGGGAGGATCTACTCGCGCCGGCTGGACCGCTCCCGGCCACTCTGGGAGATCTACCTCATCCACGGGCTCGAGGGTGGCCGCGTGGCCCTGCTTTCGAAGTCTCACCACGCAGCAATCGACGGTATGTCGGGGAGCGAGATTCTCACCGCGCTTTACGACATAAGCCCCGAACCCAGGGACGTGGGGGAGCCAGAGGAACCAACCGACCAGTCGCCTCCCGATGGCCGCGACCTGCTCCTGATGTGGGCGAAGGGGATCCCGCGGGCCCCGCTCAACATTGCCGACCGGTTGACCACTCTGGTCCCGCATGTGGACATGGCTTTCGCGGCCTTCGGCCTGCCGGGTAGCCGCCAGGTCAGCCGGACGATGTCCCGGGTCCGGATCAGGTTCGGCGCGGAAGAAGAGCACGTGGTGGAGAGGCCGCCGGTGAAAGCCCCGAAGGGTCCTTATGGCGCCCCGCTTTCGCCCCACAGGGTCTTCGGGCTCGGTTCGGTATCCCTCGATGACGTGAAGACCGTCAAGAACGCGTTCGGCGTGAAAGTCAACGATGTCGTGATTTGCCTCGTTGCCGGCGCAGTGCGTGAGCACCTGACATTCCGGAAGGAACTTCCGGACGAGCCCCTCCTGGGGATGATTCCAGTGTCGGTTCGGACCGAAGAAGAGAGAGGGACGTTCGGCAACAAGGTCTCAGCGATGATCTCGCCGCTCCCGACTCACATCGAGGATCCCGCCGAGAGACTCGAGTACGTTCACTCGACGATGCAGATCGCCAAGGAAGGCCACGATGCCCTGCCTGCCGAAAGCCTCCGTGACCTGACCGCGTTCGTCCCCCCGGCGCTTCATGCGAGGGCGGCACGGGTTGTCACCCAGATGGCCGGCCGCTTCACGCGGCCACCGTGGAACGTCATCATCTCCAATGTCCCTGGACCGCCGATCGACCTTTACTTCGCCGGGGCGCGCCTTGAGGCCATGTTCCCGCTCTCGATCATCTCCGACGGGATCGGTCTCAACGTGACGATCATGAGCTACCGCGACTCGATCGATATCGGAATAACGGCAGACCGCGAACAGACGCCGGATGTCCAGACCCTTGTTGACGGCATGCAGTCGGAACTCGAGTTGCTGCTGGCCGCCGCCAAGACAGCATGAGGCCGCGATGAACCCGAAGACGATGATCGTTGAAACCGGTGAGGGCATCGGGCGGATCACCCTCGATCGTCCGGAGCGCGGCAACGGTCTGACCCCCGAGCTGATCGGAGAGATTGCCGACGCGGTCGAATACCTGGATCTCGACCCGGCGGTCAGGGTGATCGTCCTCTCGGGCAACGGCAGCGGCTTCTGTGGTGGCTATGACCTGGTCGCCAGTGCCGAGGGAATGCTGGATGGTGACTTTGGCTCTGAAGATGCCCCGGAAGGATCCCCTCTAGATCCCCGGGTGCAGGCGGCGAACCACGACCCCTCCGGCACGTGGGACCCGATGGTCGATTACGCCGGAATGAGCCGGAATGTCCGGGCCTTCATGTCACTTTTCCACTGCACCAAGCCGGTGGTCTGCAAGGTTCACGGGTTCTGCGTGGCAGGTGGCACAGACCTTGCGCTCTGCAGCGACCTGCTGGTTATCTCCGACGACGCCAAGATCGGCTACCCGCCGGCGAGGGTCTGGGGTTCACCGACGACCTCGCTCTGGGCCTACCGGCTCGGTGCCCAGCGAGCCAAGCGTCTGCTCTTTACCGGTGACAGCCTCAGCGGCCGGGAAGCCGCGGAGGTCGGGCTTGCGATCGAGTCCCATCCGGCTGAAGACCTTGATGCAGCGGTCGAGGATCTGGCCGGCCGGATCGCGATGGTCCCGCTGAACCAGCTTCAGATGATGAAGCTGCTCGTCAACCAGTCGCTCTACGCCCAGGGACTGCACCAGACCCAGCTGATCGGGACCGTCTTCGACGGGATCACCCGACACACCCCGGAGGGCTACGCCTTCCAGCAGCGCGCTGCGGAGGCAGGCTTCAAACAGGCGGTGCGCGAACGGGACGAGCCTTTCGGTGATTTTGGCCTCAAGGGCTGACGGCTACCGGGCCACGGCGACCACGACCAGCGTGGCGAGCCCGAGCAGGATTCCGCCCGCAGCAAGGAAATGTCCACTGGCGGGCACGACCGGCTTGTCAGGATCTGGATTGGCGGAGAGCTTGCCGCGCTGCACTCCGAAGTAGACGAGACCCACTCCGAAGGCACAGTAGGCAACTCCGAGCACCTCGTAAGGCCAGGCGGCTGCTCCGGTATCCAGCAAGGGCACTACCCGGGCCAGACCGACACCGACCGCGATGGCGGCGAGCCCCGTCCGGACCCAGGCAAGCTGGGTCCTTTCGCCGGCCAGACGCGTGCGGGTCTGATCGTTCTCATCACGGGTGGGCATAGGCCCAGTCTAGGTCAACAATGCCTCCCGGGGCTTACAAGGCAACCGCTAAAGGCGGGAATTTTTCGCTTTATGAAGCCGGATCTGACCTGATTCGAAAAATTTTTCGGCCGCCGCGTAAGAAATGGCAAGCCGGATCGTTATCTCCATAGAAGCGCCCAAAAACAAACCGATTGGAGAAACAATGAACAACGCAGCCCCCAAGACCAGGAAGTTCCGTCCCGCCACCATCATCGCCATGCTCGCCCTTTTCGTAGCGATCGGAGGCACTGCCACCGCAGCGTCCGGACTGATCAACGGCAAGAAGCTGGTGAACAACTCGGTCGCTGGCAAGAAGCTCAAGAACAAGACGATCACCAAGAACAAGCTCGCCCCGAAGACCGTCAAGGCCCTCAAGGGTCAGAAGGGTCCCCAGGGAGCTCCGGGCAAGGACGGCATCGTCAGTCCGACCTTCGAGGAGTTCAACAGCATGAACATTCCGGCCAACACCGAGATGGCGCTTGGCGCCACCGTGGTTCCCGCCGGCAAGTACATGGTCACGGCAAACGTGAGCATCACCTCGAACGCGACCAATGTGGTCAGCTGCTCGGTCGGCGCGAACAACGGCGGCGGTTCGACTTCCTCCGTGTTCGATCCGAACGGCAACGGCCGGGTAACCGTGCCGATCCAGCTGGTGACTGCCACTGACAACGTCACGCAGTTCACCCTCGGCTGCAACGCTGGCAACCAGACCGCCGGAGTCTCCGGCAACCTGATCGCCACCCCGGTTCAGTAGCCAGAACCAGATTCACCGAAGCAGGAGAGCCACCCCCGCCATCCCGGGGGTGGCTTTCTCTATTGCACGATCAGTTCAGCGGTTCGGCAAGTTCGATGATCGCGCCGCCCGGTCCCCTCAGGTAGCAGAGCAGATAGCTGTCCTCGTACTGGACGATTTCACCGACCAGCTCGGCGCCGACGTCAGTCAGGCGGGAGACCATGTCCCGCAGACCGTCCACCTGGAATGCCAGATGCCGGATTCCGGGGACATTCGAGGGCAAGATTTCCTCATCACCCTCGTAACCCGGTGAGTCGAATCTGACCAGCTCGAGTCCGCCTCGATCTCCCGGCGCCTTCAGCATCGCGATCTCCGCGTCGATCCCCTGCAGACCGACGATGCGGTCGACGGTCTCACCACCCACCCTCGCACGTCCTGAGACTTCCATGCCAAGAGCGGTGAAGAAGGCAATCCCGTCTTCAAGGTCGCTGACGACGATTCCAACATGTTCAAGTCGCATGAGCCTCAAGGAACCTCCAGAGTGATCGGTGATGTATCGGGCACATGCTCGACCTGAAGGGTGGTGTGCTCGATCTCGTACGTCTCCCTGAGCATCGCGTCCACCTTGAGGCGGACGGCGTGGCAGTCATCATCGGCACCGACCAGCAGGTGGGCTGAAAGGGAGGGAAAGCCCGATGTGATCTGCCAGATGTGGAGATCATGGACCTGCTTGACACCCTTCACTGCGGCCATGGCCCGACCGACCTCCTCGCTGTCGATGCCGGCGGGGACCGACTCCAGAAGTACATCCACGGCCTCCCGGAGGATCGACCAGGCGCTGGCCGCGATCAGGATCGAGATCAGGATCGAGACGATCGGGTCAATCGGATCCCAGCCTGTAAGCAGGATCACCCCGGCAGCGATGATGACGCCGACCGAGCCAAGCAGGTCACCGAGTACATGGCGCAGTGCCGCGCGGACGTTGAGGCTCTCACCGCCGCCTTTCCACAGGACCAGGAACGCGGCAATATTGATCATGAGCCCGAGAACCGCAATCACGAGCATCCCTCCGCCCATGATCTCCACCGGGTCGTCGAGCCGCCCGATTGCCGTGTAGATCACCCAGACCGAGACCAGAACCAGCAGGATCCCGTTTACAAGGGCAGCCAGGATCTCGGCTCGCTTGTAGCCAAAGGTGCGGCGGGCGGTCGCGGCACCGGCTGCGATCGTCACTGCAAACAGGGCCAGCACCAGCGAGAAACTGTCGGAGAGCATGTGCCCTGCGTCCGCGAGCAGAGCCAGCGAGCCGGTGATCACGCCACCCACGGCCTCGGCAACCATGAAGCCCGCGGTGAGAATTGCCGCGATCAGAAGGGATCGGCGGTCCGCACCTCGATAAGACCCGGGTCCGTGTGAGTGCCCATGATCGTGGCCACCCCCGCCGTGGTGGACATGTGAAGAATCGCTGCTGTCTTTCGTTGAACTCAAGCGCCTCCCGGATTCCCATGCATAATGCATGGTTTCCCGGTCACGGAGGAAATATGCTTCGCGAATGGGGAGAAGAAAGTGGGTCACTCTCGTGGTGGCATCGGTGGCCACGGCGATCCTTCTTCTCGACGTCACCATCGTCTATGTGGCGCTGCCCTCGATCCGCTCCGACCTTGGCGCAAGCTTCGACCAGGCCCAGTGGGTGATCGACGCCTACACCGTGTTGATGGCCGCAACCCTCCTTGCCTTTGGCTCTCTTGCAGACCGAATCGGCAGAAGAATGGTGTTTACCGGTGGCCTCCTGCTTTTCACGACCTGTTCCGCGGCTTCCGGCCTGGCGGGCGACGCGGTCACGCTCGATGTCGCCCGGGCGTTTCAGGGCATAGGTGCCGCCGCGATGTACGCCGCATCGCTGGCGATCCTCGCGAACGAGTTCCAGGGCAAGGAGAGAGGCCTCGCATTCGGAGTCTGGGGGGCGGTGACCGGCGCGGCACTCGCCGTCGGGCCGCTGGTCGGTGGTGTCGTCATCGATGGTCTGAGCTGGCGCTGGATCTTCCTGGTCAACGTTCCGATCGGTGTGGCAACCGTGATGGCCACGCTGCTTTACGTAAGGGAATCGCTCGACGACCGGAAGCGCCGGTTTGACCTTGCAGGAACGGTGCTCTTCGCCCTCTCGACGTTCCTCCTCGTGCTCGGCCTGATTCGCGGTAACGAGGAAGGCTGGGGGATCCTGCAGATCGTCGGGACGCTCGTCTGCTCGATCATCTTCGGCCTTGTGTTCGTCCTGGTCGAGATGCGCTCGCGGGAGCCGATGCTTCCGATGAGATTCTTCCGCTCGGCGCCTTTCACCGGAACAGCAATCGTCTCATTCGCCCAGTCAATTGCGATCTATCCGCTTCTGCTGTTTCTGGCCATCTACCTTCAGGACGGCCTCGGCTACGGGGCCACGGAGGCCGGTCTGCGACTCCTGCCGATGACGGTAACCATCTTCATCGTCGCCCCGTTCGCCGGAAAGCTGACTTCCAGGGCAACGATCCGTCTGCCACTGGCGACAGGGCTTCTGCTGCTGGCGGTCAGCCTGATGCTGATCTACGGGGTCGACGAGAACGACGAGTGGACCAGGCTGCTTCCCGGAATGCTGGTAGGGGGTATTTCGATCGGGTTGATCAGCCCATCACTTGCTGCCGCGATGGTCAGCGTGCTGCCTGTCGAGAAGAGCGGCCTCGCCTCGGGCATCAACAACACCGGGCGGCAGCTGGGCATAGCGATCGGAATCGCGGGCCTCGGAGCGATCTTCGATCAT
>WBZM01001093.1_pt1 | contig 29693 bp, 26 predicted proteins | sample 5204271 | NCBI WGS metagenome assembly WBZM01 (sample SAMN12344346, study PRJNA552823) | activated sludge metagenome | biome: Activated sludge suspended growth; feature: Nitrification reactor; material: Wastewater; isolation source: activated sludge from nitrification reactor of wastewater... | reverse complement strand
AAAGGGGTGAAAGAAGCGTTTTCATGCGCGTTTGACCGTTCGTTGAATCACACAATCGATGCTGCGCCCGGGGCGGTGCAGCAGGATTTGGGCCCTATCTGCATCGTGCCGGCGCGGGGGCGTCAACCCTGCCGGTCCGGGGCCTGAAAGAAAAACCACCGCGCGGGGCGCGGGGGTCACATCTTTCAGGGCCTTGCGGCGGAAATCAGCCGACGACGTTGAACGCGGGCCCGTAGGGATACTTGGTGATGTCCTCGTTGCCGGTTTCGGTGATGACGAGGATGTCATGCTCGCGGTAGCCACCAGCGCCCGGCTGGCCTTCCGGGATCGTCAGCATCGGTTCCATCGAGATCACCATGCCCGGCTCCAGGACGGTGTCGATGTCTTCGCGCAGCTCGAGGCCGGCTTCACGGCCGTAGTAGTGCGACAGGACGCCGAACGAGTGGCCGTAGCCGAAGGTCCGGTATTGCAGCAGCTGACGCTCTTCGAAGAACTGGTTGATCTTCGCGGTGATTTCCGAGCACTTCGCGCCCGGCTTCAGCAGCGACATGCCGTATTCGTGGGCGGCGACGTTGGCTTCCCAGATCTTCAGCGACGCGTTGTCCACTTCCTTCACGAACATGGTCCGTTCCAGCGCGGTGTAGTAGCCCGAGATCATCGGGAACGTGTTGAGCGACAGGATGTCGCCACGTTCCAGCTTGCGCGCCGTGACCGGGTTGTGGGCACCGTCGGTGTTGATGCCCGACTGGAACCACACCCAGGTGTCGCGGTATTCGGCGTCCGGGAACCGCTTGGCGATTTCCAGTTCCATCGCGTCACGGCCGGCCATGGCGATGTCGATCTCGCGCGCGCCTTCCTTGACGGCGTCGCGGATCGCGTAGCCGCCGACGTCAGCGACGTTGGCGCCGTGGATGATGAGGTCGATCTCGGCCTTCGACTTGTGCATCCGCTGCTTCATCGTAGCCGGCGCGATGTCGACGGTCTTGGACGGTGCGAGGAACGACTTCAGCTTGTCGGATTGCAGCAGCGTCAGGTGATCGCCTTCATAGCCGACGACCTTGCCCGAGCCGATCACCGACAGGATGGCGCGCCAGTAGTTGTCACGCTGCCAGTCGGTGTAGGTGATGTTGTCGCCGTGGCAGCGGCGCCAGGGTTGGCCCGCGTCGATGCCGGCCGAGATGGTCACCGATTCGGTCGCGGTGACGACGAGGCCATAGGGACGGCCGAACGAGCAGTAGAGGAAGCCCGAGTAATAGGCGATGTTGTGCATCGAGGTGAAGACCGCGGCGTCGACGCCGGTATCGGCCATGATCTTGCGCAGGCCCTTGAGGCGCGCATCGTACTCGGACCCGGCGAACGGCAGAATCCGGTCACCCTGGTGAAAGCGGTATTGTTGCGGACGTTCCGTCATTTCAGACCTCTTGTCAGGGGTCTGTGAGAGACGAGACCCCGAAAGGTCCCGGCGTACAGGACGGTAGCAGGCGAGGCCTGCAAGCTGCGGGGCGGGTACCCCTGTGGCGACGCCATCGCCACGGCTCGCAGGTTTTATGCCTAGGCAAATGTTGCAAGTCCAATCTGAAAGCGACATGACCGATGTCGCAAACGGCGGCGTCGCCCCGGCTGGCGGTCAAAGCCGGATCACATAGTCCTTGCGGGTGGTCTCCAGCACCTCCCATGTGCCGCGGAACCCGGGGCGCAGGATGAAACTGTCGCCCGGACCCAGCGGATATTCCGTACCGTCCTCGGCAGTTATGACCGACCGGCCCGACAGGATGCGGAAGTATTCCCATTCGTCATAGGCAATGCGCCACTTGCCGGGGGTTGATTCCCAGATGCCGCAATAAAGCCCGTCGCGTTCATCGACGTTCCAGGTGGTGAAGCGCGGATCGCCCGCGATGACCTTTTCCGGCGCGGGCCTGTCGTGGTCTGGCGCGGCGGCGGCGGGGGTGAGTCGGAGGAGCGGCACCATCATGCGGTCACGTAGCCCGCCGCGCCGTCGTCAGGCCGGGCGCCCCGCGCTGGCCCGTTTTCCCGCAGCCCCCCGATCGTCGCGTTTGCCACGTCGGCCGCGGCCAACCGGAGCGGGCAGGTGTCGAGGTCGCCATCGGCGATCATTGTCTGAGCCTCCTTCGCGATGGCCGGCCGCATTGTCAGCACCTGTCGCCCGTCGCGCGGCCGGTACGGCATCCTTTGCCGGTTTTGCCCCCGATTCAAGATACTTGCCGGCGCCCTGCTCGATTGAGCACTGGATCGGTTGCTGCACTGCGGCTAAAGTCGGCCTGGCACCCATCGGGGAGGGAGACATGAGCGCGACCGCCGACATCCGCAGGCAGACCCCGCCCGACATCCGGGCGCGCAAGGGGGGGGGGCCGCTTGTTGTACTGACCGCTTATACGACGCCGGTGGCGCGACTGGTCGACGCCCATTGCGATATTGCGCTGGTGGGCGATTCGGTGGCGATGGTGCTGCATGGTCTGTCCTCGACGCTGCAGGCGACGATGGAGATGATGGTGCTGCACGGTCAGGCGGTGGCGCGGGGGCTTTCCCGGGCAATGCTCGTGATCGACATGCCCTTCGCCGCCTATGAGGAAGGGCCCGAGCAGGCCTTCCGCAACGCCGCCCGCCTGATGCGCGAGACGGGGGCCGCCGCAGTCAAGCTTGAAGGCGGGGTGCACATGGCCGGAACCGTCGCCTTCCTGACCGCGCGCGGCATTCCGGTCATGGGCCATGTCGGCCTGACGCCGCAGGCGATCAACGTGCTGGGCGGCTACAGGGTTCAGGGTCGGGGCGAGGATGCGGCGCGCATCCGCGAGGATGCCGCAGCGGTTGCGGATGCGGGGGCCTTCGCCGTGGTGCTGGAAAAAGTGCCCGAGGAACTGGCGCGCGAGATCACCGGGGCCGTCGCGGTACCGACCATCGGCATCGGCGCTTCGCCCGCCTGCGACGGACAGGTGCTGGTGGTTGACGACATGCTCGGACTGTTCACGGGGTTCCGGCCGAAGTTCGTGCGCCGCTACGCCGAACTGGGCGCCGAGGCCGACAAGGCCATCGCCGCCTACGCCGAGGACGTGCGCGCCCGCCGCTTTCCCGCAGCCGAACACGTCTTCGGGCCCGAGACGTCGAAGACATGATCACGCTGCGCGACCTGCCCGCCCTGCGGGACGCCGTGCGCGGCTGGCGGCACGCCGGCGAAGTTGTCGGGGTGGTGCCGACGATGGGCGCGCTGCATGAGGGGCACCTCAGCCTTGTCGCCCAGGCCCGGGCCGGCTGCGACCGGGTCATCGCAACGATCTTCGTCAACCCCAGGCAGTTCAACAACCCCGAGGATCTGGCCAAGTACCCCCGCACCGAGGACCGCGATGCCACGATGCTGTCCGAGGCGGGGGTCGACGTCCTGTTCGCCCCCCCGCCCGAGGTTGTCTATCCGCAGGGCTTCTCGACACTCGTCTCTGTCGCCGGTCTCAGCGCAGAACTCGAGGGCGCTTTCCGCCCCGGCCATTTCGACGGCATGGCGACGGTGGTCACGAAGCTTCTGCTGATGACCGGCGCCGACCGGGCCTTCTTCGGCGAGAAGGACTGGCAGCAGTTGCAGATCGTGCGGCGGCTGGCCGCCGACCTGAATATCCCGGTTGCCATTGCCGGTTGCCCCACCCTGCGCGAGCCGGACGGGCTTGCAATGTCGTCGCGCAACATGCGCCTGAGCCCGGAAGACCGGGCGAAGGCGCCGGCGCTCTACCGCGCCATGATCCGCGCCGCCGCGGCGATCCGCGGCGGGCAGAAGATCTATTCCGCGCTCATGGCCGCCGAGGCCGAGGTGCTGGACGCCGGCTACAGCGGTGTCGACTACATCGCGCTGCACGCCGCAGAAAGTCTGCAGCCGCTTCATCGTCTTGACCGCCCTGCCCGGCTTCTGGCTGCGGCCTGGATCGGGGGCGTCCGCCTCATCGACAACATCGGCGTCGAGCCCTGAGTCCTGCTGCTTGCCCTGGGTCAAATATCCCGGGGTCCGGGGCAGCGCCCCGGGGCCTGCAGCAGGGCTGCGGGGTGGGGTTCCACCCAATGGAGGCTCCCTTTCGGCCAATGGCGCAAGGCTCGTCTGGGCGGCCCCTGCCTGGCAACCGTCGCGGTATTGCGCCGGGATTGTGCGGGCCGGCAATCCGCATGCGAATACAAGATCGACAAGGCGGGGGAGTGCGAGGCATTGTCTGGCGGGGGGCCGGGCGTGGCCGGCGTCCGACGCGCGTGCCCCGCACCGCCGCCGATGCGGCCGGTGCATGGTCCGTCTTGATGAGGGAACGCGGATGATCGCATTCGCCCAGTTCATCGTCTTCGGGGTGCTCGTTCTGACCGGCGTCTATTTCCTGGTGTCGATCTATTCGCGGTCGGTCGAACGCGAGCGGCTGGAAAAGGAATGGGATGCCGATCATCCCGACGGGGGTTCCGAAGCCGGGCGTGATGCCTATATCGAGCAAGGCATGGATGACTATGCCCACAGCCTGAGGCGCAAGCTGATCTGGCTTGTCTATATCGTGCCGGCGGTTGCGGTCGCCGCGCTGTTTTATGCGATGAACGTGGATTGAGGCAAAGATGAGATATGTGAAGTGGACCCTGCTTGGCCTGATCGCGCTGATCGCCTTCGGCTTCCTGCACTACACCCTTCCGCAGCACGACATCGTCCGCGTGGTGAACACCTATCAGGAACGGCAGGACCTGACGGACTGGACCCGTATCTTCTGGTCGGATCCGGACGACCAATCGGGGACGCTGACCAACCGCGACGTCCAGTTCATCTCGACCATCAAGACCAACGGCAAGCCGATGGTCTACCGCAACGAGGATACGGGCTGGTCATGGCCGCCCTATTTCAAGTTCGACACGGCAAGCTTGCAGACCGAGGCAGACGACCTCCGATCGTCGTCAGAGACGCCGAAATGGGCGGTCGTCACCCACTACGGCTGGCGTAACGAACTGATCTCGATCTTTCCCAATGCCGTGGCGATCCGGCCGGTCGCAGGGCCCGACGTGACCGTCATTCCGTGGTTCAACATCTTCTTCTTCCTCATGGTAGGGTTCGTCCTGCTGATGGTCCGGCGCATGTGGCTCCAGTTCCGCGAACGCACCATCGACCCGGCGCTGGAAGAGGCGGGCGCCGCCTGGGATCAGGTCGAGGGGCGGGCCGAGCTTGCGGGCAAGCGGGCGAAAGGCTGGTTTTCAAGCTGGCGGAAACCGGAACGCTAGGTCATATTTGACCATACGGTCAAAGGCGCTGGTTGATCGGCTTTTTCGATTTCGCTAGGGTTCGCGGCAGGTCGGCGGATCGGACCGGGAGGCGTGACAGAACATGACGGCAGCGGCCCATTCCAACCGTCCGCGCAACCCCGGCGTTCCCCTGCAGGTCGACTGGTTCGATCAGATTGCCGTCAACACCCAGGCCGCCGAACGGCGCGCCGCGACGCTGACCACGCGCCGCACCGTCAAGAAGGAATGGCAGGCCGCCTGGCTGGTCAACGCCATCCGCTGCATCGACCTCACGACGCTGGCGGGCGACGATACCGAGGATCGGGTGGCGCGACTTTGCGCCAAGGCGCGCCAGCCGCTGGCGCCGCATATCCTTGCAGGCTTGGGGCTCGACACGCTGCATACGGGTGCCGTCTGCGTCTATCCGACGATGGTGGCGGCAGCGATCAGGGCGCTGAAGGGCACCCGAATTCCCGTCGCGTCGGTCGCCACCGGCTTTCCGGCGGGGCTGATGCCCTTGCCGCTCAGGCTTGAGGAAATCCGCTATGCGGTGGGCGAAGGCGCGCAGGAAATCGACATCGTCATTACCCGCGCCCATGTTCTGAACGCCGACTGGCCGGCGCTTTACGACGAGGTTGTGCAGATGCGCGAAGCCTGCGGGGCGGCGCACATGAAGGCGATCCTTGCGACGGGTGATCTGAAGACGCTGCGCAACGTCTACAAGGCCAGCATGGTGGCGATGCAGGCGGGGTCGGACTTCATCAAGACCTCGACCGGCAAGGAAGGCGTCAACGCCACATTGCCCGTCAGCCTGGTGATGGTGCGGGCGCTGCGCGACTATCTGGGGCGCACCGGCCACCGCGTCGGGTTCAAGCCGGCGGGGGGAATGAAGTCGGCCAAGGACGCCATCGCCTGGCAGATCCTGATGAAGGAAGAAATGGGCAACGACTGGCTTTGCCCCGACCTGTTCCGACTGGGCGCCTCCTCGATGCTTGCCGACATCGAACGCCAGCTCGAACATCATCTGACCGGGCGCTATGCCGCGTCCTCGCGCCATGCGCTTGCCTGAGGGGGAACCATGCCTTCGGTGACAGAGATACTTGAGTCGATGGACTACGGCCCCGCGCCCGAGGCAAATGGCGAGGTGGTGAAATGGCTGAAAGCGCGCGGTGCATTCGGACACTACGTCGACGGCAGCTTCACGAAACCGACCCACACATTCGCCGCCGCAAACCCGGCGACGGCTGAGGTGCTGGCGCAGGTGTCGCAGGGGACCGACGCCGATGTGCAGGCTGCCGTCAGGGCGGCGCGGGCGGCGCTGCCCGGCTGGTCGCGGTTGCCGGGGCACGAACGGGCCAAGTGGCTTTATGCGCTGGCGCGCGGGGTGCAGAAGCGCGAACGCTTCCTTGCGGTGCTTGAATCGATGGACAACGGCAAGTCGATCCGCGAAACGCGCGACATCGACGTGCCGCTGGTCGCGCGGCATTTCTATCACCACGCCGGCTGGGCCGAGACGCTGGCCGAGGAATTTCCCGGCCAGGGGCCGGTGGGCGTGTGCGGCCAGATCATCCCGTGGAATTTCCCGCTGCTGATGCTGTCGTGGAAGATCGCGCCGGCGCTGGCGGCGGGGAATACCGTCGTGCTGAAGCCGGCCGAATACACGCCGCTTTCGGCTCTTGCCTTCGCGGAAATCTGCGCCGAGATCGGGCTGCCCAAGGGCGTCGTCAACATCGTCACCGGCGATGGGGCGACGGGCGCGGCGCTGGTGGACTCGGATGTCGACAAGATCGCCTTTACCGGCTCGACCGAGGTCGGGCGGATCATCCGCAGGGCGACTGCCGGGACGGGCAAGAAGCTGACGCTGGAACTGGGCGGCAAGTCACCCTTCGTCGTCTTCGCCGATGCCGATCTTGATGCCGCCGTCGAAGGCGTGGTCGACGCGATCTGGTTCAACCAGGGCCAGGTCTGCTGCGCGGGCTCGCGCATCTTTGTGCAGGAAGGAGTCGAGGCGGCCTTTACGGCCAAGCTGAAGGCGCGGTTGGCGAAGCTGCGCGTCGGCGACCCGCTGGACAAGTCGGTCGACATGGGGGCGATCGTCGATCCGGTGCAGCTGAAACGCATCCGCGAACTGGTGGCGGAAGGTCAGGCCGAGGGCGCGGTTCTGCATCAGGCCGAATGTCGGTTGCCCTCAAAGGGCTGTTATTTCGCGCCGGGGTTCTTCACCAACGTCGCGCCCGCGAACGTGCTGATGCAGGACGAAATCTTCGGCCCCGTCGCGACGCTGACCAGCTTCCGCACCCCGGACGAAGCGGTCGAACTGGCCAACAACACCCGCTACGGGCTGGCCGCAAGCATCTGGTCGGAAAACATCAACCTCGCGCTCGATCAGGCGGCGCGGGTCAAGGCCGGGGTGGTCTGGATCAACTCGACCAACGTCTTCGACGCGGGCGCCGGCTTCGGCGGCTACCGAGAGTCGGGCTTCGGGCGCGAGGGCGGCCGCGAGGGGATGCGCGAATATCTGGCCGAGGCGCCGGTGAAGGCGCGGGCCGAAGCGGTGCCCGTTCCGCCCGAAACCGCGCCGGTGCCACAGGCCCCCGTGCGCGAGATCGGCATCGACCGCACCGCCAAGATATACATCGGCGGTGGGCAGAAGCGGCCCGACAGCGGCTATTCCTATGCCGTGGCCGCGAAGGGCCGGGTGCTTGGGCTGGCCGGTCTTGGCAACCGCAAGGACATCCGCAACGCGGTCGAGGCCGCCCATGCCGCCGGGGGATGGGGCAAGGCGACAGGCCACAACCGGGCACAGGTGCTTTACTATCTGGCTGAGAACCTTGCCGCGCGCGAAGCCGAATTCGCTGCGAGGCTGAAGGCGGCGGGCAGCCCGAAGCCGGAAGAGGAAGTCGCCACGGCGATCCGCCGTGCCTTCTGGTATGCGGCGCAGGCCGACAAGTTCGACGGCGCCGTGCATTCGACGAAGACGGCGATGGTGACGCTGGCCATGCCCGAACCTTACGGCGTCATGGGCATTGCCTGCCCGACCGACGCGCCGCTTCTGGGGTTCCTCTCGCTCGTGCTGCCGGCGATCGCGATGGGCAATCGGGTGGTTGCCATCCCGTCGCAGAACATGCCGCTGGCAGCGACCGATCTGTACCAGGTCTTCGATACGTCCGACCTGCCGGGCGGCGTGGTCAACATCATCACCGGGGCGCGGGACGAACTGGCGAAGACGCTGGCGGGCCACGATGATGTGGCAGCGATGTGGTATTGCGGGCCGGCCGAGGGCGCGAGGATGGTGGAAACCGAAAGTGCCGGAAACCTCAAGGCGACATGTATCCTGCCGAACCGCGACTGGCTGGGGCCCGAAGGGCAAGGCAGGTCATTCCTGACCCGCGCGACCCAGGTCAAGAACATCTGGGTTCCTTACGGAGAATGACCGATCTGCTGTTCTCCGCCCCGAAAGTCCCTCTGATCCCCGTTCAGGGCGGGGGGCTGTTTCCTGTCCGCCGCATCTTCTGCGTCGGGCGCAACTATGCCGACCATGCGCGCGAGATGGGCGCCGAGATCGACCGCGAGGCGCCGTTCTATTTCACCAAGTCTCCCGCCGCCGTCACGCTGTCGGGCGCGACGATACCCTATGCGGCAGGGACGCAAGAGCTGCACCACGAGATGGAGCTGATCGTCGCCCTTGGCGCGCCGGCCTTCCGGATCGGGCCTCACGCTGCGATGGCGGCCGTCTTCGGCTATGCCTGCGGGCTCGACATGACGCGGCGCGATCTGCAGGCGCAGGCCAAGGACAAGCGCCGCCCCTGGGACACAGGGAAGGATTTCGACGATTCCGCCATCGTTGCCCCGATCACGCCCGCAGCCGCCTTCGGGACGGTCGGGCCGCAGCGCATCCGCCTGTCGGTCAATGGCGCGCCACGGCAGGCGGCGCATCTGGCGGACATGGTCTGGACAGTGCCCGAGATCGTTGCCCATCTTTCGACGCTCTACCGGCTTCAGCGGGGTGACCTGATCTTCACCGGAACCCCGGCAGGGGTAGGTGCAGTGGTGCCGGGCGACCGCATCCAGGGCGAAATCGACGGGTTGATGCCGGTCGAATTGACCATTGGCGCCGATTGACTTGCCCAGTCGTAAGCCGCACACCACCCCAAAGGATGTCGCGGAGGACGGCGTGACTCGGGCTTGGGAATTCTGGATCGACCGTGGCGGCACCTTCACCGACATCGTCGGCCGCACGCCGGACGGACGGCTTCTGACCCACAAGCTCTTGTCGGAAAACCCCGAACGCTATCCCGATGCGGCGGTGCAGGGCATTCGCGACCTGCTGGGGCTGAAGCCGGGCGACGCGATCCCCGAAGCCGCGGTTTCGGCGGTCAAGATGGGGACCACGGTCGCCACCAATGCCCTTCTTGAACGAAAGGGCGAACGCGTCCTGCTGCTCATTACCGAAGGCTTCGGCGACCTGTTGCGCATCGGCTACCAGACCCGGCCGCGGTTGTTCGACATCAACATCCGGCGGCCCGAACTGCTTTACGAAACCGTGGCCGAGGTGCCCGAACGGCTGGACGCCGAGGGCAATGTCGTTCGCCCGCTGGACGAGGCTGCGGCACGACGTGCGCTTCAGGCGGCTTACGATGCCGGGGTGCGCGCGGTGGCGGTCGCCTTCCTGCACGGTTACCTCAACCCCGCCCACGAAGCCCGCGTCGGCGAGATCGCGCGCCAGATCGGCTTCACCCAGGTGTCGCTCAGCCATCAGGTCAGCCGGCTCATCAAGCTCGTCGGGCGCGGCGATACGACGGTGGTCGATGCCTATCTGTCCCCGATCCTGCGCCGCTACGTCGATCAGGTGGCCGGCGCGCTCGACCTCGGGCGCGGGTGCGAACGGCTGATGTTCATGCAGTCGAACGGCGGGCTGACCGACGCCCAGCGGTTCCAGGGCAAGGATGCGATCCTGTCCGGCCCGGCCGGCGGCATCGTCGGCATGGTCCGAACCGCCGAGGCCGCGGGCTTCGGCCGGCTGATCGGCTTCGACATGGGCGGCACCTCGACCGATGTCAGCCACTATGCCGGTGTCTACGAACGCAGCTTCGAGACCGAAGTCGCCGGCGTGCGGATGCGCGCGCCGATGATGGACATTCACACCGTGGCGGCGGGGGGCGGCTCGATCCTGTCGTTCCGCGACGGGCGCAGCCAGGTCGGCCCCGAAAGCGCCGGCGCAAACCCCGGCCCCGCAGCCTACCGGCGCGGCGGGCCGCTGACGGTGACCGACTGCAACGTGATGCTCGGCAAGCTCAATCCGGCGCATTTCCCGCCCGTCTTCGGGCCGGGGGGCGACCAGCCGCTGGATGCCGAAGTGGTGCGCCGCAAGTTCACCGAACTGGCGGCGGAAATCGCCGCCGCGGCCGGAACCGCGCCGCAGCCCCCGGAGGAAGTGGCCGAGGGTTTCCTCAGGATCGCGGTCGCCAACATGGCCAACGCCATCAAGAAGATCAGCGTCGAACGCGGTCATGACGTGACCGCCTACACGCTTCAGTGCTTCGGCGGTGCGGGCGGGCAGCATGCCTGCCTTGTGGCCGATGCGCTGGGCATGCGGCGGGTGTTCCTGCACCCCTTCGCGGGGGTGCTTTCGGCATATGGCATGGGGCTGGCCGATATCCGCGCCCTGCGCGAGGTGCAGTTCGAGGCGCCGCTCGGATCGGGCCGGGCCGAAGGCGCGCTGGCGCCGTTGCTGGCCGAAGCGCGGGCCGAGGTTACAGCCCAGGGCGTTCCCGCGACCGAGATCCGCACCGAAGCGCGGGCGCACCTGCGCTACGACGGTTCGCACCAGACGCTGGAGGTGCCTTTCGGCACGCCGGACGCTATGCGCGCCGCCTTCGAGGCCGCGCATGAGGCGCGCTTCGGCTTCATCTCGCCCGACCGGGCGATCCTGTTCGACGTGCTCGCCGCCGAGGCAATCGGAGGGGCCGAGGCTCTGCCGGCCGACACGGTGGCAGCCGCGCCCCTGTCCGCGGCGCTTGACCATGCGCCGGTGCGCGTGGGCGGCGAGTGGCGCGAGGTGCCCTTCCATGCCCGCGCCACACTGGGCGCCGGCGCAGTGCTGCACGGCCCCGCCATCGTCACGGAAACGACCGGCACCGTCGTGGTCGAACCCGGCTGGCAGGCCGAGGTCAACGGCCGGGGTGATCTTGTCCTGACGCGGGCCGAGGCGGCGGAACGCCCCCGCGCCGCGGGGACCAAGGCCGACCCCGTGACGCTTGAGGTCATGTCGAACCTGTTCATGTCGATCGCCGACCAGATGGGGGCGACGCTGGCCAATACCTCGTGGTCGGTCAACATCAAGGAACGCTTCGACTTTTCCTGCGCCATCTTCGACGCGAAGGGCGACCTGGTCGCCAACGCCCCGCATGTGCCGGTGCACCTTGGCTCGATGTCCGATTCCATCCGAACGGTGATGCGCGAAACCGCAGGCAGGCTTCGGCCGGGCGACGCCTGGATGCTCAACAGCCCCTATCGCGGCGGCACCCACCTGCCGGACGTCACGGTGGTCACGCCTGTCTTCGTCGGAGACGCGCCGCTGTTCTGGCTGGGGTCACGCGGGCACCATGCCGACATCGGCGGGCGCACGCCGGGGTCGTCCCCCCCTGACAGCAAGCATATCGAGGATGAGGGCGTCCTGATCGACTGCTTCCCGCTGGTCGAGGCCGGGCACCTGCGCGAGGATGAAACCCGCGCCCTTCTGTCATCGGGCCGCTATCCCTGCCGGAACGTCACGCAGAACATGGCCGACCTCAAGGCGCAGGTTGCCGCGAACGAAACGGGCCGGCGCGAGCTTTTGCGCGCGATGGAAAGCTGGGGGGCCGATGTTGTCGCCGCCTATGCGGGCCATGTGCAGGACAACGCCGAGGAATGTGTGCGCGAGGTGATCGGGCGGCTGAAGGACGGCTCCTTCCGCTATCCGATGGACATAGGGACCGAAATCCGGGTGGCGGTGCGGGTCGACCCTGCCACGCGTTCGGCAATTGTCGATTTCACCGGCACGTCGTCCCAGCACGCCGGCAACTACAATGCGCCGCGCTCCATCGCGCAGGCGGTGGTGCTTTATGTGTTCCGTACGCTGGTGGGCAAGGACATCCCGCTCAACGAAGGTTGCCTGAAGCCGCTGAAGGTGATCGTGCCGGAAGGCAGCATGCTCAACCCGCGCTACCCCGCGGCCGTCATCGCCGGGAACACCGAGGTCAGCCAGGCCGCCTGCAACGCGCTTTACGGGGCACTCGGGGTGCTGGCGGGGTCGCAGGGTACGATGAACAACTTCGTCTGGGGCAACGACGCCTTCCAGAACTATGAAACCATCGCCGGCGGCACGGGGGCGGGGCCGGGGTTTGCCGGGTGCGATGCCGTGCAAAGCCACATGACCAACACCCGCATGACCGACCCCGAGGTACTGGAACGCCGCTTCCCGGTGCGGCTGGAAACCTTCGCCATCCGGCAGGGTTCGGGCGGTAACGGGCAGTGGCGCGGGGGACATGGCGCGCTGCGGCGGATGCGGTTCCTGACGCCGGTGACGGTGACGACGCTGTGTTCTCACCGCGAGGTGCCGCCCTTTGGCGGTGACGGCGGCGCGGCCGGGGCGGTAGGCGTCAACGCCGTGATCTGGCCGGACGGGCAGCGCGAGGTGCTGCGCGGAAACGATGAACGCGACTTGCCCGCAGGCGCCGTGTTCGAGATGATGACGCCCGGTGGCGGCGGCTGGGGCCGCGCCTGACAGGGGGGCATTGATGGAGTATCGCGTCACCGCCCGCCGGATCGACAGCCACGGCAGCCTTGCTCGCGCCAAGGAAGCCGAGGTCGTGCTCGATACCGACATGGCCGGGCGGCGCGACGCCTTCAATCCGGTCGAACTGCTGCTGGCGGCGCTGTCGGCCTGCATGCTGAAAGGCATCGAGCGCGTGACGCCCATCCTAGGCTTCCGCATCCGCGGGGCCGAGGTGCGTCTGGAAGCGGTCCGGCAGGACAGCCCGCCCCGCCTGACGCGGATCGGCTATGAAATCATCGTGGACAGTGACGAAAGCGACCAGCGGCTCGACCTTCTGCATCGCAACGTGCTGAAATACGGCACGATCTCGAACACGCTCGCAGGGGCGGTGCCGCTGGAGGGAACGCTGCGGCGGGCATGACGGCTCGTCAGCTGCGTGCCTTTTTCTTCTTCTTTTTCTTGGGTTTGTCTGGTGCGACCGGCTTTCCGGCGACGACATCCGCAAATGCGGCCGTATCCAGCGCGGCCAGCCGCGCCATCCACTCCGATACCTGGGAAAGCGCGTCATGCAGGGCCGCAACCCGCGCGTCCTGGGCCAGCGGTTCCATCCCGGCCAGACGGTCGGCCAGGGGCGCAAGCGCGTGCCGCTGACGGTGGGCGATGACAAGGCGCAGGATCTCCCACGGGTCGTCGGGGGCGGTGAAATATTCCTTCCGGTCACCGGGGGTGCGGGCGATGCCGATCAAACCCCAGCCCCGCAACTCCTTGAGCGCGGTCGACACGTTTGACCGCGACAGTCTGAGTTCCGCCACCAGGTCGTCGGCGCAGGGCGTCTGCGCCGCCCGCCAGATTGCGCCGAAACACTGGCCCGCTGGCCGCGACAGCCCCGCGGCATCGGCCAGGTCTGCGAAGATCGTGGTCAGAGGATCGGCGCGCATCTGGGATTCCGGCAATCACCGGCAGGCCGGTTCACGGATTCATTGGCCGACGAACCGGGGCCGAAGTCAATGGCCGGGGTCGCGCCGCGACAGGCGGATTTCGGTTTCCTGGCGGAACGTCTCGCCGGGCCGGAGGACAATCGAGGGAAATCCGGGGTGATGCGGTGCATCGGGCCAGAGCTGCGGCTCCAGCGCGACACCGGCGAAATTGCCGTAGGGCTGGCCAGTCAGCCCCGGCCAGGGCCGGCTGTCGAGCCTTTGGGCATCATAGACCTGAAGCCCCGGCGCCGTGGTCCACAGATCCAGCGTGACCCCTGACCGGCCGTGCAGCGTGGCGGCGCGGCTCAGGGGCTGCGCCGCCTCGGCCAGGCAGAAGTTGGTGTCGAATCGTGGCCGGTCGGTCAGCTCGGTGCCGCCGCGCAGGTCAAAGTCCGTGCCGGCGACCGGCGCGACCTCGCCCGTAGGGAGAAGTGCTGCGTCAAGAACCGTGCGGCGGTCGGCCAGGACGGCAAGCCGCTGGCCTTCGGTTGTCGCCCGGCCATCGAGGTTCCAGTAACTGTGCGGCGCCGGGTTCATCAGGGTCGGGCGGTCGGTCTCGGCTGTGATATCCAGCCGCAGCACCGCCGGCTTCCGGATGGAATAGCGCGCGGTCACGCGCCGGTTGCCGGGAAATCCGCCCAGACCGTCCGGCAGGTCGATCCGCAGCGTCACGCTGTCAGCCGTCGTGTCGGCCACCGTCCAGACCTGCCTATCCATCCCGGTGTCGCCGGAATGCAGAAGGTTCGGCCCCTCGTTCGGGTCGAACCTGAGCCGTTTCCCCCCGATCACGGCCTGTGCGCCGGCGATCCGGTTGACCACCGGCCCGCAGATCGCGCCTGCATTGCGCAGCGGGCCCTCGTAGGCAGCAAGGCTGTCGCTTCCCACTGTCAGCGGCCAGGGTGTGCCTGCCAGCCGCAGATCCTGGAGTGCCGCACCGAAGGTGATCACTTGCGCCGTCAGATCACCTGCCGAGATACGGATCACGTCGACCGCGCGTCCGTCGCGGGTGTGGCCGAAGGGACGGATGGCGGGCGACATTGATTCTCCGTGTGCGACAGGTCTTTCAGGAAAGCATAATGTCCCGGTATCGAAACGGCAGGGGTCAGTTTCGGCCTGCGCAGGCAACGATGCTGTCGGCCATCGCGGTCAGAAGGGCGGCATAAAGGCCCGGCCCCGGTTCCTGCGCCGCTCCCTCGGGGTCGAGCGGGGCGCCAAGCCGCAAGCCAAGGTCGGATGCCATCTGTTCGGATAGTCGCGGATCGTGTCCTGCCTCGGGGAAGATGCAGGAGCTGCCGGCTGCCCCCGTCGCCGCCTCGCGGATGGCGGTCAGACGCGCGGCGCCGGGCGCCGCCGCGTCACCGGCTGCCAGACTGCCGACCACGGTCAGCCCGTAGCGATCGGAAAAATAGCCGTAGGCGTCGTGCTCGGTCACGATCGGGGTTGACTGTGCCGGCACCAGGCGCGCCTGAAGGTCGCGGTCGAGCGCCGCAACCGCTTCGCCCGCCGCCGCCGCGTTTGCGGCATACGTGGCGCTGTTTCCGGGGTCGAGCGCCGAAAGCGCGTCGGAAATCGCCGCCAGCCATGCCTGTGCGTTCGTAGGGTCGAGCCAGGCGTGGGGGTCTGTGGTGCCGTGATCGTCGCCGTTGTCCGGCGCGAACCGACGCAACCGCGTGTCTGCCACGTCGAGCAGTGCAAGCGACGTGCCTTCTGCCCGCGCCGCTGCGGCTTGCTGCAGCCAGGGCGTCATGTCCTGCCCGATCCAGACCAGAAGGGCCGCCCCGTCCAATGCGCGCGCCTGCGACGGGCGCATCTGATAGTCATGGGCATCGGCCCCGCGGTCCATCAGAAGCACTGGTGCCCCCAACTCACCCATGACAAGCGCGACGAGCGACTGGACGGGCGGAATGTCGGTTGCCACGACCGGCACCTCGGCATGAGCGGCAGGGGCGAGCAGCAGGGCAAGCGCAAGGGCAGGCAGGGAGGGAAGGCGCACGGGGAATCTCGCAGTGGTGTTGCAGGGCAGGGGACATCCATCTATGTTATGTTATGACATGTCAAGGTAAATGAAATAACATAACATGAACGATATCCCCGCCTTCGCCCCGCATGATCACGCACATTGCATGGACGACGTGCTGATGCGTGCCGACGCGCTGGCCGCCGAACGCGGGGTGCGGCTGACGCCCGTGCGGCGGCGCACGCTTGAAATCCTGCTGGAAAGTCACCGCGCGCTCGGCGCCTACGAGGTGCTCGACCGGCTGGCCGAAGACGGTTTCGGCAACCAGCCGCCCGTCGCCTACAGGGCGCTCGAATTTCTCGTCGAACAGGGGCTTGCCCACCGTATCCGGCGGCTTAACGCCTTTGCGGCCTGCATGCATCCGGGGCAGGCGCACAGCCCGGCCTTCTTCATCTGCCGCAACTGCAATGCGGTGGCCGAGGCCCCGGCCGATGCCGTCCGCGCGGCGATGGAGACGGCGGCCCGCAGCATCGGCTTTACCATCGAACGCAGCAACGCCGAGGCGCTGGGCCTGTGCCCGGTCTGCACGGCGGCGGCAGAACAGAGGGGGGCGTGATGCTGATTTCGGCCCGGGGCCTGACCGTCCGCCATGGTGAGACGACCGTGCTTGGCCATGTCGATTTCCAGATCGGCGAGGGCGAGATCGTCACTGTCGTCGGCCCGAACGGGTCGGGCAAGTCGACGCTGATGCGGGCGCTGATCGGGCTTGAACGGCCCAGCGAGGGTACGGTGGCGCATAAGCCGGGCCTGCGCATCGGCTATGTGCCTCAGCGGCTCCATATTGACGCCGGCCTGCCGATGACGGTGCGGCGCTTCCTGTCGCTGCCGCGGCGGGTCAGCGATGCCGACGCTTCGGCGGCGCTGGCCCGGGTCGGCGTTCCCGGCGTCGGCGACCGGCAGATGGTGCGGTTGTCGGGCGGCCAGTTCCAGCGCGTCCTGGTGGCGCGTGCCCTGCTCGCGCGGCCCGAGATCCTGATCCTCGATGAGCCGACGCAGGGCCTCGACCAGTCGGGCGCCGCAGCCTTCTACCGGCTGATCGAGGAGGTCCGGGCCGAAACCGGCGCGGCGGTGCTGATGGTCAGCCACGATCTGCATGTGGTCATGGCGGCCTCCGACCGGGTGATCTGCCTCAACGGCCACGTCTGCTGCGAAGGCACGCCGCAGGTGGTGTCGGCGGCGCCCGAATATCGGGCGCTGTTCGGGCTGGGGACGGGGGGTGCGCTGGCGCTTTATCGCCATGTCCACGACCACGAACACGAGGGCGCCGCAGTCGGTGCCGACGAACATCACCATCACCATCACCATAACCACGATCACGCCGATGCCTGACCCTTTCCTGATCCGCGCCGGTCTTGCCGGTCTGGGCCTCGTGTTTGCCACGGGGCCGCTTGGCTGTTTCGTCCTCTGGCGGCGGATGGCCTATTTCGGCGACGCGACCGCCCACGCGGCGGTGCTGGGTGTCGCGCTGGCCTTCGCCACCGGCCTGCCGGTCTATGCCGGAACGCTTGTCGTCGCCGTCGCGATGGCGGCGACCGTCGCCGCGCTGACGGGGCGGGGGCATGCAATGGACGCCGCGCTCGGCGTGCTTGCCCATTCGGCGCTGGCCTTCGGCCTTGTCGCGGTGTCTTTCCTGCCCGGCGTGCGGGCCGATCTTTCGGCCTGGCTCTTTGGCGACATTCTCGCTGTCAGCCGGGGCGACCTGGTCTGGATCTGGTGCGGCGCGGGTCTGATCCTCGGGCTCATCGCCTGGCGCTGGCAACCCCTTCTGACCGCCACCGTGAACGAGGAGCTGGCGCAGTCCGCAGGGTTCGACCCGCGGATGGAGCGGCTGGTGCTGACCTTGGCGCTGGCGCTGGTCGTCGCGGTGGCAATCAAGATCGTCGGTGCGCTGCTGATCGCGGCCATGCTGATCGTGCCGGCGGCGACGGTGCGCCAGCTTTCCCGCTCGCCCGAGGCGATGGCCGTCGCGGCGGTGGGCGCAGGGGTGCTGGCGGTGCTGGGCGGGCTCTGGCTGTCGCTGCGGCTCGACACGCCGGCGGGGCCCTCGATCGTCGCGGTGGCGGCCTGCCTCTTCGCGCTGGCGCTGCCCTTCGGGGCGCGGCGATAGGTTCCGGCCACGGAATTGAGTATTTGGGCAAAGAAGAAACGGGAACCGGGCGGATGACGAACCATCTTCACGACGCGCTGTTCGGGCAGCACACCGCGAATGACGCGACTTTCCTGATGCTGCCGGATGGCGCGCGGATCAGCTTTTGCGACTTCGTGGCACTTGCCGCACGTCATGCCCATGCCCTGCGGCGGGCGGGCCTGATGCCGGGCGACCGGGTGGCGCTGCATCTGGAAAAGTCGCCGCACATGCTGGCTGTCATCGCGGGCGCGATCCGGGCGGGGGTGGTGTTCCTGCCGCTCAATACCGCTTACACGCCCGCCGAGGTCGCCTATTTCGTCGAAAACGCAGGCGCGAAGCTCTTGCTGTGTGATCCGAAATCCGAAACGGCCCTGTCGCCCGTTGCACCTCTGACGCTGACACTGGGCGTCGACGGGGCGGGCACTTTCGCCCAGGGCGACGCGCCGGCCGATTTCCCGACCGTGTCCCGCGCGCCCGGCGATCTGGCGGCGTTCCTTTACACCTCGGGCACTACGGGGCGGTCGAAGGGCGCGATGCTCAGCCACGGCAACCTTCTGTCGAATGCGCAGGTGCTGGTCGACTATTGGCGCTTTACCGACCGCGACGTGCTTTTGCATGCGCTGCCGATCTTCCACACCCACGGATTGTTCGTCGCGACCAACGTCGCGCTGCTGGCGGGTTGCCCGATGATCTTCCTGCCGAAGTTCGATGCGGGCGAGGTGATCGCACAACTGCCCCAAGCGACCGCGATGATGGGCGTGCCGACCTTCTACACCCGGCTTCTCGACGACCCGCGGCTGACCCGCGATCTGGTCAGGGGCGTGCGGCTCTTCGTGTCGGGTTCGGCGCCGCTTCTGGCCGAGACGCATCGCCAGTGGCAGGCCCGTACCGGCCATGTGATCCTTGAACGCTACGGCATGACCGAGACCAACATGAACACCTCGAACCCCTACAACGGCGAGCGGCGGGCCGGCACCGTCGGCCTGCCCCTGCCGGGGATCGAGGTGCGTGTCTGCGACGGGGCGGGCGACCCGCTGCCTTCGGGGCAGATCGGCATGGTCGAGGTGCGTGGCCCCAATGTCTCTCAGGGCTACTGGCAGATGCCGGAAAAGACCAAGGAGGAACTGCGCGAAAACGGTTTCTTCATCACCGGCGACCTCGGGCAGTTCGACGAGGACGGCTATCTGACCATTGTCGGGCGCGGCAAGGATCTGGTGATCTCGGGCGGTTTCAACGTCTATCCGAAAGAGGTCGAGATGGCTCTCGACGCGCAACCGGGGGTTCTGGAAAGCGCGGTGATCGGCGTGCCGCACCCCGATTTCGGCGAAGCGGTGGTCGCTGTCGTCGTGCCCCAGGCCGGGGCTGCACTTGACGCGGGATCGCTGGGCGCGGCGCTGGGTGATCAGCTTGCCAGGTTCAAGCAGCCCAAGCACATCGCCATTCGTGCCGACCTGCCGCGCAACACGATGGGCAAGGTGCAGAAGAATGTCCTGAGGGAAGAGTTCAAGGAGCTCTTCCAAGCCTGACGACGTGCAGTGGGCCCGATATCCCGGGGAGCGCGTAAAGGGTGGGGCAACGCCCCCCTTGCCGCTTACCGCCCTACGCCCGAATATCCGGTGAAGCCCGCCTTCGCCGCGTCCTTCGCCGAATAGATGTTGCGCAGGTCGGCCATGCGCGCCGCCGCCATGCCCCTGGCCATACGGGCAAGGTCGAGGCCGCGGAACTCGTTCCATTCGGTCAGCAGCACCACGACGTCCGCCTCTTTGGTCGCGACATAGGGATCGTCCATCCAGGTCACGCCGGGCAGCAGGTGTTCGCCCTCGCGCCGGCCTTGCGGGTCGACGACGCGCACCTTTGCTCCGCTACCCACCAGTGCGGGCACGATGGTCAGCGACGGCGCGTCGCGCATGTCGTCTGTGTTGGGCTTGAAGGTCACGCCCAGCACCGCCACCGTCTTGCCGTTGACCGACCCGCCGCAGAGATCGAGCACCTTTTCGACCATGCGGCGCTTGACCTCCTCGTTGACCTTGATGACCGTCTCGACGATGTGGATGGGCGCGGCGTGCTCCTGGCCCATGCGGGCCAGCGCCTGCGTGTCCTTCGGGAAGCACGATCCGCCATAGCCGGGGCCGGCGTGCAGAAACTTGTTGCCGATGCGCCCGTCCAGCCCGATGCCCTTCGACACCTGCTTGACGTCGGCACCGACCTTTTCACACAGCCGGGCAATCTCGTTTATGAAGGTGATCTTGGTCGCAAGGAAGGCGTTGGCCGCGTACTTGATCATCTCGGCGGTTTCCAGATCCGTGTAGAGGATCGGGAAGTCGCGCAGGAACAGGGGGCGATAGATCTCGCCCATCACCTCTTTTGCGCGCTCCGAGGTGACGCCCACCACCACACGATCGGGGCGCATGAAGTCGTCGATCGCGGCACCCTCGCGCAGGAATTCGGGGTTCGAGGCGACGTCGAAGTCAGCCCCCGGCGCGGCGCGGCGTACGGCCTCTGCCACGGCGGCATTGGTGCCGACGGGCACGGTCGATTTCGTCACCACGACGGCATAACCTGTCAGGGCGCGCCCGATCTCCTCGGCGGCGGCCATTACATAGGTCAGGTCCGCGTGGCCGTCGCCGCGGCGCGTCGGCGTGCCGACGGCGATGAAGACCGCATTCGCGCCGTCGACAGCCGCCGCCAGATCCTGGGTGAACGACAGCCGCCCCGCGGCCACGTTCTTTGCCATCAAAGCATCGAGCCCCGGCTCGTAGATCGGCACTTCGCCGCGCTTCAGCATCTCGATCTTGCGCGGATCCTTGTCCACGCAGACGACGTCGTGCCCGAAATCGGAAAAGCACACACCCGAGACCAGCCCCACATAGCCGGTTCCGATCATCGCGATCTTCATATGCCTGACCCCTGAAACTCTTGAAAAAGATGCCGCGATGGGATGGCGCGAACGCGGCCCCGAGTCAATCGCCGCCAGCGAAACTCTGTGGCGAAGGTTTGGCACCCGGTGCCATTTTTTTGACGCGCCGATGTGCTTTTGTCGGGCGGAGCGCCACTGAACCTGCTGCTGCCACAGGAGGCTGCCTTGCCATCGACCGCCCCACGCCGCGCATTGGCGGCCTGTGTGATTGCCGCCGCGCTGACCTTGCCCTCGGTCGGCTGGGCCTGTTCGCGCGTCGGTGTCAGCGGCGGGGATGCCGTCATCAGCCCGGAACGGCGGATCGACCAGGCCAAGGTGGACGCGGCCATCCGGGCCGAGGTCAACTACCATCGCTGCAAGGCCGGCCTGCGGCCGCTGGCGGGGGCGGCAAGCCTTGCCCGCGTTGCGCAGACCCATGCCAAATGGATGGCCAAGGCACAGGCGGTCACGCACAATTCCACGGTCGGTGGCCAGTCCACGGTCAAGGCACGCATCGTCTCGACCGGAATCAGGCTGCGTGCGGGTTCGGAAAACATAGGAATGGTGCATCGCTACCAGATCGATGGCTCGTCCTTCCGCATCACCGATTCAAGCGCCTGTGCCTTCGCCACCCATTCGGGCCAGCCGATTCCGCCGCACAGCTACAATTCGCTGGCGCGTACGATGGTGGGCCTCTGGATGAAATCGTCGGGCCACCGGCGCAACATCCTTGACCCCAAGGTGGCGATGGTCGCTACCGCGGCCGGCTTCGCACCGGGCGCACCTTACTGCGGACAATTCTACCTGTCGCAGGATTTCGCCGGCTGACACCTTGGCGGAACGGCAACAGGTCCGGCAGATTGTCGGGCCGCTAGCGCGATCCGGCTTTGGCCGTGCAGCGGGACGTGCAAGAGTTCATGCGAAGTCGGCGTCTTGTGCCGGCTGAACCGCAAGCGAGAGGACATCGAGCCCATGAAAAAGATCGCCATCATCACTGCAATGCTGGCCGCCTCGGCGGGCCACGCCCTGGCCGGTGGCTACGCCGCCCCTGTCGTCGAGGCCGAACCGGTCGTCGTCGAAGAGCAAGCCTCGTCGTCGTCGGGCGGCCTGCTGATCCCGGCGCTGCTGTTGATCGCCATCGCTGCCGCTGTCGCTTCCTCGGACAACAGCACCAACGCCAATCCGGGCTGAGTCCGCGGACGCTGACTAAAATCGGCCGGGCGGCGCCGCCGCCCGGTTGCCGGTGTGGGTGGCCATCGCCTTATTGATGACCCGCCGCATTGCCCCGGTTCCGGCACCCATACCGGCCCAACCGCGTGATCGCCGAAAGGCCGCTAATGGGGCAGATTTGATCTGTCCGCTGCTATTGGTGCGGATTTGCAACAAAGTTTCCGCGACGTGCCGCATCCGTGATCCCGGCTTGACGCCGAGGCTTAATATGAGACTTTAGGAACCGATCGCCATAAACCCGGCGTTCCTATCAGACTGATTGGAGAAATCATGAAAAAAGTCGCCCTCATCTCGCTGATGCTCGCCGCTTCCGCCGGCCACGCCCTGGCCGGTGGCTATGCCGCGCCCGTCGTCGAAGCCGAACCGGTTGTCGTCGAAGAGCAAGCCTCGTCGTCGTCGGGCGGCCTGCTGATCCCGGCGCTGCTGCTGATCGCGGTCGCCGCGGCGGTTGCCTCGTCGGACAGCGGCACCAACAGCAACACCGGCAACTGATCGATATTCCGCCTGCAGGGCGGAAACTCGCAATTGTGGCGCGCCATCGGACAACCGATGGCGCGTTTCGCTTTTTCGGGCAGGTGTGGGTTCAGCGGCGGACAAGCTGGATCGTCACATACCCCAATCCCGGGCCGATCCACTGGCGCGACAGCACGACGGTACCGTCTCCGGTCACCCAGTAGGCATTTGTCACTTTCAGCGTCCCGTAGGTGCAGGCCTCGCCGACCGAAAGCGTCGAATGACGGCTGCCCGCAAAGACGATTTCCTGCGGAGCGGCGGTTGCGGTGACGCAATCCATCGGCAGCGGACGCTCGATGCCTTCGCCGTCGAGGTAGCGATAGGTTCGCTTGGCCGAACCCGCGCTCCGCGACCGGATCAGCCGAATGGCAGCATTGGCGTCCGACGACATCAGGTCGTTGCCAAGCCCGCGGGTGGCGACCAATATGCCGTCCTTCAGCGTGAGGCTCTGTTCGTTCGGCGTAGCATAGGTCCGAAGGCCCCGGTTGCTGCCGATCTCGCCCAGGGCGGACACGGTGCCGGACGATTCGATCTGCGCGATCAGGATCGAGCCCTTGACTGTCTTCATCGCCGACAGCGCCAGCCTTTCCGGGTCGGGGGCAGCCGGTTTCACGCCATTGCCCTTGCCCGGCGCCAACTTTGCCCTGACCTGCTGGAAGGCCATCGCGATCGCTTGCCTGCCTTCGGCCGTGTTGCGGTCGTTGCCGCAACCCGCCACCATCGACAGCGCAGCAAGAGCGACCATGCCGGCCCAGCCTGCGCGGACCCCGGTCGATTTCATCCGGTTCAACGCCAGAACCTCCCCCAGCGATCCTGCAGCGTGCCCTGATGGCTGTCGCGCACGAGTTCGTAAAGCCGCCCGTCCACAGCCAGCCGCGCCCCGCCATCGCGGTTCAGCGGCTTGAGCGTCGTGGTGAAGGTCTTGGCCGACGGTGTGGCGGTCGCGAACGCCAGCGGAATGGTCAGCCGGATGCCCTTGTCGAACGATCCCTCGCCGAAAACGGACGTCGGCATGTCGGTGAAGGTCGCATAGGCACCCACCCGCCAGCCATTCGCGAAATAGCGGTCGAGCGCAAGCGTCGCGCCCACGTCTCCGGCAAGATAGCGCCCCACGTCCACCTGCCCGACAAAGCCCTTGCCAAAGTCGTAGTAGGCCGAGGCGTGCCCGGTCACGACATCATAATCGCGGAAGGCCAGCAACTGGTTGAAGTCGCGCTGCTTGGCGTAGTTGACCTCCAGCCCCAGCGCCAGCCGGCTGTCCACCGGCTTCCAAAGAACCTCGCCCGACACCCCGCCGTACATCTGTTCCAGATAGCCCAGCGTCACGCGGCTGTAGACATCGGCCATGGGGCGCCCGTAATGCGCCAGCGTCAGGTGGCTGATCGCCGGATCGCCGTGCCTCTGGTACTCGACCAGATCCGACCGCACATGTGGGGCAAGTGAATCCGACGATCCCTTGGCATCGTCGATGTTGCCGATGATCTTCTTGGTGACGGCCCCTGAAAGGATCAGCCCGGGCCGGATTTCGTAGCTTGCGCCCAGCTTGATGCCCAGATCCGCCCGCATCGGGTTGTCGGGGTCGAACAGGCTCACTTGCAGGTTCGGTGTCAGCGCCCAGCTGAAGCGGGGGTAAAGCCCTTCGGTTTCAACCATCCCCGGCTGGGCGGCGCGCAGCGCGTCTTCGAACCCGGCCTTGCGCAGGATCTCCAGCGACCCGTCGCCCTCCAGCGCCTCGACGTCGCTGCGACGAAGCGTTACCGACGACGTCGGCATTCCCTGCACGACCGACGTGATCACGAAGGTCTCGACCGAAGGCGGTACCGCCCGCGTCAGGATGCGTGCGGTCCGCCCGATCGCCTGCGGCCGCGCGAGATAGCGGTTGTTGCGGACCCGCACCTCGACCTGGGTTGCCGACAGCGCCATCCCTTCCAGCATCTGGCCATCCTTGGCCAGCGCCTTGGCGACGGCATCCTGCACGCCCGGATGCACCTCGGGGTCGTTCGCCCAGGCACCTGACCAGCCCTCGGGATCGGCTGATGGCGCCGGGCGCGGGCGCACTGGCAGCGGCGCGGTCTCCAGCCCGCTTGGGTAGGGCGACTGGCGCGGGTTCAGTTCGAAGCGCAGCTGAAGCCCCAGTTCCGCGCCGTAAAGGTAATAGCCGCTCAGCGTCACGCCGTTGCGGAACCGATAGTCCGCGCCGACGTTGACGGCCGAGTTGTGCTCGAAGGCGCCGGCCGCCACCTCGCGTGCATAGTCGTCGCTTGAATATTCCGCCTTCAGCGTCAGCTGGTCGGTCGCGCGCCACGACAGGCCGAAGAAGGGTGCGACGGGCCCGCGGAACCACTGGTCGGTGTTGGCCTTGCCGCCCTCGCCGAAGTCGAGCGGAGGCCGGTCCCCGAATGGCGTGCCGATGCCGCCGAGGCTGCCCAGACGCCCCCAGCCCAGGCCGGCCGTCACCTTGAGGTCGGGCGTGACCGACTTGGTCGCGACGATGTATTCCGACGAATAGACCCCGGTACCGATGAAATCGCGCAGGCCAATCGCCACGGCGGGCCGGATGGCGCCTTCGTCCAGAAGGCGGTAGTGCAGGTCGAACGACCGGTCGTAAAGGTCCGACCCGTCGGACAGCACCCCCGTGACGCGCGAATAGCGGAAGGCGCCTGTCAGCCGGTCCGTCACCTGGAAGGTCAGCGTCGTGCGCCCCGCGCCCGCAAACCGGAAGAACGACCCGCCCAGAACGCCCTCGGGTGCGCTTTCGGCTGTCGGCATGTCGGCAAGGCCTGGCAGGCCGAAGGTGTTGCGGGTCACATCCGACCCGGTCTGGCCCTGCGCCCCGGATGCCAGAACCAGCGCACCCGTCACGCTGCCCAGAAGCCAAGCCACCCTACCTGCCATGTCCCGCCACGTCCCGTGTTCTTGTGTCGCGCCACTATACAAGGTTGCGGGCGGGCTTTAAGGGGCAATCGCATCGCAATCCCTTGCGTGCGGGAATTGTTGCCGAAAACCCAGCCGGAACCTGTCAGAACCGGGCGGGCGACAGGGGTGCGGGGTCGACGGGTGGCCGTTGACCCGCAACGATGGCCGCGACAATCGCGGCAGTCACGGGCGCCAGCGTCAGCCCGATGTGGCCGTGGCCATAGGCGTGAATGACCTCTCCCCCGGCGCGCGACGGGCCGATCACCGGCAGGCTGTCGGGAACCGAGGGCCGGAACCCCATCCATTCGCGGTCAGGCGGCCCGAGGTCAGGAAAGACCGCGCGCGCGCCCTGCGCCAGACGGTCGATCCGGTGGGGCGAGGGCGGGGCGCTCAGCCCGCCCAGCTCGACGGTACCGGCGACCCTCAGCCGCCCGTCCATCGGGCAGAGGTAGAATCCCCGCGCCGTCGGGCATACGGGGCGCGACAGGCGCGGCACGGGCATGTCCCATTCGACGTGGTAGCCCCGCTCGGTGTCAAGCGGCACCCGGTCCCCCGCCTGCCGCGCAAGCGGGCGGCCATGCGCGCCCGCGGCGATCACGACGCGACCGGCGGTCAGCCGCAGGCCCGGCCCGGTCAGCCGCACGCCGCCCGTCACGCGATCGAGCCCCTCGGCGCGCGCCGGCACAATCTGCACGCCGGCAGCCTCTGCCGCCCTGGCCAGAAGCCCGACCATCCGGCCGGGGTCCGACAGGAACAGCGCCTTCGGGAACAGCGCCGCGCCGCCCCCGGTCAGGGGCAGGCCGGGTTCCAGCATCGCCAGTTCCGCCGGCGACAACAGGTCTGCCGCAACGCCCAGATCCCGGCGGAAGCCGATATCTGCTTCCGCCGCGCGCCGTTCGGCCGCGGTCTCGTAGATGTAGAGGCAGCCCCGGTCCTGCAGGATCGGCGCGCCGCCGATGTCCCCCGCAAGATCGCGCCAGCGCGGCGCCGCATCCGCCAGAAGCCCGGCCAGGACCCCGGCATTGTGCCGCGCCGCCCCCGGCAGCGACTGCCGAGCGAACCGCAGCAGCCACGGCGCCAGCGCCGGCAAGGCGGTGCGGCGGATCGACAACGGCGAGTTGCGGTCGAACAGAAGCGATGGCAGATTCTTCAGCACGGCGGGCGTGCCTACCGGCAGCACCGCATAATCGGCGACGGTTCCGGCATTGCCGTAGGATGCGCCCGACCCCGGCGGATTCGGGTCCAGCAGCACGACGTCCCGCCCCTCGCGGGCCAGCCGGTGCGCGATGGCAAGGCCGACGACGCCCGCTCCGACAACCGCGATCTCGCAAACGGTTCCAGTCATCGCCCGCCCTCCCGCGGTCGGTTCAGGCTGCCGCCGGCGGGTACCTCCGGCGGGGAATACATGGCCAAGGCAAACTGCAAGCGCGGGCCGGTGTCCTTGCCCTGGATCAAATATCCCGGGGAGGAACCGGGGGGCAGAGCCCCCCGGCCGATCCTCACATGCAGGCCTGGTAGAGCGCGCGGGTATTCTCGCGCGTCATCTCGACCGGATTGCCGCCGCAGGACGGGTCTTCCAGCGCCATCTCGGTCAGTTCGTCCAGCCGCGAGGCCTCGACCCCCATCGCGGTCAGGTTGGCGGGGATGTTCAGCGTCGCACGCAGTTCCATGACACGGGCGCGGAAACCCTCGAAGCCGCCCGCGATGCCCACATAGGCGGCGGCTGCCTTGATCCGGTCCTCGATGGCGGCACGGTTGAAGTCCAGCACCATCGGCATCACCACGGCATTCGTCGTGCCGTGATGGGTGCCGTAGACCGCGCCGACCGGATGGCTGAGGGAATGGATCGCGCCCAGGCCCTTCTGGAAGGCGACCGCGCCCATGGCCGCCGCACTCATCATGTGGCCGCGCGCATCGAGGTCGTTCGGGTTCGCGTAGACCTTTGGCAGGTTCTCGAACACCAGCCGCATGCCTTCTAGGGCGATGCCCTGGCTCATGGGGTGGTAGAACGGGCTGCAATAAGCCTCGAGACAGTGCGCCAGGGCGTCCATCCCGGTGCCGGCAGTGATGAACTTCGGCATCCCCACGGTCAGTTCCGGGTCGCAGATCGTTATCGCGGGCATCAGTTTCGGGTGGAAGATGATCTTCTTCTTGTGGGTGACGCTGTTGGTCAGCACGCCCGCCCGCCCAACTTCGCTGCCGGTCCCCGCCGTCGTCGGCACCGCGACGATGGGGGCGATCTTCGCCGCGTCGGCGCGGGTATACCAGTCGTCGACATCCTCCAGATCCCAGACGCTCAGGTCGGCGCGCTGATAGGCCATCAGCGCGATCATCTTGCCAAGGTCGAGCGCCGAGCCGCCGCCGAAGCAGATCACCCCGTCATGGCCGCCCGCCTTGTAGACGGCGATCCCTGCGGCCATGTTGCCTTCGTTGGGGTTCGGGTCCACGTCGGAGAACACCGCGCGCCCCAGCCCCGCGCCGCCGAGGATTTCGAGCGCCCGCGCCGTGATCGGCAGGCTGGCCAGCGCCTTGTCGGTGACCAGCAGGGGCTTCTTCAGCCCGGCAGCCTTGCAGTGTTCGGCCAGTTCGCTGATGCGGCCGTTGCCGAACTTGATCGCGGTCGGATAGGACCAGTTGCGATGCGGGATCATTTCGTCACCTTCTTCAGATGGTAGGATTTCGGGCGCGTCACCGACTGGAAACCCAGCGGCGACAGGGCAGCGCCGCGACCGGTGTCCTTGCAGCCGGTCCAGCACAGCGCCGGGTCGAGATAGTCGCAGCGGTTCTGATAGACCGTGCCGGTTTCGAGCCGCCGGCCAATCCGCGCTGCGCGTGCGCTGTCCTTCGTCCAGAGCGAGGCTGTCAGGCCGTAGTCGCAGTCGTTCATCAGGGCGATGGCTTCCTCGTCGTCCCTCACCGGCATGATGCCGACCACCGGGCCGAAGCTTTCCTCGCGCATCACGCGCATCTCATGGTTGACGTTCACGAGGATCTGCGGTGCCAGATAGGCGTTTTCGCCGGTGTCGGCCGGGAAGCGCGCCGGGTCGATCAGCGCCGTCGCGCCATCGGTGATCGCATCGGCCACCTGGCCGCGCACCACGTCGGCAAAGCGCTTGTTCGCCATCGGTCCAAGCGTGCTGTCGGGCTCGAACGGGTTGCCGAGCTTCAGCGCGTTGACCCACGCCACGGCCTTTTCGACGAAGGCATCGTACAGGCTTTCGTGGACATAGATGCGCTCGATCCCGCAGCAGCACTGGCCCGCGTTGAACATCGCGCCGTCCATCAGGCTGTCGACGGCAGCATCGAGGTCGGCGTCGTCCATGACATAGCCCGGATCCTTGCCGCCCAGTTCCAGCCCCAGCGCGGTGAAGGTGCCGGCCGCGGCCTTTTCCATCGCCACGCCGCCGCCGACCGAACCGGTGAAGTTGACGAAGCCGAAGGCGCGGTTGCCGATCAGCGCCTCGGTCGTCGCGTGGTCCAGCACCACGTTCTGGAACACGTCCGCGGGGACACCGCCCGCGTGGAAGGCTTCGGCCAGACGTTCGCCGACCAGAAGCGTCTGGGTCGCGTGCTTGAGGATGACGCTGTTCCCGGCGATCAGTGCCGGCACCAGCGTGTTGATCGTGGTCAGGTAGGGATAGTTCCAGGGTGCGACGATGAACACCACGCCGTGCGGCTCGCGCTCGATCCGGCGCTCGAACAGGTTCGAATTCTCGACGACCATCGGTGCCAGCGTCTCGGCCGCGATTTCTGCCATGTAGTTGGTGCGGTCGTTCACGCCGCCGAATTCGCCGCCGTAGCGGGTCGGGCGGCCCATCTGCCAGGCCAGTTCCTCGACGACGCGGTCCTTCATCGCGTTCAGTTTCGCCACGCCGGCCCTGACCAGCGCGATGCGTTCGTCAAGCGGGCGCTCCGCCCAGGCCGCCTGTGCGGCCTTCGCCCGCGCCACCGCCGCCTCGGCCTCGGCCAGGCTCAGCGCCGGGCGTTCGGCATAGACCCGTCCGTCGACGGGGGAGATACAC